>Ga0182012_10000528_pt1 | contig 42269 bp, 37 predicted proteins | sample 612S2SmetaG_FD_120486 | JGI IMG/M metagenome (GOLD analysis project Ga0182012, IMG submission 120486) | Permafrost microbial communities from Stordalen Mire, Sweden - 612S2S metaG | ecosystem: Environmental > Terrestrial > Soil > Wetlands > Permafrost | place: Sweden: Stordalen | collected... | reverse complement strand
TATTAAAGAACGCGCTCTTGAACTCTTGGACTTCGCACAACTCAGTGACCGAGCCAAGGACAAGGTAGATGACTTGTCGGGTGGCATGAAACGACGTCTCACCATTGCACGTTCATTGATTAATCAGCCCGAACTTTTGATTCTCGACGAACCAACGACGGGCCTTGATCCCCAAGCTCGCCACCTCCTCTGGGAGCGGCTCTATCGCTTGAAGAGCGAGGGCGTGACGCTCATCATCACGACGCACTACATGGACGAGGCTGAACAGCTCTGTGATCGTCTCGTTGTTATGGACCACGGTCACATCGTCGCGCACGGAGCACCCCGAGATCTCATTAATGAACACGCCACTCGCGAGGTACTCGAACTGCGCTTCGACACGAACGCCGTCATTAGCGAGGATGTACTTCGCGTGCTGGCCGAACGCGTCGAGGTGCTACCGGACCGCGTCTTAATGTACGTGCACGACGGCGACGAGACGTTGGTCGAAATCCACAAAGCTGGCCTCACACCACAGAGCGCACTCGTGCGACGTTCGTCACTGGAAGACGTTTTCTTGCGACTGACCGGTCGAACGCTGGTCGAATGACGACCGTGAACCAAACGACGAAAATCGTCCCGCGCGTCGGATGGCCCTCGTGGCGAAGGTCGCTGTGGTACCACTGGGCGTTTTATTCCAAAACCTGGCGGGCTTCGGTCATCAGCACCTTCCTATTTCCGATCTTGTACCTGACGTCGATGGGACTCGGCGTCGGGCACTTGGTAACCAAGCACACGGGCCTTGTCCAAGGTCAGACGTATTTGCATTTTGTGGCTCCAGGACTTTTGGCCATCACGGCCATGCAACTTGCCGCCGGCGAAACCATGTGGCCCATCCTCGGCGCGTTGAAGTGGGTTAGGACTTATCACGCGGCAGCGACCACGCCGCTGAAACCCGAAGACATTGTCACCGGCAAGTTGGGGTGGGTGTCGATTCGGCTTTTCACCACGGCGGCGGTGTACGTCGTGATCATTTCGTTCTTTGGCGCTCTTAGCTCGTGGTGGTCACTCGCGCTGCCGTTCGTCGGCGTCCTCACGGGTCTTGCCTTTGGTGCGCCGTTGATGGCGTTTTCGTCACGAATGGAATCGGACGTTCCCTTCACGACAATTTACCGATTCATCATCGTGCCGATGTTTCTCTTTTCCGCAACGTTCTATCCGTTACATGAATACCCGGGCGCGCTGCGGCCCCTGGTGCAATTCATGCCGCTCTATCACGGGGTTGCTCTCGCGAGATCATTCGCTTTTGGCGACGTGCCCGTGCTCGCGACAATCGGACACCTCGCGGTACTTGTGAGTCTGAGCGTGATTGGTGTTGTACTGGCCCGTAAGTCAATGCGAAAGCGATTGGTGTCGTAGTGTCCACCTACTTTCGCGTACTTCCCACTTTGGAATTCGGCTCACGGCGCAGCGTGCGTGTGTTGCAGCGCAACATGTTCGTGTACCGACGTCAGTGGCTCATCATTGTTTCAGGATTCTTTGAACCACTCTTTTATCTGTTGAGTCTCGGAATTGGCCTCAATCACCTCGTGGGCCAATTGCACGTTGGATTGAAGATCGTCAGTTACGCCTCGTTTGTCGCACCCGGCATGCTCGCAACCTCCGCCATGAACGGTTCAATAATTGACGCTCTGTACAACACTTTTTGGAAGCTCAAGGTTGCTCACACTTACGATTCCGTGCTTGCGACACCCCTGGACGTAAACGACATTGCGCTCGGCGAAGTCTGGTGGGCTCTCACGCGAGGTTCGCTCTATTCGGCGTCGTTTCTCGTGTGCATGGCCGTGCTCGGTGACACCCATTCAATCTTTGCCATATTGTGCTTGCCTGTGGCCATTCTCACGAGTTTCGCGTTTTCGGCGGTGGGGCTTGCTGGCTGCACGTGGCTTCGTTCGTGGCAGGACTTTGACACGGTGGCGCTGATTCAACTTCCGGTTTTTCTGTTTTCTGCGACGTTCTTTCCCATCAGCCTCTATCCGGGTTGGCTAGCCGGCATCGTGACGTGCTCGCCGCTCTACCAATCAGCGGCTCTCCTTCGAAGTTGCTCCCTCGGTGAATTCTCACTCGCCACCTTGGTACACGTGGCGTACCTCATCATCATGGGTCTCATTGGTCTCACGGTTGCTTCGCACCGCTTTCGTCGCATCCTCACGCCCTAGCCTGACTCACCGTCGTCGTCGACGTTCAATCACGAGAATCGCCACACCGTTCGGTGCTGGAGGAGAGAACGCCGCCCTCGGGATTTCTCTTCCGTACGAGCAGCGAAATTCGTGACGCCAACGATTCGCTCCGGGCGACCTCTCCTCGATCCAACGTTGCGCAACGTGCCACGGCACGATGACATCGGCGCGAACCAAACGGCTCCCGGGACTCGTGAGTCGTCGAAGTAGTGCCACCGAAATGGCGAACGGTGGATTAGCCACCACCCGAAAGGGCCGACGTGGCAAGTAAAGATTGCTGGCATCCGCCTGCACCACTGTGATGTTCGCGTCGGCAAACTTGTTTCGCAACAGTTGTGCACGTGTTGGGTGAAGTTCAATGGCAATCACCCTGGCGCCTCGTTGCAGCAGATAGCGGCTCAACGCACCTTCACCGGCACCAACGTCGAGCACAAGTTCGCCAGGGACAATTTGGGCGTCGTCGACCAGACGTTCGGCCCACCGATTAGTTAATCGGTGCCATCCCCACTTCGTCGAACCCGCGGGCACGACGGACCATCGTGAACATTGTCATGTTGAGCACAATAGAGGGAAACGTCGTTGTTGTCGAATAGACATGCCGGTAGAGCTAATAGCTCAAGCCCTCGCCCAATCGACGCTCGAAGTTCTGGGGAATATAAAGATCATTCGGCGAGAGCTCGGCAATGGAAGAGTGGCCCAGACCAAGAATCGCCGAATCGATGCCACCACGAAGAATATCCAGCACGTTCTCGACGCCCGCCTGTCCGTTGGCGCCAAGACCCCACAAGTACGCGCGACCAATCATGACGGCGCGCGCACCGAGCGCCAACGCTTTTACGACGTCACCACCACGGCGGATACCACCGTCTAGCAAGACCTCAATATCTGATCCGACGGCTTTGGAAATCTCCGGCAGTAGACGAATCGTGGCGGGCGTGCTGTCGAGGTTATTGCCACCGTGATTTGAAACAGAAATTGCCGTTACGCCAATGTCGCGCGCACGTTTCGCGTCGTCGACGCGCGTCACTCCCTTAATCATGAATGGGCCACCCCATTGTTCGCGAAGCCATTGCACGTCGTCCCAAGTTGGTAGTGACGACTGCATCCACTGACCGTAGGCGCCAAAGAACGTCGGAGCAGGTTGATCTGGTGGGTTGAGATTCGGCACGGTCAAATTGGGAATCTTGCCGGTCTTCAAAAAACTCCAGAGCCACTTCGGTCGAGCGAGAGTCTGGGGAGCGTACCGAAGAGCGGACTTCACATTGATGCGCTCGGGAATGTACGGACTTCCCCAGTCACGTCCGTTGGAAAACGACCAGTCCAGTGTCACGATGACACCGAGGGCTCCTTGGTTCTTCGCTCGTTCCATGCGCTCGGCCATTTCATCGCGCGTACCAATCCAATACGACTGAAAGAACGTCTGAGGATTTGCCGCAACGACTTGATCCAGAGGTTTGCTCGCGAAAGAACTGAGACCCATGGGAATTCCACGATTGGCTGCTGCTCGCGCGACGGCTACTTCGCCATCGGGATGGACAGCTTGCACTCCGGTCGGCGAAATCATCACCGGCATTGATGAAGGCTGACCCATGATGGTGGTTGCCATCTCTCGGGTATTTGACAAATCGGCAACGTGTGGGGCAAATCCCAATTCTCCAAAGGCCGCCAGATTGTCATCAAGGGTCACGCCTCGTTCGGAACCAGCGACGAGTGCGGCGTACACGGACTTAGGGAGGCGTCTCTTGGCGCGGCGCTGCGCTTCGGCCACCGTCTCAAACCAAGCGTTCTTCATAGACAATTCTCTTTTCGCAGCTCTCATGACCGTGAGGTCTCGGACGAGGTTACCTGCGCTTGGTCCAAGGCAGCATATAGAAGGTGATTGTGGCCTAAAACGGCCGTGGTGCCCCCGGCAGGATTCGAACCTGCGCTCACGGTTTAGGAAACCGATGCTCTATCCCCTGAGCTACGGGAGCGTGTTGAAAAATCGCTCATATCCTACGCGCCCCTATCTCTAGGCACATGGGTGCACCCGCAACCGGGTCGATATGCACGCTCCTTCACGTCAACCTACGAGTCCTTCTTGAGCCAATCGCCTTACTCTCGGGAGCAGCTGATGAGGCTCCACTGCACCAGGGGTTCTTCTACAACCCGACGAACATCGCTTTAGCAACGACGACGACAACTCCGCAATTACGGTCCCCTTGCCTACACTCTTCTCAGGTCGCCAATCAGAGAACGATTTTTTGATCGAGGTGAAGCGCTCTCGCAAGTACTTCGGCCATCGTCGCCGAAGAAACACTCGCGAGCTCAACGGCTTGTAATTGACAACTAAATCCGTCGATGACCAGAGTTTCATTGTGAGCATTACGTCGTATGGCCGGGAGAAACTTATCCTTTGCAATTGTTCGCGAGAGTTCATCATGCTCGCTTTGAAATCCAAAAGATCCTGCGAGACCACAACACCCAACGTCCAAGACATTGACCTCGTAGCCCAGCTGTTCTAAGACGTGGACCTCTGAACGTGTTCCTTGGACTGCACGTTGATGACAGTGGGGATGTAGATTTATCGTGCCTGATACGGGAATTCCCGTATACCGCCAACCAATGCGCGAAAGATGTTCACTAAGGCTGCAACTGAGCAACGCCAATTTCTCTGCACGAGGATCATCGGGGAGTATCTGTGGGAATTCATCACGGAAGGTCGCGAGACAGCTCGGCTCAGGCACAACGACTGGCACATTCTTATCGAGAAATTGCTCGAGGACGTCAAGTGTTCGACGTGCAGTTCGTTGGGCGAGGTCGAGCATGCCTGAGTCGTAGAGCGTTCTCCCACAACAGGCCCACTGATTAGGGATTCCAACGGTCTCGCCTACGTGCTCGAGCACTCGCGCTGTTGCATCACCCCGACCAGTGGAAAACAAGTCAGTGAAGGTATCGGGCCACAGGATGACGGTTGGGTTTGTCTCCTTTTGAAACTCACGTCCTTGACGACTTCTCCTGAAGGATTGTTTCGCGAAGGTAGGCGCAGACCTCGATGTCGCAATACCACCGATCCGCTTAATGAGACTCGCACTCACTTGGCTTGAGAGCAATTTATTGGTCACGCCGGAAGTGCGACTCGCTAGGCGTCCAGTCCATGGAAGTAGCGACAACGCATAGGCCGACCGAGGCCGCAGTCTTCGCTGATAGTAGTGATGCAAGAACTCTGCCTTGTACGTCGCCATATCGACCTGGGTGGGACAGTCTGTCGCGCAGCCCTTACAAGACAGGCACAACTCCAGTGACGAAAAGACGTCACGGTTTTTCCAACTCGACGGCGTTACTTCGCCTTGAAACATTTCAACGAATAGTTTCGCTCGTCCTCTCGTGGAATGCACCTCGTCGCGGGTCGCTCGGTACGAAGGACACATCACTCCTCCGACGTCACTTCGACATTTGCCTACTCCCACGCAGCGTTCGGCAGCCTTCTGGAGAGAACCTTGGTCACGATCGAATGAGAACTTCGTCAACGAAAGCGCGCTGGGACGATATTTTGGTCCATAACGAATGTTGCTGTCGAGCGGGAACGCATCAATGAGCTTTCCGGGATTCATCATTCCCTGGGGATCCCAGATCAACTTGAACCTGCGAAACGCCTCCATCAACCGCGGGCTGTACATGCGGGCTAAGAGTTCGCCTCGACTCTGACCATCTCCGTGTTCGCCAGAAATCGAACCGCCCAAGCCAACGCAAAGGTCGGCAGCCTTTTCGACAAAGGCGCGATATTTCTTGAGTCCCTCGACACTTCCTAAATCAAAGTTGTTGCGAGTATGTACGCACCCCTGTCCGAAGTGCCCGTACCAAGCACCGTCGTAACCAAACTCGTCCCAGAGCTCGCGAACGCCTCGCAAATAGCGACCCAGATTCTCGGGTGCGACGGCTGCGTCTTCCCATCCTTCGTAGTTAACCGGTGCGTCTTTTGGTCTCGCAGTGGCTCCCAGGCCCGATTCGCGAACACTCCAAATCATTGCTTGTTGGAGTGGATCAGCCAGCAGCACTCCTGCTGCGTTACCCGAGAGGTCGTCGATAACACGTTGAGCCTTCGCGCGGGCGAGTGCTTCGGTGTCGGCTCCCACCTCACAAAGCAGCCAACCACGTCCGGGCGGCAGCAACGAAAGGTTTTCGAGCAACATGTCCTTTTTGCGCATCTGATGAACTAACGCTTCATCGAAACCTTCTAAACCAATGAGGTCATACTGCAGTAGGCGAGGAACATCGTCGGCGGCGTGGTAGATGTCCTCGTAACCCACGACCACCAATTGACGAAATTTCGGCCACGCCGAGAGTGACACGGTGATTTCGGTTACCAGCCCACACGTCGATTCACTTCCCACTACCGCGCGAGCGAGGTGAAAATGATTCTCCGGCAACAGTTGATCAAGGTTGTAACCAGAAACCCGACGCGAAATCGTCGGATAGCCACCTCGGATTTCGTCAACAAATTCTTCGCGCAATGCTCGAAGCTGGTCGGCGACTCGGCGAAGGTCATCCTTGGTATCAGCAGACTCGGCGTAGATACCCAGTTCTAGGCGTCGCCCGTCATAAGTGTGCAGAACCAATTCTGCTACGTTGTCCACTGTTTTCCCGGTGTAGAGGCCGTGCGTGCCGCATGAATTGTTGCCAACCATTCCGCCTAACGTGCACCACGCGTGCGTCGCTGGATCGGGACCAAAGGTAAGGCCCAATGAACGCGCCTCTCGATTGAGTTCGTCTAACACAACGCCGGGTTGCACGCGGGCGCGCCGCCGCTTTTCGTCAATCCACAAAATTTTGTTCATGTAACGACTCATGTCAACCACGACAGCAACGTTGCAGGCTTGACCCGCCAAACTTGTTCCGGCGCCACGACCCAGCACGGGCGCGTGGTGTCGCTTGCAAATGGCCAAAATTTGCCCGACATCCTCTTCGTCAACCGGGAAGACAACCCCCAAAGGTATCTGGCGATAGTTCGACGAGTCCGTCGCAAAAACACTGCGCGTCATAGCGTCAAAATGCACATCACCACGCAAAGAACGTCGAAGATCGTCTTCCAACGCTTGCCTCGTGGCATCGCTCACGTCAGAACGGTCGACGCTATTACCTGCCAAGAACGCCGCGGGCTTGTCGCCAATGTCGAACGTATTAGTCACGCAACGTTGCTCTCATACTCACAAGGTGTCAGTGCGACTCGCGCGACACCTGATCCCCACTGGAACCTTGCAAGAAGTCAAGGTCCGCTCCCGTGTTGGCTTGCTGCACGTGATCAACGTAGAGACGTTCCCAACCTCGAAGCGGTTTCGCAAAGGCATCGGTCATGGCCTTGCTCGGTCGGCGCTTGGCTAGTTCCTTTTCGTCGACTTCCAGCGTGAGACTTCGCTTCGCCACGTCTAAAGCAATGAAGTCGCCCGTTTGCACGAGACCCAGTGGGCCATTGGCCGCCGCTTCTGGCGCGACGTGCAATACCACTGTGCCATAGGCAGTGCCACTCATTCGTCCGTCACACACGCGCACCATGTCGCGCACGCCTTGACTCAATAGTTTTTTTGGGATTGGCATATTTGCAACTTCGGGCATTCCCGGATAACCCCTTGGGCCGCAGCCACGAAGAACGAGGACGCTGTTTTCGTCAACGTTGAGCGAAGGGTCATCAATGCGCGCGTGCATGTCTTCAATCGAGTCAAAGACGAGTGCTCGCCCTCGATGCTGCAAGAGATTCGCAGACGCCGCCGCGGGCTTGATGACCGCTCCGTCGGGAGCCAGATTCCCTCGAAGCACGACGACACCCGCTTCGGCGACCAAAGGACTATTTCGTGTGGCGATGACGTCGTCATCCCAAATCTTCTGATCGTCCAAGAAATCCACGAGTGGTCGACCAGTCACGGTGAGTGCCGTGGGATCCAGCAAATCCTTCACTTGGGACAACACGGAAAGAAATCCGCCCGCACGTTGAAAGTCATCCATCAGATACCGACCGGCTGGTTGAAGATTCACGAGCAGAGGCACTCGCGAACCAATGGCATCAAAATCCTCGAGCGTGAGATCAATACCAAGACGCCCGGCAATCGCCAGTAGGTGCACCACGGCGTTGGTCGAGCCACCAATGGCCGCGAGGGCCACGATGGCATTGTGGAACGAGCCCTTGGTCAAAAAGTCGTTCGGCCGCAAATCCTTGTCAATCATCTCAACGATGAGCCGACCGGACTCCACTGATTTTTCGAGGAGGCGACTGTCGACGGCTGAAGTACCGGCGATGCCGGGAAGCGTGGCGCCGAGAGCTTCCGCCATGCACGCCATGGTCGACGCTGTGCCCATGGTGTTGCAGTGCCCGCTACTCGAGATCATCGAAGACTCGGATAAAAAGAAATCCTCTTCGGTCATCGTGCCAGCACGCGTCTCTTCGCTGAGGCGCCACACATCGGTGCCACAACCCAACGGTTCACCCCGAAACGTACCGGTCTTCATCGGACCACCTGGAATCACGAGTGCTGGAAGATTCACGGACGCGGCCGCCATCAAGAGTGAGGGAATTGTCTTGTCGCAGCCACCGAGCAGGACCACACCATCAATGGGATTTGCTCGAATCATTTCTTCCGTGGCCATGGCCGCCATGTTGCGCCACAACATGGCCGTTGGTCGCACTTGGGTTTCGCCGAGCGAGACAACGGGAAGATTGAGAGCTACGCCGCCGGCTTCGTGAATTCCGTCACGGACACTCTCCATCACGTCGTTGAGGTGTGCGTTACACGGCGTCAGGTCAGAGGCTGTGTTGGCAATGGCAATGTGAGGGCGACCGTCAAAGGCATCGTTCGCGAGGCCACGGCGCATCCACGCACGATGGATGTACGAATTGCGATCGTTTCCCCCGTACCACTGCGCGCTTCGACGCTCCCCCACGACCGGCCCTCTTTCCGTTTCTTAGAATTAATGACTAGTATCTGGAATACTATGACAATTCGCCACGCCACGTCGGACGCGAATGGTACGTCTCCTAGTCGCCTCGTAGGTTCCGACCGCGTTCTCAATGTCTTAACGGAACTCTCGAACTACCCAAATGGTATTGGTCTTGACGACATGGCCAAGGTTGTAAGGAGTCCTAAAGCCACCGTGCACCGCGCACTCGCGTCACTGTGTCGAGCCGGTCTCGCCAGTCGAGATGGTCGTGGACACTACATATTGGGTGACGAATTCTTACGCATGGCCTTTTCGCACCATGAATCACGTCCCGACCACGTACGCGTCCAGCCCGTCCTCGTTCAGCTCGCCGATCGTTACGGTGAAACCGTTCACTACGCCGTGCTCGACTCGAATAGCATTATCTATCGTTCGAAGGTCGATCCCACTGGTGGATCTATCCGGCTTACATCCACAATCGGCGGACGAAATCCCGCCCACTGCACCGCAATTGGCAAGTTACTGCTGTCTAAACAACTGCTCGACTTAGCGGCGGTCGAGCAGTGGGTTGGTGAGCGCACGCTTCCGGCTCGCACGTCAAACACGTTGACGACTCCCGAAGCACTGCACGAAGAGTTTGTTCGCATTCGAAGCGTTGGCTATGCGACGGATGACGAAGAGAACGAACTCGGCGTAAATTGTCTCGCCGTTCCCTACTACTTCTCGTCACCAGCGGTAGCCGTGGGTGCCGTCAGTATCAGTGCGCTCGTGTACCGAACGCCGCTTTCGAAATTGGTTGATGACGTTGAAACAATTCGCGCCATTGTGGACGGGCGATTTGAATCCACGTCCCCATGACTACGTTCGTTGCAACGCCCGCTTCACCCATTCGACACATTCTTGGTGAAGGTCCGCGCTGGAACAGCGAGCGACAGACTTTGGTATGGGTCGACATTGAAGCGGGACAAGTCTTCGAAGGAAGGCTCCACGAAGGTTCTATCGCCATAACTCGGGAACTCTCGTTTCCCGAGACCGTTGGAGTAGCGGTACCGGGACCGGACAACACGCTTCTCCTGGCGCTTCAGAAGACATTGGCAGTCGTGGATGAAAATGGCGATTTGACACCAGGACCGCGAATTATTGATGTCGAACGAAACAGTCGACTGAACGACGGTGCCTGCGACCCTCGCGGTCAATTCCTAGTGGGCACGCTTTGTCTGGGTGACACTTCTAAAGACGAATATCTCGTTCGCGTGGGAGACAACGGAGCCGTGAAGTTACTTGACGATGACCTAACTCTCTCGAATGGTCTTGCTTGGTCACCGGACGGTAAAATTTTCTACTCCACGGACACGTTGCGTCGGGTGGTCTATGCCCGCGACTACGACGCTGACTCGGGATATATGGGTGAACGCAAAATCTTTCGAAGTTTCGGAGAGAAACTACCCGACGGGATATGTGTCGATCAGGACGGCTTTCTTTGGGTGGCCCTTTGGGGATCAGGCGAAGTGCAATCAATTTCGCCCAATGGCGACCTCGTCGATGTTGTAACTGTCGACGCTCCCCACCCTTCAAGCGTCACCTTCGCGGGCTCGGACCTCGACACTCTCGTCATCACCACGGCGTCGATCGAATTAAGTGAAGTCGAAAAAAAGACATACCCTGACGCAGGTCGAATTTTTCTTGCCAATGTTGGCAAAGGCGGACTGGTGAGCCCAACTTGGTCGGGAGCAGTAGTTTCATGAGCACCATGAAAACGTTTGTCGTCACGGGCCCCAATACGTCAGAAATTGCCGATGAGCAGGCCCCGATTGCCGACGCCGGCTTCGCCGTTATTGAGGTGCAGCGTGTTGGAGTGTGCGGAACAGACGTTGAATTCTTTAAGGGTGACATGGCGTACTTGCACGACGGGAATGCTCATTTCCCGATGCGTCTGGGTCACGAATGGATGGGTACGGTTGTCTCCGTTGGGAGACGTGAAGACGAGAAGTGGCTGGGCCTTCGCGTTACGGGCGACACCATGCTCGGCTGCGGGGTCTGTCGCCGCTGTATGTTGGGCCATCAACACGTGTGCGAGTTCCGCGTAGAAATTGGTGTCCGAGGCGGATTTCCTGGAGCCCTCGCCGAACAGCTTCGCGTCCCGGTGACAGCCCTGCAAACCTTGCCGGACAACGTCGATGAAACACTCGGTGCACTGGTCGAGCCGGGAGCGAACGCCCTTCGTTGCGTGTGGGGATCAAAGCTTGGTCCCGGTGAACGGCTTTTAGTCATTGGCCCAGGCACCATTGGACTCCTCGTCGCCCTTCTTGCCAAGTCGCAAGGCATTGAAGTACATGTCGCCGGTACTCGACCAGATGCGTTGGCGTTTGCGCGCACGCTCGGTATTGACGGTGCGTGGCTCATTTCAGAATTACCCGCACTTCAATGGGACGCGGTTGTTGACGCCACGAACGACTCGGATGTTCCAGCTCAGGCGCTTGATCTTGTTGAACCAGGAGGGCGAATTGTCCTTATTGGTCTTGGTACACACACGGGTCACCTTGATTCTCGGCTGCTCACAATCAAGGACGTCACCGCCGTAGGAATCTTGAGCGGATCACCGGCTCTTTCAAGCCTCGTTGATATTTACGCGAGTGGCCAGGTGGACCCTCGACCGCTCGTTGCCGCCACGGTGGGCTTGGGCAATGTCGGTCACGTCCTCGCTGGCGAGCGACCAAGTGGTGCGGGTCCGGGCCCCAAGATTCACGTAGATCCGCGCCGGTAGCGAAATAATGTCATCGCGCCCTTTGGTCGTCAGTGTTCCTACTGATTCTCTCTTCGAATCGCTCGCTTCGAAAATTGAGGGTGTTGAAGTACTCAAGTGGACCCTGAGCGATCCTGCGCCCCGTGACACCATCGACTTGGTTGTCCTTCCGTACATGTCGGATCTTGTTGTTCTCAAAAATTTGGCGAACGTCACTACCCAACTCGTGCAGAGTCAGGCGATTGGTTACGACGGTGTTGAAGCAGTGCTTCCGCCGGGTCTCGTGTTCGCGAACGCCGCCGGTGTCCACGAAACCTCAACGGCAGAACTCACGATGGCGCTCATTCTCGCGTCCCAACGAGGGATTGCGGACTTTGTTCGCGATGCTGCGGCGGGACGTTGGAAGCGACGTTTGTTCAACAGTCTCGCTGATCGAAGGGTCTTAATCGTTGGCTACGGCGGTTTAGGTACGGCAATCGAGCAACGCCTGTTGCCCTTTGAAGTAAGTATCACGCGCGTCGCGTCGCGCGAACGTCACGATGAACACGGCATTATCTATCCCGTCTCGTCACTGCCATCTCTACTACCCGACTTTGACATCGTCGTCGTCTGCGTTCCTCTTACCGAGTCAACCAAAGGAATGATTGACGATCATTTTCTCTCGTTGATGCGTGAGGGCAGCCTTCTCGTCAATGTGTCTCGAGGACTCGTTGCCGATACCGATGCGTTGGTCCGACACGCGACGTCGGGACGACTTCGCCTCGCGCTCGACGTGACGGATCCCGAGCCGTTACCCGATCATCACCCACTCTTCGCGCTAGAAAACGTACTGATTAGTCCCCACGTGGGTGGCGCCTCGAGTGCGATGTTCCCGCGAGTGAGGCGCATGCTGGAAGACCAGATTCACCGATTGCAAAACGGCGACGTGCCAATCAACGTCGTCTTACGAAGTTAGGTCCATCGAAGCCATTTATTCGGCGGCGACGGCAACCTGACGCTGGCGGCCAAGACCAGTTCCTTCGAGTTCCATGACGTCGCCTGGACGCACGAAGGAAACGTCGTCGTGGCCCAGCGAAACGCCGGCGGGTGTGCCGGTATTCACAATGTCACCTGGTTCGAGGACCATGAATTGGCTGATGTACCAAAGCAAGTATGCCACGGGAAAGATCATGTTCTTCGTGGAATCATTCTGAAGAAGAACCCCGTTCACCGAGAGTCGTAGATCGATCGTTTGGGGGTCGCTTACCTCGTCGGCACTAAGGACCCACGGGCCCATGGGATTAAACGTTTCGCAGTTCTTACCTTTATCCCACTGGCCGCCGCGAAGTAATTGGAACTCTCGTTCGGAGACGTCGTTCGAAATGGCGTAACCGGCCACGTACGACAAGGCTACGTCGGGGGACTCTATGTACTTCGCCCTTTTCCCGATTACGACGGCGAGTTCGACTTCCCAGTCAGTCATTTCTGATTTTCGAGGAACCACCACGTGATCGTCTGGCCCCACCAACGTACCCGGCGATTTCATAAACAACACGGGCTCCTTGGGCATCTCGCCCCCACTTTCTTGCACGTGCAGCGTGTAGTTCATGCCAACGCACACAATCTTCTGTGGTCGAGCAACGGGGGCGCCAATTCGGAACTTGCTTGCGTCGATGGTGGGTAGGTCCGATGCTTCAACACGTTGGGCCAAGGTTGAAAGTTCTCCCGACGCAAAGAATGTCGGATCAAAGTCCCCCACCAACTGCGAACAGTCCAGCACCGCACCGTCGGCCAACATGACCACGGGTCGCTCTTGTCCCATCTCACCAAGTCTCATAAGACGCATGATTATTTCTCCACTTCTGTTCGGCCGTAAATCATACGTTCACGGGTTCTTCAACTACTCGGTTACTGCTTTAGATAAACGCGCTCGGCCGTTGCTTGCATTACGTTCGCTTGCTCACTTGGACTGAGTGACCGGAGGTTCTTGGTGGTCCATTGCACCACCTCGTCTAACGACGCCACTGTCGTACATACGGGCCAGTCGGAACCAAACATCAACCGCGAAGGTCCAAAGGAATCGAATAAGTGCTCGAAAATTGGGGCAAACGAGCGCTCACGCCATGTCGAACCAGCTTCGTTAAGAAGACCCGACACTTTGCAGGAAATTCGCTCATCCTGCCCGTACTCAGTAATAAGACCAACCCACTCGCCGTCAAGTTGATCGCCAATTGGAGGCTTTCCCGCGTGGTCGAGAACCACGCGAAGTTCGGGACACAACCTGAGCGCTCGAAGTGCCGACGCCATCTGTCGCGGACGAACCACGAGGTCAAAGACCAGGTCTTCTTTCGCCAAAGCACAAAGCCCTCGAAGAACACTCGGACGTTCCAGAAATTCGGGATCCGTTTCTCCCTCCACTAGATGGCGCACTCCCACGAGGGAATGACCGTGCGTGGACGAACACAGCATCGACACGTGCTCACTCACGTTGGCGTCTTCCAAATCAAGCCAACCAACCACGCCTCGTATAAAGGGTGAACGTGAAGCAGCCGCTAAGAAATCCGACGTCTCGTCAGCGTCGTTGAGCACTTGGACCAAAATTGCTCCTTCAATACCCGCTTCGCGAGCCTGCAGCTCATAATCATCGAGCACGAAGGTTTCGCCAAGGCCCGGGACTTGGCGCACCCACCGGTGATCACGAACGTTGTTATCCCACAAATGAAAATGAGCGTCAATGCTCACGAGGGGTCCGCGGGGCTTGAATTACCAAGCAGATTCAGCCGATGCAACTCTTCAAAGAGCTCGCTAGGAACTTCAGCGTCAAGGTATTTCAGATCATCAATAACGTGCTGAGCGTCACTTGCTCCAATGACTACTGCATTGACGTCAGGATTCGCCAATACAAAGTGAATGGCGGCGGCGGGAAGCGTTGTGCCAAATTCTTGACACAACTGGGCAATTCTCTGAACACGACTAAGCGTATTTTGCGATGCTGGTCGATAATCAAACGTGCTTCCAGCAACTGGGTTCGCCAAGACACCACTGTTGAACACGCCACCTACCAACACCGACACTGATTTCTCACGACACAAAGCAAAGAAATCGGGCGTGGCGTCACTCTTCAATAGAGAATATTGTCCCGCCATGAGAACGCAGTCGAGTGAAGTTCGCTCCAAGAAATACTGAATCTTTTGCGCGTAGTTCATGCCCACGCCGACGGCACCGACGACCCCTTCGTCGCGAAGCTCGAGCAAGGCCGGAATCGTTTCTTGCGCGGCAATCTCCAAATAGTCATCGGGATCGTGCACGAGCGCAATATCAATGTGATTGAGTTGCAATCGTTCACAACTTTCCTCAATTGACCGCCTCGTACCCTTCGCGGAGTAATCGAGCACACGTTTTTTCTGAGGTGTTCCGTAGAAACCTTCTACGCCGTCAACGTCGTCATCAGTAGCTTCGAGCAGTCGACCAACCTTGGTGGAGATAACAAATTCGTCCCGGGGATAGTTTGCGAGAAACTGTCCCAGTCGCTGTTCTGAAAGGCCAACGCCGTAGTGCGGCGCAGTATCAAAGATTCGCACACCGTGATCCCACGCCGTCTGCAACGTTTCGCTCGCCTTTGAAGCTTCAACGGCTTGGTAAAGACCACCAAGAGGTGCACAACCCAAGACGAATGTCGATCGACTTTCGCCTCGGGCAAGAAGATCTGTTACCCGTGACGACATGGGATCACTCGACACTGCGCGGCGGCAGACGAAGTCCAATCAAGCCACCGTCCACATTTAAGGCAGTGCCCGTGGTTGAACCCGAAAGTGGGCTCGCTAAGTAACAAATGGCACCCGCAACTTCGTCAGCACTGACGAGGCGATGGTGCGGTTGGCGTGCCGCAAGAGCTTTTAGTTCTGCTTCGGGGTCATTCGCTTGACTGAGTAGTCGCTTCACCCAGGGCGTGTCCGCGGTTCCTGGATTCACACAGTTCACGCGGATCCCCTCGTTTAAGTAGTCGGCCGCCATGGCGCGAGTAAGAGCGAGTACCGCTCCCTTGGTGGCGCTGTAAAGCGCACGATTGGGTAGCCCAATCTCTGCCGCTATAGAGCACGTATTAACAATGGCGGCGTAGTGAGACTCTCGAAGGGAGGGCAAAGCCGTTCGAGAGACTCGGACGATGCCAAACACGTTGACGTCAAAAACACGGTGCCATTCATCGTCGTCGTTGGCTTCAACATTTCCCTGAGCACCGATTCCTGCGTTGTTCACCACGACGTCGAGTCCACCAAGAGTTTTTACGGCATCGGCAATAGCAATGCGAACACTCGCATCGTCCGACACATCACAAAGGACGAAGTGGGCGCCGGGTACCTCACTCTGGTCTCGATCAAGCACCGCAACGTGACAACCTCGCGAAAGAAGACTTTCCACCACGGCCAAGCCAATTCCGGACGCGCCACCCGTTACGACTGCTTTCAATCCATAAAATTCCATTGCTTCATTCGAACGTGGCGAACTCATAACTCCATCTCTTTTCGATGTACTTCTACTTTTCTACTGCCATTCCTCACGCACGATGTTTAGAACATCATCATTCTTCATCACCGGCGCTCATCCAACTTTGCTCGGGCCAGTTACTGCGAGCATTGACGACAATTCCAATTGTGGGAAATCAAATTCCTCATAGTGGAAATGAACGCAGAATCTCCCGCACTTCGTCGCTACACGGTTAGTCACTACAGGAGCGTCACTCGACAATGGACAGTCCCGTGGAACTGTCAAAGAAATACAAACGACTCGGATTGAGACTGAACGTTGTTTTCCCACCCAGAGTCACTTGCGCACCAGGCTCAACTCGTGCGACGCCGGCTCCACGCTGAGCAATGAGTCCCGCGTCGAGTCCCTCGGCGTCTTCACTCACTGCACCCTCTGCCTCGACGCGAACGGCGTCAGTAGAGAAGTGAACGAGCAGTTCCGATCCCAAAGCTTCCACCAAATCAACCTCGCCCTCGAGACTCACGTCGTCGTCGCCTTTTTGCGTCTGAGGTCCGGGCGCGTTCAAACTCTCCGGACGAATCCCGACGACGACACGTGAATTGGCATACTTCTTGAGAGCGGGCTTCAACGCGAGAACGCTTGCTGGAAGTTTTAGGGTTTGACTACCCAACGTCAAGACATCGGCGTTTTCGTTCAACGTTGCCTCAAAGAGGTTCATCGACGGTGATCCCATGAACCCCGCCACAAAGATATTGACGGGATTGTCATAGACCTCTTGGGGCTTCGCACACTGTTGCAGATGACCGTCGCGCATGACGGCCACTCGGTCACCCATGGTCATTGCTTCAACTTGGTCGTGCGTCACGTAGATCGTCGAGACACCGACGCGGCGTTGAATTCGTGTTACTTCGGCGCGCATCTGTACTCGGAGCTTCGCGTCGAGGTTGGAAAGTGGTTCGTCCATCAAGAAGACTTTGGGTTCTCGAACGATGGCGCGACCCATGGCTACGCGTTGACGTTGACCACCGGACAATTGACCGGGCTTTCGGTCAATCCATTCCTCGAGTCCCAAAATCTCAGCGGTCTCTTTGACTTTCTTTCGCACTTCGCTCTTGGGCAATTTGCGCATCGATAGGGCAAAGCCAATGTTCTCGCCCACCGTCATGTGTGGGTACAACGCGTAGTTCTGAAACACCATGGCGATGTCACGATCCTTCGGCGATACGTCATTCATCACCTTGTCGTCAAAACGCAATGTCCCGCGAGTAATTCGTTCCAACCCAGCAACCATGCGCATCACCGTGGTTTTGCCACAACCCGAGGGTCCGACCAGCACCATGAGCTCGCCGTCTTTGACTTCCAAGTCGAAATCGTGAACCGCTTCGTATCCGTTGGGATAGATCTTGGTCAACTTGTCCAAATAAACGGGTGACATCAGTGTTTCCTTCGTGGTTGTCGGGGTAGTGAAAGTTCCGTCAAAGCAGAAATTGAAGGCTCGGTACTCACTCTTTCGTCGCTCCCGCGAGCATGCCCGAAACGAGCGACCGCTGGGCAAAGAGGAACACAATAAGTACGGGCGCCATTGCCACAATCGTCGCTACTGCGAGTTCGGGTCGAAGAATCGGCACGTCACCGCCAATACCGGGATTAAATGCCGGCGTCGAAGAAAGCAGGTCTTGGAGTCCAATGGGTAACGGGTAGTTCGAATTACTTGGCAGCATCACGAACGGCAAAAAGAAGTTGTTCCAGTTCGCAACGAACGCAAAGAACGCCACGAGGGCCACCACCGGTCGAGCCAGCGGAAGAGCAATTTTTCGAAAGACGTTCCATTCGTTGCAGCCGTCGATACGCGCCGCATTAAGTAGATCGCGAGGCACCGAAGATGAATAGAAAATGTACGAAAGATACACACCGAAAGGAAAAAACGAAAATGGCAAAATCACCGAAATTGGCGAACCAATGGCGTGAACCGCGTTGGCCTCGAGAAAGAGAGGAAGGACCAACGCAGTCGCCGGCATAATCATCACAAAGAGAGTGATTCCTAACAACGTTCGACGACCAATGAAGTTCGTAAAAGCGAGTGCGTACCCGGCCGGAATTGAAGCAACGAGTGCAATAGCAATACCACCAAATGAGTAGATCGCCGAGTTCTTTACCCAAGTGAGAAGGGCGTAGTCCTGATAGGTGAACGTGACGCGAATGGCGTGCGCCAAATTATGAAACGAACCAAACGAGAATGGATTACCAAATATCAGTTGGTGATCCGTCTTCGTAGGAGCGAGCAAGAGCCAAATGACAGGGACGATGAAAAACGCCGTAAAAGCAAGCAGAACAATGAATCCCAGTGTCTTTGTCCAGAGCCGATTAAAAATTTTCACGCTATTCGACCTCGAAAAGTTTGGTTCGAAACACCAAGACGGCCGCACACATGAGTCCGAGGATTAAAAGATCAACCGAAATGGCGGCGGCGTATTGGAAGTTATTGTTTTGGAACGCGAAGACGTACGCCAGTTCGTTGGGCGACCATGCCGGACTGATGAGTCCAAGACTTGCTTCACTGACGAGTGTTGGCTCAACAAAAAGTTGGGTACCGGCAGCGAACGCCAGAATCAACATGAAGGCAATCCACTTCTTGATAAGCGGCAATTTAATTCGTAGTGCCGTCTTCCAAACTCCCGCGCCGTCCAAGGAGGCAGCTTCTAGCAATTCATTGGGAATGTTATTGAGCGCGCCATAGGTAACGACGATCCAACCTCCCGCACCTGCCCAAAACGCGATGATGGCAAAAATTAGTGGCAAGTGACTCGGCTGAATAGTTTGTCCGAGGTTGTGAAAATTGAATCCCGAAAGAACGAATTTCCATGGACTCACCGAAGGGTCCAGCATAAAGAGCCACACGAGCACGCTCGCGGCTCCCGCGAGAGCGCCCGGAAGATAGAAGATAAATCGAAATGCGGCGCTAACTCTTCGCGCGAGCGAATGCAGCATCAGCGCGAGTCCGAGAACAATGACAATGAGTGAAGCGAGCCATATGCCCAAATACTCGCCAATATTCTCGAAGGCCGGCAGGAAGCGAAAGTCCTTACCCGTATTAATGAAGTTTGAGAGTCCGACGAAGTGTCCGCCGGATGACGTGAACGCCAAGTACAGCGCGTAGAGCGTCGGTGCAACTCCAAACAGAACGAGGAGGAGGAAGTAGCCGGATACGAACAGGTACCCGGCTACTCCTCTCTTCTCTTTGTTATTTCTGACGGGGCTGACAACATCAGTCGGTCCAGGAGAGGGTTGGCTTTTATTCACCTCGACTGATGACATCAGATCCCCTTGGGACTACGGCTTCGTTACGACGGTATAACCATCGCTCTGGGCATAATCCGTTAACTGTGAAGCGAAGCTTGGTAGCAATGACCCAATCGACGTTGAGGCATTGATGGACGGTGTGACACTACTGCCCCACACTGCGTCAACACTCCACGGAACAGGCGACCAACCGGACCAGACTTCGGTCGCGGCCTTGGCAAACACGGGAGCTAGCTGGGTTGAGTATTGACCCGACGCCTGCTGTCCTGCTGTCCACTTCGCCTCGTCGGCAACGTACGCCGGGAATCCAGGCGAGATGCCTTGGCTTCCGTAGTTCGTTGAGAGCCACGTGAGAACCTGCGCAGCGGCAGTCTTCGTGGCACCCGTGACGTGACGTGACATGAACCAGAGTCCACCACCAACTTCACCGGTCACCGCAGGTGCACTTCCCCACGCAAGTGGGTCCGCCGCACCGAGGTCGCCCTTGGCAACAAGACCTGGAAACAAGTCAGCGCCATACCATGACGGTCCGGGCATCATCAGAATCTTGTTGGTGAATGACTGGTCAAATGACGACGTGAAGACGTTGTCGGTTGTCAGTGCGCCGTCCTTAACGAGCGGGTCAAGAAGCGATGACACGCGCGTGCAGTTCGGGTCTGAAGCGTTGATGTCAACCGTGTCAGCCTTCACCACATCATTGACGTGACACTCAGAAGGCCACAAGTAAATGTTGTCGTCCCAGCCATCGCCAATGCCACCGACGATGTAGCCCGGGTGCTGCGTGGCTACTTCTTCGCCAAGCGCTTGCCACTGTTGCCACGTGGTCGGTACCGTGTAACCAAATTGCGTCATCAGTGCGCTGTTGTACCAAAGCACGTTCTGAGCAAGGTCGTTACGCAGACAGTAAACCTTTCCGTTCACCGTGCAACCAGCCAACGTGCCCTTGGCGAAACCATTCAAGATGGTCTTCGAAACGGTGCCATTGTCTAGCTGTGCCGGGTAGTTGAACTGTGGACTGGCGAGTGACGCGGCGTCGTTGTTCTCTTCTGAGAACACAACGTCCGGCCAACCAGCACCCACACGGTTATCCAAAGAAATCTTGGACTGCAGGTAGCCAGATCCGTTCGCGTTTCCGTTGTAAACGGTCATAACAACCTTGACGCCCGGGTTGGCCTTTTCATACGCCTTCACCTGAGCGACACGAGTTGAGTCCACCCACACCGTCACTACTGGCTTTGCCTTTGAGGCAGCCGAAGCCGGAATCGCGACCGCAATCGTCCCTAGTGAAACGCCCGCCGCAGCGAGCACCACTAGTGGCGTTCGAAGTCGCAAGCGAAGTCGCCTGCCCCCGTTATTACCACTCTTTGCTATTCGCATTGCTTACTTCCCCCTTTGTTGTTACTGCTTAGTTGCTGCTTAATTTGGTACATCTCCCTAAAAAGGACTTGTGTTGCTGCTACTTCTGTACTGACTCCGCAAGGTCAACGACATACGGTTCCAGTTCTTGTGGGTAATGAGGGCCGAGCGGAAGGCCCACCCCCGGTCCTCGAGGAGCCATGACAATGCCCTTCTCGTTGATACCCGCTTCTCGCACGACCGGATTCGAAGTCACCAGAGACTCGTAATACGTACAGTTAGGAATTGCCATACAGAGATGACGTGCGTAGATCGTGTTGCCGTGAGGTTCTGCTCGAAGGCGATACGCGTCGGCCAGGTGAGCAATCCTCATGGCCCCGGTAAAGCCGCCCCGAATTTCTGTACTCGTTCGAACGAACGTTGCGGCCCCGCTCGAAATGAAGTCAGCCGTATTCATGAAGGAGCCGTCGGACGTTTCTCCCACATTCAAAGGAACTCGAACTCGTTCAGCGAGCCACTTGTACGCGGTGATATTGAACTCGCGCATCGGCTCTTCGTACCAGAGGTAGTCAGCTTCGTAAAGTGCGTCGCCCACGTACACCGCGTCGGCCATATCAAAGCCCGCCGATCCGTCGTACATCAACGGATACTCCGGTCCTAAGTGGTCGCGAAGCTTTTGGCATAGGTCAGCGTCTTTTCGAGCGTCACCCCACGCGTGCACTTTCAGTGCTGGGTAACCGAGTTCCACGCACTGCGTGGCAACATCAATGAACTCTTCGACCGTTGAAAACGTTGACGTTGACGCGCAGGCTTCAATTTCTTTCCGGTAGCCCCCCAGCACTTCCCACGTTGGTGCGTTGTAGTAGCGACCGGCGAGGTCCCATAAGGCAGTGTCGATTATGCCGAGGATGTTGATTGGAAACTCGTACACCCGATCGAGCTCCCACATCCGATGCCAGAGCAACTCGCGTTGCAGTGGATCCGCGCCAATGAATTCCTTTAGAAAAACACGTTCGACGAGATCGGCCATGATGGGCGCACTGCCGGGACGAGGGGCAATCGCAACACCTTCGACTCCTTCGTCGGTGGAAATCCGAAGTACGGAGACGTAGCCGTCGGGTGAACTGCCGGGAAGTCCGTGTCGCCAGGCAAACGATGGCTTGGCCCCGGGAGCGAACACGGTGAACGTCTCTAGATTCGTAATTCGCAAGGCCCCCCCTTGGTCCAACAGATACTTGTTCACTTCGAGTTGCAGCGGTACGTCACCCCGAAGTACCCGAGTATTCCTACCACAGAAATTCGTATGACGTGATACGAATGTTGTATTATGAATTCCAATAATTTGAATTCAAATTGTGGCGACCTCTTATATACAGTTAGAGGACCGAACAACTTGAATTTTCAAGGTGATCCGGGGGGATGCAGTGACATCGTTTGAAGACAGTCGAACGGCTACCGCGCCAAGTTTGATGTCCCTCGTCAACGCGCCGGCGCTCCCTCGACCCTCCAGGCTGGGTATTGCGGTGTTGGAGACCCTCACCGACAACATCGTGAGCGGCGAACTGCCACCAGGTTCAACGCTTCCTACCAATCCTGAACTCTGTATCGCCTTTGGCGTAAGTAGAACAGTCGTACGCGAGTCACTGAAGCTCATGGAAGAAAAAGGTCTGATTCGAGCAAAACAAGGTCAAGGAACGACCGTGGCACCTCGAAATCAATGGAACCTTTTGGACCCACTCGTTCTTCAGTCAGCAATCCGTTACGACGAAAATTTAGAAATTCTTGACAACTTGATTGACGTCCGAGTGTCACTGGAGTGTCTCATGGTGAAAAAAGCCGCCCTCACGATGACGGACGAACAACTGGGTGATCTGCGTGCGTCGCTTGAAGTTCTCGAATCCTTGCGTGATGATCCCGATCGTTATCTCGTTGCCGACACGGAGTATCACGACGTGATTCTCGTGAGTTCGGGCAATCAATTGGGGCGATCCGTTATCCGATCAATTCACCCTTTTGCTCGTGCCAGCACGCGCTACAACCCCAAAGTCGAGGTCGCCGAAATTCAGATCTCCCATAAGGGCCACGTTGAAATCTTCGACCGCATTGCCGCACATGATGAAGAGGGTGCATCCCAAGCGATGTACCAACACATCATGGGTTCTTGGGTTGAGCGCAAAAACGCACGACTACTCAAAAACTGAGCAGACTTCAAGTTTTTAGGTCTTCGAACGTCTTTCCAATTTCCTAAACTGAAAACGAAATTCGGGTCACCGTTGTAAAAGTGCACATATAAATATCGTTGGCGAAACCGGCGGCTCCAAACAACACTGATTGCAAGGGCGACTCGGTATCCACCCGGGCCAGTTCTTCGCCGGTTTCAATGTCCACAAACAACACGACGTCGATGCCTCGTTGTTGATCAAAGTCACCAAGGACCACAATGCCCGATTCTGGGAAAAGCAAAGGGTGACCCGCGTGATTCCAATGCTTCGTCCAAAGTCTCGTTGGGTTCTCGTCGTAACGCCACGCCGTGACCACACCGTTGCCACTGTCGTAACCGACAACAATGCATCGTGACTCGTCCACCGCTGGCGGATTGGCCACGATGCCGCCTGGCTGATCATTTACTCGGTATCGCTGCATAGCACCGTCTCGACGACTCACTCGAACAATTTCTTGGGGGTACGTCGCGACACCCACGCCACGCAGACTGCCGTTGAATCCTTCCGAACCCGCGCCGTTATTGAGGAACCACGCACTTTCGTCCGCCAGTACCGCGTCCCAGCCGTAGCCTTCGCCATCGTTCACTCGGTACTGCGTCGAGCCAGAAGGAGAGTCATCAAACTCCAACCTTTCGCTTCCGGGCACCGGCTTCCAGTGCATTCTCCACAGTGTCGTCACTCCTACGACGTCAACTGTTCGTGCGGTACCGCTTAAGCGTGCAACCGATGCTTCGGGAATAATCAGATTCGCTCGCGTCTCGAGGTTTAAGGGATCGAGAATCAATACTTCAGTGTCGTCGGAAAGAAACGTTGGGTCCTCACTTGGTCGAGCGCCACCAAAATCCTTGGTGGCGAGACAACCGTCTTCCAAAATTACAAACGAGTTGTAAGGACGATTTCGTGGAAGCTTCCTGGAAACTTCGACTTCAAGTGTCGAAGAAAGGCGGTGCGCGTGACGGCCAAACACGACATACAACGAACCGTTGGCGTGGGCCGCGAGCCCGCCGGGCCACGTTGGTCCCCCAGGAAGATCGGGCGAGCGCCGTATCAACTCGAGCGTTTCGGGATCAATTTGTTCCACCCAGGAAATAGCGTCATCACCTCCCGTGTGGCAAAGGAGAAATACCTCGCCCGGTGCTCGAAGTACGACCATGGTCGAAGCAATGGCGGTTCGCGAGTGAACCGAGAACTCTGTCGAAATTCGAATTGCCTTTTTGGAAGGCGAAACCTGCAACCGTTGGGGACCCGCGTCTTCGCCCGGCCATGGACTTGGCCAGTAATCCAAGGGCGATTGACCCAAATCGTGCTTCTCCATCAACGTCACGCTAGCCAACGACCGACGATTCCTTAACCAATCCTTAATCGCTCCTCGCCCAGTATTCAGAATCGCTCGGCAAAATGACCAGGAGTTTTGTTGAAAGGATCAGTAGTGAACGCACTGCGTCGTGGCATAAAGAACGCGTTTCGAAACACAGTTCGCTCCGTTGGAGTCATCGTCATTTTGGCCGTAGCCATTGCCCTTTCGATCTCGATGTTGGTGGCCCGAGACGCAGTGACGAAAAAGATCAATGACGTCCGAGCGTCTACGGGCAACACCATTACCGTCAGCCCCAAGGGATTCTTTGGATTTCAAGGTGGTGGCACGCCTCTCACCGACGCACAGATGAGCGAGATTGCTTCGGTGGCACATGTCACGGTCGTGCGGGCCTCACTGAACGAGCGCCTCACTTCGTCAGAAACATCTCTCACGTCGGGCATCACGCCCGGCACGTTGGGCCAACAGTTTGGCGGAGGCGGTTTTGGCGGCGCCACGGGCACAACGACAACGTTTTCAATTCCGATCACCGTTACCGGTACCACTGACCCCGGTAACGCACTTACGGGTGGTGCCAGTGGTGGCGGTACCGAGAAGCTCACTTCCGGCTCCTCATTTTCCGCTTCCTCCTCCGGCGACGTCGCCATCATTGGCACCACTCTTGCCTCGGCTAACAAATTGACTGTTGGTTCTACGTTCACCGCGTGGAAAACCTCCATCAAGGTCATTGGCATCTACAACGCGCAGTCCACGTTTGCCAACAACGGTGTCCTCATGCCACTCGCTACCGTCCAAAAGCTCGCCGGCGCAGCAAATCAAGTTACGGGTGCCACTGTTGTTGTTGACAACGTGAACAACGTGGCTTCAACCGCCAAGGCAATCAGCGCGAAGTTGGGCAGCGCGGCTGATGTGACGTCGCAGCAACAAGCGACGCTCACGGCGTTGGCTCCTCTTAACTCGGTAAAGACCATCTCCACTTACACCTTGTTTGGCGCCGTTGGCGCCGCCGGCATCATCTTGCTCCTCTCCATGTTGATGATTGTTCGCGAACGACGCCGCGAAGTCGGCGTTCTTAAAGCGCTGGGCGCCTCCAATCGTTCGGTCATCGGACAGTTCATTGCAGAGTCGACAACGTTCACGGTGCTCGGCAGCATTGTCGGGCTCATCGTGGGCATCTTGCTCAGTAGTCCTATTACCTCTGCGCTCGTGTCGGCATCGTCCAATACATCGTCGGGCGGCGGCGGTTTCACAAGGAACGGGTTTGGTGGCGGTCCTGGCGGCGGCTTTGGCGGCGGTGGCTTTACTCGTCCTACGACCAGCAGTGGGCTTCGCTTTGGTGGGTTTCACAGCACCATCACCCAAGTGCACGCTGCCGTGGGTTGGTCAACCTTGCTGTTTGCCTTCATCGCAGCGATCGTCGTCGCGATCGTTGGCAGCGCAGTTGCCACGGCCACCATTCTTCGAATTCGACCAGCTGAAGTACTAAGGAGCGAATAATGCTGCAAGTCAAGAACCTAGAAAAGAAATTTCGTACGGACGCCGGCGATATCCTCGCGGTAAACGACGTTTCCTTCGAAGCCAAAAACGGCGAGATGGTGGCGATTGTGGGACCAAGTGGAAGCGGCAAGTCAACGTTGCTCTCACTCTTAGGTCTCTTAGACGCTCCCGACAGTGGTTCCATTGATATCAACGGCGTCGAACTCGCTCGTCTCGACGCGAAAGGTCGCACGCTGTATCGATCTCGTCAGGTGGGCTTCATATTCCAGGCCTTTAATTTGATTCCGAACCTGAACGCCAAGGAGAACGTCCTTCTCGCGCTCGAATTCGCCGACTGGCCCAAAGACGACCGCGACGCTCGTGCCACTGAAATGTTGGAAATGGTGGGTCTTGACGAAGTGAAGGCGCGTCGTCGACCCAACCGTCTCTCCGGCGGTGAACAACAGCGCGTGGCAATTGCTCGAGCTTTCGCCGCACAGCCGCCGCTCATTTTGGCGGACGAACCAACCGGCAGTCTCGACCGTCAAACCGGCCAGAAAATTGTCGAGTTACTTCGCGAAGCGGCGACCAAACAACAAACGACCGTGCTCGTCGTTACGCACGACGAAAAAATCGCGAGTCAGGCTGATCGACGCTTAGAGATTGAAGACGGTGTGCTGCAAGAAGTTGCCTAAAGCGCAACCGAAACATCGCTAGGCACTGACGGTGGCGACCGGCAAAGCTTCTTGGCGCTTCACGGCGGCGGGACTCACCACGATGGTCACGACGAAACCAACCACCAGCGCAACGAGTACCCCTAGATTGGCGCCCGCCCAGGCACCGGACTTTCCACCTAGACCAAATGGCCCCAGCAAATAGCCCTGCCAATCGAGCCAGGAAGCGTAGAACGAATTGTTTACGAGTCCCCAGCCAAGGACGGTACTGAGAAGAACGGTCGCAATGGGAAACCATCGGACGTCGCCGTATCGACCATTGAGGTCATTTAGGTCAGCGTCGTCGTAGTTCTTTCGACGAAGGGCAAAGTCAGCCAAAAAGACGCCGCACCAACCGGCAATCAAAACACCAACGGTGACGAGGAAACCCTCAAACTGGCTTAGGAAATTACCCGAAACGAACACTATGTATATGGTGCCAATAATCATGATGACGCCATCGATAGCGGCGCCCACGTAACGAGGAACCTTGAGCCCGGCCGCGAGCAGCGAAAGACCTGACGAATAGATGTCGAGAATGGTCCCTCCGACGATGCCCAAAATGGCCACGAAGGCAAACGGTACGAGGTACCACGTGGGAAGCAGGTTCGCCAGGGCCCCCACGGGGTCATTGCCAATGGCCGAACTGAGCTTCGTTGATGAACCCGCCAGCAACAAGCCAAAGAGCACGAGAATCACCGGCGCGAGTGATCCACCAAACGTCGTCCAACCCACTACACCACGACTCGACGAACTTCTCGGTAGATAACGCGAATAATCGGCGGCGCTGTTGACCCATCCGAGTCCAAACCCCGTCATCACAAACACCAACGCACCAATCACGTGTTGAGGAGATCCACTGTGCACGGCCGACACCGAATGCCAGTGGATGTATTTCAACGTCAAAATTATGAACACCACGCTTAGGACGCCGGTAATGACCGTGATGAATGCCTGCATTCGCATAATGAGGTCAAAACCCATCACTCCACCACCAACAGTCAGAGCAGCCACCACAATGATGGCAATCACTTTCACGGCAGTTCCCCCGCCCCAACCAAGGCGAGTAAAGACGGTCGACATGGCGAGAACGGCAATGACGGAAAGTGCTGTTTCCCAGCCGACGTTCAAGAGCCAAGAAAAGCCCGACGGCAATCGATTTCCTCGAACGCCGAAGCCCGCTCTACTAATCACCATCGTGGGAGCCGATCCGCGCTTTCCCGCAAGGGCAATTAGCCCACAGAACAAGAAACTAATGATGATGCCAAAAAATCCGACGACCACGGCTTGCCAGAACGAAACACCTAGACCAAAGATGAACGCCCCGTAACTCAGGCCCAGTACTGAAACATTGGCGCCAAACCACGGCCAGAACAATTCTCGAGGTGAGCCCCGACGTTCGGACTGGGCAATGACGTTTACGCCATTCTCTTCAATAACTAGTGGGTTACCTATACCGGTTCCCAAAACGCTTTCAACTTCGCTGACCACGAACCCTCCTCGAGTGAGTGCAACTTAGTGGGAATTCATTCGGCGTTTTCCGATTTCACGTAGCCTAGGGAAAAATTTTGGGGCCCATGCTCCTAATTGGGCCACTTCTCACGTAGGAGGGAGTGCAGTTCGAAGTGGTACCGACAGAGGTTTACTAGCCTCGTGTCTCGTATGGCACTTTCAATCGGCATCGTCGGACTCCCCAATGTTGGAAAATCCACTCTTTTTAACGCGCTTACGAAGAACCACGTCTTGGCCGCCAATTACCCCTTCGCCACAATTGAACCCAACGTTGGTGTCGTTTCCGTTCCCGACGCTCGTCTCGCTGTCTTGGCGCAGATTTTCGGCTCAGAAAAAATCTTGCCGGCGGCCGTCACCTTCGTCGACATTGCGGGCATCGTGCGTGGGGCCTCCGAAGGCGAGGGCCTCGGCAATCAGTTCCTGGCGGCTATTCGTGAATCTGATGCCATCTGCGAAGTCGTGCGAGTCTTCGTTGACGACGACGTGATTCACGTTGATGGTCGAATTGACCCGGCGAGCGACGTGGCCACCATTGAAACGGAATTGATTCTCGCCGACCTCCAGACGGTGGATAAGGCCATCAGTCGTCTCGAACGCGACGCGAAACGTGGCGGCGACGCAGCTCTCAAAATGGCCGAGTTCCAAAAGACACGCGACGCCCTAAATTCCGGCCACGTCATTTCGTCAATTGGCAAAGACATTGACCGCAGCGCCCTCAGCGATCTCCACCTCCTTACCGACAAGCCCTTCATCTACGTCTTCAACGTGGATGAACAGTCAATGGGCAACGACGACATCCGAAAGCAACTTGAGGCCTCGGTGGCACCAGCGCCGGCGGTGGTGCTTTGTGCCAAGGTCGAAGAAGAATTGTCGGGTCTCAGTGACGAAGAGGCGCTTGAACTCTTGGAAAGTTACGGGCAGACGCAGTCGGGACTTGAGCAACTTTCCCAGGTGGGATTTCGAACACTTGGCCTGCAGACCTATTTGACGGCGGGTCCCAAGGAAACGAGGGCCTGGACCATTCACCAAGGGGCCACCGCACCCGAAGCTGCGGGCGTTATCCATACCGATTTTCAAAAGCATTTCATCAAGGCAGAGGTCGTAGCCTTTGACGACCTCGTCGAGCTCGGCACAATGGTGGCGGTGCGTGCGGCCGGCAAGGCGCGCATTGAAGGAAAGGAATATGTCATGCGCGACGGCGACGTTGTGGAGTTCAGAGTAAACGCCTAACCACTACTATGTAGTTAGGCGTGTCAGACAGAGGTCGACGCCGAACTAGGTAGTACAAACAACATCACTAGGAGAATCATGACCTCTGTATCCCCTGATTTCAAAGTCGCCGACCTGTCACTCGCAAGTTTCGGTCGCGCAGAAATTATTTTGGCCGAACACGAAATGCCTGGCCTCATGGCCATGCGAAACGAATTCGGCGTTTCCAAGCCCTTGGCTGGATCGCGAATCACCGGCTCGCTCCACATGACAATTCAAACGGCAGTTCTTATTGAGACGCTCGTCGCCCTCGGTGCCGACGTTCGTTGGGCCAGTTGCAATATTTTCTCAACGCAAGACCACGCCGCTGCGGCCGTCGCCGTGGGGCCAAACGGCACACCCGAGAACCCTCGGGGCATTCCCGTCTACGCCTGGAAGGGCGAGACGCTCGAAGAGTACTGGTGGTGCACCGAGCAAGTTCTTCGTTGGCCCAACCACGCTGGCCCCACCATGATTCTTGATGATGGTGGTGACGCAACGCTCCTCATTCACAAGGGTGTGGAGTTTGAAGCGGCCGGATTCGTGCCCGCTCCCGAAGCCACCGATTCCGAAGAGTACAGCGTGATATTGCAACTGCTCAACACCATCGTCGCATCAGGTGACCAGCGCTTCACCAAAATGGCGCCCGACATCATTGGCGTGTCCGAAGAAACCACCACCGGTGTGCACCGTCTCTACGAAATGGAGCGCGACGGTACCTTGCTCTTCCCCGCCATCAACGTGAACGACGCCGTGACGAAGTCGAAGTTCGACAATAAGTACGGCTGTCGTCACTCGCTCATTGACGGCATCAACCGCGCTACCGACACATTGATTGGTGGCAAAGTGGCCGTCGTTTGTGGTTACGGCGACGTTGGTAAGGGCTCGGCCGAATCACTCCGTGGTCAAGGCGCCAGGGTGATCATCACGGAGATTGACCCGATTTGTGCGCTGCAAGCGGCGATGGACGGTTTCCAGGTCACGACGCTGGATGACGCCCTTCCTTACGCGGACATCATCATCACGGCGACCGGCAACAAGAACATCGTGACCGTTGAGCACATGCAGATGATGAAGCACCAAGCGATTCTGGGCAACATCGGCCACTTCGACAACGAAATCGACATTGCGGGTCTCGCGGGTCTTAAGGGCGTCAAGCGCGAAAACATCAAGCCACAGGTTGACAAGTGGATCCTTCCCAGCGGCAAGACCATCATCTTGCTTAGCGAAGGTCGCCTTCTCAATCTCGGTAACGCCACTGGTCACCCGAGTTTCGTAATGAGCAACTCGTTTACCAACCAGACCATGGCGCAAATTGAGTTGTACACGAACCGGGCGCACTACGAAAAGAAGGTCTACGTGTTGCCTAAGCACCTAGACGAAAAAGTTGCTCGACTTCACCTGGACGCACTCGGTGTGAAATTGACGCAGCTTTCAAAAGAGCAGGCCGACTACATCGGGGTGGCGGTCGACGGACCGTACAAGCCAGACACCTACCGCTACTAGAGCGTTTTCGTTCCTAGCGGTAATCGACGAACAAGTCAGTCACCACGTCGTCGTGAGCAAAGGGGCTCACGGCGCGAACGAACCACTCTGTGCCCATCACCTCTTTGAAGCGTTCACGCCCCATCCGCAAAAAAAACGATTCGTCGAGTTGCGAGGAGTGAGCTTGGAGGGCATCGAATTTCGCGTCGGCAACGCTCGTCACGTCGATGGCCGCGCCGATTAATTCGTCTGGCGTGCCGAGATCCATTTGCTCTTCTTCACTCTCGCGGGCTTCATCATTCTCTTCTTCAGTTTGTGATTCCTCAATAACTTCACGAAAACGTGCGAACACACTCGCCGGTATGGCGTTGAAATACACCGTGGGTTGGTAGTCCAGCAGGTCAAGCGCCGACAACGTAATCCGGTGCGCCTGAATGTGGTCAGGGTGACCGTAGAAACCAATTTCGTTGTAGGTCATGATGACCTGGGGACGTTCTTCATTCAAGATGGCGGCCAATTTTTCGGCGGCTTCTTCCAGGGGTGTGGACCAAAAGCACTTCGGATCGTCGTTCTGGGGCCAGCCCATCATTCCCGAATCGCGATAACCCAGCATGACGAGTCGGTCAATCCCCAAAATCTTGCACGAATCCTCGAGCTCACCTTTTCGATAGATGGCGACCGCGTCGGGATCGTGTCCAGGTTGGTCGGGCTTGATACCGCCGACCGCATCGCCGAACTCACCGTTCGTGCACGTCACGAGTACGGTTCGAACTCCCTGGTCCTTCAAGAGCCGAAAGACGCCACCTGACGAACTGGCTTCGTCGTCGGGGTGCGCGTGCACCGCTAAAAATGTCAACGACTCGCTCACGCTAATCCTCCAAAAAGATCCGATTCGTCGCCGCTCGTTTCGTCACGCGACCACGCTCGCACGTAATACTCGCGTCCAAACAACAGGGTAAATAATTCGTCGTCCATATTGACCACGTCGCGGTTATCTATCTGCGTTGCGTGAGCGGCCATCGACGCTCGTTTCAGCGCCACGTACTTCTCGGTCGCCATCGTGGTCGTTATGTCGCCGTCCGCTGTGCCGTCACCCGCGTCAATGACCCACGCCGGCAAATACACCGATTGGGACTGCGCGGTGGGAACAAAAGCGTGCAAGACACTCGTGGGTACCACGGGATAGTACAAACGCTCCACCGAGGGGCTAAGTGCAATGGCGGCTCGAGTGACTTCATTCGTCTTAATGTGATCTGGGTGTCCGTAAAAACCAAATTCGTCGTAGGTAACAACAACGCTCGCGCCTTCATCATTCAAAATCGCGGCGACTATGGCCGCGACCGCTGTCGTATCGGAACTCATAAAAGCGCCGGGGTCATCGTTCTGAGGCCAACCCGTCATGCCGGAGTCGTCGTAACCGAGTGTTACGACTCGCTCGACGCCAAGAAGCGATGCAGAGGCTTGGAGCTCGCTCGCGCGAGTCGCGATCGTCAGCGCGGTGTGATGTCCAGGCATAAAGCCCGGCAACGGCTGATCGTCAATGCCCAGTCGTCCATTCGTGCAGGTAATAAGCACTACGCGGTAACCCTCGGCGGCGTAGTGGGCCATGATGCCCGCCGTAAAGAACGCTTCATCGTCGGGGTGCGCGTGCACACAAACGAGGGTCGGGCGTGTTGTCATTCGCTAGACACTAGGCCGTGGCGAGCTGAATGATACGCACGATAAGTACCGTGCCCGCAATCAACAGATACGACGCCACCGCTCGGAAAAGAATACGGCGGATCCTCGACGTCGGAGGCGGAGCAAGTAGCGCCATTCGCGGTGTGCGCCAGTCCACGCGGGCAATGTCGTAACTCCGAGGCGCTTCACTTCGTCGAAGGCCAATCGGAAGTCCCACGAGCAGCCCGGCCGCCGCCACGCCGCCGAGATCTTCGAGAAGGCGCACGACGTCCAGTGAGGTAAAGAGCGTCGAGACGATCAAAACAATGGACAATACGACCAAGACGGCCACAATCACCACGGCCAAAACGTTGAGCCACTTCGAATTGACCCAAGGACCCATCAGCTCGCGGTCGTTACACAGCAGAAGAACAAATATCGTCGTACTGGGAAGCATTAATCCACACATGGCTTGGACGGCCAGCGTGATGAGTCCGAGCGGCGCACCAGGTAACAACGTCACAAAACCTGCCACGGCCAACATGGCGGCGAAACCGCCAAAGAACGCCTTGGCGTCGCGAACACGAACGTTGAGACCTTGTCGCTTTTCCGAAAGGTCGCTCAGGGCGTAACTACTCGCCAACGTCACGGCCGCTGCTCCAATGCATGAGGCGTTGAGCAAAAGAATGGCGAAGAACGTGCCAGAAGCGGAGCCGACATGCGCACGCAGCCCGCGCGCCACCCCGAGCGCACTCGTGTACGCCGTCGTCCCCCCGTGTCCCGACAGCCCAGCGGCCGCAGCAGCAATCAGCGCGCCAGCGCCAATCACCACAATGAACGACCCGATAATCGTGTCGACTCGTTCGTAGTTCAGCCAGCGCGGCGTGATTCGCTTATCGACAATGTTGCTTTGTTGAAAGTACAACTGCCAAGGCGCGACAGTGGTCCCGATAATTGAGATGATGAGTAATACCGCGGCGGAATTCACTCCCCCTCGAATACCGGGTATGACGGCGTGATGGAAAACTGCGCCCACGTGAGGGTGCGTGACAATCAAGAGTGGTATGACAAAGAAATTGACGGCGACAAAAATCATCATGAACCGTTCCCACCGTTGGAACGAACCTGAAGCGGTCACCCCAAACAGTGTTAACGCGGCGGCGGGCACAGAAATATAGGGAGAAACACCGAAGTACTCCATAGACAAAGACACGCCAATGAACTCTGTGATGATGATCAAGAAATTGAGAAGAAGGATCATGCCAATTGAAAAATTCCCCCAGCGACGACCAAAGCGTTCCTTAATGACGCGGCCGTGGCCCACACCAGTGACGGCTCCTAGTCGGGCCACCATTTCTTGATTCACAATCAACACTGGAATCAGCAATGGCAACGTCCATAGCAACGAGTAGCCGAAGTTTTGACCAGCCTGCGCGTAGGTAGAGACGCCACCGGCGTCGTTGTCCCCCACCATCACAATGAGACCGGGGCCAATGATGGCGGCGAGGGTCAAGAGGCGTGCACGGGCTCCTTTGCGTGATCCGACGTCGTGTTCTTTGATAGAACCGAACGCGCCGGCGATGTCATTTTGTGACCGCTCGTTGCTCATGGCAAACCTCCTTTCAATGTGTTGTGGTCGAGCACGTCAACGACCTCAACGACACGCGGAAGTCGCTTAGCAACCGTCCTTTCGCGTCAGATGACGCCGCTTCTGAGCAGGTGAAACGTGTGAGTTGGTACTTGGGGGTTTCAGAGAGTCCCCCTTAGAACAAGACCGTTGACGGCGACGCGAGACACGGTTATTCATCCACCGTGTGCATGCCGAACTCGCGACGCCAGCCCTGGGGCAGGATCTCCTCGAGTAGGTCGTCCACTGTGACTACGCCGATCATTTTGCCGTGCTCGTCGTCGAGCACCGGTAGGACCGTCAGATTGAAGTCACTCATCTTCATCGAAATTCGGTGAATGTCCCAGTGCGGGTGCACGTGCGTCAACTGCGTTCGAGCTACCGACAGCGCCAACTCGTGTTCGGGCGCGCGAACAAGTCGCACAATGGGAGCGGCGCCAACGGGCTGGCCGTGTTCGTCCAAAACAAAGACAACGTTCTGGGCTTCGGCGGGGGCCGACGACAAACGAATGGCCTCGAGCGCCTCTCCCACCGTGGCTGTCGCTAGTACTGCAACAAAGTCTGGGTTCATAAGTCCACCAGCCGTACCGGGATTGTAGGAAAGCAAGTTGCGGACTTTTTGCTGGAGTGCTTCAGGCAAGAGTTCGAGGATAGGCAGTCGACGATCTTGATCGAATTCATTAATAAGGTCGGCCGCGTTGTCGGGTTCCATACGACCGAGCAGACGAGCGACGTCAACATCCGAACGTGACTCAATGAATTCCAACTGATGCGTGGTGTCCAACTCTTCAAAGACGTCGGCTTCGAGCTCACGGTCTAGACCTACGGCTTCAATGATCTCTTCACCTTCATCGTGACTGGCGGCTTCTACGAGGTCGGCAATTTGTGCCGGATGCAGCCGCGCCAACTTTCGATACGGAATGCGAAGTCGCGCCGTAGGTACGTGACCAAAGAATGGCTCGATCGAAGCAAAGTCCACGACCGGTCCCGAAGGTACGCGAATCCCAAAGCGGCCAAAGATGCGACGAAGCAGCGGTCGTCGACCCGGATCAACCGCGACGACTTCCCACTTTCCGTCAATCTCCGCCAGTTCAATTTCGTTCGCACTGATGAGTCGGCCACGTACCAGGTTGATGGAATTTCTCGCGAGGAGGTCTTCGGCGAGCAAGAGCTCGCCTGGACGACGTTCGAAGCGTCGAAGGTCAACGCGGCGACCTTCAAACGTCATGCGTCCCTGCGCGAGACCACCAATTTTTCGAATCGGGATGAAGGTATTTCGTCCCTCAATGCGAACAACAGCGCCAACAACGGGCGGGTGTGGATCAGATCCGAGACGTGCAACGAGGTCTTGGACGCGACCGATCCGGTCACCGTCACGATCGAAGATAGGACGGCGAAGAAACGTGGAAAGGTGAAGAATTTGCTGCATAGAGAGTCCTCGAGACCCTCAAAGTTTACCCCTGTGGGCGAGGTGCAGAAACCTGACAGTTTGATCCCGGAAGTCGCCCGCGTTCACGAGCCACCACCCAGTACACGACTTTGGCAATTCGGCGAACACCAGGTAACGCCAGCGTGATTCCCAGCCAGCGCCACGGACGTTTGGAGCGTTGCAATACCTTCGCTACCGCAACAGAACCCGACCATTCTTCAAACGGGGCCAAGAGCCACACGGCACTTTCCAATTGAGCCCGCGTAATACTTCGACGTTGCAACACGTCGTTGGACACGTCGGCGTTCGCTACCAGTTGTAAATCACCTCGGTAGTGGCGCCTCGCCCACTGGGCACTCCGACGACAAAATCCACACTGGCCGTCGAAAACTAGTTCCACGTGAAGTTCCGAATTGCGTCGATGCAGAAGTCAACGTCAGCGTCACTCACGTCCGCGTGAGTGACGAATCGAACTCGCGTAGGTGCAATGGTGTCTCCGACAACACCGCGCGCTTCTAACAACGACACGAGTTCGCGAGCGCGTTCATGACTGAAGGCCACGATATTGGTCTGACAACTCATGGGATTGTACTCACTCTCGGAGAATCGCTCGGCGAAAGCGAGCGCGAGATGTTGTGCCTTGTCGTGATCTTCTGCCAATCGATCCGTCATCGTCGAGAGACCCAGCAGTCCCGCGGCCGCGATGATGCCCGCTTGGCGCATTGCCCCGCCAAGTCGCTTTCGTTCGATGCGAGCTTCGTCCATGAGTTCGCTCGGACCCGCCAACACAGAACCCACGGGGGCACAGAGTCCTTTTGACAGGCACGACATCACCGTCGTCGCCGACGAAGCGTACGAAGCCGCGGGGGTTCCCGTCGCCACGACGGCATTGAACAGTCGAGCCCCGTCCATATGAATAGGTCGAGTACCAATTGAACCCGCGAGTTTTTCCAGAGCGGCGAGGTCCCAGGGAGTTCCGCCCGAGGGCATATGAGTATTTTCAACACTCACCATGGCGACGTGCGGCTGATGGTCGTATTCGCCATCAAGTACTTGTTGCACCTCACTTAATTCAAAAGCGCCACTCGTGTCATCCACCAAGGCAAATTGCACACCGGAGTTTCGTGCGGCCGCTCCCATTTCGAAACTCACCATGTGTTGGGTGTGCCCGGCCAAGATGAGATCGCCGGGTTTCGTCAAGATTCGAATCGCGATTTGGTTGGCCATAACGCCAGACGGAACAAACACCGCGGCGGGCTTTCCGACGATCTGGGCGTAGAGGTGCTCAAGTGCAGTGACGGTCTCGTCTTCGCCGTAACCATCGTCGCCCACGATTGCCGTGGCCATTGCTTCACGCATGGCGGGGGTTGGCTGGGTAACGGTGTCGCTTCGTAAATCAACGCGTCGGCTCACGATGAAAGGCTACCGGCAGCCCTAGAGTGACTTTCATGAGTTCCGACACTTCCGATCCCGCCAGCGCCGCCAACGTCCATTCCGCTCTCGGCATCACCGTCCTTGAGGTCTCGCCGGAGAGGGTGGTTTGCCAACTCGAGGTCGGCCCCCAGGTTCACCAGCCCTACGGGATTTTGCACGGTGGCGTCTCGGCACTGCTCGCTGAATCGGCCGCTTCCATTGGTGGCGCTCACTCGGTGCCCGAAGGAAAGATTGTCGTGGGCATCGAATTAAACGCGAGCCATCTTCGCTCCATGACCGAAGGTGTCTTAACGGCCACTGCCACCCCAGTCCGGGCTGGACGAACAATCCAGGTCTGGGGCATCGACCTTACGGACGAAAACGGGCGCATGATCTGTGTGGCGCGCTGCACCTTGGCTGTTTTGGATGCACCTAAGGTCTGAGCCGGTCGCGTCCTAGACTCAACGCATGACCAAACGGGGGCGAGGGTAACGGTGGGCGTTCGATTTCTTGGCTGGGGTGTCGCCGTTCCCGATCGCATTGTCACCAATGACGAGCTCTCAGAAACCCTCGATACCACTGACGAATGGATTTTTGAGCGCACGGGGATCCACGAGCGTCGCGTGGGCGGTACCGCCAAGTCCCTCGGTGTGGAAGCTGGGCGACGAGCCCTGCAAGATGCCAACGTTGATCCACTAAGTATTGATTTTCTCGTCCTCGCGACAACGACGCCGGACCGACTCATTCCGGCTACCGCGCCGATGGTGGCGAACGAGTTGGGTCTCGTTGCTCCCGCAATGGACGTCAACGCCGCCTGCAGTGGCTTCATGTACGCCCTTCGCACGGCGCAGGGACTCCTCGCCACCGGTGCCACGCGTGTGCTCGTCGTTGGTTCAGAAAACTTGTCGCGCTGGACTGACTGGAATGACCGCACCATGGCCGTGCTGCTCGGTGACGGTGCCGGTGCCGTCGTGCTCGAAAAGACTGACGACGAAGGAGACCTTCTCTCGTTTCATTTGGGATCGGACGGCTCGCTGGCTGACCTTCTCACCTGTGAACACGGGGGCACCATCTGGATGGACGGCAAAGAAGTATTTCGCCGCGCCGTGCGCATCGTCGTGGAATCAGCCGAGCACGCCATGAAAGACGCCAACGTCACGGCGGATGACCTCAGCCTCGTCATCCCCCATCAGGCGAACGTACGCATCATTAGTGCCGCCTGTTCGCGACTGGGCATTGAAATGGAGCGAGCGGTCGTGGTGTTGGACCGCTTTGGCAACACGTCAAGTGCCTCAATTCCACTGGCTTTTGACGACGCCCGCACAAACGGACGTGTTAAGCCGGGCGAACTTGCCCTCATGACTGGCTTTGGCGCCGGCATGACGTGGGCGTCCGCCGTGGTTCGCTGGTCACGTTGAGACAAGTTCCCCTAGTCATCCTGGCGGCCGGTCGCGCCCGTCGTTATGGCGGGTTGAAACAATTGGCCCCCATTGGCGTCAATGGTGAAGGAGTCATTGACCTTGTTGCCTCCGACGCCTACGCCGCCGGATTTAATCACATTGTTCTCGTCATCAACGAAGATACGGGTCCCGCCATCAAGAGCCACGTCGAAGAGTACTGGCCAAGTTCCCAGGACGTTTCTTTCGCAGTGCAAGAACACGCCTACGGCACGGTGCACGCGGTTCTCGCCGCCAAATCATTGCTCGATCCTTCGGTGCCCTTTGGTGTCGCGAACGCGGACGACTTGTATGGCCTCGAAGCCATGACCAAGTTGGGGGAGCATCTGCGTCGCGAGCCCACGAGTTGCCTGGTGGGCTACCAGCTCGACCGCGCACTCGTGAACGATTTACCGGTGTCGAGAGGAGTTTGCGAAATTGCCGACGGCAAACTTGTGAGCATCCGCGAACGACACCACGTGCAATTAACCGACAAGGGCTACGTCGCCAACGACGGGCAACTTCCTCGGCACCTGGAGCCCGAGACGCCGGTCTCCATGAATCTCTGGGGGTTCCAGCCTTACGTCTGGGAAGCGTTCGAACAGGCGCTGTTGGAGGAGGACGCCTCTGAAGAAAACGAAATTCGGCTGCCTGACGTCATTTCGCAGTTACTCGAGGGCCACCGATTTGACGTATTGGCGAATGCGTCGCGCTGCGTGGGTGTTACCCACGCCGAAGACTTGCCCCTTGTTCAAGCCGACGTTCGTGAGCAGGTTGCTCGCGGCGAACGTCCGGCTCGGGCTTTTTCGCTGTAGAAAGCCGAAAACCCCGAGTGACCAGCGAGCCGAAGCTCTCCAGCCCCTCGGGGTTTCCGAAGGCGCGTCTCCTAGTTTCCCGTGTCGGACAGGTCCCTACAAAACGGCGGCACCTCACGCCCTTTACCGAGTGAACAGCAGACCGAACTCCGCTGCCCGACGGGAACTCCGTTCCTCTTGCGAGGCCCCTCGTTCCTTCAACCCACTTCGCCTTTCGGCTCCACCGGCTGTCGGTAGGTACTGCGTGAACTACAGAATGAACAATGCCAGACCCCTGTTTGCCAAGCAACCGTGAACACGTCGAAAACACGATATCCAAACGATATGCCCAGACATTGAAATGGTTATCCACCAAAATTTTCTGACGAGGGCACTTCATGCACTACTTTCTCGCAGCTTTTCCACAGAAGAAACGTCGCGGGAAACTCCCCTCAATCGATCGGTTGGTGGTCGTTGACGTATCGTACGAAGCGTGAAACACGCTGGCGAGCACGCACTCCAGGAAATTGCCGAGTTTCTAGCTGAACTGCGTCACGTCCCCGGGCTCGCCGAGAAAAAGACTGGCGTTTTCTATCGAGGCTCACGGGCGTTTTTTCACGTGCACGAAGATCCGGCGGGTCTCTTTGCCGACGTACGAATCAGTGACGAATTCGAACGCTTTCGCATCAGCACAAAGAAGGAACAGGCCGTCGTGCTCGCTCGAATACGAGAGTGCTGCTAAGGATGCTTGCCGACGTTGCAATTATTTGACAGTTAACGTCGCCAGAAAAAGTGATGCGTCACGCCACTCGAGCTGGGTACCGATTCCAAGAAGAAACGTTCGGCAAGATCGTTCGGGCTGTTCCACAGTTTTTCCCCGCGGCCAAGTTCGACAGGCGCAACCGCAAAATGCATTTGGTCAATCAGATCAGCCTCGAGAAACTCGAGCACCGTTTCAACGCCACCGCCGATGCGCACGTCTTTGCCATCGGCCGCTTCAAACGCCTGTGCGAGTGCATCGTGGGGCGACGCATTAAGAAAATGAAACGTCGTGTCCCCCAGGGTTATTGAAGGACGAATATGATGTGTGAGCACGAAAACCGGCGTGTGAAACGGCGTGTCGTCGCCCCACCAGCCTTGCCAGTCCAGGTTTTCCCACGGTCCACGCTGAGGTCCAAACTTGTTGCGCCCCATGATTTCGGCCCCGATGTTCCGCGAGAAGTCGCGCGTGCAGTAATCGTCTAATCCGTAGGTGCCACCGGGCTCTGTTCGATTTACCCAGTTCGCAGTTGCTCCCGCCCAGAAAAAGAGATCGGCAGGATTGGCGTGACCGAAGGGATGCTCAAAGCTCTGACCCGCACCGGAGCCGTAGCCATCACTCGACACCATGAAATTGTGTACACGAACTGCCTGCGCCATTGGTTGTCTTCTGCTTTCGCTAGAGCTCCTGAGCAATCACCACACTCTATAAAGCATTGTGCTTGCGGCAATAAGCGTCCAACGCTCCCGACCTTTGCGACGGTGATGACATCGATTTCCCACTCTGAAAAGATTGGCCGTACACAACTGTCGCATATGTGCTACAGTTGTGGCATGACGGAGATCGCTTCACGGGAACTACGCAATAACACACGGGGTCTTCTGCAACGAGTTGCCCGAGGAGAGGACATTGTGATTACCGTTGACGGCCTACCGGTTGCGGCACTGCGCCCGCTCCATCAACGGCCCCGATGGATTAACGGTGCAGAATTCGCTCGCCGCGTTGCTGGTCGCCAAGCCGACCCCGCGCTTCGTGATGAATTGAAGCGATTAGCGCCCGACACTACCGACGACATCTCATTTTGACCAGAGGTCTGGCTGACACAACTCTGTTCATTGCGCGCGAGTCCGGGCGACCACTACGTGAATCGATGCTTCCCGACGAACTCGCCGTTTCAATTGTAAGCATTGGAGAACTTCGTGCAGGCGTACTTGCTGCCGACGACACAAAAACTCGGGACGTGCGCCTTGTTACTTTGACGACGGCTATGTTGCTCGATCCGATTCCAATTGACTACCACGTCGCTGAACAATGGGCTCGACTTCGTGTACTGCTCCGTGACACGGGCCAACGCATGCCGGTCAATGATTCGTGGATCGCAGCCACCGCAATGTCCATGGCCTTGCCCATCATCACCCAGGACGACGACTACATCCGGTTGGAGGATCTCCCGGTGATACACGTGTGAGGACCGAGTCAGCGATTTTGCCAATTCATTAAATCGTGCAGAAGATATTGAGTCCTTCGGACCGTAATTTGTATGACTTTCTCCACGACTAACAAGGCCCGTAGTGGTGAATGTCCGTAGGATTTACGCCTCCGGTTATGTAATAGACGTTCACACGAATTCCGTGGGTCTCGGCTGGCCGAAACAACCGCAACGAACCTGAAACCACTTTTCCACCGCTCGTGGTTTTAAAAGCCCCGATGGTGTACCCACGAACCGTATTGTTCATCCAATCAAGTGAGTACTCACGATGTGGAGAAAGCGACACGAGATTCAACGTAACAGTGGCTATCTTGTCACTTACCCGGTATTGAACGGTACCGCCACCGCCACAAAACGATTCGTTCTTGGCGTATCCGCCTTGGACTCGGGTCGATGCTGACACTCCTGTGACGCTCTGCCAAGGATGAAGCTTAAGTACGACAATGAGTGCCCCGATCAGAAGCAACGCGACCAAGGAACCAATTCGTCGATTACCGAGCTTGTGCAACTCAAACCTCCCGTCACAGGGCTTCGAGAAATTTCGCACCGAACCATTGCACCTTGTCGAAGTGCCTTTTGGTGGAGATGATGGGATTCGAACCCACGACCTCTACATTGCGAACGTAGCGCTCTACCAACTGAGCTACACCCCCAAAAGGGGAATCAGTCTAACTCGGTTTATGCCCAGATTGTTATTGCC
>Ga0182012_10000527_pt1 | contig 42378 bp, 32 predicted proteins | sample 612S2SmetaG_FD_120486 | JGI IMG/M metagenome (GOLD analysis project Ga0182012, IMG submission 120486) | Permafrost microbial communities from Stordalen Mire, Sweden - 612S2S metaG | ecosystem: Environmental > Terrestrial > Soil > Wetlands > Permafrost | place: Sweden: Stordalen | collected... | reverse complement strand
GCGCCTTGGAAACATCGGATGGAAACCCGTCCGCGCCGCTGAAAACAAGATAGCCGATCTCGCCCCCACGAGCTTTGCCCGGCGGCAGAACCACCGAGAGCTTCAGATGTGCGCTTTGCGCCGTCGCGTGACCCGTCAGGCAGATCAAAAAAAGAGCCGCAAACAATCTCTTCAATGCCTTCAGCCAGCCACTCCGCGCTCCATGCCGCAGCTGCAGGATTGCCTGAAGCTGACGGTGGGTCTTTGCCGAGAATGGAAACCAATGCATCTCGCGCCTCTTATCTCCGCGCCCAATCATTACGGTCTTTACTTTGCTGAATGCTCGCAGGCCATGCAAGCCGTGGTATCTGCCGAGGCCACTGTTCTTATTCCCTCCAAACGCGGCTGCCGGATTGGCCACCTGCTGGATTACGTCGTTGATCGAGCAACTTCCCACGTTGATCTGCCTCGCGATTCGTTTTGCGCGGGTTAGATCCCGGGTCCAGATGCTGGCTGCCAGGCCGAAGCTGGACTGGTCTACCAGTTCGATCGCTTGCTGCTCCGTTACAAACTTGTCGATGCACAAGACAGGCCCGAAGGATTCCTCTTGCAGCAAGAGCGCATCCTCCGCCACTCCGCTCAGCATCACCGGTTCATCGCCGTCGATTTTTTCCATCGATCCATGCTCAAGTTTTGCGCCGCGCGAAATGGCATCTTCTATCTGCCTGCGGAAGCGGGCTCGGGTCTGCTCGCCAACCAGCGGACCGTAATCATGCTCCAAAGTCGAGCCGCCGCGCAGTTTGCCAAGCCGCGCCGCTAGTCCCGCCAGAATGGTTTCGTGCAAGGGCTCTTCAATATAGAGCCGCTTGATCCCGACGCAAACCTGTCCGCCATTGGAGAATCCGCCAAACGCAATTCCGTCGAGCGTTCGCTCCAGGGGCGCGTCCGCAAAAACCAGTGCAGCGTCTTTACCGCCCAGTTCCAGCACCACTGGAATCAACTGTTCCGCTGCCTTCTGTGCAATGAAACGCCCCGCTGCCGTAGAACCCGTCATAAAAATAATATCGGGCATGGCATCCAAATAAGCGGAGGACTCTTCCGGTGTTGTATTGATGACGTGAACAAGATCGGGAGGAAAGTTTTGTGCAAACAGACTGGATATGCGCGCAGCCGTGCGCGGCGTCCTTTCCGATACTTTGAGCACCACCGCATTGCCTGTGATTAACGCAGTAATCGCTGGGACCATCGACAGTTGGAAGGGATAATTGGAAGGGCCAAAGATCAGCGCGACGCCATACGGTTCCAGGTACTCTTCAAAGCGGATTCCGGCAAAGAAGAGCCGGCTGCTGCGAATTCTTTGCGGCTTCAAAGCTGCCACTGCCGTGCGCTCATAGTAGCGGATGGACTCCAGGGTAACGAGCAGATCGCCGCCCAGAGCATCCAGCGGCGGCTTCCCGGTATCGGCAACAATGTCAGCAACAATTTGCTCGCTCTGCGCGGCAATTGCCTCACGAAGCGCCCTCATGCAATGCAGACGATCCGCGGGTTGGCGACGGGACCAGGCATGGAACGCCCGCCGGGCGCGTTGCATCGCATCCTTCGCCTCAGAAAAACTGGAACGGACATCAGCCATGACGGGACGACCTGGTATTGCGGATCGGTGGGGGATGCATCTCTGAAACGGAGATTGATTCAAGAGCCTGGACCGCAAGTCGATGCTCGTGATGGATCAGGTTTATGCAAGATTTTAGCAGAGGCAGTAGAAGCTATCTCATAAACCGGCTTTGAGGGAGCACGTTTCAGAGGCTTCGGAAACACTCACAGTCGTGCCAGTGTTAGGCAAGTGGTGGGTTGCAAATCAGATCGCTCCTGGCCTTGTTTATGTTTTTTCGTGTTGATTATTTCGGTCGCAATGGCGATGAATAGGGTCTACTGCGAGTAGTTCTCTCTGAGCTCACGCACGTACTTTGTGCGAGAGTCCCGCGAGTGGTTGGCCGCACCGCAGGTGCTGGCGGAGAGGGAGGGATTCGAACCCCCGATACCCTTTCAGGTACGCCGGTTTTCAAGACCGGAGCCATCAACCGCTCGGCCACCTCTCCGACTCTTTCGAGTTTACCCCGAATCGCCCTTCGATTCGAGTGCTGTTGCACGCAAAGGGCTACTTGGCTGGAGCTTGGGTCTTTGCGACAGCCGCGATATTCTCCGGTTTAGTCAATGGCGTTGTAATGTCGTCGAGGTAGTCCGGGGTTCCGTCAACCCGCTCCAGGGCGGGAAATCGCTCGCCGTCGTGGTAGTCGATGTCGGCGGTAAACACGGAGGATTCGGCCTGCACGATAAGATGAATCGGCTCGGTTGCGCTTTTGGCCGATTGAATCGCTCGGCGCATGGCTTCGGCAGAAAATATCTGACCGTTCACAGCTAGAATCTTTTCCCCCGGCGCAAGGCGCGCTTTGTCGGCCGGGCTGTTCCACATAACGTCGGTGACTCTGCCATCGCTGGCTACGAGCAAGCCGGTCGAGAACCGGAAATTGAGGCTCCCGGATAACGAGCTGGGAAGCCCGGCGAGCATCTTCTGGCTGGGATTGGGCTCGTCCTTGTAGACCAGCTTGTAACCACCCTGCTCGATACCGGCAAGATCGGCGCGTGGCGTGATCTTGTCCACACGATCACGGAGGAAGGTGGCCCAGTCGTATGGCGTAACCGCGTTCAGGTCCTTAACCAGCTCATCGAAGTTATACGTTACGATCAACGGCCCGGTGTTGCCGCCTTTGGCGACGAAGATTTTCTGAAAGTCGTCGAGAGATTTTTTGTCGCCGGTAAGCTTGCGAATGAGCGTGTCGGCATCCAGCCAGAGCAGCACGCCCTCGTTGTAATATGCCTGCCCGCGCACGAGGTTGGACCATCCCGGCGTAAGGTTGCGCATAACGCCGGATGCGATAGCGGTGTCTTCCGTCGAGCGCCATTCACGCCCCGGTGTGGCATCGAGCGTGGCCGCGGCAAGCGCCAGCAGATCGCGAAACTGGGCCTGCGTTTCAATGCCTGAACGAGCGGCCAGCACATCGCCGAGGTACTGCGTCATGCCCTCGTACACCCAGAGCAGCGCTCCCTGCTGGGGCGTAGCGAAATCGGGCTGGTAAAGCCCCTCGGGGCGGCGGTACTTGCCGTTCCAGGAGTGCGTGAACTCGTGCGGCAGCAGCCCTTGCCCATGCAACAACTGGTGGGCGTCGTCGGCAAAGCCTTTTTCTTCCACGCCGTTGTCTGAGGATTGGCCGTGCTCCAGGCCCTCCCCGCCGGCCACATCGGAGAGTGTCAGCAGAAAATGGTAGCTGTTGTAATGATGCGAGGCGTAGAGCGCGTCGGCTTCGCGAACCAGGTTGCCGAGTTCTGCAAGCAGCGCGGGGCGTAGGTTTGCATCCTCGGGTGCGTCTGCGACCACATCGATATAGTGCTTTGGCGTGATGGTGGGCGCCAGCGCAAGCTCGCGGAAGTTGATGCCAGTGATGATGGGAGAATCTTCAAGCTGCTCGACGGTGGTTGCGGCGAACTGGGTAGTTGCGCCAGCCGCCGGAACGGGCCAGGAACCGGAGTCGATGGGCGCGAGCGCCGTGCCGATGCCCCAACCGGCAGGCACCTTGACCGAGGGCTGGATGGCGATGTCGCGGACCGGAGTTTTGGCGGGATAGAGCAGCAGCTTCTCCCACTCCAGCACGGCCAGCTCCTGCGAAACGCGCGAGGTCACGATGCAATCGAGATGGGCGTGCAGAGTCGTGACGCCTTGAGGAATCGTAAGGTGGAACTGAAATAGGTCTACATCGTCGCGACGCCAGGTTAGGGTCTGGCCGTTGGCGGTGAAGACGACTCCCGTGATTTCTCCCACCGGTCCCGTGGGACGGTGGTTGCCGGGAATCCATTCCGGCGTGGTGAGCGTAAGCGGGCCTTGAGTGACGGGCAAGTCGATTTCCGCATGATAAAGCCTGCGCGGGGCGTCCGAAAGATCGGCTACGATCAGGATGGGGGGCTTTTGCGCAAGCGTAGAAACCGGGGCCATAGCGGCGAGAGCGAGCAGGGACAGCAGTGTGAGTCTCAATTGCCTCTTTGAGAAATATCGATTCATGACAGGAAGGATAAATCAAAATTCGCTCTGAGGCCCCATATGGAAAATCAACATAAGGGAGCGTGATGGTGCTTGTACCCATTTTGGGTACATGGTAAGCTCAATCTGTGCGAATCATTGCGCGAAGCACTCTGAAGCAGTTTATGGACGGGTTGGAGGGGCATAAGGATCACCGTGCGGTGAAGTCGGCGCTCGATTCGTGGTTTCAGGAAGTTCGTCGCGCCAACTGGCAAAATTCATCGGACATTAAGCGAAGTTACGCGCATGCAAGTATCGTTGGAACCGACCGCGCGGTCTTCAATATCAAAGGGAATTCATACCGGCTGGTTGTGGCGGTGCACTACCGGCGCAGCATCGTATTCGTGAAGTGGCTGGGTAGCCACCGGGACTACGATTTGATCGATGTGAGGACGATTCAATATGCACCTGAAACCGATCAAGACTGAAGACGATCACGAGGCTGCATTGCGCGCTATCGAGCGCTTGTGGGAGGCGGAAGAAGGCACCCCCGAGGCCGATTCGCTGGAGATACTCACAACGCTGGTGGAAGCATACGAAGAAGAGCGTTTCCCGATGGATATGCCCGACCCGATTGAGGCCATCAAATTTCGGCTTGAACAGCAAGGGGAAGACCAAAGGACCCTGATTGGGATTATCGGCAACCGTACTCGAGTCTACGAAGTTCTCCGCCGCGACCGTGCCCTGTCTCTGAACATGATTCGGCAGTTAAATCGCCACCTCAAGATTCCAGCGGAGGTCCTTATCCGGCCCATTCGGATCAGGAAGAAGAAGCAGGCGGCCTGACGCTGCTTCCAGGGCAGCCCTCCCACACGCTTTCCTGATGATCCCTTTATATCCGGCATGTTAGAAACAATAGAACAGGACGATGGCGGAGTCTGCTCCATAGAACGAGTAAGATGGATTCATATCAGTTCTATACAGGCATTTCGCCACAGGATCGCTGAATTTTGGCAAGAAAGCCGCAAACAAATCCATGAGTGCCGGCCACCAAGTGGAACTGCAATCGCTTTTCGGAGACTATGGGCTGGACCGGGCCTTCGACGAGATGCGCGAAGGCAGCGGAGACGTGCGTGCCCACTACCGCGCGCTTGCTGAGACGCTTGCCGGGTTGCAGCCGGAAGAACTGCAACGGCGCAAGCAGTCTGCCGACCTTTCCTTCCTGACCCAGGGCATTACTTTCACCGTTTACGGTCGCGATGAAGGCACCGAGCGCATCTTTCCCTACGACCTGCTTCCGCGGCTGATCACAGCGGCGGAGTGGGATCGCATTGAGCGCGGGCTCACGCAGCGCATCACCGCGCTCAACCTGTTTTTGCGCGACGTCTACTCCGACGCAAAGATCCTGAACGACAAGATCATTCCCCGCGATCTGGTGTACAGTTGCAAGCATTATCGCCGCCAGATGCGCGGGCTTCAGGTACCGCGCAACGTATATATCGCGGTGGTAGGCTCCGACCTGCTGCGGCTCGACTCCGGCGAGTTCGTAGTGCTTGAAGACAACCTCCGCGTCCCCTCCGGGGTGAGCTACATGCTCACCAATCGCAGGGTCATGAAGCGCACTTTTCCGCAGATGTTCACGAGCTATGGCGTGCGCCCCATCGAGCATTACCCGCAACTGCTGCTGGCCACGCTGCGTTCGCTTGCGCCCGAGGGCCGACCGGAGCCGAATATTGTCCTGCTCACGCCGGGCGTCTTCAACTCCGCCTACTTTGAGCACACCTATCTCGCTCGCCAGATGGGCATCGACCTGGTAGAAGGCCGCGACCTGGTTACGCACGACAACGTCGTCTACATGCGCACCACCGACGGCTTGAAGCGCGTGGATGTGATCTACCGCCGCGTGGACGACGACTTCAGCGACCCACTCATCTTCCGCTCCGATTCATCGCTTGGCTGCCCAGGGCTTTTCAACGCCTACCGCGCCGGCAACGTGACCGTGTCCAATGCGTTTGGCACCGGGTTGGCCGATGACAAGGCCGTCTATGCCTACGTGCCGCGCATGATCAAGTACTACCTGGACGAAGATCCGATTCTGCCCAACGTGGAAACTTACCTGCTAAGCGAGGATAAGGATCGCGCATATGTGCTCGCCAACCTGGACAAGCTGGTGGTAAAGGCCGTCGGCGAGAGCGGCGGATACGGAATGTTGATCGGTCCGCAGTCTACGGCTCGCCAGCGCGAGGAGTTTGCGCGGCAGATCGAGGCCAATCCGAGAAACTACATTGCCCAGCCAACCCTTGCATTTTCCCGCGCGCCTTGCCTCATCGGCGACCTGCTCGAACCCCGCCATGTGGATCTGCGTCCCTATGTGCTCTTCGGCGACAAGATCAACATCGTGCCCGGAGGCCTGACGCGCGTGGCGCTTGAAAAGGGATCGCTGGTCGTCAACTCATCGCAGGGCGGCGGCAGCAAAGATACATGGGTACTTGAGTAGCTTCATAGGCCTGCAGCAAATGAATTCAAGATCGGGGAGGAACAACGATGCTATCGCGCGTGGCGGACAGTCTCTACTGGATGAGCCGCTACCTTGAGCGGGCGGAGAACACCGTGCGCCAGCTCGATGTGACCATGACTCTTATGCTGGACTCCGGCGGAGTCAACGCCGAAGAGCGCTGGTCGCGCATGGTTGCCGCGCTCGGCAATCCCGACGGCCTGGACTGGGACGGCGATCTGGACTCGATGGCGCGCAAGCTGATCTTCGACAGCCTGTGCACGTCTTCGGTGACCTACTGCATCAACGGCGCGCGAGAGAATGCGCGCCAGGTCCGCGAAGAAATATCGACCGAGCAGTGGCAGCGGCTCAACCGGCTTTATCATCAAATCCATTCGCCGATGGCGCAAACCCAATTCAGCTCCAGCATCAGCGATGTGCTTTCGACGACGCTCGACGGCATCCATCTGTTCCAGGGCGTGGGCGACACAACCATGATTCACGGCCAGGGATGGCAATTTATTCGCCTCGGCCGGCATCTGGAGCGCGCCTACGCAACCGCCACCATGCTTGAGGTGTACCAGCCCGAACTGTTTCAAGCTCCGGGCGGCGAGGCCACGGGGCACCAGTACCTGGAACTGGTCGGCTTGCTGCGCTGTTGCACGGCCTTTGAAGCCTTCTGCCAGGTCTATACGGCGGATGTTGCCGCGGACCGCATTCTTGAGTTTGTCCTGCTCAATCGCGACTTTCCTCACGCCATTCGATACTGTGTCGAAAGCATCCGCACTGCAATCGACGATATTCAACATACCGGCGGCCGGCGCTCACCGGATGAGTTGAACGCCAGGGTCGGGAAGCTTCATGCCATGTTGGGCTTCACAACGATTCGCGAGATCCTGGACGGAGACCCGGCGGCATTCCTGCACCGGATTCGCCAGCAATGCCTCGCCATTCACGAACTGATTTACCGCTACTACGTACAGTATTCCATTCAGTCGGCGCTGGCGGTGTAAAGGCAGTTTTCAGCTCACAGCCGTCAGCTTGTTCGTGCTTGCACCACATGAAGCGTTACCCGTGTGATTCAATACAGTTGAAAATAGCCACTACCTAATAACTGGAAGCTGAAAGCTGAGAGCTGAAATCTCTGGAAGGCAAGCATGAACTTCTATTCCATCCGGCATCTTACCCGTTTCCGCTACTCCCGGCCCGTCACCGAGAGCATCATGGAGACGCGCATGCACCCGCGCTCCGATGCCAGCCAGCATTGCCTGGCCTTTTCGCTCTCCGTCAGCCCGCGATGCCGCGTCTTCAGCTACCGCGATCATCTGGGAAACAACGTGCAGCACTTCGACATTCCCGGAGAGCACAATCAACTTGTCATCGTCGCCGAGTCCGTCGTAGAGCAGCTCGGCATGACCGACGTGCCCAGCTTTCTCTCGCCCGATGCCTGGGGCGCGCTCGATGAGCTGATCGACACCGGCGATTACTGGGAGATGCTATTGCCCAGCACCTTCGCCATCGAAACCCCAGCCGTAACCCTGCTGGCCAAGCAGATGGAAGTCTCCCGGCGCGACGATCCGCTGATGCTGGCCTATGAGTTGAATCAGCGCCTCTTCAATTATTTCGAATATGTACCGCAGCACACCCGCGCCGACTCGCCCATCGACGAGGCAATCATCAGCGGCAAAGGCGTCTGCCAGGACTTCGCCCATGCCATGATTGCGCTGCTGCGCCATGTGCGCATCCCAGCCCGCTATGTCTCCGGCTATCTCTACCGCAGCCGGGAAGATCACGACCGCTCCACGCCGGACGCGACCCATGCATGGGTCGAGGTGCTGCTGCCGCATCTCGGCTGGGTAGGCTTCGACCCGACCAACAACCTCGTCGCTCATCAGCGGCATATTCGCACCGCCGTGGGCCGCGATTATGCGGATGTTCCGCCTACGCACGGCATCTTCCGCGGCAAGACGGGCAGCGAACTCTATGTTGCCGTTCAGGTAACAGGCAGCGAAACCGCCCCGGACCTCGATCGCAACCTCCCCATACCCGAGGACTGGAGCGTACTCGTCGAACGGGCCCAGCAACCGCCCGATATTCCGACGCCTCTTATTGAGATTCAGCAGATGCAGCAGCAGCAGTGACAGGGAACGGTAGACGACAGTGAACAGTTGACTGCGAAAATCAATTTCCCGTGCCCCATCCTTTCGACCTTTTTCTGTCGAAAGGGTGGGAGACCACAAAAGCTGATTGAGAAAGCACAGCTATCGCTCGCAACTCTCCCAGGCCTGGCTTGTTCTACTTCGCCTTTTTCCCAGGCAGCATCGCAGTGATCTTGTCGAAGAGGCCAGCCTTTGCCGGTGCTGTTGCTGCCGACGCGGCGGGCTTTGTAGCTGCGGGGGGCGGCGGCGCAGCAGGCGGAGCAGGCGCGGCCTCCGGCGGAGGTGCAGCGGCCGCCTCAGGTTTTTCCGTTGGCGCTGGCGCGGATTTTTCCGTCGATGCAGGTGTTTCCGCCGCCGGCTTGGCCGCTGCACCGCCCACGACTTGCGCGTTCTTGATGATCGGCGGCCCGCCGGTCAAACCGTTCTGCACCAGGATCGAGATGCGGCGATTGGATGCATCATAAGGGTTGTCCTTCATGCGCAGCATCTGATCGGCGTAACCGCGCACCTGGGCAACCTGGTCGGAGCGCACACCATCCTGCTGCAACAGTCTGCGCGCGGAGTTGGCGCGGTCGGCCGACAGTTCCCAGTTGCTGTAACTGTTGTCAGTTGAGTAAGGCGTGGCGTCCGTATGGCCCTCGATGAGCAAATGGTTGGGCAGTGTTTTCAACTCCCCTGCAAGCAGGGAAAGCAACTCTTGCCCGCTCTCACTCAGCTTGGCGCTGCCGCTTTGGTAGAAGGTTCCGTTCTTGTCTTCAATCAGCTCGATGCGCAGCCCTTCGGGAGTAACGGTAATCTCGATCTGTTTGGAGAGCTTCTCCAGCTCCTTCTTGGACTTGATCTCATCTTCCAGCTTTTTCTTCAACTGCTCCAGCAGCTTTTTATTTTCCGGGTCGACCACAACCTCAATGCCGGCGCCTGTCATGGTAGTGCCAAGCAGATTGGCGGTGCCCTTCGGATCGTTGAAGTATCCGGCGACGGCCTTTTTTACTTTTTCGCTTGAGCCCATTAGCCACAGCACGATAAACAGCGCCATCATCGCGGTGACAAAGTCGGCGTAGGCTACCTTCCACGCGCCGCCGTGATGGCCCGCGTGGCCGCCTTTTTTCTTGATCACGATAATGGGCGCAACCGGATTGCTCATGTCGATCGACTATCCTTTGCCTGTTTACGATGCTGGTGGAAGGCTTACGCTGCCGCTGCGTCCGCGCTTACGCCCTTGCAGTTTTTCTCCATCTCATCGAACGATGGTCGCGCATGCGCCGGTATGGCGCGCCGGGCAACTTCGACCGCAATCATCGGAGCCGCGCCCTTTAAAAAAGCCAGCATCAGCACGCGCAGCACATGCAGGTATTCGTTGTGGTCATCGGCGCCTTTGCGCATGTTTCCGCTGAGCGGCCCTACGAATCCGTAGCACATCAAGATGCCGAGAAAGGTGCCGACCAGCGCCGCCGCGACGTGCTTGCCAATCTCTTCCGGCGGGCCGCCAAGAGCGCCCATGGTGATGACCACGCCCAGCACAGCGGCCACAATTCCCAGGCCGGGCAGCGAATCGGCCATCGTATTCAACGCGTCAATCGGCTGCACCGCGGCATGGTGGTGCACTTCCATGTCCAACTCCATCATCTGGTCCATGTCGAACGGTTCCACGCCGCCGGTGATGGCCATGCGCAGAGTGTCGCAGACAAAGTCCATCGAGTGGTGGTCCTTGAGAAACTCCGGATAGTTTTTGAAGATGGAGCTCTCGTTCGGCTTTTCGACATCCATTTCGACAGAGAGCAATCCCTCTTTGCGCACCTTGTTCAGGAATTGAAACATCATCTTGAGCGTGGCCAGGTAGCGCTTCTTGTCGAACGGCGATCCCTTGAATGCGCCCATGACCCCGCCGATGATCGCCTTGAGAATGCGAACGGGGTTTGCAATCAGCAGCGTTCCCGCGGCCGCGCCGGCAATGATCAGCAATTCCGCAGGTTGAACAAGGACGGCCATCTGTCCTTTTTCCATCAGGAAGCCACCCAGAACTGCTCCAATGACTACAACAAAGCCGATGATGGCAAACATGAATCCCCCTCTGCGGCATTCGAGCTATCGCTCGGCCGTTCAATGGATGATGAAATGATGAGCGTCTCCGCCGCGAAGTCGTGCGGCAACGGCACATGCGCTGCGGTCACGGTGTTTCCTCCCGCGTCGATGCTGGCCTCCATGGCCGCCTGCGCCCGGTGGAGCAGTTGATCGAGCGTTTCGTGAGCGCCCAGCCGCACCTGCGCGACGCCGATGCTCACGGTAAGCGTGATGCGGTCGCCCCACCAGCGGAAGTCCGCGGTGCGCGCCAATCCGGCCAGGTTGCGCGCGTGCGCGGTGAGCATCTCCAGCGTTCGCTCGTGAGCCACGATCAGGAATTCATCCAGGAACTCATCGTTGCCCCAGCGGCCCATCGCCTCCCCTGGCCTCAGGCCGCGCGACAGAACATGATGCACCTTCTCCAGCATCTCGTGGCAGGCTGCCAGCCCGTGCGTCCTATGCAGTTCCGCGGCCTGGTCGATGCGAATTCGCACCACGCCAAAGGGCAAACCGCCGCGCTTGAATTCGTCCAGAGCAATGTGCAGCCTCTCTTCGATCCCGGCGGCTTGTTCATGAAGGTCTTTGCTCCCGAAGGCCGCTCCATGCGGCAATGCATCCAGGCTATCCGCTGGATGGAAAAAGGATGCTTCCCCAATGCGCTCGCCCAGGTGATTGCACAGCATCGCGACCCGGTTGATCACTTGCACTTCATGGCCAAACTTGTGAAACGGGTGCGCCTTGGCGGTGTGCTCCGTCTCCGCAACCAGGTGCAGTGAGCCGCTGGGGCGAAGGCAGCGAAGAGAGTCAGGGGTTGGCTGGCCGACGAGTTCCGCACTGGAGTAGCCCATCATCGCCTGAGCCGGCTGATTCCAATACACTACGTCGCCCTCGTTGCTGAAGACGACAACTCCGTCCAGCAGGCAATCCATCACAGACTCGAACAGTTCGAGACGATCGGTCACAGGCGCCCCTTGATTGCGTAACATTCTGAAAAATTTCTGCCCGATGATCTGGACAAGTCTGCCCTCCAGCTTTGTACCGCCGGACGCGCGACTCCCTCCCCTGCCATCTCTTCAACAATGACGGGAAAGGTTCAAGCTGGTTATCGGCAGAAAGGTTCAGAACTTCACGTGGATGGTTGCGAAACAGGATCTTGCGAAGGTGAATTTCTTTAGAAGCCCGCGCATCGGCGCGGCATTTGCCTCACTCGGGATCAAATTGGATTGAGTATGAATTGATGCGCTTGAGAATAGGGGCTCCAATTCCCGTGAGCGCAATGTCCAAGCCACAAAACCCCCCTGCCCCATCCTTTCGACTTTTTTATGTCGAAAGGGTGGGAAAGCACGAAACTCAATGGCTCTTATCGAATGTCACTCCGGCATCCACCACAGCCTTCATCACGCCGGAGTTTGCAAAGAAGCGGACGAAGCTTGCCGAAAGCGGACTTGCGGAATTTGGACTGTCCGAAATTGGTTCAAAAGCTGTATCGGCAGCCGAGACAGAACGGCCGGTCAAAGAGTTCGATCCCGCAACCCCAGCCATCCGCATCTCGCCCGTGCCTTGCGCATCGAGCATCAGGCTGCCCAGCTTGCGCGCCAACTCCAGCGGGAAACTCTCCGCGACAAACACCAGGCTGCCGCGCGTCGTAATCGCAACCGGTCCTTCGCTCGTCGAATAAACAACTTCTGTATCGCCGTTTTCCCCATGAGCCGTGCCGGCCGCCGCAGCGACCAGCTTCACGCCGGAGTACTTGCGCCCCAGGCTGTCGGCATACATCTGGGCAAACGCCTCAGCGGCCCTGGGATTCTTCCACGCGGAAAGATAAAAGAAGGCCAGCGATTTTGTGCTGCCTTGCTCGGCTGCGCTCTTCGCACTGCGCAGTTGGCCGGCCCAGTAAATCCCGCCATTCCATGCCGGAGTCAAATCCGCTGCCGCCTTGTCGCCGCTGAAGATCTTGGCAAGAATGTGCAGATCGAGCTGGCCGATCTGGCCAATATCGTAAGGCTTGTATGCCGCATCCACCAGAAGGTGAATATTGGGCATCAGCGGCACCGGCGGCAGGGAGCGTTTTTCATACTCGCGCGGGTTCATGATCTCCCAGCTTGAGGTGGGCGGCTTGTCCAGCGCGCCGGCAAAGGCCGCCTTCTGCCCCTGGTCCATCCAAATGTCCTGCTCAAAGCTCAGCCCCTCGCGATAGGGAAACAGCATCGACTCGCTGAGCAGAATCGGAGCCCGCGCCATCACTGGAGAATCGTCGCCCGCCATCTGGTCCTTGAGCAGATTCATCACCTCAGGGTCTTTCACCAGGCTCTTGCCCAGCGGCTTCAGCACGTAATCCATCATCACCGCCGTCGCCTGGCCTTCGGCAATCGCGTCCCGCGCGGTGTCCATCTCATCTTTGGCCAGATGGTCCTGATCCTCGGCAGCATTGGTCGACACATCTTCCGGCGTCTGGTCATTCCACTTTTCAAGATCGGAGTGCTGGTCCTGCAGCGCGTGCGTCAGTTCATGCGCCAGCACCGGTTTTTGTTCGTCGATGCTCACCCAATCCAGCATGTTTACAGTCTTGGTCTTCGAGTCGTAGTAGGCCTCGATCTGCTCCTTCAACAGCGCCACAAGAAACGGCTTCAGGTTGAAGCCGCGATCCAGCAGGCCGAACTTCTTCAGCACAATCTCATCCTGCTCCATCCGCTTCGCATCCTGATCGTCGTTCATCTTTTCGGTCAGGTACTTCTCCACCTCGGCGCGCGTGGTCAGCTTGCGCTTGACGGCACTCTTGATGGGCAGGCCCGTCTCGTCGGAGGAGAACTTGATCAGCTCGTCGACCAGCGAGAAAAGCTGCTTGGCCTGCTCGGGCGTCATGTGCGAGTCGGCCTTGGCGGCGTCATTCGACGAACCGGCCTTGGCAAAAAATGCGCCGGCCTTTTCCGGATCAGCAGCGGTTCGGCTCGCCTGCTCCGCACACGCCAACGCAGGCCAAAGGCAGATTACTAAAGCCAATATCCATCCTGTGACCGCGTAGCTGTTGATTTCTGCACGCTGCTCTCTCATCCACTCTCCCTTGGCCAATGCTGAAACATTTTCCTGGCAATCCAGCTCGTAAATACAAACGCCCCGTGCCCCATCCTTTCGACTTTTTCCTGTCGAAAGGGTGGGAAACCTCAACTCTATATCGTAGCCGGGTCCATATTGCCTCCGCCCGATCATCCTGCCTCTGGATTCGGGCCTTCTCCCTCCAAGGCTATAATCAAGATGCGGCCCAGCGCCAAGGTTATACACAAATACTGGCATTTGGACGGCGGAAAATCCTGCTATGGCGGAAACAAATCTCGCGGAAACAGTCAATACTTCGATAAGGGCCACACCGCTGGCCTCGCTTCTTGAATCCTCACCCAGAGTCCCTGAACTTGTCGCGTACCGCGGCGTATTGACCCCACGTCAGTTGGACGCGCCAGAGGCGGAAACAGCGGCACTGGCCTCGGGCGCAGCGGTGCACGACCTCGGCTGGCTACGCCATGTGGCCGTGCGCGGAGAAGACCGCTTCCGCTGGCTCAGCGGCATGGTCACAAATACCGTCAACGATCTGCTGCCAAACACCGGCGCATGGAATCTGGTGTTGAATGCCCAGGGCCGCATCCAGGGCGACCTCACCGTCTGGCGCGAGGGCGAAGAGTTTTCTCCGCAGGCGAGAAAGACCGTTACCCCCCTCTTGAAGTCCGGCGATAAGATGCTCGGCACGCCGTTTGCCGGCGAATCCGGGCTGGTGCTTGAGATCGATGCAGACCAGTATGACAAGCTGCTGGCTCACCTTAATAATTTCATCATCATGGACGACGTGGAACTGATCCCGCTCGGCGAAGAGCCCTCCGGCTGTGCCGGCTCAGAGACAGTCGTCGGCCTCAGCGGACCCCTTGCCGACGAGGTCCTTGGCCGCATGGGCCTGCCCACGGTTGCGCTGCCCATGTCGGGAACGACGATCGAGTGGAACGGGAGAAACCTGCACATCCTGCGCGGCTACGGAGTTTTCGCGCCCCATTACGAACTCTGGCTGCCTTGCCCCGGCCTCAAACAGTTCTTGGACGGGTTGCGTACCGCCGGCGCAACCTCCGCCGGATGCGCGGCCTTGGAAGCCTTCCGCATCGCCGAGGCCATTCCGCGCTACGGAGTCGATATCTTCGAGCGCGACCTGCCCCAGGAGACCGCGCAGATGCGCGCCCTGCACTTCAACAAAGGCTGCTATCTGGGCCAGGAGATTGTGGAGCGCATCCGCTCGCGCGGCAGCGTTCACCGCCATTTGCGCCCCCTTGAGCTCACCGGCCCCGTTCCCGCCGCAGGTACGGAATTGAAGCAGGAAAATGGTGTCGTTGCCGGGCAGATCACCAGCGCAGCCGAGTTGAAGCTGCCCGAACCCCGCGTATTTGCTTTGGCCATGATCAAGGCCGAAGCAGAGGCCCGCGACCAGGCCATAACTTACCAACACGAAATGAAAACGGGCACAGCCCGCATCTTGTCCGCGCCGCCAATCCTCACCCCGAAACGGAACCCATAAGCATGAGTGATACGCCAAAGTTTGAAGTGCCAAAATTCGAAGTAATCGACCGTCGCAAGCTCAAGAAGCAGGAAGAAGAAGAGCAGGGATCTGCCAGCCAGCCCGCTGCATCGACAGCGGAGCCAGAGGCTGCGCCCGCAGCCGTCGATGCAAAGGCATCCGGCGCTGGCCCGCGGCTGGTGGCGAACGAGAGCAAGCCGGATGCGACATCATCTGACGCGCAGCAGAACTCCGTCGAAGCCCAGCCGGCACCCGACATGCCGCCCGCGCCCACCGCGCAGGAAAGCCACGACCAGAAAAATGCCTATGACGCCTCCGCGCAGCGCCTAGAAGATCTCTTGCGCGCGCAAAACCCTGGCATGGGCAAGCAGCCCGCTGTCACCTTCGAACATCTCGTCCAGCAGCTTTACGTCTCCGCCATGATTCAAATGGGCGCAGGCGCGCAGGAGGGCCAGCGCCCGCAGATCGACATCGTCGGCGCGCGCAACACCATCGACCTGATCGGCGTGCTGGCGGAAAAGACAAAGGGCAATCTCTCCTCTCAGGAAGATCGCACACTCCAATCCGTGCTCTTCGAGGTGCGCATGGCATTCCTTGACCTCACCAGCATGATCAACATGCAGAGCGTCACCGCTCCCCCTCCGCCCCCGCCCGGCAAGCGTTAGGAGGCAACTGCCCTGCTCTTTGCGCGTTTCATATTGCACGAGGGATGGGTGCCCCAGGTCCCGATTTTGGGACTTGGGAAATCTCAAGCCCTAATCAATAACCGTACATCCAAACCGCCAGGTCCAAGAATCCAATGGAAGGCACGCTCACCCTTTTAGGCACAGGAACCTCGATGGGGGTTCCCACGCTCGGCTGCAAGTGCGCGGTCTGCGCGTCGAAAGATCCGCGAGACAAGCGCCTGCGCCCGTCCATATCGGTCCACTGGACTGAATCCGAATCCGGCGTCGAGCGCGTCATCATGGTCGATACCGGCCCCGACTTCCGTCAGCAGGCCTTGAACGCCCGCATCAACCGCGTCGATGCCGTCTTCTACACCCACGAGCACGCCGACCACATCCTGGGCCTCGACGACCTGCGCCCCTTGAGCTTTGAGGCCGAGCGCCGCGGCGGTCCCATCCCGCTCTACGCCGAGCCCGAAACGGCTAAGACGCTCGAACGCATCTTCGACTACCACTTTGCCCCCAACGCCACCTACGTGAACCGTGCGCGCGTCAAGCTGTTCCCGGTTGCCGACCACAACCCCGTCTACGGAGTCGATGTGATTCGCGTGCCCGTGCGCCACGGCGAGATGATGATCGCCGGCTACCGCTTCGGCAACGCTGCATATCTCACCGATGTCAGCGGAATTCCCGAGTCCAGCTTTGCATTGCTCGAAGGCGTCGAACTGCTGGTGCTCTCCGCCCTGCGCCACAAGCCGCACCCCGGCCACGCCACCGTCGAGCAGGCCGTGAGCTGGGCGCAGAGAATCGGCGCGCGTGAAACCTGGTTCACCCACATCGCTCACGACCTGGGCCATGAAGAGACGAACCGCCTGCTTCCCGCAAACATTCAACTGGCATGGGACGGCCTCACCCGGACGGTGATCCTGTGAGCGAACCGACTGCGAACAACATCGCCGTTTACCGATCGCTCGCCGCGATCCCCAGCGGCTTTGGCCCATCGGTGGCCGCCATCGGCAACTTCGACGGCGTACATCTCGGCCACCGGGAGATATTATCCGCCGTAGTCCGGCAGGCGCAAAGCCTCAGTGCGCGCTCAGTTGCGATAACCTTCGATCCTCACCCGCAGCAGTTTCTGCGCCCCCAGCGCACGCGCCGCATCATTACCCCGCTCGATGAAAGGCTTCGGCTCCTGTCGAGTACAGGAATCGACACTGTACTCGTGCTTCCATTCGATGCCAATCTGGCCAGCATGACCGCCCGCGACTTTGCGCAAAATGTATTGAAGGGATTGTTAGATGTCCGCGCCATGCACGAGGGCGCGAACTTTCGCTTCGGCCAGGGCGCGGCTGCTGGAGTGGAAGAACTGGCCACGTTCGGCGCGGAGATGGGTTTCGTCGTCCAACTTCATGAAGCCGTCAAGGTGCATCGGCTGGAAGTCTCAAGTTCCGCGATTCGCAAACTGGTGGCCGCAGGCGACGTCCGCCGCGCCCGCTGGATGCTCGGCCGGCCCTTCGCTCTCCTGTCGACCTCCGCCCGCGGCCGCGGCATTGGCGCAAAGCAGGTGGTGCCCACCGTCAATCTCGCTCCATACGACGGCCTGATTCCCGCCATCGGCGTTTACATTACTCGATTGAAAATTGCCGACCGATTCTATAAGGCAGTCACCAATGTCGGCAACCGTCCAACCTTCGGCCCGGACTCATTCGCTATCGAGTCCCACATTCTCGATCACCAGTTCCCCGGACTGGCCGAAAGCACACCGCTCGAACTAGAATTCCTCATGCACCTGCGCGGAGAAATAGCGTGGCCCTCGCCCGAAGCGCTCAAGGCGCAGATCTTCAAGGATGTGGAGAAAGCGAAACGATACTTTAGGCGGGCAGTACAAAGTTAGCCACATCTTCCCCTCAGCGGTCAAACTACCCACAAACGCCCCGTGCCCCATTCTTTCGACTTTTTTCTGTCGAAAGGGTGGGAGGACACTAACTCTGACCCGCCTCCCGGCGCGCAGCCGTCCACATCGATTCAACTTCAACAATGTTGATCGCCCCGGTTGCCCATGAATTAAAACTCGACCAGGGCCAATCCTCCGGAGCGTCGCAAAGCCCTCGTTTCACTGGATTGCGGTAAATATATCGAAGTTGAGTTACGAATCCAGCGTGATTCCGCACATTGTGATCGAAGTATCGTGTCTGCCAAAAGGGAATTTCGCCTCCCGCCCGTTTGCCTTCCCTACGAGCCTGAATGGATACCTTTGTTTTCATCAGCTGGATGGCTTTCGGAAGTGCACCATGCACAGGCTCACTAACTAACAAATGGACATGCTCTGGCATGACCACATAACCAAAGACATGCATGCTAAAGCGCCGCCTGGTTCGTTCAAGCGCGTTCAGGAAAACATCCTGCATCTGCATCATCTGAAGAAACGGCTGACGGTGGTAACAACTAAATGTGATGAAATGGGCCTGTCCTGAGTTATGAAGGCGCTTGAGACCGTCGGGCATGCTGGCCTTCCATATTCGAAGGATTGTTGGGTAATACTAACGTGCCGGGTTCATGCCTGGTGCAGCTGCCGGCTGAGTGTTGTTCGATGAAGGTCCGCGGTCTCCCACCCTTTCCGCAGAAAAAAGCGGAAAGGATGGGGCACGGGACGGAGTTGGCTGGTTGACAGGGGATTTTGGCGCGGGAGCCGTCGTGGCCTTCAGCACCGACGCTCCCTTCTCATCCCCAGGAAACACCTCATCGTCCTTGCCCGCAATCGCCGCGCGCATAAAATTCATCCACACCGGCAGCGCCGCGACCGCGCCGGTCTCTTTTTCGCCGAGGGTTTGATTGTTGTCCAGTCCAATCCACACGCCGCAGGTGACCGACGGAGAAAAGCCAAGAAACCAGGCGTCTGTATAGTCGCTCGTCGTGCCCGTCTTTCCGCCCAGCGGATGTTTCAACTGCGCCGCCGCCGCGCCGGTGCCGTGCGCAGTCACCCCGCGCAGCAGCGTCATCATGGTCCGCGCCGTCTCACGGCTGATCACTTCATTGGCCTCCGGCCTGTCTTCCCACAGCGCGATGCCGTCGGCGTTGGAAACTTTCCGTATCAGCCGCGGCGCAATGCGAATGCCGTCATTGGGAAACACGGCGTAGGCGGCCACCTGCTCCTCAAGCGTGATGCCCACCGCGCCCAGGGCCACCGGCAGATAGGCGGGAATCTTTTCCGTCACGCCGAATCGATGCGCCACTTCAATCACCTTCTCAATGCCCACCCGATCGGCGAGTTTCAGTGCGGGTATATTGCGCGACTCGGCAAAGGCGTTGGCAATGGTCATTGCGCCAAGAAAATTGTTCTCGTAGTTATGCGGCGTGTAGCCGCCAAAACTCACCGGCGCATCCACAATCATGTCTTCCGGCTTCACGCCTGCCTCTATAGCTGCCGTATACACGTAGGGCTTGAAGCTCGATCCCGTCTGCCGCTCCGCCTGCGTTGCCCGATTGAACACTGACGTCGCATAGTCGCGCCCGCCCACCATGGCCAGCACGTCGCCGCTGGTATTGTCCATGGCCATCAGCGCGCCCTCTGCGCCGGAGTCCTCCTCGAGCGATGCGCGGCGCTCCGTACCTCCGCTTGTCGCGCTTCCGCCCGCCTCATTCAGCTTGACGTAAATGATGTCGCCCACCCGCACCAGATCGTCGCCATACCGCCTGCCGGTCCACTGCCAGTCCTGCTGCAGCAATAGAATCCCCGCTCCCGGCTTGCCTGCCGCGGCAATCCGAGCATGAATCTCCATAGGTAGAACGCGCGTTACGACCGCGTGTACATAGTCGCCGTCCGCGGCCTGAGCCTGCCAGTCAGGATGCTTGTACGAGTCCAGCGTCTCGCCCTTTGCAATCACGTTTTCAAGCCGGCCTTTCCATCCATGCCGCCGCTCATACGCTGCCAGTCCATCCTCAACTGCGCGATTTGCAGTCCGCTGCAAGTCCATATCCAGTGTCGTCTCAATGCGCAGCCCGGCCTCATGCACTTCATCGGCGCCGAATTTTTCGTCCAGTTGCTGCCGCACGGTCTCCTGAAACCACGGCGCGATGGAGGCCCGCGTCGGGGCAATATGCAAACCCAGCGGAGCGTTCCGCGCCGTCTCCGCCTGCTGATGCGTAATCGCGCGGTCCTGCTCCATCTCGTTCAGCACCAGGTTGCGCCGCCGCAGGGCGCGATCGGGATAGAGCACGGGCGAATACGAGGTCGGCCCCTTGGGCAAGCCCGCCAGCACAGCCGCCTCAGTCAGTGTCAACTCCTTCGCATGCTTTGAAAAATAATATTCCGATGCCGCCTCAAAGCCATACATGCCGCTGCCCAGATAAATCTGATTTCCGTATAACGTAAAGATCTGCTGCTTGGTAAACGTGCGCTCAATCTGAATGGCCAGATAGGCTTCTTGAACCTTGCGCCTGGCGTTCCGGTCCGAGGAGAGAAACAGATCGCGCGCCAATTGCATCGTCAGCGTGGATGCGCCCTGCGCGCGGCCCTGGCTGCGAATGTCATGCAACGCCGCGCCGGCCACGCGAAACATGTTGATGCCCCAGTGCGAGTAAAAGTTCTTGTCTTCAATGGAAACGACAGCTTGCCGCAGCACCGGCGCAAAATCGTCGTAGCCCACCACCACGCGGCGCTCCAGCGCGAACGAGCCGATCAGGCGGCCCTTGCGGTCAAACAAATCCGTCGATGTCGAGGGACGATATTGTTCCAGTTCTTCGATCTGCGGCAGATCGACCGAGTAGATCAGCGTGAGCCCGGCCAGCGAACCGGCAACAACAGCCATCGCCAGCAACGATCCAAAAATCCATGGGCCCGCAAGTTTGTAGCCGTGGTTCCGCGAGCGCTGCGGCAGGCCAGTCAGGCGCAGGTCCTTCGGTGCATTCGAAGTTTCAGGTGCGCGTTGGGGGGTGGTGGCCATGCGGGCCTCAACATCAGGCTAGCATTTTACGAGCGAACAGCGGCGCAGATGCGGCAGCCGCGAACCAATCGGTGCAAGAGTGGGCAGTGCAGAGAAGGCAGTGCAAGAGCGGAAACAAAAACTTCGGAGGTTGGAAATTACAGGCTGCTCTTGGCCCTCAGCAACTCAAGCGCCTTGTCCAGCGTCGGATCGGGCTTCTGTTCGCCTTTGGGCGCCTGAGCGGGCGTCTGATCCTGATCCATCGGCTGGACCACAGCCACCGTGGGAGTCACGGCATTGTCCTGAATCTTGTTGCCCGACGCGCTTTCGTACTTGGCGATGGTCAGCAAAAGCGCCGCGCCGTCCGGCAGATCGATCGTCTTCTGCACCGAGCCTTCGCCGAAGGTCCGCTCGCCCACCACATCGCCGCGCTTCGCGTCCTCAATTGCCGCCGCCGCCAGCTCCGCAGCGCCATAGGTGCCGCGATTCACCAGCACGTCAACCGGCGCGTCGGTGAGGAAATTTTTCGGGTCGGCTGCAAACGTCTGCGTCGTAAACTTCTGGCCCACCAGCGTCGCAATCGTTCCGTCTTTGATGAAGAAGTTGGCCAGCCGCACTCCCTGCTGCTCGTCCTCGCCGGTTGCGTCGCGCAGGTCAAGCAGGATTTTGCGATGGTTGCCGGCAGCCTTGATGCGAGCGGCAATCTCGCTCACGCGAGCCTCGGTCAACTCGCCCGGCTTGAGATAAAGTACCGTCGCATTCTCATAGTCCTGCTGCGCCAGCGCGGGAACGGGAGCCACGTAGCGGGTGAGCGTGATCTTGTCCGGATCGGGCTTCTGCGGACGCACAACGGAAAGCGTCAGCGTCGAGCCGGCCTTGCCCTCGAGCAGCATCCGGATTACGGCCAGCGAAAGCTCCCGCGTGGACTGGTTGCCAATCGACTCAATCACGTCGCCATCGGCCAGATGCTGCTGCTCGGCCGGCGAGCCGGGCTGCTCGTTCACCACTACCGCGTATCCATAGCGCTTGGAGACAGTAATCCCGATCTGCGCAACGCCGGAGGCAGGCCGCGCCTGGTAGATCTTGTATTCGGTCGGCGTCAGGTAGCTCGAGTCCGAGTCAAGCGATTCGAGCAGCCCGTGCAGTGCGCCCGTCGTCACATCGTTCATGTTGGGCGGCGTCACGTAGTCGGACTGGATATGCTTGAGAACATCGCCGAAGACAGACATTTCCCGGTAAGCGCCATCCTGCTCGCCCCCGGCATGAACGCCGAACAGGCCGAACTCGCTCATGAGAAAGCCCGACCCAAGGGCGACAAATATCGCCATCGAAAGAACAAAGATAAAACGCTGAAAGAATCGAGACACGCTCACCACCGGGGGGGGCCGAATCCGGGAACCGGCCAATTACCTGTTAGACGTAATGATAGCCCAATGGGGCGCATCAAGAAGGGTGGGAATCGAAGGATTTGGTGGCGGGAGGCAGATCGAACTACGCCATCGGAATGATTATAAATAAGTTAGTGACTCTATAAGCGCACTGCAAACGCTAGAAACGGTCGCTACTCGATTCTCGAGTACGTATTCGGCACACAAGGTTTTCCAGCCAAGGGTTCATGAACAAACGGGGCAGCGCGGCGGGAATTGGCTGATACTGTGAACGCGGTTCTCGCCTGCGACCGCGATATCTCCAGGCAGATTGCCCTGACATGTGATTCTTCTCGTCGAAGGCCACTTGCAGCCTTATCGACCAGGCACCTTCAAGTGCAGTTCGCGGTGAAACACATACTCTACGTTGGTCGGCACACCATCGGTGTAGCTAACTTTGAGCACGACTTGGTAGTACTGCGGCAGAGTCCCGGAAGGCCCAGCCAGCAAAGCAGAGAGCGCTCGAGCCTGCGCGGGATCCATGTACATTTGCAAGGCGGCCAAGCGCGCAGAGGTGCCAGTACTTGTGAAGGCTTGCACGAAGCCCTTTCCAGAAGGCCCGGGCAATGTGCTGACCAACGCATATTGCTGGCCAGTGCCCCGCACATTACCGTGCACTAGAGTTGGAATGGGCGGATCACCCGATCGCGGATGGAGAATTTCAATTTCACCTTCGTTCTGTAGAAATTCGGCCTCCACGGGCAGTCCTCGGAGCCAGTCCTTAAAGAAGCGACTTTCGCCCATCAAGATCATATTGTTGTTCGCAAACTGCTGCCAGGAGAGTTCCGAACTCCTAGCCAGGCTTAAATGCGGTACACGAAATCCGATCAACTTTCCTAATGTGAATGCCGCCGAGGCCTCTGCCGTCCCTGTGAAGAAAAAGTCCGGTTGGAATTCGGAAGCATCGTATTTGTTCCTGAGCAGCGATGTCGCGCTGCTCTGCATCAACTCGTCCCAATTCGTCGATGTTCTGTCGCTGTAATAGCCAAATCCTGAGATCTTTGCGAAGGGTGGATCCTCGATGGCTAGGATCAGGGGTCGATCCATCAGGAATGGTCGCCAAAGGTTGTCGAGTTCAGGAGGCCACGCATCTCGGAAAAGAGCAGTCTGTCTCTGAAGATTCCAAAGTACGACTGTCGTGTACCCTCCCCAGATAAGCGCAAGCAAAAGTAAAGATGCTAGAACGTAGTTGGAATGGCTTTGCGGGGGAGCCGGGGCGGCAATTTCTCCGATCTTCGGCTGTTTAGCTCCGACCGCCTCCACCTCGCGGGATTCGAAAGCCAACTTGAATTGGCCTCTGGGCAATTCAATAAGAACGGCGTCGTCCCTACCCTCGGAATGGTAGTACTCGATGAGCTTCTGGCGCAATCGAAGCAGTTGGGTTCGAACTGCGGATTCGTAACGCGGGTCGTAGGCAGCCCGTTTTCCGAGGCCCTCAACGCCGATCGTGTACTCCTTTAAATCCTCCGCATCGCCGGAAAGCGTCTTGTCAAAAAGGTAGCGAAGCAACTGACGAAGAGCCTCGGAATGACGCATCGTCGCGCTGTTCAAGATCCGCTCGACTTGATGTGATGCCTCTGCTTGAGCTTCCTGATTTGGCTCGGCAATTGTTCTCATGGGCTTGCCCACAGGGAGTATAGCACCAAGTTTGCCTCTCGGTGGTCTTTCTTCAAATGGTTGCATTGCAATGAGATGCGGACGCACTCACATGTTACAAACACCGTGCAACTTCCCAACCTGTGACATTTTTCTTAACGATGGGTGCGCCTCAATAAGGACCCGATGCGTGTGATTGTTGAAACACGGAAACACGCTGAGAATTCGTTCGGTCCATGAATGAGGAGATTTGAAATCCGACCCATGTTTACAGCGGCGAGGCCAATCCCATGTCGCGCCAGCCACAACAGAATTGTTACCGAGCAAGCATTGCAATCCACGATTCGGAGGTCTCGAATGACATTCTTTACCAGCATCCCCGCATGTCGATGCCGCACCAGTCAGCTGCTTCCCGTTGTAACGAAGCCGCGTGAAAAGTTGCACAGCGTGCTGCGCTCTTCTCTACTCGCTGCTGCATGCACATGCTTCATCCTTCTTAGCTCCTCGGTCTGGGGGCAAGCCTCGGGCGCTGCCAGCGTACTGGGCACGGTGACCGATAGCACTGGAAACAGTGTCCCCGGTGTCCGGGTAACGCTGACCAGTCCAGCCCTTCAGGTTCAGAAGTTGACGGCAACCACCGGCGCGGAAGGCGACTATAAATTTAACGATCTCCCGGCGCCGGGCGTTTACAACGTCAAGTTTGAGCGCGAAGGATTTCAAACCTTCGTTCACTCCGACTTCAACCTCAGTGTAGGATTCGCGGCCAGGATCGACGCAACCTTGGTCGTCGGTAGCGTTACGCAAACGGTTGAAGTCACTACGGCCGGTCCCGTAGTCGACACGGTGAACACGTCGACGGATATGGTCGTTAACAGCGAAGAGCTTGAAAACATCCCCAAAGGCGCCCTGATCCAGGAAACGATGCCCATGGTTGCCGGCCTGAATCTAGCCGGCAAACCCGACGTCGGGGATAGCAATTTGGCATCGAGAGCGCAGATCATCACTTACGGCGTTCCGCTCCAACCAACGCTCGATGTTGAAGGCTTGGACACGGACATGGATCACTCTGGAAACTCATCCGACTATCTGGACGCTTACTCAATTCAGGAGCTGGAATTCAAGACCGCCGGCAACACTGCCGACATTCCGTTCGCAGGCGTTGCCCAAATCGCGGTGATGAAGTCCGGCTCGAATAGTTATCACGGATCGCTCCAAGGCAATTACGAGAACCCCAGCTTCCAAAGCAACAACATCACGGCAGCCCTGGCAGGTCCGCCCAGCAACCTGACCTTTACGAATCCAATCACCGGCTCGGGCTATTACGACTTCGCAGGCGACCTTGGAGGCCGTATTATCCGCGACAGGCTCTGGGCTTATGGCGGTTACAGCAAGCAATCGGTACACCAGGAACAAGTCGGCTATGTGGGCAAGCCGGGACCAACCTGCGCCCCTGTTATCGCCTGGGTGCTTGCCCAGTGCCCGAGCGCCACGCCTGCGCAAATCTTTGCTTATCTGCCGGAATTCAATTTAAAAACCTCCTATCAGATAACAAGGAGCATCAATGTCAATGGTTCCTATCAGCACAGCAACAAGGAGATACCCAATCAGGGAGGATCGACCTTGGAGCCTTTGTCAACAAGCCTCTATGAAAATGAACCCACCCAGGTATGGAAGGGCGAAGCTGTGGTTGCGCATACTCACTGGGTACTCGATGCCGTGTACGGTTTTGCGGGAACTCAACCCTCGTATATTCCTCAGCCGGCCAACAATGGGTTCACCAGCGCCGGCCTCGCCGGCGACCCTCCGGAGGAGGATCTCTATAACAAGTTGTTTACGGGAACAAATGACGAGGTGTACCTGCACATCTATGATCGTCACGAATCGACAGAGACGTTCAGTTTCTTCCCGGGAGGGCATCATTTTGGCACGCACCAGTTTAAGTTCGGCACGACCTGGGATTGGGAGGAAGGCGATACGCAGGTACCCGCCGAATTTCCGAGTGGAGACTATTTGTTGATCTTCAATAGTCCCAATGCGCAGGCAACCACACCGACTCCCTACGAAATCACGGTATATAACTACCCGGTCTTTCCGAAGAATCTACTTCATGCGCAAGCTGCCTTTGCCACAGACACCTGGCAGCTCAAGAAGCGGATTTCCCTCAATCTCGGTGTTCGCTGGGAAAGATACAACTCCCTCTATCCCAACCAGCAAACCACCGCCAAACAATTCAGCGACATTTTTACCGCACAGACCGTGCCGGGGGCGAGTGTTCTGGCCTGGAAAGACATCGTGCCGCGCATCGGAGGCGCGTGGGATGTGAGGGGCAACGGCAAGACCGTAGTCAAGGGATTTTTCGGGATATTTGGCGACACGATGGGTTTTCTATATGCCAATCTTTACAATCCTGAAAGCGTCCAGAGCAAGACATACCACTGGAATGTCGGCGCGGCCGGATGCAATCCGACAGCAGCCAGCGCCGCTGTTGAGTGGGCTTGCGACGTCCAACCATCTTATCTCGCTACTCTTCCTTCTCTGACGCCCATCTCTGCGACGGGCGGTCCGAGCCAGCTCGACAATACGAGCCTTCAGCAAGACAAGACCTTCGAATACCATATCGAGGTCGAGCGCGAACTAGCCTCCAATCTCTCTTTGAGAGTAGGATTCATCGAACATCGAATTTACAATCTCTTTGACTCCCAAACAAATGGCGGCTCAATCGCGGCTACCACAACTTACGTCGGAAACGGAATCGCTGTAGGTCATCCATATTCTTCCTATACCCTCCCAGCCACCTTTTCCTACACGCTGAACGGTGTTGCCAATCCAGTTACACTTTATACTTACCCCGCTGGAAGTGGAACCACATCGAATGAGTATCTAAATACTCCTTCCAATCGGCCTGACGTCTATAACACCCTCGAAATCGCGGTAACCAAGCACTCCAACAAACGCTGGGACGCACTTACATCATTCTGGATGACCAAAGATCATCGCTGGATCGAGGGGTTGGCAGGCATTGCCGGCAGCCCCAACGATGATCCCTACAACATCGACACTACGTGGAACTGGGAAGCGCGCGCCAGCTTGACTTACAAGTTACCTTTGAACTTCAATGCATCCACTCTATTTCGCGCGACTTCCGGCGCGTACGGGCAGCTGACCGATACGTTCAGCGGCACTGGGACCAATGGTCAGGCCCTCAATCAGGGATCGGTGACTGTCCGGCTGAGTCCATTCGGCCAATATCAAGGGCCAGTGGTCTCAAACTGGAACGTCAAGGTTACAAGACTGTTCAGATTCCGCGATAACGTGCGGATTGAACCGGCTTTCCAGGTCTTCAACATCCTGAATGGCAGCGCAGCGGTCGCGACAAGTTACGCAGTCCCCACATTCGGAGCGGTCACGAGCATCGTTTCGCCGCGCGTCTTTCGACTTGGCGGTTCCGTGTCGTTCTAGCGCTGTGTCTTCAATTCCATTTGAAAGCAATGTGCTGCCCATGTGGCAGTTTGCAAACAAAATCAACCAATGGAGGAATTATGGAACGTCGCAGTTTGTTGAAAGGGATTTCGGCAGCGGCCGCTGTAGGAGCTGGTGTCAAGTTGGTAGGTGGCGGCAAAATCTCCGCCGAGTCGACCCACGTCCTGGCTGACACATTGGCCGGCCCGGGGCCGCTTGCGCAGGCGAAGGATATGTCGATGCGCGGTTTGCCTCCCCTCAAGATCACAGATGTCAAAATTATTAAGACCGCCCCCGATAACTCAAACTGGACCATCGTTAAGGTTTATACCAGCGAGCCGGGGCTTTACGGCATAGGCACATCGACTCACCAGGAAGTGCCGGCTGCGGCGCAAGCGTATGTCGAGGATCGCCTGAAACCCTTTGTAGTTGGCATGAATGTAAATGAGATCGATAACATATGGCAGTCGGCATACGTGCAGCAGTATTTCAGGGATGGACCAGAAAGCAATAACGCGCTCAGCGGCATCGACGGGGCCCTTTGGGACATCCTCGGCAAGCGTACGGGCGTTCCGGTCTATCAGTTGCTGGGTGGAAAGTGCCGGGCCGCCGTGCCCCTTTACGGTCACTGCCAGGCGGCGGACCAGAGCCATCTCAACGATCAAATACAAGCTTACATTGATAAGAAATACCAGGTGGTGCGGGTGCAAATGGCCACGCCCGGATTTTCGGGCTACAGCGGTGGGCAAACTTCTGACGCAACTCAGGCGTTGCGACCGGACGGGGCCCAGGAATTCGGGGAAGGCAATGAGTATCCAAACATCTCTCCGGTTACTGACCCAGTACGTTACATTACAACCGTAATAAACATGTTCGCGGCAGTGCGCGAGAAATTCGGCTATGACATCGGCCTGGTGCATGATGTACACGAACGGCCGACGCCTAACCAGGCAATTGAGCTATGCAGAGCGGTACAGGGATACCGTCCGTTCTACATGGAAGATTGCCTTTCTCCCGAAGATGTCAGCTGGTTCAAGATATTTCGTGAGGAAACAACAGCGCCCCTGGCAATGGGAGAACTGTTTGTCAACCGCATGGAGTGGCTCCCGCTCGTGGCCAACCGCTGGATAGACTACATTCGTTGCCATCAGTCTGCTATCGGCGGACTCAACATGTGCAGAAAGATCGCGCATACTTGCGAGATGTTCGATGTGCGGACGGCATGGCACGGTCCAAATAACGTGGATCCTGTCGGGCATTGCTACAATCTGCACCTTGACCTGGCATCGCCCAACTTCGGCATTCAAGAAGAGACCGTTTTCAGTGACAAGGTGCGCGAGGTTTTTCCGGGCGCGCCGGATATCCGGAACGGTTACATGTACACCAACGATAAACCCGGCTGGGGCATGGATATCGACGAAGCTGCAGCCGCCAAGTATCCCTACAAGGTGGCATTTGAAGGTCGCGGGAACCAACGCTTCCTCGACGGGGGAATCTCGCGGCCGTAAGCTCGACTGGGTGGTCGATGCGGACGAGCAATCGTGCGTCCATAACTGGCGTCGAGTTAGAAGGCGCTGATTCATTGCATGACTCGTGCATTTGTCCACAAAGGTCGAGTGCACGGGTAATTCGATTTGTTAAGGAGATTTTTCTTCATGCGGAAAGCGATGATCCGACGGGAAGCGCTGACGTTGCCTGCTGGTGGCACAGGGCTCGTAGCCGCGGAAATGCTCTGTTGCGGCAGCCGAGGATTTGCCGCTACACTCGGGGGCGAACCAAGCCCGCGCAAGCCGCTCGATCTGGTGGCCAATCGCTATATCGATTTCATCCGTTGCCATCAGTCGGCTGTAAGCGGCTTGAATATGTGCCGCAAGATCGCTCACATGTGTGAATTCTTCGATGTGCGCACGGCATGGCACGGCCCCAATAACGTCGATCCTGTGGGCCATTGCGATAACATGCACCTTGACTTGGTCGCGCCGAACTTTGGCATCCAGGAAGAAACTGTTTTCAGCGACAAGGCGAGAGAAGTCTTCCCAGGGGACCCGGAGATTCGCGGCGGATATATGTACTCGAATGACAAACCTGGGTTGGGCATCGACATCGATGAAGCAGCGGCAGCAAAGTATCCCTGCAACGTGTCATTTGAAACGCGAGGCAAAGATCGCTTGCTCAATGAGACCATCGTCAGATCGTAACCAGATGCGTGCTTTAAAAGCAGACTCTCTTTCGGCACAACCTTGGTAGTGCCGAAAAGAGAAAAGGACCTTGTACCTTAACAACCCATGGAAGACTACGGCGTCAACTTCCCTGATACGATCCGCACTGCTCAATCGCTCCCTGTCCGCAAAATGCCACGAAACCCGCACCTAGCCCCCAAAGGAGAAGAACCATGTTGAATAGACGTGAAACAGTTAAGGCAATGATCGGCGGGGCTGCGAGTACGGCCCTGTCACTCGGCTCGCGCAGAGAGATGATGGCGCAGGCTGCTGCGAGTACTCCGGAACCGGCTGCGGCCGCTCGCGAAAGAGCCCGTAGCGGCGGTTTGCCGCCCTTGAAGATTACCGACGTGAAGGCCATCCTCACCAGGGTTGGCAACGCTAATATGGTCAATGCGAAGATCTACACCAGCGAGGCCGGCCTGTATGGCATCGGGTGCGGCACGCATGCCGAACGGCCCACGATTGTTGCAAGTACCATAGACCAATATCTGAAGCCGCTGTTAATTGGCCGCAACGCCGATGAGATCGAAAAAATCTGGCAGGAGTTGTGGGTCGCTCCTTACTGGCGAGCGAGCGTGGATGCCAATAACGCGATGTCGGCGATTGACGGCGCCTTGTGGGACATCCTGGGCAAGCGCTGCGGACTTCCTGTCTATGATTTGCTAGGCGGTAAGGTACGGAACGGTCTTACGATGCTCGCAGACATTCAGGCGCGGACTCCGCAGGCGATGGATGACCAGATTCGCCAGATGATGCAGGACGGGTACAGCAATTTCCGAATTTACGTCGGCGGCGGAGGGGGCGAAGGCGGAACACCGGCCGGAGCCGGACGCGCAACCAGCGGCGCGCCGCCCGCGGGTGGCAGCGCGGGCACTCCCAATGACCAGGTTATGATCAAGCAACTGGTCGACGCATTCGATTACATCCGCACGAAAATTAGCTGGGATATCGAAATCGGACACGATGTCCATGAACAGCCAACTCCGCGTGGCGCGCTGATGATGGCGAAAGCGGTTGAGCCATATCGCCCCTTCTTTATGGAAGACCTTTTTGCGCCGGAGGATGTGGGTTGGTACAAGACGGTGCGGGAAGAGACCTCCATCGGGATTGCGATGGGAGAGCTTTTTGTCAATCAAAATGAATGGCTTCCTCTCGTCTCGAATCGCTATATCGATTTCATCCGGATGCACATCTCCGCGGCAGGCGGCCTGAATCTCGCCCGTAAAGCGGCCCATGTGTGCGAATTCTTCGGAGTGAAGACGGCTTGGCACGGACCGACAAACGTCTCCCCCGTGGGCCACGCCGTCAATATGCACTTGGATCTCTCCCTCTACAATTTCGGAATCTGCGAGGGGCATAACTTCAGCGATCAGATCAAGGAGCTCTTCCCAGGCTGCCCAGAGATTGTCAAAGGTGTTCGCTATTCCAACGACAAGCCCGGTTTGGGTATCGACATTGATGAGAAGGTAGCTGCGAGATACGTTCCGACCGGAAACCCGGGATCGGATCGCGGTGCCCACGATGCGGAGGGTGCGCCGCGGCGTCCGTAGTTGTGAATGATATCAATGACGTAGTCTTGGTGGCGGGAGGCAGGATCGAACTGCCGACCTACGGGTTATGAATCCGTCGCTCTAACCATCTGAGCTACCCCGCCACATGGGTGCGCCTGGACCATGCAGTACATGGCGGCATTCTGGAAGGCGGAAACGCGGATTTGCCCGCATTTCCCAGTCCCGCATCTCCCTGTCTTGATGATAAGGGTGCCGCGAAGTAAGGTCAAACGCGCTTTTGAGGAGCGGATTAGCCAGAATGAGGGTGACCCAGGTCTGGATTTTCAGACATGGGAAAGCGCCGCTCTGTCCTGTAAACTCGCCTTCATGAGCAAGTTCCGCATCGCAGGCGTCATTCCAGCCCGCCTCGGCTCCACGCGCCTAAGCCGCAAGGTGCTCCGGCCCATCGCCGGCCGGCCCATGGTGGAGTGGGTCTGGCGTGCCGCCCAGTCGAGCGGCCTCATGGACCCCGTCGTCGTCGCTACGGATTCCGAAGAAGTCGCTTCCGTCTGCCGCGAACGCGGTATCCCCGTCGCAATGACCTCGCCCGACTGCCCCAGCGGGTCAGACCGGGTGAGGCAAGTAGCCCTCAGCATCGATGCCGAAATCTACGTCAACATCCAGGGCGACGAGCCAACGCTCACGCCTGACTTCTTCCCGCCGCTGCTCTCGCTCTTCGACCGCCCCGAAGTCGAAGTCTCTACACTCTCCGTCCACTGCGCGCAGGAAGAAATTGCCAACCCCAACGCCGTCAAAGTCGTCACCGCCCTCGATGGCCGCGCCCTATACTTCTCGCGCTCCACCATCCCCTTCGACCGCGATCAAACCGGCTTCACCAACTACCGCAAGCATCTCGGCATCTACGCCTACCGCAAATCCGCATTAGAAAGATTCGCCGCGCTCCAGCCCTCGCCGCTCGAAAAACTGGAGCAACTCGAGCAGTTGCGCCTACTCGAAAACGGAATCGGAATTTACGTTGCCGAAGCCCCGCGCGACACGATCGGCGTCGATACGGAAGAGGATTTGGCTCGGGCGGAGGCGGTGCTTAAGGGCACAGAGAAGTAGGGAGCAAAAAAGAAACCGGCCCAGAGTAATCTGCGCCGGCCCACAAGAAATATACAAAGCAATTTTGTTTACTTGCCAACCACCACAATCTGAAACGAATTCGGAATCGTGGGAGGATTTGGCCGACGCATGGCTCCGCCACCTTGCGGAGGTCCGCCCGGTCCACCCTGTGGCGGGCCGCTCGCACCGGGACCGCCTTGATTCCCGCCCATCGGCATTCCGCCACCCATCGGAGGCATGCCCTGTGCCGGTGCCGCCGGCGTAGGCCCATATTCCGATGTCGCCAAATACAAATTGCCTGTCTTCGCATCGAGCGTAATCGTCTTCGCCCGCGCCGGTGTCGGCACAGTCTCCTCCACCACAAAATCCGTCGGCGAGTTTTCCTTTACCACGGTAATCGTCCCGTCGCCCTGCGAGCTGAAAGCCTCCATCGTCGCCGGATTGAAAACCATGCCGTCCGAGCCCACGCCCGTCGGCAGGTCAGTGATAATGTGCCCGTCCGCTGCGGAGAGAATAATCATGTTGTTCTTCGTGCGGCAGGACGCAAACAGAATGCCGTTCTTGGCATCAAGCGCCAAACCAGCGCAGCCGCCGCCCTTGCTTGAAACGTCATACTTGCCAACCATCGTCATGGTGTTGGCATCCACCACCGCAATCGCCGACTTGTCTTCAATGTCGATATAGATCTTGCCCTTGCCGTCCGTTGCCGCCTGCTCCGGCATTCCGCCCAGATCGATCGTACCGAGTATCGCCCCGTCCTTGTCGTCGATTACCGTTACGTTCGGCGCCGCGTGGCTAAGCACGTAGTAACGATGATTGTAAGCGTCGTTCAGATAGCCGTCCGGGTTGCCCTGCACGTCGATCTTCTTGATCACCGCGAAGGTCTTGGCATCGAACATCGTCACCGGCTTGGATGTCGCAAAGCCGTGGCCGGTCGCCGCATCCACCGCCGCCCCGTGCCCGCTGGTGTTGGGAATATCGCCCACCTGCGCCAGCGTGTCGAGGTTATAGACGGGAATGTGCCCCGCCGCCCCGGAGCGCGCAACATACAGGTTGCGGTTCACCGAGTCGGCGTAGATGTAGTCAAACCCGCCATCGCCGCCGGTCATCTGAATCTTGATCACCTTGTAAGGGCCGTTGTCCTGTGCATTGGCGCAAGTAGCAAGCGGCGCGAGAAGTGCGAGGGTTGCAATCGTGAGCGACTTCCATGTCATAACAAGTTCTCCAAAGTTGAAAATCTGCCTGGGATCAATCCGATGATTCCGCAAATTTGAGCATACAGCCTGAAGGGCAGGTGTTTGATGAAAAGATGCAGCAGCCAGGGAAAAGGACCCCATCCGAACGGCACCCTCAGGTAATCTGGCTGTGCGAGGCGGCAATAAAATCCGAATTGCGCGCAAGAACCGGATAGCGCGGCTCAAAGTAGATCAGCGAAGATGGTTTCCATGGTAAGCACTACTCAATCCGCTCTTCGTCAGCCACAAAAGCCCCGTGCCCCATCCTTGCGCCCTCCTTTGCACCCTCCTGAGCGAGCGAAGCGAGTCGAAGGATCTACTTCTTTCGATTCTGGCGCAAGGGTGGGCGAGCAACCAACCTCGCATCTCAAATCGACGCCCATCGACCCAGAAGCCGCCTGGCAGCAGCTCCTCACCCGCGACGGCGATGCAGAATTCATTTACGGCGTTACCACGACAGGCGTCTTCTGCCGTCCCGGCTGCGCCAGTCGTCGTCCGCTGCGCAAGAACGTTCGCTTCTTTCCCACAGAAACCCAGGCCCGCGCAGCCGGCTTCCGCCCCTGCAAGCGCTGCTGCGGCACGATTGCAACCACCGATCCTCTCCACGAAATCCGTACGTATCTAGAGACCCACACTGACCGCGCCGTTACTCTTGCCGCGTTGGCAAAGCTGGTCAAGCTCAGCCCCTTCACCGTGCAGCGGCTCTTCAAGCAGCAGATGGGCGTGAGCCCGCTGCAATATCAACGCGCTCTGCGTGCCGGCGCTCTTCGCGGCGCGCTCAAGCAGGGAGAAACCGTGACCAACGCCATCTACAACTCCGGCTTCAGCTCATCGAGCCGTGCCTATGAAGGCTCGCAACTGGGCATGACGCCCGCACGCTTCGCGCAGGGCGGCCGCGGCGAAGCGATCGCATGGTGCACCGCGCCCTCGCCTTTTGGTTGGGTCGTGGTCGGCGCTACGCATCGCGGCCTGTGCTGGCTCTCGCTCGCGGCCACAAAGACCGCGGCGGAAGCAACCATCCGCGCCGAGTTTCCGGCAGCCAAGCTCGAAAGGGATCCGACATTATCGAAGCTGGTGAATGCAGCGCTCGAAATAGTCGGCAAAGGAACTGGCAACAAGAGTCCCGTCCCGCTCGACCTGCGCGGAACCGCATTCCAGCTCCGCGTGTGGCAGGCTCTGTGCGCCATTCCCCGCGGGCAAACAGTGAGTTACAGCCAGCTAGCCAGGGAACTCGGCAATCCAAACGCCACGCGCGCCGTTGCCCGCGCCTGCGCAACAAACCGCGTAGCCCTCATCGTGCCCTGCCATCGCGTGGTTGGCGCCAGCGGCTCGCTCACCGGCTATCGCTGGGGTGTGGAGCGCAAGAAGGACTTGCTCGCCGCCGAACGAACCTGACCCTCCGTATCCATGATTTCGTCGCCCTGTCGCGCAGAAAGGTACAATCTGGCTCAGAGAGAATCGAGACACAGAAACCGGGAACAACCTCATGCGCAGGTATCTTGAAATTGCAGCCCTCGCGGCTCTGGCCCTACTCCTGTTCATCACCATCCGCGCCTTGTACGGCCCCGCGCAGCTGCCCCAACAGATTCCCACTCACTTCACTGCAGACGGCCATGCCGATGCCTATGGTTCGCCGTCATCCCTCTTCATGCTCCCCCTTGTGGCGTTGCTGCTCTACGTACTCATGACCGTCGTAGCGCGTTTCCCCGCGTCCTTCAACTTCCCCGTCCGCGTCACGCCGCTCAACCGCACCAGCCTCGAGTCGCTGGCCATCAACATGATTGCCTGGCTCAAAGCGGAACTCATGCTGATCTTTGCAGGCATTCAGTTGCTCATCCTTCGAGCAGCGCGCAGTGGGCAGGGAAACATCTCCCCAATGATGATGCCCATCGTTCTCGGCATTGTCTTCGCCACCACCCTCTGGCATTTCCTTGCCATGCGCAGGGCCGGCAAGTGAGCGTACCCCCGGCAGAGCCGGGCAAACTAAATCTTTTTGGAAGGCCAGGCTGCTTGCGCTTTCGCGACGGATTTTGTCCGCACCGCAGTGCAGCATTGAATTGTCATGGGCGGCAGCAACAATTGAATTCGCTATCCCGCGCCAAGCCTTCTCGAGGTCGAAGCCCGCTAACGAATTCGTCGCAGAAATCCAGCGGCCTTAAGCTGCTGCAGCATTAGCATGGGCTCAACGTCGGCCTGCTCGCCGGGAAATGCCGCTAACAAATCCGACACTGAGACAGGGCGGCGTGCCGCGTAGAGAACGGCCATGACTGTTGGATTGGCGATGATAGCCATGCCGGTGGCCGTGTGAAACAGAGCCGGGCCTGAGGGCATCTTCAGTATTTCCGTATTCTCGCCGTCGAACTGAAGTTCGATCTTATGACTAGGGTCGATATCGGTTTGTAGTGCCTGGCTATGCATGCCCGCAGAGCCCGGATATACGACCCAGCGGTGAACGTGGTACCACTCTTCCCAACAAGCCGGATCAAGAAGAACACGCTCTTCGAGAATCGAGTAGCAATACTGCAGTGCGCGGACACAATAGGCATCGAGCGTTTCCCCGTCGTTGAGAATGCAAGGGTGGCAGAAAGTGACCGATTGCTCTCCTCCAGCGCTCATGCTGCAAGTGGCCGGCACGATGGGCGCGCCGGCATGACCGGCTATATAGGCCAGCCCTTTTCTCACCCGCAGCAGCAGCTTTAGAAACTTTACTTCGACACAGGTTCTGGCGGGGTCGGCGTCTTTCAATCCGGTTCCGCCATCCATGTAGACAAACAACGCGCGCCCTTGCTTCAGCGCTTGCGACATTCTCCAGGGAGATGTGGGAAGCTCGGCATTGACATATTCCATTGGCCGCTCTAGCGTACCTTGGTAGAGGGCACTCCAGCCGGCCAGCTCCTGTTCTTCGCGGGCCTGGTTTTCTTGATCGAGCAACAGGGTGACGGGAACATCCAGATCGTTCAGCAAAAATGGAATGCGATGATACTGCCCCACGTGGCAAGCCGCAATCACCACTCCCTTGCCCATGGCGAGGGCCTGGCGCAGGTTGCTGAGTCCGTGTGCCTGCATGTGGGGAAATGGCCCGCGAGCCATCCAGGTCTTAGCGAAGTTGAGTTTGTTCAGGAGGCAGTCACGCGCAAACTTACGGATCAGGCGGCGCGGCCGCGAGTTGCCAAGAGCCATGCGCAGGCCGATGTAGTCGAGCTGCTCGATCTCCGCGTTCACATCGTCCGTGATCGCGCTGCTGGGCTCAAAATCAGCATTGTTCGAAGAGTCCGTCTTCATCAGGACACACACGCGCCAAGCAGGCTCAGAATCAGACGAGTTGCAAGTTTAGCAGTCAGCAGGCGGGTATCATGGAAGGCGTTGATCTCGACCACGTCGGCTGCAATAATTCTCCGCCGTTTCGCTGCTGTGACAAGAATCTCCCGAACCTCTTGAAAGCTGAGGCCGTCGGGCTCGGGCGAGTTTGTTCCGGGCGCGATGGACGGGTCTAAAACATCTACATCCAGTGAAACGTAACAAGGCAGATCGGCGGGCAGCAGATCGACGATGGCCTCCGCGCCCTGTTGTCTCAGATCCTTGACGGAAACGAGATGATGGCCGGAACGGAGCGGGTCCTGATGCGCGGGTAAAATGCCGCGCAATCCAACCGTAACCAACGAAGCCACGCCGGGCAGTCGCAGGAGTGCCGTAGCGACGCTGGCGTTGCAGTGCGCAGGGCCGGGAATCGCGGCAAGGTCAGAATGCGCGTCCAGGTGAAGGACCGAGAGCGGCTGCGCGGCCAGCGCCTCGACGCTCCAATAGGTGAGCGAGTGGTCGCCGCCCAGCAGCAGCGGAAACGACCCGCTCTTGTGGCAAAGCGCGACAACCGCGCTCAGGCGTCTGCCAAGCTCGCTTGCTGCAGCGCCGTGCGGGAAGACAATATCCCCCAGATCGACGAAGGTCACCCCGGTGAGGATTTGGCGATTTTCGTAATAATCGAACCAACCTGCCGGCTGCCCGGAAGTCTCATCCAATCTGTATGCGGGATGAGAGGAGGCAACACGCAGAGCCGACGGCCCACTGGCCGCTCCGGCACCGGTGCGGCTGAGCAAATCATGTGGAACACCGATGACAGATACTCGACTCGAACCCGACTCAGGCCAGCCGTAAGGGCAGCGAAGAAAGGTGGGTTCGAAGGGGGAAAGGTAGTGCCCCAGGTCTTCCTGGGCGGCGTTGTCCATATCCATATTCTAAGTATGGTGATTGGTCTCGGATAGACCGAAACCAACCACCCGTAATGATCTGAGCACAACATTCCCATGCCCCGTTGCCGGTGAACAGCTTCATAAAAGCCAAGTCAGTCCAAAAGCCCGACGGCCGGAGTGTGCGCTCATGCGGCGCGTATTACTTTGCCGAACGTAAACTGCAGCGGCCTTCCGCGGCCTTGGCAAGGGAAATATGCAGCACTCCGCCGGCAACAGTCGCGGTGCCAAGTGACGCACCCAACTGCTTTGAAAGCGCGGCGATCGAAGCCGAATCGCCAGACGCCAATGGAACGACTTCGTTCGCGGATTGAAACAGCTCATAGGTCTTGTTATTGGCGGTAGTGCCAATGACTGGTTTTACTTCTGTGGGAAGATTGATAGCTGCCATGGTATTTCTCCTTTTCTGGGTTGAAATTCTTACACTGTTGCGATCCGTTGATTTTCGACGCTCATGGCACCCGGGATCGGGGAATCAGGGCCATGATTACTGCATGCATCTTCGAGTGCGTTAGCGATCATGCGCTCGAATACATCATCCGCCGAAAACATGTCGATGAGCGGATTGCCGACGTCAAGATTGATGGGTAGCACAACCCCGTCGCGCCAAACTCCATAAATACGATGATGCTGGTAAAATTCACCGGAAAGATACAGGCCATCCCAGGTGTGGCGGCCGTCGAGAATGCTCACCAGTCCGCTGGCCGTTACTCCGCAAAACAGGTTTGCCGCCGGGTTGTGCTCCTGTCGCCATGTCGGCGTCTTGTCTGAAAAATCAACGGACCAATACTCGGAATTGTCAGAGTACGCAATCTCAAGCTGATAGATCACGCCCCACTTGCGATGACTGGTGTAGAGAATGGGATGCTCGTCAATGTAACGCGGAAGCGTTTGTTCGCAAAAGTTGGAAATTAGATTTTCCTCCGCTACGGTGAGCGGCCGGGCGCTTGCCGTCAACGGCCTTTGCGCCGTGGAGGGGCGAAACGCGAGCGTGAGTGGATCGCGCGGCGCCGAAGTTACAAAATGGCTGTCTCCGGCAATGTGGCGGACGGATGCATTCTTCATCTCCAGCGCGTCGCCGGGATCGAACGCAAAGGCTTTGTTTTCGAGCTCCGGTATCATCGTCACCACGTCGCGCAGGAACCGCTCGCGCGACTGGGGAAATACGATGTGGTTGAGCCATGCACTGTCACCCAGGTACTGGAACCCATTCGCTCCCGGTGCCAGCGCGCCGGGCCGGATGCGCCCTACGTTGGTCAGCAACTGAGCGTACAAGTCTGTCGGGAACTGAATGGACTGGTTGTCCATGAAGGCCATCTCAAGCATGGGCTGCCAGGTGGACAGCAGCAGATCGATCTTGCCGGCAATGGCCATCACCAGATCGACATGCTTGAGGGTGACCACGCTGTCGACCTGATTCCAAAATGTACCGTCGCGGTCCTGAATCAAAAGCCCGACTTCTGGAAACGACACGGCGGACGGGGTGAAAAGCAGCCGTGCATCGTCGAGCTCAATCCACTGGTTAGGAACGATTCTCCGGATGGACTCGTAGCCGAGTTGGCGAAACGCGTTTTCAAGCAGGTCGGAGTCCGGGATCATGACATCGACATTGCGCGGCAGGCGTGCCAGTGTGTTTACGTCGAAGTGATCCAGGTGATGATGAGAAAGGACGAGCAAATCAAACTCGGGCAAGTTCTCCCAATGCACCTCGCGGTCAGGGAAGATAGCCAGCTTGCCTTCCTGATGGGGATCGATCAAAACTGGATCCATCAGAATGCGCGGCCCCGCTGTTTCGATAAACAACGACGCGTGCCCGAGCATTGTGATCTTCACCAGACTGCTCCCTTGAAACCGGATTTACTCACATTCGAAAAGGTTTGTACGCGGAGAAAACGTAAAGTCCAATATAGGGCCTGAGCGTATCAGAGAATCCGCGAGGACGCAAGATAATAAATTGTGACACGGAAATTGAACGAATTCAGGTTCTTGCACTTAGGCATCGTATGATGTTGGCTACATTAGAAAGGCTTAAGAATGTCGCAGCCCGTGCCCACCGTCGCTTCGCCCGAGCTTCTCCGTTTTATTCGCGAAATCTTCGCCGCGTTAGGTGTTTCCAATCATGCGGCGGAGTTGGCTGCCTCCTCCCTGGCAGCCGCGAGCGTTCGCGGCGTGGATTCGCACGGTGTGCAGCTGCTGCCTCTCTACGTGGATCAACTCGCCTCGGGCGATGTCGACGGGAAGGCAACGGGACGGATCGTCAGCGAGACCGGCTGCTGCGTCGTTTATGACGGCGAAAATGGGCTGGGGCAATCCATCGCCGCCGCGTGCTGTGACCACGCCGTCCGGCTGGCTCGGAGCAGCGGCATGGGTATGGCGGTGGCGAGGAATTCAAACCATTTCGGCAGCGCCGGATTCTGGGGCGCGCGGATTGCTGAAGCCGGCTGCCTGGGCATTGTTCTGTCGAACGCGTCGCCACTGGTTGCTCCGTGGCAAGGCAGGGAGCCGCGGCTTGGCACCAACCCCATCTGTGTCGCCGCTCCCGGCGGTTGGATATTGGATATGGCGACCACATCGGCCTCTGCCGGGAAGATCATCGATGCGGTCATGGAGGGCAGCGCCGCGATTCCCGCCGAATGGGCGCTCGATGCCGCAGGCAATCCCACCACCAGCCCCTCCGAGGCTCTGAAAGGAACGCTCCTGCCCCTTGGCGGCCACGCCGCTGGATACAAGGGCAGCGGCCTTGCTGTGGCCGTCGAGATCCTGTGTGGAGTTCTAAGCGGCGGAGCCATGGCCAGCGAGGTGGGCTCGTTGCGCAAACGGGGACGCGCGGCTGGAGTAAGCCAGACGTTTCTTGCAATCCACATTGGTAGGTTTATGCCGGTTACCGAATTTGAGTCCCGCGTGGCGCGGCTGGTCGCAATGCTGAAGTCGACAGCGCCAGCTCCCGGCTTTGAGGAGGTGCTGATGGCCGGCGAGCCGGAAGTCCGTTCAGAGGAGCAGCGGCAGATCAGCGGCATTCCCATTCCGCGGCGGCTTTGGGTTACGCTGGAGCGGCTGGCCGACAGGTTTCAAGTGACCCGCCTGCATCCTTTGGGGTGACGGCTGTGCTCTTCCGCATGTATTGTTGTGTTACCAATCTTGGATGTATAACGTGAAATGAATGATAGCGTGGAAGAATTTCCCCAGAGGATGACCGTGACCGAGCGTATCGAAGATGTAATCCGCAAAACCATTGTCGAAGCCCTGAACCTGCCGGCAGCGCCCGAGAGCATCGACGAAAATGCGCCTTTGTTTGGTCCGGAGGCTTCCGGCGGCTTGGCGCTCGAATCGCTCAGCAGCCTGGAGATTCTGGCCGCATTGTCTGACAAATTTCAATCGCCGCTTGATGACATCGAGGCGGCGGATTTCTACAGCGTCTCATCGCTCGCCGACTATCTGCGCCGCCAGATCGAGGAGAAGCGAGCGACCGTCCCCGCAGCCGAGGCATCATGATCCGGCTCGCTGAAGCCATCGGTAGCGCGCCGCAGACCGTCGGCAGCCTGCTCGATTGGCCCGCGCGCCTCTACCCCGAACGCCCCGCTATTGAGAGCGGCAAGACCGTTGCATTCGGAGAACTGTGGGAGCGATCGCTGCTGCGCGCCAACGTTCTTGCGGAGTTCGGCGTGCGCCGCTTCGAGCGTTGGGGCCTGATCGCCGACAACTCCCCCGAATTTTTCATTTCTCTTTTCGCCCTGTCGCAGTTGGGCGCGGTCGTGGCGCCCGTCTCGCTCAATCAGACCGGTGAACGCTTGCAGCAGGCCATGGCCGGAGCGCGTTTAGCCGGCATCGTCGCGCCGCATAGCTACCGGTTCGCTTCTGCTCCGGCAGTTTCGCTGGATGACGATCTGCAAGTTTTTGCCGATGCGAGGCCCGACACTGCGCCCGAACGCCAGTTACCCATCGACGTCGATCCGGCGCTGATCATCTGGAGTTCCGGTTCCACGCGCGCCGCGCGCGGCGTGGTGCTCGAACATTCCGCCGTGCTAGCCAACATCCGGTCGAATGTTGCAGCACTCGGCCTGCATGACGACGATCGCACGCTTGTTGTCCTTCCCGTCGTCCATGCGTATGCGTTGATTCACCAATGTCTTTGCCATCTCGCTGTGGGGGCAACCGTCTGCTTTTCGCAACAGCCACTTTTTGCGCCCACGTTGTGCCGTCAACTGGAGGAGTTCGAGATCACCACGCTCACCACAGCGCCCCCGGTGTTGAAGATCCTGGTGGAAGGGCTGCGGCGCACCGGACGAACCTGCCCTCAACTCCGTCTTGTAACCGTTGGCGCGGGCCGCGCGGATAGCGAGGCGCTGGCCGAGGCAATGGACCTGCTGCCCCACGCCCGTTTTGCAATTACATACGGTCTCACCGAAGCCGGACCCAGGGTGGCGACGAACTTTGTTGACCGTGACAATATCGATTCGGCCCGCATCGGAAAGCCCTTGCCGAACGTGGAAATGCATCTTGAAACATCGGCCAACGGCGCGTCTGAGATCCGCGTTCGCAGCCGGTCGCTTATGCGCTCCTATGCCGACGAACCGTATGCGGAAGGCTCCGATCATTCGCTGCTTACGTCGGACCTTGGCGAGGTTCGCGACGGTGTCTGGTACGTGCGTGGCAGGCTGGACCGCGCCATCAACCGCGGC
>Ga0182012_10000526_pt1 | contig 42386 bp, 36 predicted proteins | sample 612S2SmetaG_FD_120486 | JGI IMG/M metagenome (GOLD analysis project Ga0182012, IMG submission 120486) | Permafrost microbial communities from Stordalen Mire, Sweden - 612S2S metaG | ecosystem: Environmental > Terrestrial > Soil > Wetlands > Permafrost | place: Sweden: Stordalen | collected... | reverse complement strand
CCGGAAGCCACTTGGGCTCAACCCTTGGGTCCGGGAAGAGCTGTCCTGACCCGGGGCGTCTCTCGACGTTCGGGGTCAGTGGCCTGTGTCCGTGCAGACGCCTCACCTACCGAGGTGCTTGCACACCCAATGCTTCCACCGAACCAGCTGCTCGTCAAATGTTCACCCAATGTTTGACTGGCGTGGGTGACCCAGGTCTCAGAGTCCGGCCGCAGGTCAGTGACCTGGACCGCCCGGTGCCGCAGCCCTCAGGGCCTACGCTCGGCACTATGTCCACAACTTTGCAGGATCCCAGAATCGCGACGCTGCTCGACCGGATGTACACCCAATCGCAAAACCAGATGTCGCTTTTGCGCGAAAGAATTGGTCAGCTCGAACGGCCGATGACCACGCAGGAACGCACCGAGGCGATGAGCGAGTTCTATATCCCGGTGACCCCTGAAGCCGGTCGGCTGCTGTACGCACTGATACGGGCGACCCGTCCGACGACGGTAGTCGAATTCGGTATGTCGTTCGGCATCTCCGCAGTCCATCTGGCGGCGGCAGTGCGCGACAACGGTAACGGCCGAGTGGTGACGACCGAGCTCAGCGTCACCAAGATAGCCGCCGCGAAAAAGACGTTCGCCGAGACGGGGTTGGATGGCGTGATCACCATTCTGGAAGGAGATGCGCTGACCACGCTCGAAAGCTTGGATGGGCCGGTCGATTTCGTCCTGCTCGACGGTTGGAAAAATCTGTATCTGCCGGTGATCAAGCTGCTCGAACCGCATCTGCCGACCGGCGCGTTGATCGTCGCTGACAACACTAATGCTCCCGAAACCCAGCCTTACCTCGACCGGGTGCGCGACCCCGACAATGGCTACGTGAGCTTCAACTTTCTCGTCCGCGACAGCGACAGTATGGAAATCAGCTGCCGTACCGCGGATTAACGGCTACCTCAAAGATTCCTCGAGCCAGGGTGTCAGCCACTTCACGCCCTCCGGGGTGAGGTGGACACCGTCGCTGCGGACTTTGATGCCCTCGACCTTGGCGCTGTAAACTCCACCTGGGCAGAGCTTTTTGTTCAGGTCGAGGATCTGCACGTTCGGGTGATGGCTAACCGTGTTGCGCAGCATGGTGTTCCATTGGTTGACCCGATCCGGTTGGTCCTCCGGGTACAACCGGCCGTCCGGCCTTTCGCCGCCCCGGCTGTAGGGCACGGTGGCGACCACCACCCGAACCCCAGTGGAACCAACGATATTCAGTGCCCGCTCGAGTTCGCCGTTGAGGTACGCGTTGAAAGTCGGATCGCCGATATGGGTCCACTGTCCTTCGTTGACCCGGTCTACGGTCTCCCAGCGACCGATAACCAGCAGCGCGACGTCTGGCTGGTCTTGGCCGACCTGCGTCGACCATCGAATCGGCCAGGTGTCGCACTCGGGCCTCTGGTCCAGGGTTTGGCCGATGTACCGATACGGCGTGCCACGCACCAGGCTGCAGCCGATGACGGTGTGGTCAAGGAAAGTGAACCCCGGTGTCGGCGGAAGGTAATGCATCCAGGTCCAGCCGATTGAGTCGCCGAACACCGAAACCGTCAGTGGCCGGTTGGGATCCCGAGGTCGTGGGCGACTCCCGCCCGGCGGCGACGGCGACACCGCAGCGACCGCCGAGACGCCGGGCGGCAGACCAACCTCATGTAAGCCGGGTCCGGTTCCCACCGGAACCACCATCAATGTCACCGCGGCGGCGCTGGCCACGGTGGCCGCCGCCAACGGCAATAACGGCACCCGTGACGGCCGCCAGCGCCGGATCGGTTGTTCGATCAGCCACCATGATGCGCCCGCCACTGCCAACGTGGCTGCGCACCGAGCGGCGAACAACGCGAGCCCAGACCATCCGGTGCGTTCGCCGTCGAGCGCCAGAAAGATCGGCCAGTGCCATAGATAGACGCCGTAGGAGATGGCGCCCAGCCACACCAACGGAGGCAGGGCCAGGATGCGGGCGATCGCGCCGCGCTGCTCGATTGCCACCGGGGCGACCACGAGGACGGCCGCGACGGCGACCCCGATCAGCAGGCCGTGGCGGAACTCGCGGGCACTGCCCGTTGCATAGTGCGTCGCCGCCGCCAAGCCCGCCAGACCAATGACCGGCAGAATGCGGGCCATCCGCCGCCCCCAACGGGTCCGTATCAGGCACCAGCCGCGGTTCAGCGATTGCCAATCGCGAACCAGCAGAACTGATGCCGCGGATCCGATCAGCAACGCCTGCGCCCGGGTGTCGGTACCGAAATATATTCGGTCGCGCGTCGCGGGGCAGGCTTGGACGATGGCCAGTGCGGCGGAAGCCAGCGCCCCCAGCGTGGCAAGCACGAATGTCGTGAATCGCACCCCACCCACGGTCGCCCGCATGAAATAGCGCCTGGCTCGCGCCGCCAACAGCAGAGCCACCGCGACCAGCAGGAGCGGCCAGACAAAGTAGTACTGCTCCTCAACCCCCAGCGACCAGGCGTGCTGCAGGGGTGACGGCGGAGCGCCTTGGGTGAAGTAGTCGGTCTTCTGGGCGACAAACCGCCAGTTCGCCACCCACAAGAACGCTGCGATCGCGTCGTCCCGTAAGCCGGTAAGGGACTGGGAAGGCAGAAGTTCACGGGCCGCGCCCACGGCGAGCACCATCAACACCAGTGCCGGCAGCAGCCGGCGCGCACGGCGAATCCAGAAGCCGGCCAGGTCGATCCGACCGGTGCGGCCGAGTTCGTCGAGCAACATCGAGGTGATCAAGAATCCGCTGAGCACGAAGAAGACGTCGACGCCGAGGAATCCGCCGCCCATGCCGGGGATGCCGCCATGCTGGGCGAGCACCAGCGCAACCGCTATTGCACGAAGGCCGTCCAGAGCGGGAATGCCCCCGGGCCGCTCTGGTTGATCCCAAATCGCCAGCCGGCCGGCACGCCGCACGGGCGCAACCCACCGGCGCCGCCGAGCAGAACCGGCCGGCGCGGGTTGACTCCCGCCCGGCTCAGCGCTGGCTGTTAACGCGCCAAGAGCACCTTGTCGCTCGACGCCGTAGTTGCTGCCGATACGTCGCTGCCCCTCCTCTGGATCAGAGCAAGCCTAGAGGCGAGGCACCTCAGATTCCTCGAAGACACGCGAAGACACGCACCGCTTTCCCGATGCCGGATCTGCTAGTTCAGGCCTCCCGGTTGCACGTCGGCTGTCGCGTCGACCGGGGCCAGTCCGAGTTCTTCGAGGACTTCTGCGGTGTCGGCCCCCAGCTCGGGAGCGGGACCGGCGACTCGGCCCGGAGTGCGGGAAAACCAGGTCGGCACACCCGGGAAGCGCACCGGGCCGTGGGGGGTGTCCACGGTCTCGAAGAAACCCACGGCGTTCAGATGGGGATCGTCGAACAGGTCTGCCGGACTGGACAGCGCCGCAGCGGGGATTTCCAGTTCACGGAACAGGTCGATCCATTGCTGGGTCGTTCGCTGGGCCAGGGTTTCGGCCACCAGGGCATACACGGTGTCGATCTGGCGCGCCCGCAACTCGAGCGTGGCGTACGCATCGCTGGCCCACGGCGGGCGCACGGCATCGATGAACGCCGCCCAATGCCTGTCGTTGTAGATGAGCACGGCCAGGTAGCCGTCGCTGGTGCGGTACGGCCGCCGGTTGGGAGCCACCGCGCGGGGATACACTGCCGGACCCAGCGGTGGATCGAATATGGCGCCGTTGGCGTGTTCAACCAACATGAACGACGCCATCGTCTCGAACATCCCGATTTCGACTTCTTGTCCTTCACCGGTGCGCTCCCGGTGGAACAACGCCATTGTGGTCGCGTAGAGCGCTGTGAGACCGGCGACCTTGTCAGCCATGATCGTGCCGACGTAGCTGGGTTCACCGGTCAGTTGTTCTTGAACGAAAGGCAACCCGCACGCCGCCTGGATGGTGTCGTCGTAGGCAGGTAGATCACTGTCCGGTCCGCGCCGGCTGTATCCGTAGCAGTTGGTGTAGACGATGGCCGGGTTTATCGCGGCAACCTCGTCATAGCTGAACCCGAGCCGCGCGATCGCCTTGGAACGCATCGAGTGGATGAAGACGTCGGCCTGCTCGATAAGCGCCCGCAGGGCGGCTTTTCCGGACTCGGATTGCAGGTCGACGATGACACCGCGCTTGCCACGGTTGACGTTGACGAAGACGCCGCCCATGCCGCGCACCGGCCCCACCGAGACATAACGGGTGTCGTCACCTCGCGGAGGTTCGACCTTGATCACCTCGGCGCCCATGTCGGCCATGATCTGAGTGCAATAGGGCCCCATCACCATCACCGTCAGATCGATAACGCGCACACCTGCCAGCGGACCCTTCCGATTGCCGGAACGAGACCCTGAACTAGACATGATGGACGCCTTCCCGGCTGGCCCGCGAGGCGGTCTCGAAGCTGTAGCGGATGTGGTCACTGTGCCCGTCGGGTACGACGGGAAACACCAGTGGCGCTGCAACATACCGGACGGCATCGATCTGTTCGGCCACGTCTTCGATGGACCACGACGAGCGATGGACGCCAGGTGTTTCGGCCACAACCGCCCTGGCCACCCGGCCGGCGATGGCGACCAGCATCTCACCGGTCACCGGGCAGGTTTCATGCGCGAGCAAGCCCACCACAGGGGCCACCAATTCGGTACCCATCGGGGGATATGCCGAAATATCCAGGCCTTCAGCCATTCTCGTCACGGCGGACGGAACGATGACGTTGCACAGCACGCCGTCCGCGGCGCCTTCGAGCGCGACGACGTTAGACAAGCCGATCAGGCCTGCCTTGGCAGCGGCGTAGTTCGCGACACCGTGGTTGCCGTACAGGCCGCCGATCGATGAGGTCAAGACGATGCGGCCGTAGTGCGCGTCGCACATGATCGGGAACGCCGGCCGCACCACGTGGAAGGCGCCCCGCAGATGGACATCGATGACGGCGTCGAAGTCCTGGTAGCTCATCTCCTTCAAGGATCCTCGCCGGACGTTGCCGGCATTGTGAATGAGGATGTCGATCCGTCCGTAGTGGTCAAGTGCCGCTGCGATGATTGCCTGGCCGCCCTGCGCTGTGGCGACCGACTCGCCACATGCGACCGCGTCGCCGCCCGTCGCCTTGATCTCGGCCACCACTTGTTGTGCGGGAACAGCATCCGTGCCAGCCCCGGTCAGGGCACCACCCGTGTCGTTGACCACGACCCTGGCGCCTCGGGAGGCCAATAGCAGGGCGTAGTCGCGCCCCAGTCCCCGGCCGGCGCCGGTGACCACGGCAACCCGGTTGTCAAATCTGAGCTCAGCCATCACGATCCCAGGATGAGGCCGTCCATATCGCCTTTGTTCCGCCACTCGGACAGCAGATCGTCAAAGGCGTAGAAGCCGGGTCCATAAGGTTCGCCAAGGTGAGAGCGGATGCCCTCCCCTTCAGCGGCTCCCGCGCCGCCACCTTCGTTATTGTAGTAGCCCGGTGTGCACTCCAGGTCGAACTGGCTGTTGTCAATCGCGTTCTCCCGGATGGTTTTGCACCACTGCTCCTGCGCCTCTTGAGTGGGCTCGACGGTCGCCGCACCGCGCGCCAGGGCTTCGGAGATGATGTAAGCGATGTGCTCGCCCTGCAGTTCATAGTTGGCCGCGATGTTCGCTGAAATGCCGACCTGGGTGAACCCGGTGAAGAACTGATTGGGGAACCCCCGGCTGGTCAGCCCATGCAGCGTTTTGTATCCGTTGCGCCAGTGGTCGAACAGTGACTGACCGTCGCGGCCTTCGATCGCATCGATTGAGTAGCGACGGCTGATCTCTGTGGTGATCTCGAACCCGCTGGCGTAGATGATGCAGTCGACTTCGTACTCGATTCCATTGGCGACCAGACCTTTTTCTGTCGCCCGCTGCACACCCTTTGTCGAAGACACGTCGACGAGCGTCACGTTTGAACGGTTGAAGGTCGGAAGGTAGTCGTCGTTGGTGCACGGTCTCTTGCACAGGAATTGATAGTAGGGCTTGAGCGCCTCGGCGGTCTCGGGATCCTCGACGATGTCCTCGACGCGACGCCGTAGCCGCTCCATGAGCTGAAAGTCTTCTTCCTCTCGGATCGCCATGAACTGCTCGGGAGTCATCGACGCCGGATCCTGCAGCGCCATGACCCGCGCTGCGGTGTTGCGGCCGAGTTCGGTCCAGAAGTCACAGACCAGGTCCGGCTGACCCAGCGCCATTCCTTCGAACGTCCAGGCGTGGAAATTGCGCTGGCGCTCCTTCTGCCAGCCCGGCTGTAGCGATTTAACCCACTCGGGATCCGTCGGCGTATTGTTCCGCGCACCGACCGACGACGGTGTCCGCTGAAAAACATAGAGGTGCTTGGCATGCCGGCCCAGGAACGGCACGATCTGGATGGCTGTCGCACCCGTGCCGACGACCGCAACCCGTTTGTCTGCGAGCTTGTCCAGTCCCCCGTTGCTATCCCCGCCGGTGTACTCGTAGTCCCAGCGGGATGAGTGAAAGCTGTGTCCCTTGAAGGACTTGAGCCCCGGAATACCCGGAAGTTTAGGCCGGTGGAAAGGGCCAGAGGCCATCACCACAAAGCGGGCCCGGATGTCATCGCCGCGATCCGTGCTGACCCGCCAGCGCCTGATCGACTCGTCCCAGTGCAGCTCTGTGACCTGGGTCGAGAAGATGGCGGAATCGTAGAGACCGTAATGCTTGCCGATGCGCCGGCAGTGCTCGTAGATCTCGGCGCCGTCGGCGAACTTCTTCGACGGTACGAAGTTCAGCTCTTCGAGTAACGGTATGTAGCAGTACGATTCGTTGTCGCACTGCAGGCCGGGATAGCGGTTCCAGTACCAGACACCGCCGAAGTCACCACCCAGCTCGATGATTCGGACGTCCTCGACACCGGCCTTCTTCAGATACGCGCCACACAGCAGGCCGCCGAACCCACCACCGAGAACGGCGACGTCGATGTCGTCCGATATCGGATCGCGGACCAGCGGTGGCGAGTGCGGGTCGGTCGCGTAGTATCCCGCGAATTCATCAGCGAGTTCGACGTACTGCTTAGACCCTTCGGGGCGCAGCCGCTTATCGCGCTCCCGACGATACTTTTCACGCAGCGCCGGAAGGTCGATATCGTCCAGCGGCTGAGTCGGCGGGCAGTCGGGTTCGGGAATCCCGGTCATGCCAAGGCGTTTTCCGGCAGCGCCGCCGGGTGCAAGGGCGCGTCCAACTTCTGGACGGCAGGCAGTACCTCTTTCGCGAACAGCTCGGTGCTCGCCATCGCCTCCTGGTAGGGCATGGTGCCGAACTGCGGCACGATCGTCAGCTCGCAGAACGAGCAGGCTTCTTGGGCGGCGACGATCCGGCTGAAGATCTCCTCCGGCGTCCCGATCAAGAGATTGGAGGCGTGATAACCGGGGGTCTTAGACGGACCGCCTTTGGCTGAGCCGGTCTCCGAACCGGTCACCGACGAGGCGAGGACGGCCGTCGCGGTTGCCTCCCGGTCCGCATAAGCTTCGTAGCCCTTGACGCCCTTGAAGTTCGAGGCGTCGGCGAATCCATAGTGCACGGTGACATCCCGATTGGCGGTCCAGATCCATTCCTCGGTTCTGGCGACGTCACCGGGTTTCGCCGTGCAATACATGAACATGACGTTCTTGGGCTGACAGGGCGGCAGGCCTTCTTCTTTACGGAAGGTGTTCACCTGCTGCACTTCTCGGCCCGCGTCCTCGATCGGCTTGTTGCCGACGAAGAGAGGGACCATTCCGCGCCGTGCCAGGATCTCGAGTGACTCGGCGGTCGAGGACGAGCTGTAGATGCGCGAAAACAGGTCGCTGCTGCGGGGTTCGGGTCGAAGCGACATCTCGGGAACCGTGAAGATCTCGCCCTCGTAGGAGAATCGCTCGCCGGAGAGCGCCAATTGGAGGATGTCGAGGGTTTCGTTGAAACGCTGGCGGCTTTCCTCGCGGGGGACACCGACGGCGTCGAACTCCCCCTTGGACACGCCGCGCCCGATTCCGATCGTGGTGTACCGGCCGTTGGAGATGATGTCGAGGTAGGCGATCTGGTGCGCAAGCCGGACCGGATTCCACCAGGGAGCTACGGCGACGAAGGTGCCGAGTCCGACGCGTTCGGTTCGCCCGGCGAGATAACTCAGCGTCTGAATGGGGTTGGGCGTCATGCCATAGGGGGTCCCGCAGTGCTCCGGCATCCAGATGCCGTCATACCCCAGCGGTTCGGCCAGATCTGCAATCGCGAGCGTGGCCTGGACGCACTCCCAGTCGGGGGTCGCGGGCGGGTGGCTGAAATCTTCGGCGAGCACCCGGTCCCAGTCGTGGGAGTTGTGGGTTCCGAAACCGAGATTGACTTTCATCGATCAATCCTCTTTCTTGTTGAGGCCTAGTTTGCGCGGTGCGCCGGTGCCCATGTATTCGGCGAGATTCCGGTGCAGGTTGGCGGTGCTGCGCTCCATATAGGGGTTGGGCTTGGGGCCCCGGAAGCCCAGCGATTTCATGCCCTGCTGAACGGCGGCCATGTTGGAGAAGTCCTGCGGCAGCACACTTCGCCAGTTCGGATCATCCTTGGGCAGATATTCCCATTCGGTCTGTGGCTCTTCGCCTTCGGGGTACAGCTCGTAACAGGAGGCTTCGAAGATGCACTTGTCGGGGTCGTAGCCGAGCGGCCGGGCGCTATAACACAGCGCGGTGGTCAGGCCCTGCCCGATCTGGAAGTTGGGGAAGATCTGCCAGGCCGTGCCGCTCTCGGCCAGGTGTTCGGGGTCGATGGTCGGCCAGGTAACCCCGCGCGCGGCGTCGTCGCGCCGTGCAGACGTCAGCCAGTGCTCGAGTACCTTGTTGGCCGGGGCGTCTTTGGGCAGCTCATCGACCAGTCGGCGCGCCGCTTCCACCAGAGTTCTGGTAGTCGTGGCGTTGGTTTCCTCCAGCGTGTAAATCTGCATCTCGGCGGTCGAGATGCGCGGGTCGGCACCCGTTCCGAGCCGGATCTTCGACTTGGTTTCCGCCATGTCCGCCGGCGCGTCGTAGCCGATGTTGCTGTGCTTGCCCTGCGCGTGCGCCCAGCCGCGAAAGTTGCCGAACTTATTGAACTGTGGGTGCGTGGTGGAGACGTGGTAGGTCTCGTTGAACGCCTCTATCGCGACCTTCCAGTTGCACTCGAAACGCAACCATCGGCGCCATTTGCAGCGCATTTCCCGAAGCTTAAAAGGATCGAGCATGGTGGCGGCCGGTTCCAGATAGTCACGCAGCGGTTCGCAGTTGGGATCCATGTTGATCCATACCCAGCCGCCCCAGGTGTCGACGTGGACCGGAGCCAGATGCGTGTTCTCTGGCGTCAGCCCACCCTGCCAGTCGTCTTTCTCGGGTATGTGGACACAGGCGCCATCCTGGTCATAGGTCCAGCCGTGAAATCCGCAAACGAATGACTTTCTATGTCCACAAGCGCTTTTCAAGCCTTCGGGAGTTTCCACCAGGCGACGGCCGCGGTGCATGCACACGTTGTGGTGCGCCTTGAGCGTGTCGGGCGCCGTGCGCACCACCACGATGGAATCGTCGAGAATGTCGTAGGTGAGATAGCTGCCTACCTTGGGCAGATCTTCGACCCGCCCGACTTGCTGCCACACCTTTCGCCACAACTTGTCGCGTTCGGCGCGGGCATACTCTTCGGAGATGTAGGCATCGACCCCGATCGTGACCGGCGCAGTCAGCTCGTCAGCCGCACCCACGCCGTCACTGCCATTAGTGGCATGGCCGGTCATCGCGTTCCTCGCTTTCTGATCACGGCTCGTCCCAACGTGTTATGGCCGCGCGGAAGGTCTCGTCTTTGAGAAACAGAGAGGTGTTGTCGGCACCCAGGTGCCCCCATTTGAGGTTCAGTCCGCCGTCCACCAGCAACGTCTGTCCGGTGATGTAGCTCGACAGGTCCGAGAGCAGGAAAAGTACGGCACCGGCCACCTCTTCGGGGCGGCCGCGGCGTCCCATCGCTATTGCACGACGGTCGCGCTCCGGATCATCGTCGACGTAGGTGCGCGACGCCGGTGTCTCAGTCACGCCGGGCGCCACGGCGTTGACACGGATCGCCGTCCCGTCATCATCAGTCGCGAATTCAACCGCCATCGTGCGCGTTACCGCCACAATCGCGGCTTTGGCGGTGCCGTAGGCGATGTGGAAGGGCGCGGTGTTCATCCCGCTGATCGATGAGATCGACACGATCGAGCCCGGAGTCTTGCGACGCTTCAATTCCGCGGCCACGGCCTGGCTCATGAAGAACATCGTTTCCAGATTCCGGGTGAACAGCTCACGCCAGTCGTCGCGCGTCACCCTGGTCGATGGCATCCAGGTCGACGGGTCCGCGCCGCCCGCGACGTTGACCAGGCCGTACAGTTCACCGCTACTGCCCCCTACCGCCTCGAGGGTGGCAGCCACGCCTTCATCGGTGGAAGCGTCGCCCGCCACCGGCGTCACCGCCAACCCCTCGGCCACGAGGGGACCGATGTGCTGGTCGAGGTTGGCTTGATTGCGGCTCACCGCGACCACGGTCGCCCCCGCCTGAGCAAGCATGCGCGTAATGCTGGTACCGATGCCGCCGCCCGCGGCGCCGGAGACCACGACGATGCGCCCGTCGAGGCCCAAAAGGTCGCGTTCCATCGGTTAAGCAGGCATCCCATAAGAAATTGTCCGGACAAGATAATGGCGTGCACTCATTGGAGAGTATGATTCTCTGACGATAGGGAGCACGTCAAGGGCTGATTTTCGTTTGACGCCGAGTATTGTCTGGACTAATGGTTCATTGCTATCGTGCGAGCGGTGATCGCCGGATTGTCACAGCAGAGCGGCCGGTACCAAGGCCGCTACCTGGCTGCTCGGCCACCTAGTCTGGCGGAAGGCTGGAGCCTGACGCGCCTCACTCCACCCAGCCGGCTGTTCGGCGCCAATGGTCTGCGCACCGGTCCGGACGGCCGGATCTACATCGCGCAGGTGACCGGTAGCCAGATCAGCGCCCTGGACGTAGTGACCGGCCGGCTGGACACCATCAGTGCCAAGGGCGGCGACATCATCGCACCCGACGACGTGGCCTTCAGCCCGAATGGTGACCTTTACGCCACCGAGGTTATGGACGGACGAGTCAGCATGCGCGACGCCGCAGGCCGTACCCGGGTGCTTCGCGACGACGTGCCGTCCGCCAACGGCATCACCTTTCACCGGGGGCGGTTGTTCATCGGCGAATGCCGCGAAGGCGGGCGTCTGCTCGAGCTCGATCTGGACGGCGGCGAGCCACGGGTGCTGCTGGAGAACGCGCCGTCGCCCAACGCCATGGAGGTCGGGCCCGACGGGCTGCTGTATTTCCCGGTGATGGGCGCTAACGAGATCTGGCGCATCGACCCCGAGGGCGGCGCCCCAGAGCGGGTGGCCGGCGACCTCGGCGTTCCCGACGCGGTGAAGTTCGATTCCAGCGGCCGCATCGTCTCGACCCAGGTGCACAGCGGCCAGGTGCTGCGCATCGATCCCCGCAGCGGTGAACGCACTGTGCTGGCAACCCTGAACCCCGGCCTCGACAACCTGACCTTCGTGGGCGAGCGGCTGTTCGTCTCCAACTTCACTGGCGAGATCACCGAAATCCTCAGTGCAGGAGAGTGCCGGCCGGTGCTGGCGGGCGGGTTGAACTGGCCGCTGGACCTGGCGTTCGGCGCGGACGGCAACCTCTACATCGCCGACGGGACGTACTTCTACGTCATGCTCGCCGACGGCACCCTGCGGACCGCAGGCATGTTGTTCAGCCCGGGGTATCCCGGCTTCTTGCGTGGTCTGGCCGCTAACGGATCCGGTGAGTTCGTCGTCACCACCTCCAACGGCCAGGTTGCGCGATACCGGCCCGACAGCGACGAAAGTGATTTGCTGGCAGAGGGTTTCGACCAGCTTTACGGCGTGGCGGTGGCTTCCGCCGGCAGCGTCGTGGTGGCTGAACTCGGTGCGGGACGGGTGCTTTCCATCCGGCCGGGTCTCGTCGAGGTCCTCGCATCGGGCCTGAGCGATCCGATTGGGGTGGCAATCGCCCCCGACGGGGCATGCCTGGTTACCGAGGCGGGCGCCGGGCGGGTCATCAAGCTGAACGGGACCGGCCAGGCCACCGGTCAGACCACCTTCGTGGACGGCTTGCAGCGACCCCAGGGCATCCTCGTGCGGAACGGGCTGGTCTACGTCGTCGACGCCGGCGCCCAGCAGCTGATCGCTTTCGATGTGGACACCGGGGCCCGGCACACCATCGCTTCGGAGCTGCCGGTGGGCGCCCCGCCGGGCGTGATTGCGAAACCGTTGCTCGGAATGCCGCCGTTCTCCGGGCCGCAGGGACCTTTTGCCGGGATCGCCGCCGGACCCGACGGCACACTGTACGTTTCGGCCGACGCCGAGGGCAGCGTACTGGCACTGCGCCGCGAAGACCGTTCGGCGAAGGGCTGAGTTGTCCGATACCAGAGTTGTCGATCATCGCTACCTTCAGGTGGCGCGAACGTTGCGCAAAGAGATCGTGGACGGCGTGTATCCGGTGGGGTCGCAATTGCCGACCGAACACGACCTGTGTGAGCGTTTTGCGGTCAGCCGCTACACCATTCGGGAGGCGCTGCGACGACTGCGCGAAGACAACCTGGTGGCATCCCGCCCGCGGACTGGAACCCTCGTCGTACCGCGGCCGTCGTCGGATTCCTACGTTCAGCACGTCACGTCGATCAACGACCTGGTGGCCTTTGCCACTGGTACCCACTTCGCGATCGAATCGATCGCCATGGTGACCATCGACGATGAGCTGGGGGCCCGGACCGGGCTGACGAGCGGCGAGCAGTGGCTGACCGTCCGGGGATTCCGCCAGGCGGAGACTGCTGTGGATTTTGAGGCTGCTGAATCCAAGCTATGTCGCACCGAGTACTACATCAACCGCGCCTTTGCCGCGGTCGGCAGGCTGCTGCAGCGCCACGAAGGCCCCATCTTCCCGCTGATCGAAGACCTGTTCGGCCTGAGTATCGTTGACGTTCATCAAGAAATTACGGCGGTACTCATTTCACCGGCACTGGCCGACGGCCTCGATGTCGAGCCCGGTACACCTGCACTGCAGGTGCAACGCAGCTACTCGACGTCCGACGGGCAGGTCGCTCAGGTCACGATCAATACCCATCCCGCGTCCCGCTTCCGTCACTCGATGACGATGCGGCGCATGAAGGCCTAGCCGGCGCTGCTGCCATGCCGAGACATCACGACCGAAAGCTGATCGGCGGACGATTGATTCGCTGGGACGACGAACGCGCCGCCGACGCCTATGCGAACGGCTGGTGGGTTCGCGGCACCCTGGCCGACGCGCTGCTTGAGGCCGCGCAGCGCACGCCGGGGCGCGTGGCGCTGGTCGACGGCGATCAGCGCCTCGACTGTGCGGGCCTCTGCCGGCAGGCGACCACCTTGGCGCACGTATTGCACGACCGCTTTCCCCCGGGCAGCGTGGTGTCTTTCATGCTGCCCAACTGGTACGAGGCCGCGGTGATATACCTGGCCGCGACGCTGGCGGGAATGGTGGCCAACCCGATCTTGCCGTCCATGCGGGATCGTGAACTGCGTTTCATGCTCGAAGACGCGGACAGCCGGATGATCTTTGTTCCAGCGCATTTCGGCTGCCACGACTACCCCGCGATGTTGGCGCGGGTCACCGCGCAGCTCGAATCGCCACCCGACGTCATCGTCGTGCGCGGGGATGCCGGCGCGGACGTCATTCCCTTCGAATCGCTGCTTGCAGGGCAGGCAACGACCCGAGACCTGCCTGCGTTGAACCCCGACGCTGTGCGCATGATCCTGTACACCTCCGGGACGACTGGGCGGCCGAAAGGTGTATTGCATACTCACAATTCGATCCACGCACTGATCTGTCAAATCCGCGATCACTGGCTCGTCGAGCAGGGCGACAGATTCCTGGTTGCCTCACCCATCGCTCACATCGGCGGTTCTATTTACGCGTTCGAATGCCCGCTGTTGCTGGGCACCACCGCAGTGCTGATGGATCACTGGAACGGTGACGACGCGGTCACGCTCATGGATGCCGAACGGTGCACGCACATGTCTGGCGCAACGCCATTCCTGGAGCACATACTGGCCGCCGCCCACCGCGCCGGATCCCGGTTGCCGGATCTCAAGCTGTTCATCTGCGGCGGCGCTTCGGTTTCGCCCTCGTTGATCCGCAGGGCGGCTGCGTATTTCGAGTCGGCGGTCATCACCCGTGTATACGGCTCGACAGAAGTGCCCGTCGTCACGATCGGGGCTCCGCAGCATGTCGACCACGCCGCTGATACGGACGGGCAGGTGGGCCTGGCGGACATCAAGCTGATCGCCGGCGAAATCCGCGCACGCGGCCCGCAGATGCTGGTTGGCTACCAGCACCCCGAGGATGAAGCCGGAGCTTTCGACGCCGAAGGGTACTTCCGCACCGGAGATCTCGCACGCTGGGTCGACGGTGAGTACCTCGTCGTCACCGGACGGGCTAAAGACATCATCATCCGCAACGGGGAAAACATCGCACCCAAAGAAGTCGAGGACATTCTGACCGCCCACCCCGGCATTGCCGAGATCGCCATCGTCGGCCTGCCCGATGCGCGCACGGGGGAACGGGCATGCGCCGTGGTGGTGCCTACGTCCACACCTGGCCCGGACGTCGAACACTTACGTAGTTTCCTGCAGGAGTCAGGCATAGCCAAGTTCAAAGCCCCCGAGCAAGTGGTCTTTTGGGATGCCCTGCCAAAAAACGACGCGGGCAAAATACTGAAGCACCAGATCAAGGCGGCGCTCATGAAGGCGGACCCATGCAGGTAGCGGTGGTAACCGGGGCCAGCGGCGGGATCGGCTTCGGTTGCGCGACAAAGCTCGCCGGGATGGGCATGGCGGTGCTGGCGACGGGGCGAAACGAGGACAAGCTCGCCGACCTGGCCCGCGCCGTAAGCGACACCGATAGGGTATCGACTCACGCCGCCGATCTGCGCGACGACGACGCGCCCAAGCGGATCGTGGACCTCGCCGTTGCCCAATGGGGGCACGTCGACTTCCTGATCAATATCGCCGGGATCGGCAGTCCCAAGCCCGTACACGAGACCGATGACGAACTGCTGGATCACTTCCTGGGTTTGATGCTGCGCGCACCGTTCCGCCTGATTCGCGAGGTACTGCCACACATGCAGCCCGGTTCGGCGATCATCAACGTCACCTCCACCTTCGCTGTGGTGGGCGGCCTGCGCGGCGGCGCTTACTCGGCGGCCAAAGGCGGGCTCACCGCATTGACCACGCACATCGCCTGCCAATACGGGGCGCAGGGGATACGCTGCAATGCAGTTGCTCCCGGGGTTATTCAGACTCCGATGACCGAACATCGGTTGCAGGATGAGCGGTTCCGGCGGATCAATATCGAGATGACGCCCCATCAGCGTCTAGGCACGGTTGAGGACGTCGCGAGCACGGTGGCGTTCTTGTGTTCTCCCGGCGGTGCTTTCATCAACGGGCAGACGATTGTCGTCGACGGCGGGTGGAGCTCCACCAAGTACCTTTCCGACTGGGCACTCACCTCGGACTGGAGGGCCCCCTGAACGTCGGCCGCTCAAGCGGTTTCGAAGTGGCGCCGGATACCCGCCAGCATCTCGATATGCGCTTTGACCGCCTCTCGCGTCGTCATCGGTGCCAGTGGACGGGGCGCCGCAATTCGTATTCGCTCGGTGACACAGGTGCCGCCGTCGATCGGCTCAAAACTTACCGTTCCACGTATCCGCACCCCGGGGGATTGATCCGCCTCGGTGGCCACAGTGAGTTGTGGGCCGTCGTGCCGAACGTGTAGCCGCGCCTGGTAGGAGATCTTGATCGTGAACGGCCCCAAGGGAATGCGATCTACTACACGATAGCTCTGAAAGTAACCGTCCGGGGTTTGGCCGCGGGACAACGCATGCACGGACACGATCAGCGGGTGTACGAGTTTGATGTTGTCCAGGTCCGCGTAGAAATCGCGAACCTGATCCGGCGGCGCGGGCACCTCTTCGGTCAGCGTCCGCTCGGCATGCGCCACCCACCAGCTCATAGGAGAAAATCTAGCCCTGCGAAGGCTGGTTCTCGCCGTATTCGTCGTGCCAGTTCCACCACTCGTACGGCGCGCTCTGCGGATAACCCTCCGGCGAGTCCTCCCAGCTTTCCTGGCGGCCCAGCGCCGTCATGTCCAGCAAACTCCAGGTGGTGCCCAGCGCCTCGTCGCCGCGGTTGTTGACGAAGTAGGTGCGAAAAACCCGGTCGCCGTGCTGGATGAACGCGTTCGTCCCGTGCCATTCGTCCACGCCGAAGTCGGCTGGAAAGTCGGTCCCGAAGTCGTCGGTGATCGTGTACCACGGCATTTGCCAGCCCATCCGCGCCTTCAGGCGCTCGATGTCGGCCTGCGGCGCGCGCGAAACGAACACAAGTGTGGTGTCGCGGGCGTTCAGGTGGGCGAGGTTGCCAATGTGATCGGCAATCATCGAGCAGCCAGGGCAGGCGTGATCGGGCCAGCCGTGTACGCCCGGTTCGAAGAAGGCGCGATAGACGACCAGCTGACGCCGGCCCTGGAACAGTCCCAGCAGATTCACCGTGCCTTCGGGCCCTTCGAACTCGTATTCCTTGTCCACCGCCAGCCAGGGCATCCGCCGACGATCGGCGGCCACGGCATCACGGGCGCGGGTCAGCTCCTTCTCCTTGGCCAGCAGCTGCTGGTGTGCGGCCGCCCACTCTTGCGCCGACACGACCGGGGGTGTGTCCATTGCTGTGTTCACCGGCTGGTTCATGGTCATCCTCGCTTTTAGGGTGAAGTTCTCAGTAATACAGATACGACGCGGCGGCCGAATTCATCGCCGCCGGCCGATGAATTTCGGCGTCTGGTTGTCTCTGTACTGATGTAAGCGTTTCGGTCCCCCGGATAGGAGCCCGATCGTGCCGGCTCAGCAGGATTTCATCGAGCACGCTGCCCCATTTCGTGCCGAGTTGATCGGCCACTGTTACCGCATGCTCGGTTCTATACATGACGCCGAGGATCTTGTCCAAGAGACTTATCTGCGGGGCTGGCGTGGCTACCAGGCGTTCGAGGAGCGGGCAGCGTTGCGGACCTGGCTGTACCGGATCGCGACGACCGCGTGCCTGCGTGCACTCGAGAACCGCGCCCGACGCGTGCTGCCGGCCGGGCTGGGTGCCAGCTCGATCGACCCGGATGCCAGCCTCGACGGACACGCCGGCGCCCATGCGTGGCTCGAGCCGATCCCCGACACCGTGATGTTCGAGACACCCGAGGACGCCGCCGCCGCAAAGCAAAGTGTGCGCCTGGCCGTGATGATTGCCCTGCAGGAACTTCCAGCGCGGCAGCGAGCCGTGTTGATTCTGCGCGACGTCGTGCAGTTCAGCGCCGCCGAGGTCGCCGAACTGTTGGAAACGACGCCGGCCGCGGTCAACAGCTCGCTACAACGGGCCCGTGCCCATCTCGCCGAGGTCTCCCCCAGCGAGGAAATCCTCAGTGAGCCCGATGACGCCAGGCGCCGTGAATTACTCGACCGCTACTGCGCGGCCTTTGAAAAGGCCGACATGGCCGCGCTGACCGAGCTATTGCAATCCGACGTCAAACTCGAGATGCCACCGGTGACCGTGTGGTTCACCGGCCGCGACACGGTCATGCGGTTCCTTGCCGCCCGTGCTTTCACCAAGGCCGGCGATATCGTCATGGTCCAGACTTCGGCGAATGCGCAGCCCGCCGTGGCCGAGTACCGCCGCAGTGCAGACGACGTGGTGCGGGCCCATTCGATACACGTCCTCACCACGGATGCCGGCGGGATCGCGGGAATGACTGTCTTTTTAGACGCGAGCCTGTTCGGCACGTTCGGTCTGCCGTCAAGCCGGTAAGCTTGCTCACAGGCAAGCGGTTGGCCTGCTGGTCAGTGGGGGAGGCTGGGACCACCATAGTCACCGTTGTCATCGCATGGTTTAGCACGCGCCATATGTGGACAGTTCCGTAACACCCCAGGAATATTAGGCGCGGTAGATGTAGCTGAAGGGTGACTGAATGAAGATTCCGGGTGTAGCCAGCTTGGTCGCTGGCGTCACCGGCGGAGCGGCTCAGGTAGTGCGGGCCGGCGTGTCCACTGCGGCAGGCGCTGCAGGCGCTGTGCAGCTGTTGGCCAGCCCGGTAGTCGAGGTGGCCGGCCCCGCGGTGGACTCGGTGGCCCACTCGACCGGCCGAGTGCTCGGGATAAAGGCTCCCCCCAACGGCGCCGGTGACGTCGTCACGCCGCCGGTGCGTTGGCAGAGCGGGCAGCGGGTGCATCTGGACCTGGATCCGTTGCTGCCGTTCCCGCGCTGGCACGACTACGCGGCGGCAGTAGAGGAGCCGGTCCGGAGGATCCCGGGAGTGGCCAAGGCCCACATCGAGGGGTCATTGGGCCGGCTGGTGGTCGAACTTGAAGAGGACGCAGACAAAGGCGTCGTCTTGGACGAGGTGCGCGACACGGTGATTGCCGTGGCCACCGACCTCCGGGAGTCCGAGACGACGTCGGCACCCAAATCTGCGCCATTCGCCGACCCGGGTAACCCGTTGGGGATACTGGTGCCGATGGCCGCTGCGGCGATGGACGTCGTGGCGATCGGCGCCGCAGTGACCGGCTGGGTCACCCAGCTGCCCATGGCACCGAAAAGCGCGCGAGCCGCAGCGGCGCTGCTCAAACATCAACCGCGAGTGGTGTCGGTGCTGGAGTCGCGACTGGGTCGAGTCGGCACACACCTGGCGCTCAGCGCTACGACCGCGATGGCCTACGGGCTGACCCAATCGCCGGGCACCCCTCTGCTGGACCTGGCGCAGCGTGGCCTCGAGGTCTCCGAGGCGGCGGCTCATCGGCAGAGGTGGCGATCCCGCGAGCCCGCGCTCGCCTCGCCCAACCGCCCGCAAGCCCCGGTGGTGCCGGTCATCTCCTCCACCAACGGTTCCCAGGCTCCGCGGCACGACTCGGTGGTCGCGGCGGCGGGCGAGGCTTCGCACGTTGTCGTCGATGGGGCTATTGACGGCGCGATCGATACCGACAAGGGCGCGGTGGCGGGTCCGGTCGAGGAATACGTGGGTCAGGCCGCAAACGGGGTGTTGATCGCCGCGGCCGGTGCGCTGCTGGCCGGAGGTGGAGCTACGGAGGCCGCAGAGGCGGTTCTTGCCGGTGTCCCGAAGGCAGCGCATTTGGGCCGGCAGGCTTTTGCCGCGGTGTTAGGCCGTGGCCTGGCGAATGCCGGTCAACTCGTCCTCGACCCTGGTGCACTGCGCCGCCTGGACCGGGTGAAGGTGGTCGTCATCGACGGTGCGGCGCTGCGCGGGGATCACCGCGCCGTCTTGCATTCACGCGGAGACGCGCCCGGCTGGGACGACGACCGGGTTTATGAGGTTGCCGATGCGCTGCTGCACGGTGAAGAAGCACCCGAGCCCGATCCTGACGAGTTGCCGGCTACCGGCGCGCGGCTGAAATGGGTTCCGTCGCAAGGTCCCTCGGCCACGCCTGCTCAGGGCCTGGAAATCGCCGACCTTATCGTTGACGGCGAATGCGTGGGCAATGTCGAGGTTGGGTGGGAGGTCGACCCCTACGCGATCCCGCTGTTCCAGACCGCGAACCGGACCGGGGCACGGGTGGTTTTGCGCCATGTCGCCGGCACCGAGGATCTCACCGCCAGCGTTGGCGCTACGCATCCTCCCGGCACGCCGCTGCTGAAGGTGGTTCGCGAGCTGCGCGCCGATCGCGGACCGGTGTTGCTAATCACCGCGGTGCACCGCGACTTCGCGTCGACCGATACGTTGGCGGCGCTGGCGGTCGCCGATGTCGGTGTGGCCCTGGATGATCCCCGCGCGGCTACCCCGTGGACCGCGGACATCATCACCGGTACCGACCTTGCTGATGCGGTGCGGATCCTATCGGCGATCCCGGTGGCCCGGTCGGCCAGCGAATCGGCGGTGCACCTTGCCCAGGGCGGCACGACGCTGGCCGGGCTGCTGCTGGTCACCGGCGAGGAGGGCACAACCACCAATCCGGCCAGCTTCCGTCGTTGGCTCAACCCGGTCAACGCCGCCGCGGCCACGGCTTTGCTGTCAGGAACCATCTCGGCCAGCCGAGTGCTGCGACTGCCGGACCCCACGCCGCAGCCGCTGACCGCGTGGCATGCGCTGGACCCGGAGATCGTTTACTCGCGGTTGGCCGGCGGTGCGCGACCGTTGGCTGTCGAGTCCGGTAGGTCGTCGTGGCGGAGCCGTCTCGACGACCTGGCCTACGCGCCGGCGTTTGAGCCGCTGCGTACACCGGCACGAAACGCCGCACGGCTCGCCGCTGCGACGCGGACCGAACTTGCCGATCCGCTGACGCCGATCCTGGCCGTCGGGGCGGCCGCGTCGGCGATCGTCGGCAGCAATATCGACGCGCTGCTGGTCGCGGGTGTGATGACCGCCAACGCGATAATCGGCGGGGCACAACGGTTACGGGCCGAAGCGGCGGCTGCTGAGCTGTTCGCCGAGCAGGACCAGCTGGTGCGCCGGGTTGTCGTCCCTGCCGTGGCGACGACGCGACGCCGGCTGGAAGCCGCCCGACACGCCACCCGGACCGTCACGGTGTCCGCGAAGTCGCTGCGGCCCGGCGACGTCATCGATCTGGCCGCACCGGAAGTGGTGCCGGCCGATGCTCGACTGTTGGAGGCCGAGGACCTCGAGGTCGACGAGTCCTTGCTGACCGGCGAGTCGATGCCGGTGGACAAGCAGGTGGACCCCGTCGCCGTCAACGACGCCGACCGAGCCAGCATGCTGTTCGAGGGCAGCACCATCGTCGCCGGACATGCCCGTGCGATCGTGGTGGCCACCGGGGTCGGCACCGCCGCGCAGCGCGCGATCGCGGCAGTCGCCAACGTTGAAACGGCGGCCGGTGTGCAGGCCAGGCTGCGTGAGCTGACCAGTAAGGTCCTTCCACTGACTCTGTCCGGTGGCGGCGCGGTGGCGGGTTTGGCGTTACTGCGCCACGCTACGCTGCGCCAAGCCGTCTCCGACGGCGTCGCAATCGCGGTAGCCGCGGTTCCAGAGGGCCTGCCGTTGGTGGCCACGATGTCTCAACTTTCGGCAGCAAGGCGTCTGACCGAACGCGGGGCGTTGGTCCGGGCACCGCGCACCATCGAAGCGCTGGGCCGAGTCGACACCGTATGTTTCGACAAGACGGGAACTCTCACCGAGAACCGGTTGCGTGTCGTGTGTGCCGTAACGGGTGCGGCCGCCCCGGATGCAGCCTTCCCGGACAAGGCCGATCCAGAGTCCGCCGCCGTGCTTCGGGCGGCGGCGTGGGCATCCGCCCGTCCCCAGGACGGGCAGGGACATGCGCACGCCACCGACGAAGCAATCTTGACAGCGGCGGGTTCGCTGCACAGTCACAGTGATTCGGAGTGGACCGTCCTCGCGGAGGTGCCGTTCGAGTCCAGTCGCGGCTTCGCCGCCGCGATAGGCACGCTGAGTTCAGACTCTGCATCACCGATGCTGATACTCAAAGGCGCTCCCGAGGTGGTGCTGCAGCGCTGCCGGTTCGCCGATCCTGACACCGAGCTTGAGCACGCAGAGTCTTTGGTGCACAGCCTTGCCGAGCAAGGCTTGCGGGTGCTGGCCGTGGCGCGCCGCAACTGGGTTCACGACACCGACGACGATGACGACACTGACGCGGACGCCGTGGACGCCGCCGCGCACGAACTGGAATTGCTCGGCTATGTCGGTTTGGCGGACACCGCGCGGGCGTCTTCGCGCCCATTGATCGAGGCGCTGGTGGACGCCAAGCGCAACGTCGTCCTGATCACCGGCGACCACCCCGTCACCGCACGGGCGATCGCCCGCCAGTTGGGCCTGCCCATGGATGCGCGAGTCGTGACCGGCGCCGAACTCGCCGGGCTCGACGAGGACGCGAGCGCCAAACTCGTTGCCGATGTCCAGGTCTTCGCCCGTGTCAGCCCGGAACAAAAGGTTGCGATCGTGGCAGCGCTGCAGCGTTGCGGACGCGTGACCGCGATGGTCGGCGACGGCGCCAACGACGCCGCCGCGATCCGGATGGCCGACGTGGGCATCGGGGTGAGCGGTCGCGGTTCGTCGGCCGCCCGGGGGGCCGCCGACATCGTGCTGACCGACGAAGATCTGGGCGTGCTGCTGGACGCGCTGGTCGAGGGCCGCAGCATGTGGGCCGGCGTTCGGGATGCGGTCACCATCCTGGTCGGCGGCAATGTGGGCGAAGTGCTGTTCACGATCATCGGGACCGCGTTCGGTTCGGGGCGGGCACCGGTGGGGACCCGTCAGCTGCTGTTGGTGAACCTGCTCACCGATATGTTCCCCGCGCTGGCCGTCGCGGTCACTTCGCAATACGTTGAACCCGACGAGTCCGAATACGCGACCGCAGAGGAGGCCGAAGAGGCGCGGCGCGAAGATCGACGCAGGGTGCTTACCGGGCCGACGCCGTCACTTGATGGCCCGCTGATGCGTCAGATCGTCACCCGCGGTGCCGTCACGGCCGCCGGGGCAACGGCGGCCTGGGGCATCGGGCGCTGGACTCCGGGCAGCGAACGGCGCACGTCGACAATGGGTTTGACCGCGTTGGTGTCGACACAGCTGGCGCAAACGTTGCTGACGCGCCGGCATAGCCCGCTCGTCGTGGCGACCGCGCTGGGCAGCGCGGGCGTGCTGGTCGGCATCGTTCAAACCCCGGTTATCAGCCAGTTTTTCGGATGCACACCGCTCGGGCCGGTGGCCTGGTCGGGGGTGTTGGGCGCCACGGCCGGGGCCACCGCAGTCTCTGCGCTGGCGCCCAACTGGCTGGCCAAGACAGTCGATGCGGTGACACCCGAGGACGAGTTGGAGCTTCCGCTGAATGGGAGCGCGAGCAAACGCGCCATTCCGCTACCGTCGCCAAGCGACTAGCCGGTCAGCTCCCTGCGCGACCGGGTCAGTCCCGAATGAAGCCCTTGTTGCGCATCAGGACATCCGCCAGGAACCCGTCATGCGGGATCTCGGGTGCTGCGTAGTAGGTCGGATGGTGCCCGCGGTAAACACTGGTCACCGTCGGTTCGGCGAGCAGGTCGTCGATCAGCTCGTCGTCGCCGGTGATCGCGGTGACGACCAACGAATGCCGCAGCGACTGAATGCCGTCGTCGCGAGACCACGGCGACACCCACACGCACGGAAAAGGCAGCTCGATGTTGAGCTTGTCAGTGAGCTTGCCGGAGCCGGCCTCGGCCATCACGTGTACGGCCGGACGCAGCGCCGCACGGCCGTCTCCCAGAGCCGCGACCACCTGATCGGCGCCGAGTAGCGGCGTGGTTCCGGCGGCTTTGATGGCCAGGTAGTTCGCCAGGGCCTGCGCCTTGTCGACGGGTTGGGTGGGCAGGATCGCTCGCTCGTCCTCGGTCGGCAGCGGCTCAATCGTCGCCAACCGCTCGGCGATCGCCTGAGCCAGCGGGACCGGATCACCCTCGTAGAGCACCGCGGTGGTGTTGACGCACGCCATACCGCCCAGGTTGGCAATCGAGTCGACGATGAGGTCGATGTGGTCGCGCCAATCGTGGTCGGCGGTGATCAGGATCTTGGTGCGCCCGGGTCCGTTCACCATCACGGCCGGATCGTTGGCGTATTTGTCCACAACGTCCTGCCCGCCGTACACCATGGCGAGATCGGCCGAGCGGATGATCTCGTCGGCTCCGGCGTGGTCAGTGGGTAGATATACGGCATCTTCGGCGCGAAATCCGCACTGACGCAGGGCATTGATCAGACGATGCGCGGTCAGGGGCTCGCGGCGTGAGGGGCGCACCGCTACTCGATAACCCAACGCGAGCGCCTGGGGCCACAGGCCGTGCACGCCCGGACCGTTCCCGGCGGCGTGCACCGCGAACACCTCTCCGCGACGTGCCCACACTGCGCTGCCGTTGCGGGTGCGCTCCTCGCGCCAATCGAGCGCCGCGCCCACCGGCCGAGCAGCCCGCACCGCATCGAAGGCTTTTGCAACACCATCGGCGACGCTGTGGGCGCCGGCACGGGTGACCGCGATCGGCAAGCCCGATATCCGGCTGCTCAGCTCGACATAGGCGTCGAAGTCCAGTCCGGCGATGACCGCAGTCCCGAAGACATGGGCCGCGTTGACCAGAATTGTTTCGCGAGTCACGGGCGGCAGCGGCGCGACCTTGCGCTGCGCGCCCATGGTTCGGGAAACATACAGCGGCGCAACCTTGCTCAACTCAGCGACCGGTACGCCGGCTGTACTCATGATCACTTCGTGGTTACGGGTCCGGTACTCGCCGGCTACGCCGAGCGCATGAACGCCCACTAGATCGGCGGTGACGCTGGCCTGTTCGCTTGCCACGATCAGTACACGCCTTCGATAACTGCCTCGCCCTCGAATGTCGCCACCGGCCGCACCGCGCTGACCGAGTCACTGAGTTGTCCAGCGGGCCCAGGCATCCGAATCGCCATGTCGCGTTCGAGGTTGTTCGGGATGAACATGCCCTTGCTGATGTGGTTCATCACCACCTGACCAAGCCGGCCATACTGCACCTGTTCTCCGGTATCGGGATCCACAACCCAAAAAACGACATACGGTGTCCGCGGATCGAAGACGAACGTTTCGCCGTCGGTAGTTCGGGTTACTGCTTGCGAAAGAACCATGGTGCTGCCGAAGGCCATGGTGATCGTCGTGGCCGGGAAGATCTCGCGCAGCAGGTCAAGGGTGTCCGCATCCACATGCGCCCCACTGAGCAGCAGGTAGCGGATCTTGTCGTTGACCAAGTCGACCACGCGGTCGTTACGCGCCATCGCTTCGAGCAATGGCGGGGTGGCGTGGAGATTCGCGACATTCTGGGTCTGCAAAATGAACACGGCCTGGTCGATGACGTGATCGACGTACGCCGCCACTTCCGCGGCGGCATTGCGGGCTGCGATCTTCTTGACCCAGCGGGGATCGATGTCAACCGGGTGAAATACCGAACCAAGCCGCTCGGAGACCAGGCGCGAGAAATAGCCCACTCCGTGCGGACCGCTCGGCATCAGGCAAAGGAAGCCCTCGCCGCGCCGAAAGCCTCCCGTGGCAAAGTCTTCGGTTTGCCATTGGACAACCTGCGCAATCCAATCCGGCAATTGCGCAGTCCTTTTCGGAGCTCCGGTGGTGCCACCGGATTCGAAGATCTGCGGCACGGGCGGCGGCGCACCCTGAGATTGGTAGCCGCGGGGTATCAGATCCTCGACCGGCACATTACGCAACTCATTGACCAGATTGGGAAACAGGCGCAGATCGGCAAAGGTCTTGATATCGGTCAACGGGTTGAAGTCCAGTGTCTTGGCGATCCGCAGCCAGAACGTGGACCCGGTGTCCTCGCCGAAGTGCCAGGCGATGGCGGCTCGCAGGTAGGCCTCTGGCTCCTCAACGGGTACCGGTCGCGGGACGTCCAACAGCGAAAAGTCGATATCGGCCATGCCGCTGATCCTGTCGCATCCCGGACCCGCCCGCCACGCATTACCGGGGCCGCCGGGCATACAGAGACTGAACGTTGCCCTTCTCAATGGCAAATTGTCCGCGGCCGGAGCAAGATTCAAGGCGTGAGTTGGAGGAGGTACGAGGAGAGGGCGCTCGCGGATACGGCCCTTACCGGCGATGCGCTGCTAGCCGAGCTTGAAGGCTATATCCGCGTGCATAATCCGCACCTGACGGACGTTCGGGTGGAGCAGGCAATTGCGACCGAGGGTGATGACACGCGCGTCCGGCCGCCTGGACGGTGGTACGAGGTCACCTACCTGGCTGACGACGGCCAGGGGCACGCGTCCGCACCATGAGCCAGCGAAAGCACTCGCAACGACAGTAAGGAAGACCGATGCGTTACATCGCCTTGGAGGAAGCGTTTTTCATTCCCGAGTTGGCCGATCGGCAGCCCACGTCGGTTCATCAGAACCTGATGCATCACATGAATCCCGAATGCGTTAAGCACTATGAACTCCGGCTGCCGGATTTCACCGAGTACCGGCTGGCGGAGATGGACGACGCCGGCATCGACATCCAGGTGTTGTCCCTGACATCCCCGGGGCTGCAGATCGACATGGACGCCGAGCGCGCCTGCAGCAACGCGCGGTTCGCCAATGACTACCTTGCCGAGGTCATCACCGCACAGCCGGATCGGTTCCGCGGGTTCGCCGCTTTGCCGTTACAGGACCCGGCCGCTGCCGTCGCCGAACTCGAGCGCGCCGTCACTCAGCATGGATTCTGCGGGGCATTGGTCAACGACTGCATTACCGGTGCGGGCGGCCGCTACCTTGATGCGCCCGCGTACGACGAGCTGTGGTCGGCGCTGGAATCCCTTGGTGTGCCGTTGTATCTGCACCCCGGGACACCACCAGCCGATCACTGGCAGGTCATCGAAGGCCGCCCCGAACTGTACGGACCGACGTGGAGTTGGGCGGCCGAGGTGAGCGGGCATGCGCTGCGGATTGTGTTCAGCGGGTTATTCGACCGGCATCCCGGTGCGACACTGATCTTGGGGCACATGGGCGAGTTCTTGCCTTTTCAGCGCAGCCGATTGGACTCCCGCTCTGCGATGACCGCGACGACCAATCCACTGCAACGCCTGCCGTCGTCGTACCTCGGCACCAACATCGTTTTCACCAACAGCGGGGTGTTCTCGCCGGCGGTGATGCTGGGAGCAGTGTTGGAGGTCGGCGCCGAAGCGGTGATGTTCTCCATCGACTATCCCTACGAGTACTCCTACGATGCGGTCAAGGGATTCGAGCAGACCACACTGAGCGCCTGCGACCGGGAAAAGATCGCCCACGGGAACGCGGAACGCCTGCTGGGTATCAGTTAGCAGGCGGCCCGGGGGTGGACACGCGCGGACTAGGCGAACTCGGGTACCGAGTGTGGTGCCAGACCCAGTTGCTGCATCAGTTTGGGCCAGTCGAACATTTCGAACTGCTCGATGATCTTGCCGTTATCGGCGAACCGCAGGGCGATCATGCCGCCGAAGTCGACTGCTTTATGCGTGGCTTCGTGGCCGAGAAAGTCGCCATCGTTCACCCCGGTGACTTGGAAAAGCATCGTCACCCATTCCCCTTCGCCATACATGGTGTGAACCGTGGAAATCAGGTCCGGGAAGGCCGAGTGGAACGTGCCGACCAAAGCTCGGTATCCATCGAAACCTCTCGCGGTAGCCCCGCTGGGTCCGTACCAGACATAGTCTGGATGCAGGACGTCCTCGATGAACTCGACCTTGCGGCCGGTGACGATGTCATTGGCCATACACCGAGCGACTCGCTTGTGGTCCTCTTCGATCGTCGCTTTGACAGTCATTATTGCTCCATTCTTGCGCGAGACCATGACTATCGCAGTCATCAACACATGAGTCAAGTATTCGTCTCATGAGAAAAAGAGATGTCGCTCAGACGAATAGATAAGCTAAGTGCCGGGCGGCGTCTCATCAATCGTGCGGTTTGGTGGGGTGGTCTGCCTCGTCGAGGAGACGCTCCAGGTAATCCAAGTCCTGACGGAGAAGTGCCGCTGCGGCCCGCGGTCCAGACGCGCCTGTCATCCGGTCGGCGGACTGTAGGACGCTGGCGACTGCCAGGTCGGCGATGTCGCGGGCAACTTGATCTGCGGTCGACTCGTCATCCTCGTGAAACCACCATGCCACCCAATTGCACATCCCGATGACCGCTAACGCCGCTGAGCGGGGATTGACCGGACGAAACTGGCCGGCTTCGACACCGTGGTCGATCACCGCAATGAGGCTGCGCAGCATCGTGCGTTTCGTCCGCTCGTGAATGTCCGCGAGTCCGTCCGAGAGCTCGGCCTCGGACCGCGCCAGCAGCAGGAATCGCGCCGGTTGCAGTGCACGGTGGTGAACCATCGCGTAGGCGATCCGCGAGAGCTTTTCTACCGAGTCCAGCGCCGGGTCGTTGGCGACGTCGAGAATCTGGGCGGTGTTGCCCTCGGTGATCTCGGTAACCAGCTTCGCCAGCAATTCGTCTTTGCTCTTTACGTAATAGTAAAGAGCGGGTCGGGTGATCCCCATCTCGTCGGCGATGTCCTGCAGGCTGGTGCCCGCAAACCCGCGAACCGCAAACAACTTTGCCGCTGTCTCGTACATCTGAGACTCGACGAGCTCTTTGCGCACAGTGGACGCGGGCGGGTTAGCCACGGCTTGCCTGCCTCCGCGTTTCTGCGGAGCCGATTCGCCAGCCGCGTCGAAGGCGTCCGCCGTGCTCACCGTCTCCGCCATCCCTTAATGCTAAGCGCCGTGGGAGTGAAACATGGTCCACCATTAACGCAGTCTACAGTTATGACTAATATTTTACTACTCAGTTGACAGACCGTAGCCGTGCGGACTACCGTCGTGCCCGAGGAACTCGCGTGGATGAGGAGGCGGTACATGACCGACATCCGAGGCGGTGCAAGCGTGGACAACCTGGCCCGCGGCGTTGACCACGCCGCATTCCCCACGTTCGACCCCGCCGGCACTGTTCGCTTCTACCACGGTATTTTGGGCTTCCCGATCGTGCACTCGGTGTGCGCGGTGGGTTGGGGTCCAGCCGACCATCCGGACTTCGTTCACTTCTTCTTCGACATCGGCCAAGGCGACCGGATCGCGTTCTTCTACTACTTCGGAGTGGAGCCCTTCAGTCAGGGTGGGGATGCCTACGCCACGCACGGTCCCCATGTCCCCGGCTTCTTCAAAGACTCGCGACACCTGGCCATTCACGTCGACTCCGTCGAGCACCTCGACGAATACCGCCGGCGTTTGGAGTCGAATGACTGGACTGTTGAAATGCAGGTGAGGCACGAGACCATCGAATCCATTTACACACACGATCCCAATGGTTACCTCGTCGAGTTCACCTACCCCACCCGCGTCACCACTGAGGTCGACGACAATGACGCTGAACTGACGGTGCTGGCATTGATCGACGTGGTCGAGTCATCAGAGCGGCCGTCGCTGGCCGCACTCTGGAGCCGCAAGGCCGAGCTGATCGTCAATCAGGCAGCGAAAGCCGAACTAGTGCAGGCAAAGCGGTGATCGAACTTTACGTTCTCGATGTTCCGGAGTTTCGCCCAGTCATCGACGAAGGCACACGACGATCCGGTAACACGCGCAAGGTTGGCAACTACGTCCAACTATCCAGCCACGGCGCACTGACCATCGGTCGCAAAGCTGCTCGAGCCCGCCGTTCGGTGTGGTTCAGCTCTATCGGAGCACTGCGCAACGGGAGAGTGACGCGATTCGACAGCGATTTCTTGCACATCGAACCCGAGTGATTCAGCCGGCCACGCCAGCCATGGCGATCGCCGAACCGAAAGGGTCACCCAAGTGAAGATCGAGATTTGGACGGACATCATCTGCCCGTGGTGCGGACTTGGCACCCATCGACTCAACCAAGCCGTGGGCCAATCCGGCGAGCCCGGCGAAACGCAGATCGTTCATCGTTCGTTTCAGCTCAACCCGCGGTCGCCTGAGGGTGTCGCAGAGCCGGCCTTCGCTATGTTGCGGCGCGTCACGGGGTTGGATTCCGAACAGCTCACTGAGAAGACTCAATACATCGAGCAACTTGCTCATGATGAGGGCATCGACCGCTATCACGTGTCCGACAACAATGTTGGCAACACCGCGTTGGCGCATGAGTTTCTGGCTTATGCCACGGAGCTAGGCAAACACACAGAGGCGTGGAGCCTCATCTACAACGTGTACTTCGGTAATCGCGCCCCGATCTGGACAGTTGATGACCTGCTGCCGCTGGCCGGCATCCTTGGTCTGCCTGCCGATGGGGTTCGGGAAACGCTGACCAGTCGACGGTTGCGCGACCACGTTCTCGCCGATCAAGCCGAAGCGGAGCGACTCGGCGCCTCAGGTGTGCCATTCATCGTTATCGACGGTCGCTACCAGGTCTCGGGCGCCCAGACTCAGCAGCAGTTGAGCGCCATCATCGAACGAGCGCGAACCGTTGGAGCATCAACGTTCCCCGTCACACAATGACGCACCGTCACTTAGTTGTGTAAGTCAATCGAAAGGTAGCGCCTCGTGAACCTGACGCTGTGGGTTATCGCTGGACTGCTCGCGGCGGTGTTCGCCGCGGCTGGCTCGATGAAGCTGTTTCAACCCAAGGAGAAGATCGTCGCCTCCGGTATCAAGTGGCCGGAGGATGTCAGCGACACGACGGTCAAGCTGATCGGTGCCGTGGAGGTGCTCGGCGCCGTCGGACTGATCGCGCCTGCGGCGCTTCACATCGCTCCGGTGCTGGTTCCCTTGGCCGCTGTCGGCCTGGTCGCCGTGATGATCGGCGCCGCGGTAGTGCATGCGCGGCGCCGGGAGGCTCCGATGATCGCCATCAACGTCGTGCTCCTGATAGCAGCCGCAGCGGTGGCGTGGGGGCGTTTCGGACCGTACCCCCTGACGTAAGCCCGCAGAGGGCGGCTGTGGTGGTAGCTGGACGCGACAGCGCTTGCGCTGCTCAGGATGTGAGACTGTCCAGTGCTGCCTGAGCAATGGTCACATCGTTGGCCGCCGATGTACCCCCGACGGCGATGCCGCCGACCACCACACCGTCGATCGTGATGGGTAGACCGCCGGGAAGCGCAACGAAGACTTCCGATGCCGCGGCGAGTTGCTGGGAGAGCTCGACAGGCAGGGCCCCGGTGGGGTATCCGCTGAACGCGGCGGTGCGTGCCTTCTTGGGCACGATTTCGGAGGCTAGCGGTGTCGCGCCGTCCATCAATGCCCAGGCCCGCAGGACCCCCGCGGCATCGACGATCGCCACCCCCGAGGGGGCGCGGAGCTCTCGGGCGGCTGACACGGCGGCCTTGAGCATCCGCAACGCGCATGCCTCGCTCAACCCCGCTGCGCCGCTGAATTGTGGCACGACGTCGTCTTCGACGACAGGAGCCTCCGCCGCGGCGAGCGGTTTCGGGCTGGGGTCGAGTGCAAGCAGGTCGGCGCGGCCGGCGACGATGCCGTCAGCGACCAGACCTTCCTGATCGGCGCGAGCGCTGACACCGACGGCGGCTTCCGTTTCGGCGCGGATGCGCTCGGCCACCGCGAGGCGATCCATCAGATCCGAGATACCGCCGCCGCCGGTGAGCACGACGAGACGGGCTCCCTCGCCAAGGTATCGATGCGCTCGCTGGACATACACGTCGCCCTCGGGCCCCCAGGCGTCACCGGAAGTGACCTCGATGGTGGCGGCCGTTCCGTTGCTACCGGCTTGGTCGGTTTGCGCGGGCTGCAGGATGCGGGCGGGTAGCTCCAGTCGGGGTTTGTTCAGCGGTTGATCCAGCACCCATCGGGTGAGGTCCCGTGCTGGGACGCGCCCGGTCGGCACGCCCGCGAAATCCGCTGTCGCATGGGCCGCCAGCTCGGGATTGGACTCGGCGAGACTGTCCAACGAGACGACGCCGGCGCGGCTCAGATAGGCCACAGCGATCCGTGACGTTGACAGATCCATGCGGGCCGGAAACGACTCCCACCACAGCCGGCTGCGTTGGGCCCGGTCCTGCAGGCGCGCTACGGCGGGCCGTCGGCTGAGGGTGAAATCCCGCAGCACCTGGTTGGGTGCTCGGGTGTCCAGTGCGGCGAAGCTGTCGACGAGCGCGATGGCGCTTTCCAGTGCAACCTTGGTGCCTGACCCCAGCGAGGGATGCACCGTGGCCACCGCGTCGCCGACGAGCACGACGTTCTGGTGAGACCAGTTGGCACACTGCAGGGTGGTGAAGTGCGACCAGCGCGATCGGTTACCGAAGAAGTGCCCGCCTTTCAACAGATTCGAGTACGCGTCCGACAGGTAGGCCAACGCCTCCACGTCGGAGTCATTGTCGGACGTCCAAGCGCGATCATCGGAGAATCCGGCCGCGCGGATCGTCTCGACACTGGCCTCGATGACGAATGTGGACAGACCCTTCGCGTAGGGGTACGCATGCGCGACGAAGGTGCCTTCCGGGGTTTCGACGGGTTCGAAGACGGTGCCGTCGAGCTCGATGTCGGCCGCACACCAGATGAAGACCCCCCGACCGGCGGACGCGCTGGCACCGAACTCGGTCGGGTATCGATTGCGGGTGGCGCTGGACAGGCCGTCTGCGCCGACGACGACGTCAGCTGTGTGGCGGAGTTCATCGGCGTCGGCTGGCGCACCGATGCTGACGTCGGCTCCGGCTTCCCGGGCGCCGTCGATCAGGATGCGCAGCAGCTCAGATCGCCGGATCGCGCCGCTGTGGAACTGGCCGAAGCCGACCGTCCCCTGGGGAAGGCGAAATTCGGCTGACGAGAACGGATATATCGCCGCCAGCAGCTGCTGATGGATGGCCGGGTCGGCCTTGCCAACCGCGGACAGTAGCGCGCGCGTCAAACCCACACCGAAGCCGAAGGTGTCATCCGGTGGTAGGCGCTCGAAGAGGCGTACGGTCCAGTCGGGGTAACGCAGTGCGGTCAACCGGGCTGTGAAGGCACCGGCCGGGCCGCCTCCGATGATGTCCACGCGGGTCATGGTGCTGGGTGCCTCCGTTGTTGCGTTGGGCTGTCGACGTCGAGGAAGTTCGGTGGCGTCGGGGTGATGTGCTCGGCGCGCAGCGACGCTGGGTTGCGCTCGGTGTCAGTCAGGCATCGAGATGGTGTTGACCAACGTGTCCACGCCATCAACGAGGACGCTCACACGGTCGCCGTCGCGCAGGAATGCGCCGTCGATGCCGCCTTCCATGGCCGTGCCGGCCGGGGTGCCGGACAGGATCATGTCTCCGGCGCCGATCGGCACGTAGGTCGAGACGTAAGCCGCGATCGCGCCGAACGAATGCGTCATCTCCGAAGTGTTACCGCTCTGTCGCACTTCATGATTCACGCTGCAGGAGATTCCGAGAGTGTCCACTCGGGGTTGGTTGACCACCATCCATGGTCCGCAGCTGTTGCCAGTGCGGAAATTCTTGGTCAACGACCAGGTCAGTGGGCCATGATCGGTCAGGGACACTCCAAGCGCGGCGTCGCGGATGCTGAAGTCGTTCCACGCCGTGTAGCCCCAGATGGAAACCTCAGAGCTGCCCGGCCTGTGGTCACCGGAGTCCAGAACCACGGCGACTTCGGCCTCGTAATCCAGATAGCGCGTGCCCGGAGGGGGTGTTACCCGGTGCTCGGTTCCCACGATAGTGCCGGGAATGACGTAGAACCCCCAGGGCGGCGTCGTTGCGGCGCTGCCGTTGACGACGGAATCGGGGAGGTCGATCTTGGTGGCCATCTTTTGCGCGTGTGCCGGAAAGTTGCCTCCCATCGCGAAGATCCGGGACGTGGGATCGGGGATCGGCGGGTCCAGCGACAGGTCCTCGTAGCGGCGGATCGGTAGCCGGGTTCGACCGGCCCGCAGGTCATCGGTCGCGATGAGAGCCAGTTGCCGCAACAACTCTCGGGCCTTGACCCATTCGCGGATCATCGGAAGCCAGCTCTGCGCAGGACCTGCGAACAAGGCGTCAATGCCGTCGGCGAGGCTGGTGTTCTCAGGGCGTAGCACCGAACCGGCGGCTGCGACGTCGATCACGTGAAGGTTCTGGTCGACCTCAAGGATGAGACCTGTGCCGGAGCCGACGACGCGCACGAGCCTCATGTGACCGCATCCGGCGCGACGGCTGCAGCTGCGTCGAGGAGTGGTTGGAACAATGCGGCGGGCTCGGCGTCGCCCTGTCCGGCCTCGGAAAGCCGATGATATTGCTGCGCAACGATTTCCAGCAGGTCGGTCGGGGCTCCGATCTGCCGACCGTAGGCCAGCACCTCGTCGACATCTTTGAGCATCACGTCAACGGTTACTTGCTTTCCCTCGAACTGACCGGCGGCGATCAGCGGTGCCCGGACCTGGAACTGTCCGGAGGTCGCGCCGGGGCTGGCTGAGATGAGCTTGCTGACCTGGTCCAGATCAAGGCCGGCCCGCTGCGCGTAGACCATTGCGTGCACCGCCGCGGTGGCGTGGATGGTGGCCAGGAATTGGGCGACGAACTTGTACTTGGACCCCTCGAACGAAGGACCGACGTAGGTCGCCCGACCCGACATGGCCTGCAGAACGGTTTCGTGTCGGAGAAAAAGATCGTGCTCGCCGCTTGCGTAGATCATCGCCATCTTGCGCTCCACCATCGCCGGCGTGCCGCTGACCGGAGCGTCCAGCAGGCTGGCTTGGGCGGAGAGCAGCGTCTCGCGGGCACGCAGTTTCACCGGAACCGGCAGCGTGCTGGTCTCGATCACCGAGGGCACCACACTCGCACGCAGAATGCCGTCGGGTCCGTCGAGGACTTCCTCGAAGGAGCTCACCGACGGCATGCAGGTGATGACTACGCCAGACACTTCGGCAACCGCCAGCGGTGACCCGTCACCGGGAATGTGTCCGCCGTGGCTCACCAGTTCGTCGCTACGCCCACGCTTGGTGGTCGCCACCGAGAACCCCGCGTCGAGCAACAACCGCGCCAGCGGTAGTCCCAATCGCCCCACGCCGATGAATCCGACGGTCCTAGGCATCGACAGAGAAGGTTTCATCCAGGGACGCGCCAAGCAGGGCGTCTGGCGGTGGCGGGCCCATGAGGTCGGACGGCGGCGCGCCGGTGTCCCATTCGTCAACGGCATGCGAATCGGCCACCGTCCACGTCCGCGGAACATAGGTCGCGTCGTGCAGGATGATCTCCTCCTCAACGGAGTACTCGAACCAGTTGCCCTCGCCGTCGCGGAAGTACATGGCGATGTTGTGTCCGGGGCCGTGGCGAAGCGGACCCCACTCGATCTTGACGCCGTTGGCCTGCAGCGCAGCGGCCGTGGAGTAGAAGGAGTCGACGTTCTTCATGGTGAACTGGACGTGGTGCAGAGCGGGTTGCGGCGTTCGGACCAGCACCACGTCGTGGTAGAGGTAACGGCCCGGGGATCGCAGGAAGCCCATGACCTGGACGCCGTCCGGTGCGAAGATCCGGCTTGAATGCAGCTGTCCGAGAATGTCGACCATGAACGCCTCCTCGGCCTCGTAATCGGCCGCACCCAATCCGACGTGGTCGGCGACGACGGGTTCGGGTCCACCGGAGTTGGGTGCCGCGATGAGGTGAGACACCGGGATCTCGGTGCTCACGCCGGTGGTCAGCTCCAGGGTGTGCCCGGCCGGGGTGTCGACGTGGACAGCGGGCGCACCCTCCCATCCGGCTTGGTTGTGCTTCGTGACCGCCAAGCCCGCCGCTTGCAGCCGGGCGGCCGCCTTATCCAGTGTCTGGGCGTCGTGGACCAGGTAGCTGACGTGGTGCAACCCGAGCTCGTCTGCGGGTTTGTACACCAATGAGTACCGGTCGACCCCGTGAGCGCTGAGATAGTGAGTACCGTCAGCGTCTGCGTGGACCAGGGTGAAGCCCAGCCGCTGGGTGGCGAATTCCGCGGCGGACTCGGGATCCCTGGCTTTCAGAGCGATGTAGTTCACGCGCTCGATGCCGATGGGTGACATGGGTGCCTCCTTGCAACCGGATGATTTAACCGGCTTGGGTAGCCGAGTCGCGCCTACCGATCGGTGGACGCGGCAGACGCTGTGATGCCGCAGTGAGCACCTGCGACACCAGCAGCTTACGTCCGAGGCAACTATTTGACAATACCGTTGACCCGCCCTAATGTGACGGTGGTAACAAGGCCCTCAGGTCACCGGCCTACATCGCCGGCGCGTCACAGCGGTCGGGTCGGGCACATCAACTACACGGTCGTGACGAAAGAGGATGCGATGGCCATCCGCGAATGGAGATCGTCACCGTGCAGCCTTTGACGACAACCGAATTCAGGGTAGCGATGGGCGACACGGACGCAGCGCGGGTGATCTATTTCGGCGCCCCCCTGCGATGGGCTGAGCGGCTGGTCACGACCTGGCTGGCGGATAGCGGCAACTCCACCTCAGAGGCAATCGATTCGGGCTACGGAATGCCGGCGGTGCACGTCGACATCGACTACACGTCTGCACTGAGACTCGATGACATCGTTTGTGCCTCCTTGTGGTTGGACCGCCGATCCGCGCGGTCAGTCACCTTCCGGTCAGAATTCGCGCGTGCGGGCACCCACGACGTCGCGGTGGTCGTTCGGGTCACCCAGGTACAGGTCAAATCCACCGCCGCTGGTCCCGTGCCTGTCGCCTTGCGGCCGGGCCTGGCCGCCGCGCTGCCGAGTGTCTCCCAGAACCCAACTCCGGTAATGAAAGTAAGGGCACATGGTTCACAACATCGCAGCTGAACTCGCACCGCCACAGCAACGCGAACCGTCCGGTCGCGGGCGCGCGGCACTGGCGATCGACTTCTGGCCCAGAGAGATTCCCGAGGACACGCGCGTCTGCCCGTACACGCTGATCACCTTCGACGGCGAGGTGACGCGCGGCGTGCTGTATGCACCCGCCGGCGGCAGCGACACCGTGTTCTGCCTGATGCATCCACGGCAGGATCTCCGCCAGCACCCGATCATCCCCGACATCCTTGCCGCCGGCGATGCGGTGTGGGCGCAGACCAGCCGTGACGTCGGCAACGATCTGCGTCTCGTGCACGAGAACACTCTGCTCGACGTGGCGGCCGGCGTGGAGTTGCTCAGGCAGCTGAACTACAGCCGGGTCGTGTTGGTCGGACACTCCGGCGGAAGCGGGCTCTACGCCTACTACACCGAGCAGGCACAGACCCCGCCCGCAATGCGGATCGCGCGAACTCCGGGCGGAGCGCCCACCAAGCTGGGTGAGGCCCCAATGCCGGCGCCGGACGCCTTGGTGCTGATCGCTCCCCATCCCGGACAGGGCAAGCTGCTGCTGGCCGCCATCGATGCTTCGGTGACCGACGAGAACGACCCGTTCTCCGTCGATCCGGAGCTCGATCCGTTCGATCCGCGAAACGGTTTCGCCTCCGCCGAGGAGGGCGGGTCGCAGTACTCGGAGAGCTTCGTGAGCGCTTATCGTGCCGCGCAGGTGCAACGCGTTGCCCGCATCGATGAACGGGCGCGGGAACTGATCGATGAGCAACTCGCCGGCCGTAAGAAGATCAAGGCCGGCACCGCCACCCGCGACGACCGACGCCGAAGCATCCTGACGCCGATCATCACTACCTACCGCACCGACGCCGACCTGCGCTGTACGGATCTGCACCTCGATCCCTCCGACCGGCCCTATGGCTCGGTGATCAGCGCCAAACCGTCGGTATCCAACTACGGCGTCAGCGGATTCGGCCGGCTGGCCACCCCCGAAGCGTGGTTGTCGACCTGGTCGGGTCTGTCCTCGAACGCCTCGGTGGCCCGCTCCCTGACGGGAGTCACGGTGCCGGCGCTGATCGTCGAGTTCACCGGCGACACGTCAGTTTTCCCCAGCGACATCGACGCCGCCATCGGAGCCGCCGCCGGCGATGTGACCCGCTACCGCATCCGCGCCGATCACTTCGGTAGACCCCTGGCCAAGGGTGACCCGCCAGGCATGCCCCTGGCGGGGGCCGAGATCACGCGCTGGGTGAAGGAGCGGCTGAGCCAATGATTAATCCCGATGTCGATGACATCGCCGCGGCAGTGGTGCCCTACCCCCTAGAGCTGGTCGAGACCTATCGCCGCGCCGGCCTGTGGAATACACGCACCGTGGCCCAGGAATTGCAGGCCTCGGTCGATGCCTTCGGCGCGAAGCCCGCGGTGATCGATCCACTGGTGCAACTCAGCTATTCCGAGCTGGGCGAGGCGACCGACCGGATCGCGGCAGGGCTGGTCGCCCTGGGGCTCAGGCCCGGTGAGCGGGTGTTGTTTCAGGTGACCAACCATGCCTGGGCCGTTCAGGCGTGGTACGGCGTGCTCAAGGCAGGTTTGGTGCCGGTCGCCACGCTGGCCCAACACCGGTGGCACGAAATCAACGCGATAGCGTTGCAGTGCCGGCCCGCGGCGCACCTGTTCGAACCGGAGTTCCCCGGCCATGATCTTCGCGCACTGGCCGCCGTGGTCGCCGCCGCGCATCCGAGTCTGCGGGTGCAGCTGACCGTCGGGGCTGCGAGTCGTCACGGTGGCGAGGTGCCGATCGAGTCGCTGGCGGACACCGACATCAGCGCGGTTAGCTCGCGCCAGCTCGTCGAGCAGGTCCAGCGCTCGCTGTCTCCGGACAGTGTTGCGGTGCTTCAGCTTTCCGGTGGCACAACCAGTGTGCCCAAACTCATTCCCCGGCTCCACGCCGAGTACTGGTACAACTCACAGGCCTGGGCGGCGGCGATGAACATCGCCGCAGACAGCGTCGCGGTCCACCTCCTGCCCCTGATCCACAACGCCGGCATCGTCTGCTCGCTGCATGCCGCCCACGCGGTCGGGGCGTGTTTTGCGACCTCGCCGCCCGACAATGACGCGTTCTTGCGCGTCGCCTCGCGGGCGCGGATCACCCACATGCTGATGACACAGCCCATCGTCCGCGTCATCGACGCCGACCCGCGGCTTCGTGCTGCGCTGCGGGGGTTGCACACCATCGCATGGGCGGACCGCACGGTCCCGCCGTCGGTGGTCGAGGACTTCGAGACAAGCACCTGCAAGGTCATTCAAATGTTCGGCATGGGGGAAGGGATGTGCCTGTTCACCTCACGCGACGCTCCTGCGGCGGTTCGGCACGGCACTCAGGGAACGCCGGTGTCGGCTCATGATGAGGCGCGGGTCTATGAACCTGGCACCGAGAACCCCGTGCCGCCCGGGCAGCCGGGCGAACTGTGTGTGCGCGGGCCCTACACCATCCGCGGCTACTACGCCGCGCCCGAACGCAACGCCCAGGCCTTCACCTCCGACGGACTGTATCGAACCGGCGACGTTGTCACCGAGATTCAGCACGACGGGCGCTCCTATTTCCGTCTGGAGGACCGGATCAAGGACCTGATCAACCGGGGCGGGGAGAAGATCAACGCCGAGGAAGTCGAGCGGTTGCTGTTGGAGCATCCCGACATCGAACGCGTGGCGGTCGTGGCGATGCCCGACGAACGACTCGGTGAACGCGCCTGCGCCTTTGTCATCACGCGCCCCGACGCCCATGCTCTGGACCTGTCGACGATCACCGGGCTTCTGCATGCCCGCGGCGTCGCCAAGTTCAAATGGCCCGAGCGACTCGAGATCCGCACCGACCTGCCGTTGACCGACATCCACAAGGTCAACAAGGCCATCCTCCGCCAACAGATCGCCGACATCCTCACGCGCGAAGACATGGCCCACGCACCGTGACATCGAAGGAAGGACAGGGATGCCGGTGAGCGCACATCCGCTCGACGGGGTGGCATCACGCCCGATCCAGCACATCGGCTACGTCGTCGACGACATCGAGGCAGCGGTCCAGCGTTGGGTGAGCACCTTTGGTGCCGGCCCGTTCTTCTGGATCGTCAAGGAGACCTCGGTTCCGGACGCCCGTTACTACGGAGAGCCTTGCGTGCTGGAGCATTCCGCGGTGATCGGCGCCTGGGGCGACACGTTCGTCGAGCTGACAGAACTGCACGAAGTGTCCCCGGTGGGACTCCGCGACGCCCTCGTGGGCAGCGCCACCGACGACCGTCATCTCAATCACATCTGCTACGCGGTGGAGGACCCCGAGGCAGAGGTCGCGCGACTGGAAGCGCTGGGATTGCCACGCTTTTGGCACGCATCGATGGGCCCGCTCGACATCTCCTACTGTGACGGGCGCTCCTCGATAGGGCACGCCATCGAGATCCACAAGCTGGGACCCGAATTCGTCGCCCTGTTCGACGCCGTCGCCACGGCAGCACAACACTGGGACGGCCGGAATCCGCTGCGTGAACTGGCACTGCCGCACTGAGATGGACGCACAATGAAATGGGTTACCCGAGAGACAGTCCACCTCGACCGTGTCGCCTCGCCCTGGCTGATCAAGCGATTCGTCGATCCGGACGCCGAGTTCATCTTCATCGACCCCGACACCTCCCCGTGGCCCACCGACGCAATTCCTTACGCTCTGCCCGGTGCGGAACTGGGAATGCACGATGAAGCCGGAACCACCTTCGACAAGATCATCGCCAAGTTCGGGCTGCACGCACCGGAACTGGCCGAGATCGCCGACGTCATCCGCGCAGCGGTACGCCACGTACTGGGCGAGGATCAGCAGGGCGCCTCGCCCGCCGCGATCAACAACGGCATCGCCCTGGCGATGGTCTCAGAAGGTCTGATGATTCGCCGCACCGAGGACCACGCCATCCTGGACGCCTCCGAGGAACTCTACGATTCGCTGTTCGCCTATTTCTGGTCGCGCCGCATCGACCCACGGACCGGCAAGGACTCCTTCTGGGAGCGGATGGCGGCGCTTCGCAGCCAGTGGCACGGGGAGCACCCACTTGCGGCCCGGGTCGAAGCAACTGATGTTACAACGCAATGAGTGAGATCGTGATCGTCGGTGCCGCCGGCTGGGCCGGCATCGAACTGGTGCGGGTGCTGGTGGCCGGTGACGTCGACTTCCGGGTGATCAGTCACAGTGATGACGGTGCACGACGGTTGAGGGACGCCGGGGCCCGCGACATAGTCCGGGCCGACCTCGGACAGCCGGGGACCCTGGTCGAGGCGTTCGCCGGAGTGCGGACGGTGTACGCAATCCCGCCGACGTTGCATCCCCGCGAAGACGACCTGATCATCGACGCGGCCCGGATCGCCGAAGACAGTGGTGTCGTGCACTTCGTCTATCACTCGGTCATGCACCCTCACACGCCTTTTCTGCGTAACCATCTACGCAAGGCCCGCGTCGAGTCGATGCTGCATTCCACCCGGCTGAAGTGGACCATCGTGCAACCGTCGGTCTATGCGCAGGTGCTGATCGCCATGTTCGGTGATCACCACGCCGGCGCGGTGGGGGTGCCGTTCGACATCGACGCCGAGATCGCTGTGCTGGACCTGGCCGATTGCGCCGAAATCTCTGCGAACCTGGTGACCCAGCCGGCCAGCCACGAGTACGCAACCTACGAGCTGGCGGGCCCGCTCGTGACGATGCGACAGGCTGTCGCCGCGCTGGGACGCGCCCGGGGGGTCGACCTCCAGCCGCAGACCGTTCGCGTCGATCGCGGCCCAATGCCGGCCGCCGACAAGAGCTCCGAGGCCGTCGCGGACCTGATCTCCACCTACGCTCACTACGACCGCCACGGCTTCCGCGGAAACACCTTCGTGCTGACCCAACTGCTGGGCAGATCACCGCGCACCTTCGACGACGTCGTCGGACGCCACTTTGGTTCCGCAACAACAGCAGAACGACATGGTCAAGTTCGTCCAAACCACAATGGAGATCGGCATGTCGAGCGGAATTGAAATCAGTTTGGCGCACGTGGGCGCGCTGGTCAGCGATCCATTAACTTATCAGCGCGACGAATGGGAACCGCTGTTCGCGCGGCTACGTCATGAAGACCCCGTCCATTGGGTAAAGGAAAGCCGATTCGGCCCGCACTGGGCCATTACTCGATTCGACGACATCAAGGAGATCGAAACGAGATTCGACTTGTTTTCTTCCGGTTGGCGCGTAGGCGGTGTCACGCCCTACGATTTACCGCCGGAAAGCGTCATGCAGAGCTTGATCATGATGGATCCTCCCGAGCAAGCTCAACACCGTGAGATCGTGAAATCGTTAGGGCTCTCGCAAGGTATCGCCTCTTTCGAGGATCTGATTAGGACGAAGACCCGCGCCGTCATCGAGGAACTGCCCCGGGGCGAGAAGTTCGATTGGGTCGACCGAGTTTCCATCGAGATCACCTCGACCATGCTGGCAGCGATGATGGGCTACCCCTTCGCGGGGCGGCGTGAACTCGTTCACTGGTCAGATGTCGTCACGTGCTTCATAGACGATCCGGACGCCCCGGTTTCATCTGAAGAGCAGCGGGCAGCAGAGATACTGAATTTCGCTGGCCGGATGATGGAACTCTGGGAGGAGTCCGCCGGGCAACCGGAACAGACAAATCTGCTGTCCATTCTGGCGCATAGCAAACTTATGGATACCATGCCACCACGTGCGCGCCTGGATACACTGGTGACGTTCCTTATCGGGGGAAACGACACCACGAGAAACACGATAAGTGGGGGATTGTGGGCTTTATGGGAACATCCGAACGAGTTCGCCAAGCTTCGCGATAACCCGTCCTTGCTGCCATCTTTCGTACAAGAGACTGTGCGCTGGCAGACGGCATCGATGTGCATGCGGCGAAACGTGACCAGCGACTGCGAATTTAAAGGTCAGCGGATGCACAAGGGCGACAAAGTAATTCTGTGGTGGATTTCCGGTAACCGCGATGACGACGCTATAGAACGCGCGGGCGAGTTCATCGTCGATCGCAAACAGCCGGGGCGTCACCTGGCGTTCGGTCACGGTGTCCACCGCTGCCTGGGCGCTAAACTT
>Ga0182012_10000525_pt1 | contig 42422 bp, 41 predicted proteins | sample 612S2SmetaG_FD_120486 | JGI IMG/M metagenome (GOLD analysis project Ga0182012, IMG submission 120486) | Permafrost microbial communities from Stordalen Mire, Sweden - 612S2S metaG | ecosystem: Environmental > Terrestrial > Soil > Wetlands > Permafrost | place: Sweden: Stordalen | collected... | reverse complement strand
CTCCGTTCGTGTATTTCGTGGCACCGAACGGCTCCGCCTTCTGGTGGATCAACAATCAGAACACGGGCACTGTTGCCGCCGGCAAGGAAACACGGGTGGCCACGGCGCTGATCGTGAAGTGAAACGATCGAACCATGGGCTGCGCGCCTCGGCGAGCCCCGTCGCACATGCTGCCCTCCGCCTCAAGTTGCGGCATCGGCAGGCGTCGAGTCGACAGCATCCAAAGGATAGACCTTCCAGCGCCTGAAGCGCAGGCCCACCTGTTGGCCGGTGGCGAAACGTTCGGCCTCATAACGCTCGCGGCCGATTTCCGCTTCCAATGGCTCGTTGACAGGCTGACCCTCCGCACAGAGTAGTAAACGCACGATCGGCCCGATCACCCGTACGGCAACGACGGTGGCCGACCAGCCGGCAGTTTCGGGGCCAATTTCAATCTCGTGGGGCCGGATTAGCGCGATGCTCTCCCTGCCGTCCGAGGCGGTGGCGGCATTGACGGAAATATCGAGCGGCCCCAGGTACGCGCGGCCCTGGCGCCGCTGCACCGGCAGCTCGTTGACCTGCCCGAGGAAGCGGTGCACGAAGGAGGAGACCGGCAGATCATAGATCTCACCGGGAATACCGCTCTGTTCAATTCTGCCTCGATTGAGCACGACGATGGCATCGGCCACTTCGATCGCCTCCTGCTGGTCATGAGTGACGAATACACTGGTGAAATGCAATTCGTCGTGCAGGCGACGCAGCCAGCGGCGCAGCTCATGGCGGACTTGGCTGTCGAGGGCGCCGAAGGGCTCATCCAGCAGCAGCACAGCGGGATCGACGGCCAGCGCACGTGCGAGCGCCACCCGCTGCCGCTGGCCGCCGGAAAGCTGCGCCGGGTAGCGGTCGCTCGCCCAGCTGAGCTGCACCAACTCGAGCAGGGAACGAACCTTCTTGCGCAGCTCTGCGCTGGTCGGCCGCTCGCGGCGCGGTCTGACTTTGAGACCGAAGGCAACATTCTCGAATACCGTCATGTGACGGAACAGAGCGTAGTGTTGAAATACGAATCCGACTTTGCGGTCGCGAATTAGCCACCGGGTTGCATCCTGACCGTCGAACAACACCTGACCCTGATCCGGCGTCTCGAGTCCGGCAATGATGCGCAGCAGAGTGGTCTTGCCGCAGCCCGAGGGGCCAAGCAACGCGATCAATGCGCCTGTCGGCACGTCGAGATTGATGTTCACGACAGCGGCAAATTCGCCGAATTGCTTGGTCACGCCGCGTAATTCGATGCTCATGTGCGCTCCCTCCTGGTTCGATCGCGCGGCCCGCGAGCCGCATGGCGCAGTTCCGGTTGCCGCCATTCAAGAAAACTTTTGCCCGCCAAAGTCAGCAGCGCCAACAAGGCGAGCAGCGAGGCGACCGCGAATGCCCCGACAAAGTTGTATTCGTTGTATAGAATTTCGACGTGCAAGGGCAGGGTGTTGGTCAGCCCGCGAACGTGTCCGGAGACCACCGACACCGCGCCGAACTCGCCCATCGCCCTCGCATTGCAAAGCAATACCCCGTACAGAAGTCCCCAGCGGATATTGGGCAGTGTGACGCGACAAAACGTTTGCCAGCCGCTCGCGCCGAGCGACAGGGCGGTCTCCTCATCGTCCTTGCCCTGCGCCTGCATGATGGGGATGAGCTCGCGCGCGATGAACGGGAATGTGACGAAGATGGTGGCGATCACGATGCCCGGCACTGCGAAAACCACCCGGATGTGGTGAGCTCGAAGATATCCGCCGAACCAACCGTGCGCACCGAACATCAGAATAAAGGTCAGTCCGGCGATGACCGGCGAGACGGCGAACGGCAAATCAATGAGCGTGATCAGCGCACTTTTGCCCCAAAAATTGAATTTGGCGATCGCCCAGGCGGCGGCCAGGCCGAACACCAGGTTAAGAGGAACCGCGGTCGCGGCAACCTGCAGCGTGAGCTTGATCGCCGCCCAAGCCATGGGATCGGAGATCGCGCTGAGATAGGCTCCGACGCCCATGGCCAATGCCTGGAGGAATACTGCGAGCAGCGGCAGCGCCAGGAATACGCCGAGGAATGCAAGTGCCAGAGCAATCAAAAGGAGTCGACCCAAACGCGGGCGACGGCGACGGCTGGAGCTCGGCTGCTGAGTAACCAGCCCGGCGGACATGTCGTAGCTCGCGGCGATAACGCGTGATGGCATCACCGGGCTCCATGGCGCGACAAAGTCCAGTTTTGCAGCGCGTTGATGCCGAGCATGAGCGCGAAGGACAAGACCAGCATCACCACCGCGATGGCGGTGGCGCCCGCGTAGTCATATTGCTCCAATTTGGTGACGATCAGCAGCGGCGCAATCTCGGACTTCATCGGCATGTTGCCGGCGATGAAAATCACCGAACCGTATTCGCCGACCGCGCGCGCAAAGGCGAGCGCGAAGCCGGTGAGCATGGCCGGCCAGAGCGCCGGCAGAACGACCCGTACAAAGGCTTGCGCCGCCGAGGCGCCGAGGGTCGCCGCGGCCTGCTCGACCTCCCTGTCGAGATCCTCGAGTACCGGCTGCAAGGTTCGAACCACGAACGGCAGGCCGATGAAGGTCAGTGCCACCACGATTCCCAGCGGTGTGTAAGCCACTTTGATCCCCAGCGGCCTCAGCGCAGCGCCCAGCCAGCCGTTCGGTGCGTACAGGGAGGTCAACGCGATGCCGGCCACCGCGGTCGGCAGCGCGAAGGGCAAATCCACGATGGCGTCGATGAGCCGCCTGAACGGGAACGTGTAGCGCACCAGCACCCAGGCGACCAGGAGTCCAAACAAGGCATTGATCGAGGCGGCGATCAACGAAGCGCCAAAGCTCAGGCGCAGTGAGGCAACGACCCGGGGGTCCGTCACGATCTCCCAGAAATGGTCCCATCCGAGCCCCAGGCTGCGAATGAATACCGCCGATAGCGGAATCAGCACCAGCAGGGACAGGTACGCCATGGTGTATCCGAGCGTCATTTTGAAGCCCGGCAGCACCGGCCTGGGCTTGTGAAACTCGAGTTCGATTGGCGTGGCGCGAGTATCCATCACTGACCGTAGATCCTGTCGAAGGTGCCGTGGTCCGCGAAATGAATGGCTTGCGCCCGGGTCCAGCCACCGAATACGGCATCAACCGTGACCAGCTGCGGAATGACCGGAAATTGCTTGGCATATCGTGCCGCCACATCGGGATCCCGCGGGCGATAAAAGTACTTGGCCGCGATCTCCTGGCCTTCTTTGGAATATAGATATCTCAGATACTCCTCGGCCACCTTGCGCGTGCCGTGTTGATCGACGTATTGATCCACCACGCTCACCGGCGGCTCCGCGACGATACTGAGCGAAGGTGCGACGATATCGAACTTGGCGGGACCCGACGCCTTCACGGCGAGCAAGGCTTCATTTTCCCAGGCGAGCAGCACATCCCCGATGCCGCGCTGCACGAAGGTCACGGTCGAGCCGCGGGCGCCGGAATCGAGCACGGGTACATTGTGATAGAGCCTTTTCAGGAAGGCTTCCGCGGTGGCGTCGTCACCCCCGGGCTGCTTCAGCGCCCAGGCCCACGCGGCCAAATAATTCCAGCGCGCCCCGCCGGAGGTCTTGGGGTTCGGCGCGATGACCGACACGTTCGGTCGGACCAAATCGCCCCAATCATGGATATGCTTGGGATTCCCTTTGCGCACCAGGAAAACGACGGTCGACGTATAAGGCGTGCTGTTGTACGGTAAGCGCTTTTGCCAATTGGCCGGAATCAGACCACCTTGAGCGGCGAGCGCATCGATGTCAAAGGCTAACGCCAAGGTCACCACGTCGGCCTCGAGCCCTTCGATCACGGACCGGGCCTGCTTCGCCGATCCGCCGTGGCTCTGGTTGACGATCACGGGATCGCCGGTCTTGGCCTTCCAGTAAGCGGCAAACGCTTTGTCGTAATCCTCGTACATTTCGCGGGTGGGATCGTAGGATACATTCAGCAGCGTGACGGTGGCGGCCGGCAGCGATGCCGCAGCACCAAGGCCTAGAATCAACACGGCGCCGGCAAGAATCGACCGACGGGTGGTTGGCCTCGGTTTCATGTCGTGGTCGCCTCGGGCCGCCCGTTAGACCTTGTAGCCCACGCCAGCAGTCGGATTGATGTTGGTAGTGTGGATGTAGCCATTGGCCCTGCCGTCATGCACGCCGCTGAATCTCAGTAGGGGTTTTCCAAAACCGCATCGACAATGGCGACACCGTCGCTAGGCAACAGATGGCGCACGTCGCGCAGGCATTGGAGTGCGCGCTCGTAAGCGTCAAATACCCCCTTCGAGAGCAAGGCGATCCCGCCTGAGGCGCCGGTCCCGTCCATGCCGGCCGCATTGCGCGAGTGTTCCGAGGTTTCGGCTGGGAACACCCGATCCGGATCGCGATGGATCTCGACGAGCCGGAACACGTGCATCGCCGGTACCACGGGGGTTTGATTGGTGTCATTGATCATCTCGAGATCCCCCTCTTCGTGGTCGGAAGTTCGAATGCGGCGGCGTTAAAACATACTAAGCACATAGGAATTATATGAATAAAAAAAGCAATGTCAACATCCGATCCCTGCGTACAGTCCGGCGAGACCATGCCGGTCTTGAAGGAGTGTTCCGAGGCGGTTTAAAATTCTTATCGGCCGAAATCGCTTAAGCTTGCGGCCATGGAAATCGTGGTCGCAGTATCGGAAAATGGGGTGATCGGCCGCCGCAATCAGCTACCCTGGCGGTTGCCCGCGGACCTCAAGCGTTTCAAGGCGGTGACGATGGGTCATCCGATCCTCATGGGGCGAAAGACCTACGAATCGATCGGCAAGGCGCTACCTGGCAGAACCAACATCGTTCTGTCCCGCTCGCCAGGCTTCGAAGCGGCTGATTGCACGGTGGTATCGACCCTCGACGCTGCGCGCCGCGAGGCGGGCGGGGATGCGGGTCTGATGGTGATCGGCGGAGCCCAAATCTACCGGGAATGCATGCCGTTGGTCTCCAGGATCCATCTGACGCTGGTGCATACCCGAATCGAGGATGGCGACGCGTTCTTCGACGCATGGCGCGGCGCCGAGTGGCGGGAGACCCATCGCGAACCGCATCCCGCGGACGCGAAAAACTCCAGCGACTACACCTTCCTCACGCTGGAAAGATCCGCAACCGGCGCGAGCTGGGCCTCGATCTCGCGTCCGGCGCGGGCATAATCGATCTCGGCGAGCGAAGCGGTGGTGGAACATCACCATGGACCACCGCGGGATAAATCGGCCTGGAAATCGACGCTTCAGCTTCAGCGCGAGCGATCTCTGGATCAACTGCGCCACCCCGCTATTCCTACTGGCGGATACCTGCAAAGATTGCGGGGCTCTGGGTGCCCGAAACGCTCGCAAGCACCAAGTCGTTGCCATCGGCGGCGATCGCGCCGTCATACACATCGCCCTCGGAGTCGGTGAGCGTCAATGTGCCGTCGGTCGCCACCGTATAGGTGCCGGTATCCGTGTTGTTCGAGGTAATGGTCCCGTTTGCGTTCTTGGTGAAAATGACGCTGTAGGTTCCGTTGCCGTACGCAAACAGCGTGATCTGCTCGCCAAGAGTCGTAGTGGTCGTGGCTCCGCCGTATTCCGACACGCTATAGACCCCCTCGAAGGTAGCCGTGGTCACTCCGCTTCCCCGACGCACGGCCAGATTGATGGACGGATTGTCAGTGTGAGTGGTGTCTGCCAATACGATCAGATCCCCGTCGGCGCTCACGGCGCCGGATCCGTAACCCGTCGCAGTGACCACGCCGTTGGTGACGGACCACGTTCCGTTGGGCAGATTGCCTGTCGTGATCGTACCGGCATTGTTCTGGATATAGGTACCGGCCACTGCACCGTTCGCCACGGTGATGGTCGCGTCATAGCCGCTGATCGTTTGGCTGTTGTACGTAGCGGTGAGATCGACGAGCGTGTAATTGCCATCGATCGACGCGGTCGTCGCGGTGGCATTGGCCATCACACCCACGGTCATACTGGACGGAAGCCCCGGCACCACATAGACGCCGTTGACGGCAGCGGCGTTCACCCCTTCGATACCGCCGCTTGCGCCCCCGGCAGTGGTCAAACTCGCTATGCCATTGGTCGTGGTTACGAAATAATCATCGGGTACCGCCTGAGACACGATATCTCCGTCTTGATTGAAGGTCGCGTTCCCGTTGTAGTTGGACGCGGAAGCTGTGCCGTTGTAAGTGCCAATAATGTAACCATCGATAATATTGGGTGGGGTATTTGCCGTGTGTGTGGCGTCAAAATCCACATCCACGGTCGTATAAGGCCCGTTCAACGTGGCCACCGTGACCGTGTAGGTGCAGTAGATCACGACATTGGTCACGTTGGCCGTGGCGACGGTTCCTGAACCATTCTGTACGTTGCAGGCCTGGGCGGGTGTCGTGGTCGGCACTCCGACAGTGACGGCGTAGGTTGCGCCGCTGAGTAGACCGGTCGCCAGGGTGAATGACCCATTGGCCGTGACCGGGAGGGTCGCCGTTCCGTTCAGAACCTGCACGCTCGCGCCGGCGGCGAGGCCAATGAGCGTACCGCCCACGGTGTAAGTGGGCGGGCCGCTGGAAACGACGAGTGCCACCGCCGATCCCTTGGCAACGCTGGTTGCGGCGGCCGGGCTCTCGCTGATGACTTTGCCGGCGGCGACGGTGCCGCTCGCTTGGGGAGTCACGGTGCCGACCGTCAATCCGGCCCCGGTGAGGGCGGCACTCGCGGCTGCCTGGGTATCGCCGACCACGTTCGGAACGCTGACCGGTGCAGGACCGCTGGAAACGACGAGCGTCACCGCCGATCCCTCGGCAACACTGGCTGCTGCGGCGGGACTCTCGCTGATGACTTTGCCGGAGGCGACGGTGGCGCTCGATTGGGTGGTCACGGTGCCCACCGTCAATCCGGCACCGGTGATCGCGGAGCTCGCGGAAGCCTGGGTGTCGCCGACCACATTCGGGACGCTCACGGTGGTGGAGCCGCCCGAACCGCCCGAATCGCCACCGCCGCCGCAGGCGGTCAGGATCAGCGCCGCAATGATCGCAACCGAACCCTTCGTGACCCAATCAATCGCTTTTGTGCTCATGTGTCGATTCCATCCCGCACTGGTCATTTTAAAGCTGTGGCGGCGGAGCGCGGCGCCGAGTGGCGGGAGATCCATCGCGAGCCGCATCCCGCGGACGATAAAAACTCCAGCGCCTGCACCTTCCTCACGCTGGAAAGATCCGCAACCGGCGCGAGCTGGGCCTCGATCTCGCGTCCGGCGCGGCCATCCCTGGCCGCGCGCCGCCGCAAAATTCCTACTGGCGGATACCCGCAAAGATTGCCGGAGTCTCTGTGCCCGAAACGCTTGCCAGCACCAGCGCGTTGCCATCGGCGGCGATCGCGCCGTTGTACACGTTGCCCTCGGAGTCGGTGAGCTTCAATGTGCCATCGGCCGCCACCGTATAGGTGCCGCTATCCGTGTTGCCCGTGGTGATGGTTCCCGCTGCATTCTTGGTAAAGGTGATGCTATAGGTTCCGTTGCCGTACGCAAACAGCGTGATCGCTTTGCCAAACATCGCAGTGATCGTGGTTCCACCGTATTGCGACACGCTGTAGACCCCCTCGAAGGCTGCCTGGGTGACCCCGGTTCCGCGACGCACGGCCACCTCGATGGAGGAAGGGTCATTCTGAGTGGTATCGGCCAATACGATCAGATCCCCATCGGCGCTCACGGCGCCGGTTCCGTTGGCCCCCGCAGTGAAAGCCGTCGACGTGACCGCGCCGTTGGCGACGGACCACGTTCCACTGGTCGGATTGCCCGTGGTGATCGTACCGGCATTGTTCTCAACATACGTGCCGGTCACGGCCCCGTTCGCCACGGCGATGGTCGCGACATAGGCGCTCACCGGGCTGGAGTACCCACCACCGGTGCTCAAGTACGTACCGGTGATATTGACGAGCGTGTAATTGCCATCGATTGACGCGGTCGTCGCGGTGGCATTTGGCAACACACCGACGGATATGGCAGGCATAACCCCGATCGCCACATTCACGCCGTTAACGGCATCGGCATTCGCTCCCTCGATACCGCCGCTATAGCCCGAGTCGGTGATCAGACTCGCTATGCCATTGGTCGTGGTTACGACATAAGTATCCTGGTCCGCCTGCTGCTCGATAGCTCCGGTAACATTGAAGGTCGCGTTGCCGTTGTAGTTATTCGAGGCAGCGGCGCCGCTGTAAGCGGCAATGACTGAGCCATCGAGAATTGCTGCAATTGCAGCAGTTGGATCATTGTCAAAACCCGCGACCGAAGTCGTATAAGTCTGATCCAACGTGGCCACCGCGACCGTGTAGGTGCAGTAGATCACGACGTTGGTCACATTGGCGGAGGCAACGGTTCCGGACCCATTCTGCACGTTACAGGTCTGGGCGGGCGTCGTCGTCGGCGTTCCGACAGTGACGGCGTAGGTTGCGCCGCTGAGTAGACCGGTCGCCAGGGTGAATGACCCATTGGCCGTGACCGGGAGGGTCGCCGTTCCGTTTAGAACCTGCACGCTTGCGCCGGCGGCGAGGCCAATGAGCGTACCGCCCACGGTGTAGGTGGGCGGGCCGCTGGAAACGACGAGCGCCACCGCCGACCCCCTGGCAACGCTGCTTGCGGCAGCCGGGTTTTCGCTGATGACTTTGCCGGCGGCGACGGTGCCGCTCGCTTGGGGAGTCACGGCGCCCACCGTCAATCCGGCACCGGTGATGGCGGTACTCGCGGCTGCCTGGGTGTCGCCGACCACGTTCGGAACGCTGACTGCTGCAATACCGCTGGAAACGACGAGTGCCACCGCCGATCCCTGGGCAACGCTGGTTGCGGCAGCCGGGTTTTCGCTGATGACTTTGCCGGCGGCGACGGTGCCGCTCGCTTGGGAAGTCACGGTGCCCACCGTCAATCCGGCACCGGTGATGGCGGAGCTCGCGGCTGCCTGGGTATCGCCGACCACGTTCGGAACGCTGACCGCTGCAGGACCGCTGGAAACGACGAGCGTCACCGCCGATCCCTGGGCAACACTGGTGGCTGCGGCGGGACTCTCGCTGATCACTTTCCCGGAGGCGACGGTGCTGCTCGATTGGGTGGTCACGGTGCCCACCGTCAATCCGGCACCGGTGATGGCGGAGCTCGCGGCTGCCTGGGTATCGCCGACTACATTCGGGACGCTCACGGTGGTGGAATTGCCCGAACCGCCCGAATCGCCGCCGCCGCCGCACGCGGTCAGGATTAGCGCCCCAATGAACGCAATCGAACCCATCGTGATCCATTTAGCGGCTTTCGTAGTCATGTGTGCATTCCATCCCGTAGTCGGCATTTTAAAGCGGTGTCTATTTAAAACCTGTGCGAACGCCTTTCGCACCAAAATCAAAATTGTAGTCAGGGCTCATGAAGGAGATTATGTTACCCGCCGATCACGCGACATCTCGGCTGGCAAAACGCATCGGTCGGATTTGGTGGCCAAAGTTCCTCTACTGATACACCGCGCCAAAAAACGCGAGGTGTCGTAGGTTTGGTCGATGCTCAGGAAAGCCTTCATCCCTAAGTGTTTGTTCACCCCGTAATCTCTCTTTTCTATTTTCAAGTCGGCGGAACAAATTCCCTGCTGATGGCGGAATGATACCGCCGAGTTCCGGTGAGACCGTCGGGGGAGGGCCGCATGTGTGCGTAGGAACCGGACTACTCCGGTGAAATGCCGAGCGGAATCTCCGGCGCCTACACCTTTCTCACGCTGGAAATATCCGGAACCGGCGCGAGCACCGCCTCGATCGCGCGCCCGGCGCGGGCATAATCGATGTCGGCGAGCGAAGCGGCGTGCGCCGTGAGCTCCTCGAGCAGCCGCGACTGAATGGCGCCGCGCTCGGCGGCCGTGCGGTAGGGAATTTCGTGGTGGAACATCACCATGGAGTACCGCGGGATGAACCGCCGTGGAAATCGACGTTCGAGCTCGAGTGCAAGCGATCTCTGGATGAGGTAGCGGGGGTCGGCCACGCGCTCCCTCATCTCCAGATAATTTTCCAGCGCCATCTCGGCGATTGCGTCGGTGTTCGGCTTGCGGCGCGCCTGGAAGTCCGTGAACACGGATGCCCACGCTCGCGAGCGGCTCAAGGCTGCATCGAATTCCACGCAGTCCTCGAAGCAGCAGTTCATGCCCTGACCGTGGAAGGGAACGATGGCATGCGCGGCATCGCCGATGAGCGCGGCGGCGCCGCGTACATGCCAGCCGTCGGCATACACGGTGCCGAGGGATCCCGTCGGGTGATGCTCGAATTCGGCCACGCAATCCGGCATGAGCGGACGAGCATCCGGAAAATTCTCCGTCAGGAATCGATCCACCGCCTGCGGTGAGTTCAGACTCGCGAAGCTCAACGGACCGGTTGCGGGCAGGAACAGGGTTGCGGTGAAACTGCCGTCCTCGTTCGGCAGCGCTATGAGCATGTAGCCGCCCCGCGGCCAGATATGCAGGGCCTCGCGCTCCATGCGGTAAGCGCCGTGCCCGCCTGCCGGTATGCTCAGTTCCTTGTAGCCGTGCTCGAGATCGCTCTCGCGCGCCGAGATCAACCCTGCGGCCGCCATACGCCGGCGCGTCAACGAGCCGGCGCCGTCCGCGGCCAGGAGCGGCCGCATCGGGACCTCGAGTTCGCGGGCACCGCGCAAATCCTCGAATCGGGCGATTTCAGCGCCGAAATCCGCGTGAACCAGACGATGCTCGAACTTAGCTTCGACGCCCGGCAGCCGCAATGCCGCATCGAGGAGCGCGGCGTTCAGCCGATGCCGCGAAATCGAATAGATTACCTCGCCGGGGCGGGTTCCATACGCCTGCAGCGCTTGAGATCCGTCCGGCTGATGCACGAATCGTCCGCGCATCGGGATCAGCATATCTCTGATGCCCTCGAGCAAGCCCGAGGCCTGCAATGCGTGCATGCCGCGGTCCGCAAGGGCGAGATTGATGGATCGGCCCGATCCGCCCGAGCTCGCGCGGGGGTCCGGACGGCTGTCGTAGAGCGTCACCTTGAGTCCGCGCCGTTGCAGCAGAACCGCGAGCAGCGCGCCGGTCGGCCCGGCGCCGACGATGTTGACCGGGCCCTCAGGCGTGCTCATCGGCGGACCGCACGGGCAAGCGCCTCGACGGCCACGAACACATCCTGAAACGTGTTGTAAAGCGGCGCCGCCGACAGGCGCACGGTATCCGGTTCGCGCCAGTCGCCGACCACGCCTTCATCGGTCAGGCGCTCGTAGCACGATTTGGCGTGCGGCCGTGACAGCAGCAACCGCAGGCTCAGTTGACTGCCGTGTTCGCTATCGGTCCGTGGCGTGACGATCTCGACCGCGCGCGGAAGGCGCGCCTCGATCAAGCGCCGCATGAACGCCGTCAGCGCCAGGGACTTCGCGCGCAGCCGATCGATGCCGGCCCTGTCGAAGACGGCCAGCGAGGCGAGCAGGGGAGCGGTGGACAGCACCGGGGGGTTGCTGATCTGCCAGCCTTCCGCGCCTGGTATGGGGTCGAAGTGCGGCCCCATCTCGAAGCGCGCGGCCTTGGCATGACCCCACCATCCAGCGAAGCGGGGCAGATCGCGCCGGTTGGCGTGACGCTCGTGCACGAAACAGCCGCCCACCGCGCCGGGCCCCGCGTTGAGATACTTGTAGCTGCACCACACCGCGAAATCGGCGCCCCAATCGTGCAGGGCCAGCGGCACGTTGCCGACTGCGTGCGCCAAGTCGAGTCCGACGGCGGCTCCGGCGGCCCGCGCCGCCAGGATGAGCGGTGCAAGCTCGAGAAGCTGACCGGAGAGATATTGCACGCCGGGGAGCAGCACGAGCGCCAGGCGGGGTCCTTGACGCCCGATGTGCTCGGCGATGTCCTCGGTGCGCAGCGTATGTTCGCCCGGGCGGGGCGCGATTTCGATCAGGTGTTCGTCGACGGAAAGTTCATGGAACTCGAGCTGCGAGGCGACGGCGTAGCGGTCCGAGGGGAACGCGGATTTCTCGATCAGGATCCGATTGCGCTCGCCGGCGGGCCTGAAGAAGCTCACCATCATCAAGTGCAGATTGACCGTGAGCGAGTTCATCGCCACCACTTCGGCGGGGCCGGCTCCGACGAGCGACGCCAGCCCCGCGGCCGCGCGCTCGTGATACGGGATCCAGGGGCGCTCGGCGGCGTGGTGCCCCAGGACCGCGAGGCGGCGCCAGTCGGCGAGCTCCTGCCCTACGTAGGACTCCGTGGACTCATGCTGCAGTCCGAGCGAGTGGCCGCACAGATAGGTCAGCCTCCTGCCCGCGCGGTCGTGCGGATGATGAAATTCGGAAGACAGGGTGTTCAAGGGGTCGAGCGCATCGAGCTCCGCCGCACCCGCCGGGCTCAATTCGGGATGGGAACTCAGGAGGAGCTCGATCCGCCCGCAGACGGCGCCGGCAGCACCGTGCCGCACACCTTGCAGGTGCGGCGCTCGATGCTCGAGAAAAATCGCGAGAAGATGCCGGGCAGCTGGGTCACGATGTCCTGGACCGCCACGCGCTCCAGATACAGGCAATTGCCGCAGTTCTCGCAATACCAGGAGAAGCCGTCCAGCTCATCCGGTCCGCGCCGCCGCTCCACGACGATGCCGACGCTTCCCGCGGGCCGCTGCGGTGAATGCGCAACCTCGGACGGCAGCAGAAAGATCTCACCGGCGCGGATGGGTACATCGATCATCCGGCCCGACTGAATGGTCCTGAGCACCATGTCGCCTTCGATCTGGAAGAAGAATTCCGGACCCGGATCGTGGTGAAAATCCTTGCGGGCGTTCGGACCACCCACCGCCATCACGATGAATTCGCTGTCCTCGAACAAGAGCTTGTTGCCCACCGGGGGCTTGAGCAGATCCCGATTTTGATCGATCCAGGCGCGCAGGTCGAAAGGCGGAAAAATGTGCATGAGCCCATTATAGCGAGGGCGGGAACTTCGGAGCGCGCCGCCGCCCGGCGGCCGACCCCCGATTCACTCACCCGGAGCGAGGTGGGACGAGGTGCAAGCCACCTGCACCGGCGCCGCATCCGGCACGTCCAGCCGAAGTGCGGTCAAACTTCCGCCCCACACGCACCCCGTATCGAGGGCGATCACGTCGGCGTTTCGAAAAAAGCCCAGTGTGGACCAGTGTCCCACGACCAGGCGCGTCCCCCGCCACCGTGCCTGCGGCGCCTCGTACCATGGAATCAGCGAACCGCGCTGCGCCTTCTTCGGGGCTCCCTTCGCGTGAAGCTCCAGGCGCCCCTCGGCGTCGACGTAACGCAGGCGCGTGAAGCAATTCACGATATACCGCAGACGCTCGGTGCCCTTCAGATCCTCGTCCCAGCAATCCGGCTGATCGCCGTACATGTTCTCGAACAGCGTGGACGGTTCCCGGCGCAGCGCGCGCTCGAACTCCCGGGCGCAGCGGCGCGCCGTCGGCATATCCCATTGGGGCGACAGTCCTGCATGCAGCATGCACAGGTTGAGCGCACGGTCCTCCACGCAGAGCGGCAGCCGGGCGAGCCAGTCCAGGAGGCTGTCGCGATCGGGGGCGGCGAGGACCTCCGAGAGGGTGTCGTCGCGTTTCTGCCGGCCGAATCCGTGCGCCAACGCCAGCAGATGCAAATCGTGATTGCCCAGGGTTACGGCGGCGGCCCCGCCGAGCGCCCGGACGCGGCGCAGCACCTGGAGCGAGGCGGGGCCCCGATTCACGAGGTCGCCGACGAACCAGGCGCGGTCCTTGTCCGGCGAGAAGCGCAGCGCCTGCAGCAGCTGTCCGAGCTCTGCGTCGCAACCCTGCACGTCGCCGATTGCGTAGAGCGCCATCCCTAGTGCAGCACCCCGGGCATCGCCAAACGGAACGGCGCGATCGGGGCGTCGAACTGATGGCCGTTGTCGGCAACCATCTGATAGCTCCCTTGCATGGTGCCGACCGGAGTCTCGATGACGGCGCCGCTCGAGTAACGAAATCCCTGGCCGGGCTTCAAGTACGGTTGTTCGCCCACGACGCCGTCGCCGCGGGTTTCCTTCACGTTGCCGTTGGCATCGGTGATGATCCAATGGCGCGTCAGCAGGCGCGCGGGCACCTGGCCTTCGTTGCGGATCGTGATCGTGTAGGAAAACACGAATCGCTTGTCGCGCGGATCCGATTGATCCTCGATGTAGGCGGTTTCCACTTCCACGCTGATGCGGTGTTGTCCGGGCTCGGAGGTCATGGCTCGCGTTGGGTCAGCTCAAGCGCACGGCGAGCACGTCGCAATGCGCGGCGTGCAGAACGGTGTCTTCGGTGAAGTTGACGAGAATCGCGAGGCCGTGGCGCTCCCGGCTTCCGAGCACGATCAGGTCCGCCCGCTCCTCGCCGGCCACGCGCAGAATCTCCGCCTTGGTGTTGCCCATCTCGACACGCCCGCGTGCGTTTGCCGCGCCGGAGCCCGCGATCAGCTGCTCGATGTTCGCGCGCGAGCGGCGCACCAGTTCCTGCTCGATCTCCATCGATGGCATCAGGGTTTCGCCCATGGGCTCGACCGGCGCATAGTCGACGACGTGGAGCGCGACTAGAGCGGCATTTGAATGCGAAGCCATGTCGCGGCCCGCGTTGAACACCTTGTCGCTGCCCTCGGAGAGATCCAACAGCACCAGCACTTTTCGGTAATCAGCCATCCGAGCGCCAGTATAACGGAGTGCGGCGGCTATTCGACCGCTTTGTATCAGGCAGCGCCGGCGTTTTGACAGTAACGCGCGGCGAGTCGTCCGAACTCCGCGGGGTCGAGCGTCTGGGGCCGCCGTTCCGGATCGATCCCGCAGGCTTCGAAGTCCGACTCGCGAAGAAGGCTCTTCAAGCCGTTGCGCAGGGTCTTGCGCCGGTGGGAGAACGCCGCAGTGACCAGCGTACGCAGAGCCGCATCGCTGCCGATGTCGAATCTCGGTCCCGGAGTGGGACGCAAGCGTACCACCGCGGACCACACCTTGGGCGGAGGCTTGAATGCCCCGGGGCCCACATCGAACAGCCGCTCGACGGCCGCGTACACGCCGAGCATCACCGTGAGCCTGCCATATTCCTTGCCGCCCGACGCGGCGGTCATGCGATCCACGACCTCCTTCTGGAGCATGAAGTGCATGTCGGCGACCGCGCTGCGCTGGCTCAACAGGCGAAACAGCACGGGAGTGGAGATGTTGTAGGGCAGATTCCCGACGATGCGCAGAGGCGGTCCCTCGCCGCGCAGCTTCTCGAAGTCCATATCGAGCACATCCCCGGTATGCACGCGAAGGCGGCCCTGTCCCCGGGGGTCGGCGCGCAGACCCTCCGCGAGGTCGCGGTCGATCTCGACCACATCGAGGCCCTTTGCGCGCTCCAGCAGTGCCCACGTGAGCGCGCCGCGGCCGGGACCGATTTCGACGATCCGTTCGCCCGCGGAGGGCGCGACCGAATCGACGATGCGGCGGATCACCGCGGGGTCGTGCAGGAAGTGCTGCCCGAAGCGCTTACGGATCACCATTGCCCGTGCCCGCCAGTTCGACCGCCAATGCCAATGCGGCGCGCAGGCTTCCGGCGTCCGCTTTGCCCGTGCGGGCCAGGGAGAGCGCGGTGCCGTGGTCCACGCTGGTGCGTAGAATGGGCAGCCCGAGCGTGACATTGACGGCATGCCCGAAACCGTCGTGTTTGACGACGGGCAGCCCCTGGTCGTGGTACATGGCGACGATGACGTCCACCGAGCTCAAGAATTGCGGGGCAAAGGCGGTGTCCGCGGGAATCGGCCCGCGCACGTCGAGCCCCTGCCGGGAAAGCTCCTCGATCACCGGTGCGATCACGTCGATCTCTTCGCGGCCCAGATGTCCGGACTCTCCCGCGTGCGGATTCAAGCCTAGAACGCCGATCCGGGGCGAGCTCAATGCGAAGTGCCGTTCCAGATCAGTGGCCACGATTCTCAGGGTTGCGCGCACGCGGTCCCGCGTAATGGCTTTGGGCACCTCGGCGAGTGCCAGGTGCGTGGTCACCAGCGCCACGCGCAGCGTGCCGGTCTGCAGCAGCATCACCGGCAACGCCGCGCGGGTTCGCTGGGCGAGGTATTCCGTGTGTCCCGTGAACGCGAAGCCGGCCTCCATCAAGGTGCTCTTCTGCACGGGAGCCGTCACCATGGCGGCGAACTCGCCGTTCATGCAGCCGTCGCAGGCGCGATCGAGCATCTCGATGACGTAGGCCGCGTTGCCCGGATCGAGCACACCGGCCCTCACCGGGCGGGCGGTCGGCACGTGCAGCACCTTGAGCACGCCCGCGCGATGAGCGGTTGCGCCCCTGGCGGAGTCGTAGGTCTCGAGGCGCAGCGGCAGGCCGAGCGCCGCCGCCGTGGAGGACAGCAGCGAGGCGTCGCCCACGACGAGGAGGTCCGCCGGCCAGTCGCTTTGGGCGACCGTCACGCAGGCATCCGGCCCGATCCCCGCCGGCTCGCCCGAGGTGACGACGATGCGAGGCAGGTACAGAGGTCCCTACATCTTGACTTCGACAAAGGCTTCGTCGCGAAGCCGGCGCAGCCAAAGCTCGGTCTCTTCGTCCGCCTTGCTCTCGCGGATGGCGGCGAAAGCCTTCTGGCGGCGCACGTCATCCGTGCTGTCGTAGGTGCGGGTGCCCAGCATCTGCACGATGTGCCAGCCATAACGCGTCTTGAACGGCTCGCTGATCTCGTTCGGTTTGAGGTCCGCGATCGCCTTGTCGAACTCGGGCACGAATGTGCCGGGTCCCGTCCATCCCAGGTCGCCGCCGTCCGGCGCCGAACCGGGGTCCTCGGAGGTCGCCGAGGCGATGCCGGCGAAATCCTCGCCGTTCAGGATGCGCTGGCGAAGCTTGGTGAGCTTCTCCCGCACCGTGGCATCGTCGTCCAGCTCGTTGGGCTTCAGCAGAATGTGCCGCACGTGGATTTGATTCACGATGACCTGGGCCTGCCCGCTGCGCCGCTCGTTGAGCCTCACGATGTGGAAGCCGCTCGGCGTTCGAACCGGCGTGCTGACCTCCCCCGGCTTCATCTTGGTCACGAGATCCAGGATGAACTGCGGCAGCTGGGTGCCTTTGCGCCAGCCGAGCTGGCCGCCGTCGAGGGCGGTCTGGCTGTTCGAGTTCGCGATGGCGAGCTGTCCGAAATCCTCGCCCTTGGCGGCTCGGGCGGCGATGTCGTTGGCCTTCTTGGTGATCTCCTCGAGCTGCTGCGGGGTGGCGGCCTGGGGCAGCGATAGGAGGATGTGGGAAACGTTGAACTCATCGTTCGCCGCCTGGCTCTGCTGGCGGGCCAGGAACTGTTCGAGCTCATGCGGGGACACGTTGATGTGTGCGATCACGTCGCGCTGCCGCAGTGTGCTCAAGGTGAGCTCCTTGCGCATGCTTTCGCGGTACTGCTTGTAGTCCACGCCCTGGGCCGCAAGCGCGGTCGGCAACTGGTCGAATGGGATCTTGTTGCGCTGGGCAATCTCCTGGAGGGCGCCATTCAGCTGCTCGTCGGAAATGGTCAGGCCGACGTGCTTGGCGCGCTGAGTCTGGATCTCCTGGAGGATCAGTCGCTCGAGCACCTGTTGCTTGAGCACGCTCTCCGGGGGGAGATCGACCTTCTGTTCCTGGAGGCGCTTGGTGACCGCCACCATCTGCTCATCGAGCTCGCTCTTCAAGACGATGCCGTCGTTGACGATGGCCGCGATGCGGTCCAACAGTTCGCCGTGCACGCCGATATCGCGCGTCTGAGCGCCGGCCGGCGGCACGGTGAGCAGCGCGGCAATCGCGAGTCCGCATAAAATCGAAAGGTATCGCATAAGTCTCCGATGAGGTTCCCGACAGGGCCGCCCCCTTGGGCGGCGGACCGTTACAGGGCGGTCCCGACTGGTTCGCGGCTAGGGCTCGTCGGCGGGGTCGTGTGACGAGTAGCCGCTGATCTCCTTCTGCAGGAACGCGTCCGACCGCTTTCCGACCGAACTCAAGCCGGTCAGTTCCAATTGTAATGCAATCGAGGTGTCGAGTCCCCCAGTCCGGTTGGTCAAGTAGCGGCGCTGCAACACCTGGATCCGCCAGCAGCAGCTTTTGTACTCGAAACCCGCCAGCTGCTCGATGACCTGGCGGTCCTGGAGGGAATAGACATAGCGTCCGACCGTGTTCCAGTGGCTGGCGATCGGCCAGGCGAAGGACACGTCATATTGCTTCAAGATGTCCTGCTGGAAGCGATAGCCGATGTTCACCACCTTGTTGGTGTCGGGGTGGTACTGGAGCAGAACCTCGGACTTGTCGGTCTGCGAGGTGTAGGGATTCCATTGATAGTCGAGGTTGACGCTCCAGTTCTTGTACGCCGTCACCGACACCTCGCCGATGATGTCCGAGGCTCGATAGGGTTGAAAGGTCTGGCCCGGCGCCGTGGTGAGCGTCTGGCCGGGGAGGGTGGGCAGATTCTGCCCCGGAAGGATGACCTGGGTCGGCTGGCCGGGTATGGTCAGGAGCGTCTGTCCCGGCAAGGTCTGGGTGATCTCGTCGGGCAGGAAGACGCGGGGCAGCGAGAAATAGCGGATCTGACCGAGGGTTGCGGACAGGTACTGGGCCCCCGTCGATTCATTGAAAAGTCGCGTGGTCAGCCCCATGGCCAGCTGGTTGGCATCGCCGATGCGGTCGTCGCCGACATATCGATTGGTGCGGAACAGCTCGACCAGATTCAGGTCCGGGAGCCCCGTGTCGAATATCGGCAGCTCGTTCTGGTTGCGGTAGGGCACGTAGCTGTACATGAGGCGCGGCTCGAGCGTCTGCGTGCGTTGTCCCTGCGCCCCCGAGTCGCGCTCGAAGATCAAGCCGGTGTCGACGCTCGCGTAGGGGAGCGTCCGGGTGGGGGTGCTGGGATCCCCGACGGCCGCATTCTGCAGGTCGTACTGGGTGTAGTGATACCCGACCACGGGCTCGAAGAAATACCCCGCTCCGCGGGCCGACCACCGAAGCTCGGGCGCCAGGTCCGCGCGCACGCCGGTGGGCCCGACTTCGCGCAGGAAATTCGTGATCTCGCTCGACAGGGCGAAGTTGAGCCCCCCGACCAGGGGGAACAGACCATAGGCCTCGACGCGCGGCACGCGCGAATAAGGACGGTCGCCGGCGTCGATGCTCGTGTCGATGGTCTGGAAGTTTTGCGCCTGCGCCCGGATCCGCCAGATGTCGTCGTAATACAGAAGCTCCGCGCGCCGCTCGACAAAGGTGACGCTGGTCTGTTCCGAGCCCACGGCGAAGTCCGAGAAGTAGTTGCTGTCGCTGACGCTCGTGATGTCGGTGTCGAAGCGCAGGCCCGGCGCGAGGTTGGTGACATCGGTGATGTGCACGAAGGCACGATCGCTGTGCTCGACCGCGTCGCTCGGCAGGAAGTTCTCCTCGATTTGGCCGCGGGAGTCCGCCGTCAGGAAGCGAAATTCGCCGCCGAGCTGCACGCCGCGCCGGGACAGCACACCCGGAGTCAGGGTCATGTCGTAGTTCGGCGCCAGATTGAAATAGTAGGGTACCTCGAGCTGATAGCCGTTGCTGCCCGAGTGTCCGAAGCTCGGGAACAGGAGTCCGCTCTGTCGCGAGTCGCCCAGCGGAAACGCGATGTAGGGCGTGTAGAAAATCGGCACGTCCTTGAAACGCATCACGACCTGGTGCGCGACTCCCTGCTGCGCGTCGGTGTCCAGCTTGAGCGAGGAGGCCTGCAACATCCAATCCTCGTTGCCGGTGGGACAGCTGGTGTAGCGAACCTTCGCCAGGCGCACCGTGCCGTCCGGGTGCACTTCCATCTGCTTGGCGAAGCCGCGGCCATTGCGATCGAAAATATGAAAGTTGGCCCGGTCGAAGCTCGCGCCCCCCAGGACATCGTAGGCTCCGGACTGGCTGGTGACACCGAGCAGCGGGTCCTCGAAATCCACCGATCCGTCGACCGTCACCTTGCCGGTCTTCTGGTCGTAGGTGACGCGGTCGGCGGAGATCGTCCGCCGGTCCTGGTGGACCTGCACGTGCCCGGTCAGCACGGCGAACCCGTTGGCGTCCAGCGAAGCGCCATCGCTCTCGATCCGGATGCGATGATCGTCGGTGGGCGTGGCGGCTTCGGCCGCCGCGTGCTTGCGCTTGGCGGGCGCCGGGCACATGTCGGCCGCTGGGGCCGGCAGGGTCGCGAGGAGCGAGCACGCGATGGCCAAGGCGGCTGACGACGCGGCTCGATGAGAGGCTATGGGCAAAGTTCGTTCGCCTTAGTCGGTATACTTGCGACGCCGCATTTCGCGGTGGTCCGAATGGTCCAGCATGGGTGTAACGGATGCAAGCGATTCCCGATTGATGGTGCTCACCCGCTGGGTGAGGGAGGATCTCGGATTTGCCGACGGCCGGATCGAGCCGGCTTCCGCGGACGCGAGTTTCCGCCGCTATTTTCGGGTCAGCCGCGGTGCGGATTCCTGCATCGTGATGGACGCCCCGCCGGACAAGGAAACGCTCGAGCCGTTCGTCGGTGTCGCGCGGGCGCTCCGGGGCATGGGCTTGAACGTCCCGGTGGTGCTCGCCTGCGATGCGCGCCAGGGCCTGCTGTTGCTGACGGATCTCGGCACGCGTCAGTATCTCGATCAGCTCGCCGGAGGCCGCGATGTCGATCGGCTGTACGCGGACGCGCTGGCGGCGCTGGTGCGCATGCAGACCCGCGGCAAGGACGCAGCGAACGGCTTGCCGCCTTACGATCGCAGCCTGCTTCATCGCGAGATGGAGCTGATGCCGGAATGGTTCCTCGGGCGCCATCTCGAGGCGCCTCCCGACCCCGGGGAGCGCGCGATGCTCGACCGGCTGTTCGATTTCCTGTCGCGCAGCGCCCTTTCGCAACCGCCGACGTTCGTACACCGCGATTATCACTCGCGGAATCTTCTGGTGACCGAGGAAGACAATCCCGGCATCCTCGATTTCCAGGATGCGGTGCGCGGCTCCGTGACCTACGATGCCGTCTCGCTGCTCAAGGACTGCTACATTTCCTGGCCGGTCGCGCGGGTGCATGGGTGGCTGCTCGCGTACCGTGGCGCGCTGATCGACGCAGGTTTTGCGCTCGACGCCGGGGAGGACGAATTCATCCGCTGGTTCGACCTGATGGGGCTGCAACGGCACATCAAAGTGCTCGGCATCTTCGCCAGGCTCTTTTACCGCGACGGCAAGCCCGGTTATCTCAAGGACTTGCCGCGGGTGCTCGCCTACACGCGCGAAGCGGCGGCGCTTTACCCCGAAACGGCGGAATTCGCCGCCTATCTCGCCGCCCGGGTCGATGGCAGGTTTTCCGCCGCCCAGGCGCGCGCCATGGGCGGTGCGCACGGCCAACGGGCGGCCGACGGGTGAGCCGCGGGGCGTGCGCGCCGCCGGCCGAGCGTCCGCGGGTCGCGATGATCCTCGCCGCGGGACGCGGCGAGCGCATGCGCCCGCTCACCGATCGGCTGCCGAAGCCGCTGCTGCCGGTACGCGGCAAACCGTTGATCGAATATCACCTCGAGCGGCTGGCGCAGGCGGGAGTCGAGCGGATCGTCATCAATCTCGCGTGGCTCGGCAACATGATTCGTGAGGCGTTGGGAGACGGCTCGCGCTTCGGAGTCCGGATCGATTACAGCGACGAGGCGCCACAGGCGTTGGAGACGGGAGGAGGAGTGTTTCGCGCTCTGCCGCTGCTCGGGGACGGCGCCTTCCTGGTCGTGAACGGCGATGTATTCAGCGACTACCCGTTTTCCCAGGCGGTGTTGGCGCCCGGACGCGACGCGCATCTCGTGCTCGTGCCCAATCCGCCCCAGCATCCCACCGGGGACTTCGGCCTGGCGCGCGGGCTCGCCGTCCCGGACGCGCCGGTGCGCTACACCTTCGCCGGCATAGCCGCGTATCGCCGGGAGTTCTTCGCGGGCTGCGTCGGCGGGGCTTTTCCGCTCAAGCCGCTCCTGGTCCGCGCGATGTCGGCGGCGCGCTGCTCCGCCGAACTCTACCGGGGCTTGTGGCAGGATGTCGGTACCTCGGAGCGGCTTCTGGCTTTGAACGCGGAAGGAGGGGCATGTTGAGCGAGGCGCGTGATTACCGCTGGGATTCTACGGACGCGCCCTTTGAGTGCGGGGCCAAAGCCCGCTTAAACTGCAGCTGGAAATGGGTGAACGATGCGAAAGATTCCTCCGGGCGTAGGGCCGCGCTTTGCGCAGGTCGTGGTTCTCTTCGGCGCGACGGGCGATCTCGCGCATCGCAAGCTCCTGCCGGGATTGTTGCGCTTGAGCGGCATCGGATTCATTCCCGACTGCCGCATCATCGGGGTCTCCCTGGAGGACATCGATGCGGACGGATTTCGCGCGATCGCGCATACGGCACTCGACGAGTTCTCCACCCACAAAGTCACCGACGCCGATTGGAAGCGATTCTCGGAGTCCCTCGATTACGTGCCATTGAAAGCGGGCGCCGCCGCCCTGCGGGCCGCCGTGGAGAGGGCCGAGAAGTCGATCGGAGGCGAGAGCCGGCGTCTGCACTACCTGAGCGTCCCACCCAGCGCGGCGCTGTCCGCGGTCCGGATGCTGGCCGAGGCTGGTCTCGTCGAAGGCTCGCGCATCGTCATGGAAAAGCCGTTCGGCACGGACCTGAAGAGCGCGGTGGCGCTCAACGCCAAGCTGCACGAGGTGTTCGACGAGGAGCAGATATTCCGCATCGATCACTTCCTCGGCAAGGAAGCGGCCCAGAACATCCTGGCGTTCCGCTTCGCCAACGGCCTGTTCGAGCCGATCTGGAACCGCAACTTTATCGATCACGTTCAAATCGACGTCCCCGAAACGCTCGGGTTGGGCAAGCGCGCCTCGTTCTACGAAGCCACCGGCGCGTACCGCGACATGGTGGTGACCCACCTCTTTCAGATCCTCGCCTTCACCGCCATGGAAGCGCCGACGTCGCTCGAGCCGGCGCCCATCAGCGAGGAGAAGAACAAGGTCTTCCGCAGCCTCGTCCCGATCCAGCCCGCCGACGTGGTGCGCGGCCAGTATCAGGAATATCGCGCCGAGGAGGGCATCGACCGGGAGTCCGATACCGAGACGTTCATCGCGCTCAAGTGCACGATCGACAACTGGCGCTGGGCAGGGGTGCCCTTCTTCCTGCGCACCGGCAAGCGTCTCGCCGAGGGGCAGCGGATCATCTCGATCGCATTCCGTGAGCCGCCGCGCAGCATGTTTCCGGCGGGGTCCGGCATCGGCACGCAGGGCCCGGACCATCTGACGTTCGATCTCGCGGACGCCTCGAAAATGTCGCTGTCGTTCTACGGCAAGCGTCCGGGACCCGGCATGCGCCTGGACAAACTCAGCATGCAGTTCGCCATGCACGACACCGGCTTCGTCGGGGACGTGCTCGAGGCCTACGAGCGGCTGATTCTCGACGCCATGCGCGGCGATCGCACGCTGTTCAACACCGCCGAGGGCATCGAGCGGCTGTGGGAGGTCTCGGCGCCGCTGCAGGAAGCGCCGCCGCCGGTGAGGCTCTATGCTCCCGGCTCCTGGGGCCCCAACGCGATCCACCAGCTCATCGCCCCGCGCGCCTGGCGCCTGCCTTTCGAGCGCGCCTGGCGCTACTCGAACGGCGACAACACGGGCGACGTGACCGTCTGATCGACCGGGACCTCGCCGGTCAACGGGCCTCCGCCAGCTCGCGCCGGCGCCGGCGCGCCTCGGCCTCGAGCCGCTCCTCCTCGATCTGCTGCAACACCGCGTCGACATCCGCGGCCCCGGTCTCGCGCTCGAAGCGTCCGGTCAGGGTGCAATCCGGCGTCAGCTCGCCGGATTCGTAGATCTTCCAGATCTCCCTCGCGTACTCCGTCTCGAGCAGGTCGGGCGCCGCACGACCGAACACCTCACGCATGTTGTTCACGTCGCGCTCGAGCATGGCGAAGGAGTTGTTGTTGCTCGCGGCATGGACGGCCTGCGGCAGATCGATGATGACCGGGCCGTTCGCGTCGAGCAGCACGTTGAACTCCGACAAATCGCCGTGAATCAGACCGGCGGACAACATGCGGACGATTTGGCGCATCATGAACCCATGCCATTCGAGCGCCTGCTCGGCGGTGAAGGCGACTTCGTTCAGGCGCGGAGCAGGGTCGCCGGCCGCGTCGCACACCAGTTCCATGAGCAGCACGCCTTCATGAACCAGGTAGGGGGCGGGAACCCGCACGCCGGCCCCGGCGAGGCAGTACAGGGCCTCGACCTCCGCGTTCTTCCACTCGGCTTCCTGCACCCGGCGGCCGTGGCTGCCGCGCCTGCCGAGCGCGCGCGCGTCGCGGCTGTTGCGCGTCTTGCGGCCCTCCTGATAGCGGGCCAGCTGGCGAAAACCCCTCTGCTCGGCTTCCTTGTAGACCTTGGCGCAGCGGATCTCGCCGCCGCAGGAAACGATGTAAACCGAGGCCTCCTTGCCGCTCTTGAGCTTGCGGACCACGGAGTCGACCATCCCGTCGTCCACCAGGGGCTGCAGGCCTTTGGGTATTTTCATGCCGTTCGCATCGTTCCGTTGAGACAGCCGGGGAGTGTAAAGTGATTCCGCCCCGGTTGCGCGGGAGTTGCTGCGGGGGGCCGCCGGCTCGTCGGCAATCGCTGACACGAATTTCCGCCGCATTTCGCTGAGGGGCCGGCAAGGGTGGGTTAGACTCGCACGTTGCGAACGGAGACGCAGCAGTGTTCTTGAATTCCATCGGCACCGCGCTACCGGCCCGGCGCTACACGAAAAGCGAGTGCTGGGACGCATTCACCAGGTCCGAGTGGTTCGGGCGTCTGGACGCGCGCGCCCATGCGGTCGCCAAGGCCGTGCTCGGGCGGGACAACGGCATCGAGGAGCGTTGGCTCGCGATCGACTCGCTCGAGGAGGTATTCGCGATCGATCCGGATACCTTGCAGAAGCGCTTCGAGTCGCATGCGCCGGCGCTCGCCGCCGACGCCGGGCGCCAGGCGCTGCAGCGCGCCTCCCTCGACCCCAAAGCCATCGATGCGGTCATCGTGACGACCTGTACGGGATATCTTTGTCCCGGCCTCACGGGCTACGTGGTCGAGGGCCTGGGGCTTCGCAACGATGTGCTTTGTTTCGACCTGGTGGGACAGGGCTGCGCCGGCGCGCTGCCCAACTGGCAGCTGGCCGACGCGATGATCGCCGGGACTCAGCGCGAGCACGTGCTCTCGATTTGCGTCGAAGTATGCAGCGCCGCGATGTACCTGGACAACGAGCCGGGAGTGCTGATCAGCGCATGCCTGTTCGGCGACGGGGCGGGTGCGGCGGTGTTGTCGCGCAACCCCCCGTCCGGCCGCCGCAGCGTACGGTGGCGCGACACCGTCTCGCTGATCGATCCCGCGGAGCGCGAAGCGTTGCGGTTCGAGCACCGCGAAGGAATGCTCCGGAACATCCTGACGCGGGCCGTGCCGCGCCTCGCTGCCGAATACGCGAGCGAGGTGCTGACCACGGCGCTCGCACGCGCGGGCCTGAAACAGATCGAGATCACCAACTGGATCATGCACGCCGGCGGACGCGACGTACTGCTCGCGCTCCAAGAGCGCCTGTCCCTGCCGCCGCACGCGCTGCGCCATAGCCGAGAAGCGCTGCGGCGATTCGGCAATTTGAGCAGCGCCTTCGTCTACTTCGTTCTCGATGCCGCCCTGCGTGAAGAGAACGCCGGCGGCTGGTGGTGGATGTCGTCCTTCGGGGCGGGCTTCACCTGTCATGGCGCCTTGCTGTCCGTCGAGTAGCCCCGATGGCTGCCTCCTCCAGGGTGGTTGTACCGGAACTGCTCGACGAGCTCGCTCCGCAGGACCCGCGTGCGGAGCGCTCGCGCCGCGATCTCAGGATCATCCATAAATTCATGCGTTCGGCGTCCATCCTGCGGCGGCTGATCGCGAATCTCGAGCTCACCGCCCCCCCGCGCCGGATCATCGAGCTGGGCGCAGGCGACGGAACTCTGTTGCTGGCCGTGGCGCGCTCCCTCGTGCCCCGCTGGCCCGGCATCGAGCTGACACTGCTCGATCGCGTGGATCTGCTCGCGGATCGGACCCGGGAGGCTTACGCGCGGCTCGGGTGGGAGGTTCGTGCCGTGCGCTCGGATGTCATGGATTGGGTTCGCAGCGACGCCGGCGTCCCGTATGACCTGTGCGTCACCTCGCTCTTCCTGCATCATTTCGAGGGCCCGCACCTCGAGTTTTTGATGCGCGGCATTGCGCAGCGAACGCACGCCTTCGTCGCCAGCGAGCCGCGGCGCGACGCCGTCGGCCGCCTGGCGGCTCGGGCCGTCGGATTGATCGGCGCGAATGCCGTGACCCGCGGCGATGCCGTGAAGAGCGTCGCCGCAGGTTTCCGCGACGGCGAACTCGCGGCGGCGTGGCCGGATGCGGGCATTGATTGGAAAATCCACGAATTTCGGGCGGCACCGTTCACGCACTGCTTCACCGCCGTACGCCGCCGCAGCACCTTGGCGGGATCAGCTCATGGGTGACATTGTCGACGCGCTGGTCATAGGGGCCGGTCCCGCCGGGTGCGCCAGCGCAATCCTGCTGGCCCAGGCGGGCTGGCACGTGACGCTGATCGAGCAAAGCGAGTATCCGCGCCAGAAGGTCTGCGGTGAGTGCATTTCCGCGGGCAACCTGGAGCTGTTCGATGCGCTCGGCATCGGAGAGGCATTCCGGGACATGGCGGGGCCGGAGCTCTCACGGGTCGGTTGGATGGGGAGCCTCGCGCTTCTCGCGGCGGACTTTCCGGCGTGCTCCGCGGGCGCCTACGCCTATGGCCGCGCCATCGGGCGGGATCGTCTGGATGGTCTGTTGGTGGAGCGCGCGCGGTCGGTCGGCGTGCGCGTGCTGCAGCCCGCCAAGGTGCGCGCTGTGCGGGGAAATCCGGGCAATTTCGAGGCCGACATCGAGAGGCGCTTCCCGGCGAAGAGTCTCCAGACCCTCCATGCCCGCGCGCTGATCGATGCGCACGGATCCTGGGAGCCTGCACCCGGCGGGTCTGCAATCCGCGACGCCGGAACCGCGCCGGGAGCACCCGCTGAGGCGCCCCGGCGGGCGTCGGATCTTTTCGCCTTCAAGGCGAGTTTCGAACGCTCGAATCTTTCTCCCGGTCTTTTGCCCGTGATCTCCCTGGACGGCGGGTACGGGGGCATGGTGGTGGCCGAGGGGGGGCGGACCACCCTGGCGTGCTGCATCCGCCGGGACCGACTGCGCGCCTGCCGCGAATCCATGCCGGGCGCTGCGGCCGGCGACGCCGTGGCCGAATTCCTGCGCCGATCGTGCGCCGGAGTGCGCGAGGCGCTCACGCATTCCCGACAACTCGGTCGGTGGCTCAGCGTCGGGCCCATCCGCCCGGGCATACGCGTCGACCGCTGCGACCAGGCGTTTCGAGTCGGCAACGCGGCCGGTGAGAGCCACCCGTTGATCGGGGAGGGCATCGGGATGGCGCTGCAATCGGCGCACATGCTGGCCGGGCATCTCAGGGATCAACGCCCCGCCGCCCTCGATCCCAAGCGGACGAGGCAGCTGAATGCCCGCTACGCCAGGGCATGGCGGTTGGCGTTCGCACCTCGCGTCCGATTCGCCGCCGCGGCTGCCCATGCGGCCATGCAGCCGCAATTCGCGTCGTTATCGCACGCACTGGTCCGGCGATGGCCGGCCCTGTTGACCCGGGCCGCCCGTTGGGCGGGAAAGACCCGACATTACATCGCCGCAAGCAAACAGAGGATGGGCCATGAGCACGCTTGACACTTTGCAGGACATCTTGGTCCGCGACTACGGTTTGCCGCGCGAGCGCCTGTCAGCCGATGCCCGATTGGACACGCTCGGCATGGATTCGCTCAGTCTTCTCGAGCTCATGTTCAAGATCGAGGATGGCTTCCACGTCAAAATTCCCGGCGATCCTCCGTCGGACCTGCGCACCGTCCAGGATGTCGTCGCGTACATCGATGGACTAATGGCCGATCGCCCGGCGCAGGGCGCCGGCGGCGCCGCGGGGAGCGGGACCCAGGAAAGCGGAGTCGACGCGAGCGGGGTCAAGATGTGACCCTGCGGCGCGTCGCGGTGACCGGACTCGGGGTGGTCTCGCCCATCGGCAGCTCGATCGAGGCGCTCGCCCGCAATCTCGCCGAAGGCCGTTCGGGCGTGCGGCGGTTCGATCCTCCCCTGTGCGATCGACTTCGATCTCCGATCGGCGCGCTGACGGAGTTCGACGGTGCGTCGCTCTTCGACCCGGCGCGCGTGCGACAGCTCGACCGGGTCACGCAGCTCGCACTGGCGGCGTCGGCCCAGGCCGTTGCCGATGCCCGGCTGGATTGGTCCAGCGAGCAGCGCGAACGGTGCGGAACGTTCGTCGGCAGCGGCATGGGGGGGGCGGAGACGACCGATGCGGGATATCGAACGATCTACGCCGAGGCGTCCGACCGTGTCAATCCGTATACGGTTCTCGCCGCGATGACGACCGCTCCGGCGTCCTGGATCTCCATCGAGCATGGCCTTCTCGGACCGTGCTTGACCTTCTCGACGGCCTGCTCGTCCTCGTCCGTGGCGATCGGCGAAGCCGCCCGCCGGATTCAGTCCGGTGATGTCGATGTGATGGTCGCCGGCGGAGCCGAGGCGCCGCTGGCCTTCGGCGTGCTGCGCGCCTGGGAGGCCATGCGCACACTGGCGGCCGAGGATTCCCTGGACCCCGGCGCGTCATGCCGCCCATTTTCACTGAACCGCAGCGGCCTGGTCCTGGGTGAAGGTGCGGCCTTCGTGATGCTCGAGGAATGGCAGCATGCGGTGGGTCGTGGCGCCCCGATCCGCGCCGAGCTATCGGGCTACGGATTGACCAGCGATGCCTCGCACATCACGCGCCCTTCCGTCCGCGGCCAGGCGAGAGCCATGCAGGCGGCGCTCGCGTGTGCCGGGCTCGATCCCGACAAGATCGGTTACATCAACGCGCACGGCTCCGCCACGCTGCAAAACGATGCCACCGAGACCTCCGCAATCAAGGAAGTTTTCGGCGAGCGGGCGTACTCGGTTCCCGTAAGTTCCACGAAGTCCACGCACGGCCATCTGCTCGGGGCCGCCGGCGCGCTCGAGTTCGTCATCGCGGTGATCTGCCTGGAAAGGGGCATGGTGCCGCCAACCATGCACCTCGACGTCCCGGATCCGGCATGCGACCTGGATTACGTCGCCGGCGCCGCGCGTCACGGCATCGAGCTCGGCGCGGTCATGTCCAACTCGTTCGCTTTTGGCGGCACGAACGCCGTGCTGATCGCGCAGGCGCCGAGCCCGCCCGGCCGGCGCGCGTAGCATCCGGCGCGCAGCCGGGCTCGCGCAGTCGTCGCCCCGCTTTCCGTCAAGACCCCGCCTTCTGGTCCGCGCGCCACTTCTCGATGGCCGCCAATGTGTTCTCAACATGCTTGTCGGGATCGAGCGAGGTGTACTCGTAGATGATCTTTCCCGTCGGCGCGATCACGTAGGAGGTGCGGTTGGTCATCGAGGTGAACAGCAGCTGGGCGTCGTAAGCCCTGGATATTTTCTTGTCGGCGTCGGATGCCACGGCGAATTTGTTGCGACATTCGCTCACGGAGAACTTGTTGAGCGTGTCGATGGAATCGTGCGATACGCCGATGACGGTGGCGCCGAGTGCCTTGAATCTCGCGGTGGCTTCCGCGAAGTCGTGAGCCTCGATGGTGCAGCCGTGCGTGAACGCCGCGGGGTAGAAATACAGCACCACGGGGCCGCTCTTGAGCGCGTCGGCGAGCTTGAACGTGAACGGCCTTCCGGCGAGGGTCGCGGGCGTGGTGAAATCGGGCGCGGTCTCTCCGGGCTTGAGCGCGGCGACCGCGGGCGAGGCGGAAACTCCGATGCACAGAAGGAGGGCCCAAGCAGATTTCATCGGTGCAAGCTAACCATACCGGGCGTTCCCCGGCAAATACGGCGCAGGCGGGATGGGGGGCGTGAATTGCGGCGTCTGTCACATTTGAACGCGGGGTCCGGGGGCTTCAGGGAAACGCGACTCCGGAATTGCGCGCTGTTACCGGCCTGCAAGCGGGTTCGCCCCTAGACTTGGTTAGGGAGTTTGGAAGGTAACCTCATGCAGACCGGGTTTCCATAATGATTGCCTATCGCGCTCTCGGCGGTGCCGACTCAGCGACCTTGAAAGAGTACGCGCTGGAGCTCGAACAGGTTCTCGAGCACATAGCCGAAGCGGTGATCGTCAAGGATCTGAACGCCGTGGTCATGTACTGGAACCGCGAGGCCGCATCGCTCTACGGCTTTTCGGCCGCCGAGGCCGTCGGCAAGCCGCTGCGCGAGCTGCACGCCGCCGAGTTGTCGGATGCTGATTACGCCAGGCTCCTGGAGCGCGTCCGCGCCGGCACCCAGACCTCGACCACCGCGGAGCGACGCAAGAAGAGCGGCGAGATCGTCAGGGTCGCCATCAAGACGACGCCCTTGTTCGATGTAAGGCGCAATCTCGTCGGCGAGATCACGGTGGCGCGCGACGTGACCGTCCTGCATCGACAAGAGGAGGCCCTGCGCGCGGCGCAGGCCACATTGCAGGAGCGGCTGGTGGCGCTCGGCGAGGCCAACCGGAGCCTTGCGCGCGAGATCTCCGCGCGCAAGAAGAGCGATCTTGCCATCCGCCGCAACAATCGGGCGCTGATGGCCACGGTCAGACAATTGGAAACCTTTCATCGCGACGGCGAAGTGCTTTCGCGCATGGCTGAGCTCCTGCAATCGTGCGCGCATCGGGCCGAGGCCTATGACATCGTGCGCGAGACGGGGCTGCAGCTGTTCCCGCAATCCGCCGGATCGCTTTTTGTGTATCGGGAATCCCGCGATGTGCTGGAGCACGTGGCGCGCTGGGGGGATGGGCCGGCGTCCGACAAGACGCTCGCGCCCGATGAATGCTGGGCACTGCGCTTGGGCCGGCCGCATTACGCGACGCCGAACGGCTCCATCCGGTGCCGGCATGCGCACGAGGAATCCCGTGAGTACGCCTGCGTGCCGTTCCACGGCCAAGGCCAGATTCTCGGCCTGTTTCACATTGCCGTGCCCGTGGACGCGGACAACCGGCGGCCGGAACGCGAGATCGAGCAACGTCTTTCCGCGATGACCGACAGGGTGGGTCCCGCGCTCGCGAACCTGCGGCTGCGCGATGCGATGCGTGAAATGGCGTTGAGGGACGGATTGACCGGACTCTACAACCGGCGCTATCTCGAGGATGCGCTCAACCGCGAGATCCATCGAGCGGAACGCAGTGGCAAGCCGCTCGCCGTGATCATGATCGATATCGACAACTTCAAGCAGTTCAACGACCGGCATGGCCATGACGCCGGGGACTTCGTGCTGAGTGCGCTCGCGCGCGCCATCGCCCGGAACATCCGTCCCTCGGACCTCGCCTGCCGCTACGGCGGAGAGGAATTCGCCGTGGTGCTGCCGGAGGCCAGCGTGGAGATTGCCTGCCAGCGCGCCGAAGAGATGAGGCAGGCGATCCGCAACACCAACCTCATGCATCTCGGCCAGACCCTGGCCGCGCCTTCCGCCTCGCTCGGCATCGCGATGCACCCCGGGGACGGCGTCAATGCGCCGGATCTGTTGAAGGCCGCGGACCGCGCGTTGTACCGCGCCAAGCACGAGGGGCGCGATCGCGTCAGTCTCGAGCAGGGCGCTGCGCGCGCGCCCGCGAGAGCGCCGGAGGCGTAAGTTTCGCGGGCACCGCCCTGGGGTACAATGGGCCATGGCCGAGTTCAAGGGCATTCCCATTGCGGAGGCAACCGCTCTCCCGCGTAGCGGGGAAAAATATCTTACGCCGCAGGGGTTTACCGCCATCAAGGACGGCATCAAGCCGGGTGGCGCCGGAGCCGCTCCGGCAGCCCGCAAGCCCACCTGGCTGCGCGCCCCCCTGGCCGCCGGCGCCGCCTTCGGGGCAGTCAAACAAATCGTCCGCGAGCATCGGCTGAGCACCGTCTGCGAGGAGGCGAAGTGCCCCAACATCGGTGAATGCTGGAATGCCGGCACCGCCACCATCATGCTCATGGGAGCCGTTTGCACCCGGGCCTGCCGCTTCTGCGCGGTCGACACCGGCAATCCGCGGGGGTGGCTCGATCCCGAGGAGCCGCAGAACGTGGCGCGCTCGGTCGAGCTCATGCGGCTCAAATACGTGGTCCTCACGTCGGTCGATCGGGACGACCTGCCGGACGGCGGCGCCGCGCATTACGCGGCGGCCGTGCGCGCGATCAAGCAGCGCAACCCCGATACCGCGGTCGAGGCGCTCACCCCTGATTTCGCCGGCGTGCTCGAGCATGTTCGTACGGTCGTGGATTCAGGCCTTCAGGTTTTTGCGCAGAACGTGGAAACGGTCGAGCGCCTGACCCATCCGGTGCGCGATCCCCGCGCCGGCTATCGGCAAAGCATCGACGTCCTGGCCGCCGCCAAGGCGCATAGACCGGGTGTGCTCACCAAGACCAGCCTGATGCTCGGGCTCGGCGAGACCGACGCGGAGATTCGCCGGACCATGACCGACCTGCGCGCCGCGGCGGTGGATATTCTCACGCTCGGACAGTATCTGCGCCCGACGCCGAATCATCTCGGCGTGGAGCGATTCGTCACTCCCGCAGAGTTCGCGCAATACCGCGAGTGGGCGTTGGAATGCGGGTTTCTCGAATGCGTCTCGGGCCCCCTGGTCCGGTCCAGCTACCGGGCGGAACAAGCGCTTGCGCGCAACAATGCGGGGCTCGAGAACGGGCAGGCGGTGGGCGCCGCAGAGCCTCGCCGATGAGCGAGGCTGCGCTCGGCGCGCCGCTGATCCGTCATCTCGGGCTCGTTCCCTATGAGCCCACGTGGCGTGCCATGCAGCGCTTCACCGACGAGCGCGACCCATCGACGCGCGATGAGATCTGGATACTCGAGCACCCGCCGGTGTTCACCCTCGGACTCAATGCCAGCCGCGAGCATCTGAAGAGCACGGGCGACATTCCCGTGGTGCAGATCGACCGCGGTGGGCAGGTGACCTATCACGGGCCGGGCCAGCTGGTGATCTATCCGCTGCTCGATCTGCGCCGCGGCTCGCTCGGCGTGCGCGATCTCGTGGTGGCCCTGGAGAATTCGGTGATCGATTACGCGGCCGAGCTCGGCATCGAGGCGCATGGGTCCCGCGCCGCACCGGGCGTCTACGTCGGCGATGCGAAGCTCGCGAGCGTCGGCCTGCGCGTGCGGCGCGGCGCGAGTTACCACGGCATGGCGCTCAATGTCTGCTTGGATGCGGAGCCGTTCCAGCGCATCAATGTGTGCGGCCATCCAGGTCTTGGCGTCACGCGGCTCGCCGATCTATCGCCGGTAGGCGACGTGGAAGCCGCCGCGCTGGGATTGCTGCCGCACCTGTTGCGGCGATTGGGAGGCGGCCGGGACGCCGCAAAGGCCGCTCAGAGCGCCATCAGCACGAGTTTACAGGCCGTCAGCTCACGATAGATGGCGTCGAGCTGATCCCGCCCGGTCGCGACGATGGTGTAGGTGAGGGCCAGGAAATTCCCGTCGCCCGAGGTGCGGACCCGGATTCGGGTCTCCTCCAGCGGCCCCGTATGACGCTCGATGATCTCGCGGGTCGCGGCGCGCAGGTCGCTGTCCTGCCGGCCCATCACCTTGATGGGAAACTCGGCGGGAAAATGCTCCGGCTTGGCCGTGCTCACAGGTCCGGGGTTCCAGAGAGTTCGCGGATGTAATCGAGAAAAGCCTTGTGCATCCGTCTGAACAACGGGCCGGGCCTGCCGTCGCCCACGGGAGCGCCGTCCAGACGGGTCACGGGGAGTATGCCGCGCGTGGAAAACGCCAGCCAGATTTCGCTCGCGGCCCGCAGCTCGATCTCCGTCACCCGCGCACTGCGGCTGACGATGCCCACCCGCTCCGCCAGCTCGCCGACCACATCGCGGGTCGTGCCCGGAAGAATCTGATGCCCGTTGGGCGGGGTGTGTATCTCGCCCCGCGAGATGACGTGCACCGTGGTGGACGACCCTTCCGTGAGCTCGCCGCGTTCCAGCATGATGGTCTCGAAAGCGCCGGCATCCGCGGCGAGTTTCTTGAGCAGCACATTGGCGAGGAGCGCCGTGGACTTGATGTCGCGTCGCGCCCACCGGGTATCGGGAGAGGTGATCGCGGCGACCCCGTCCTCGAGCAGTGCGGGCGAGGGCGCTTCCAACCGGCTGGCAAACCCGAAAATAGTGGGCGCGAGGCCCGCCGGCCACGCATGGTTGCGGCCGAGCTCCGCACCGCGCGTCACCTGCAGGTACAGATACTGATCACCTCCGCCATTGCGCCTCGCGAGTTCGCGGCAGATCTCGCCCCATTGGACGTGGGTCTTCGGCGCCGCCATGCGGATCGCCGAAAGGCTGCGGTGGAGCCGGTCGAGATGCTCGCGCAGCCGAAACGGGCGGGTGCCGTAGACCGGGATGACTTCGTAGACCGCGTCGCCGAAAAGGAAGGCGCGATCCAGGGGAGACACCCGGGCGTCCGCGAGCGCGAGATATTCACCGTTCAAATAACAGACGGGCAGCGGCATGTTCGAAGCTTACGCGAACCAAAGCCGAATTGTGTCGATCAGCCGCCGCCACCAACCGCCTTGTGCGACTGCCGTGAGCGGGTGAACGGGCACGGTCGCCAAAGTCTGCGATCCCGCGACCACGTGAAGGACTCCGATGTCGTCGTTGTGCGACAGCGGTGCGATGAGCCTGGGGCGCACCTCGACCGTGGTCTTGATGTCGCCGGAGGCGCTGCGCGGCAGGGTGATGTAGAGATCCTCATTCACGCCGACATCGACCGGCGTGGCCGCGGCCTTCCAGACCGGCGCGGAGGCGAGCTTGGCGCCGCCCTTGGCCACCAGCTTGGTGTCGTAAAAGGTGAACGCGTAGTTGATGAGCGCGCCGCTCGCATCTTCGCGCCCCTTGAAGCTCTTCGAGCCGAGCACCACCGACACGACGCGCATTCCGTCGCGCAGTGCCGAGGTCACCAGGCAGAATCCGGCCGAATCGGTATGTCCGGTCTTCAAGCCGTCGATGCTCGAGTCCCGGCCCAGAAGACCGTTGCGGTTCTGCTGTTTGATGCCGTTGTACTCGAATTCGCGCACCGAGAAGTATTTGTAGTACTGCGGGAAATCTCGGATCAGGGCGATGGCCAGCAGCGACATGTCGTGAGCTGTCGTATAGTGGTTGGGCGAAGGGAGGCCGGAGCTGTTCTCGAAATGCGTTCCGGTCATGCCGAGCCGCTTGGCGTTCGCGTTCATGAGCTGGGCGAAGGTCTCCTCGGTGCCCGCGATGCGCTCCGCGAGCGCGATCGTGGCATCGTTCCCCGACTGCACGACCATCCCCAGGATCAACAGCTCGACCGATACCGGCTTGCCGAGCTCGATGAACGTGCGCGAGCCTTCGGAACGCCACGCATGCTCGCTCACGACCACCTGGTCCTGAAGCTTGAGCTTGCCGCCGGCCAGCTCCTGAAACACGATGTACGCCGTCATCAGCTTGGTGAGGCTCGCGGGCTCCATGCGCGCATCGGCATCGAGTGCCGCCAGGGACTTGCCCGTATGGTAATCGACCACGAGGTAGGAACGCGCGTCGACGGTCGGCGGCGTGGGAATCGGGATGTCCGCGCCGAAAGAAACCTTTGACAGCACGGCCAGTACCAACAGAGTGCAGAGCGGGCGAACAGCGAACGAAGCACGAAGCATGATGAACGAGTACCTTGAAAGTGATGGTTGAGTGGATGAACGGGTGCGCGAGAACCAGCGACCAGCCGTACTTCGGCTAGTCGAGTGCGAGGTGCGCATCGCGAACGCCGACCTGTTCCAGCGCAGCGACGATGCGATCGAAGCCGGGCACGTCGGGCACGGGACCGATGCGTACACGATACATGCGGCGGCCCGCGATCACATCATCGCGCACGAAGACTTTTCCGTAGCCCCCGTCTCGAAGCTTCTGCGCCAGGCGCTGGGCATTGGCGGGATCGGCGAACGCACCCGCCTGAACGAACAGCGCCGCCACCGGGGCGGAGGTGACCGGAGCTGGAGCGATGACAGGAGCCCCTGGCGGACCCGCCGGCGGGCCGGCGGAGGGCGGCGCGGCGGAGGGCGGGGGCGGCACGACTCCCGGGACGGACGCAGGCCCGACCGTGCGGACCTCCACCATCGCAGTGCCGTTTCGCAGCATGTCGAGCTTGGCGGCCGCCGTGTAGGACAGATCGATGATGCGGTTGCCGACGAACGGCCCGCGGTCGTTGACCCTGACCACGATGCTGCGGCCGTTCTGCAGATTCGTGACCCGCGCGTAGCAGGGCAGTGGCAGCGTCTTGTGCGCGGCGCTCATGCCGTACATGTCGTACGGCTCTTGGGTGGAGGTGCGCACCTTGTGAAACCCCGGGCCGTACCAGGAGGCGACCCCCCGCTCGACGTAATCGGCGCTCGAGGACAGCACGAAGTAGCGCTTGCCGAAAACGTCGTAGAACGGCGGATTACCGTACATCGAGCGGGGCTCGTCGCGCGGGACCGCGTCCGGGACCGTCTCAGGCGGCTGGGGCGACGGAAGAGCCGCCGCGGGTGCCGGCGTCGCGGGGGTGCCAGGCGGCGTCTCGGCATGCCGCGTGCCGACGCAGCCGCCGACCGCGACGGTCAACGCGGCCGTGGCCGCGGCCGCAAGCGGCATCGATGGCGCGCGCGCAGCGTTCACGGGTGAGCGCCCGTCGCCACCGTATCGTTGGGGCGGGGTGCGTCTGCCATCAGCACTTGCTGTTTGACCGCCGCCGCCAGCTCGTACACCGCCATCGCGTACAGCGCGCTGTGGTTGTAGCGGGTGATGACGTAGAAGTTGTTGTAGCCCACGCGCCAGTGCACGCCGTCCGCCTGATCCTGCGCAATCAGCATGGCGGGCGCATCCGCAGGCATCGAGCCGTCGAAAGTCACGCCCTTGGCATTGAGTGAGCCCACGGTCTCATCGAGTGCGAGCTTGCGGCCGTCGAGTTCGGCGGCTTTGGCCGGGTCCACGGCGGCTTCCGCAAGCACCGGCTCGCCCTCGGCCCAGCCATGCGCGCGCAGATAATTGCCGACGCTCGAGCAAACGTCCGACCAATTGGTCCACAGATCGATGCGCCCGTCTGCGTCCGCATCGACGGCGAAGCGCCGATAATTCGACGGCATGAACTGAGGCGCGCCCATCGCCCCGGCGTAGGAGCCCTTGACCGTCTGGGGATCCATGTCGAAGTCGCGGGTCAACAGCAGGAATTGCTCGAGCTCGTCGCGGAAGAACTTGGCGCGCGGGGGATAATCGAAGGCGAGCGTGGCGAGCGCATCGAGCACCCGATATTGGCCGGTGAGCCGACCGTAGTAGGTCTCGACGCCGAGGATGGCGGCGATATATTCGGGCGGCACGCCGGAGCGGACGCTGGCCCGGTCCAGCTCCTGCCGATGAGCCAGCCAGAACTCGGTGCCCTCGCGGATCCGGCGGTCATTCAGAAAGATCGCCCGATATTCGTACCACGGCTTGGCCTTCTCGGCGGGGCGTTCCATGGCCTGCAGAATGGCGGGCTGGCTCTGCGCGCCCTTGAGGAGCTTGCGCAGCTTTCGCTTCTTGAAATCGTACTGATCCGCCATCTGCGTGATGAAATCCTTCACGTCGGCGCGGTGGATGTCGAGCGCGACCGAGCGGGCGCTCGCGCAAGCCAAGGCTGCGGCGAGAATCAGGGCTTTGGCGAGGAGCGGCGTGCGCACGCGTTCAGGATCCGATGAGCTTGCGGTGGGAATTGAGCGACATCAGTATTCCAAATCCGGCCAGCAACGTGACCATGGAGGTGCCCCCGTAGCTGATCAGCGGGAGCGGAACGCCGACCACGGGCAGAATGCCGCTCACCATGCCGGAATTGACGAACACGTATACGAAGAAGCTCAGCGCGATGGCACCGCCCGTCAGCCGGGTGAACGTGTCCTGACCCTGCATGGCAAGGTACAGCGACCGGCCGACCACGACGCCATACAGGGATAGGATGAGGAGCTGGCCGAGAAGGCCGAATTCCTCGCCGATGACCGCAAAGATGAAATCGGTCGAGCGCTCGGGCAGGAACTCGAGCTGCGCCTGGCTGCCGTTCATGTATCCCTTGCCGAACACGCCGCCGGAGCCAATGGCGATCTGCGATTGGATGATGTGGTAGCCCGCGCCCAGCCGGTCGGTCTCGGGATTGAGGAAGGTCAGGATGCGTTGGCGCTGATAGTCGTGAATGACGTGCCAGGCGCCCCAGGCCGCCCCGCCGAGCAGTGGAATCGAGGTGAGAATGATCCGAAATTGCATGCCGGCGAGCAGCATCACGATGAGCCCGGATGCGCCGATCAGCAGCGCCGTCCCGAGGTCCGGCTGCACCACGATCATGGCGGTCGGAATCATGATCAAGATCCCCATGACGATGAGGTCGAGGAACGTCGGAGGGAGCGGGCGCTCGTGCATGTACCAGGCGCACATCATGGGCACCGCCAGCTTCATGATCTCGGAGGGCTGAAATCGAATGAACCCGATGTCCAGCCACCGCTGCGCCCCCTTGCCGATATGGCCGGTCACCGCAACGACCGCCAGGAGCAATATGCCGATGATGTAGGCGACGGGCGAGAACAGGCGCAGATATTGCGGCGTCGACAGCCGGGCGAGCGCGACCAAGGCGGTCACCGCGATCGCGATGTTGGCCAGGTGGTGCTCGACCATTTTGACGTTCTGGCCCGAGGCGCTGTAGACGACGAGGATGCCGATGCACACGATCAGCGCCAGCACGCCCGTCAACGGTCCGTCCAGGCCCAGAGCCCGCAATGTGCGACCGCCCGCCGTGAGCGTGCGGCGCGTGCGCGAGGGGGAGAATTCATCGAATATCATGAGTCGGCCTCCGGATCAGCGCTCGTTCAACCGGCCCAGGGCGCCGGCCAGCAAGGGCCAAATGATCGCCCCCACCACCGGAGCGAACCATCGGGCGAAGCTGGTCACGGGATTGCCGGTGGCGCCATCGATCCAAAACAAGATGAACTGGTAGCCGGTCAGCAAGGCGAAGATGGTGAGAGATTGCGAAAGCAGGGAGAAGACGCGCAGGCGCAGCCGCAGATGCGTTGCCCAGGCCGCCATCAAGGTGAGCGCCAGCGCGTGCTGGCCAAGCACGACCCCGTTGATGACATCGAGCGCCAGCCCGGACATGAACGCGAGCGTCAGGCCGCCGGCGCGGGGCGACTCGATCGACCAGTAGAAGACCACCAGCACCAAAAGGTCAGGCCGGAACACATCGAGCGCGGCCGGCAAGGGGATCACCGCCAGTGCGAGCGCCACCAGCGCGGACAGGGCCATCGGCATGCGGCGGATGGGATCGTCGCGCATCATGGCGTGCGGGCTCCCGGAGGCTTCGCGGCGGGGGGCTTGACGGATTTGGCGGCCGGTGGAGTCACGCCCGCCTTGCGCGGGGCAGCGGCCGCCGCGCGGGCGGATGCCGGATTGGCGGCGGGGGTCGCCGCCGACGGCGACGCGGGCAGCGCTTCGCTCGGGCGCAGCCACGCCAGCATGAGTTCGCGCGATCGATCGAGCGCGGCTGCCGGGCGAACGTCGACGTCGGCCAGGGACTGGGCGGGGTCGCGTTTGACGGCGGCCACGGTCCCCACCGGATATCCGGCCGGGAAACCGCCGCCAAGGCCTGACGTCACCAGCAAATCCCCAACCACCACGTCGGCGCTGGTCGGAAGGTAGGGCAGCTTCAGGCGGCTGGTGTCACCGGTGCCCACGGCGATGGTGCGCAGCCCGTTGCGGTTGATCTGGACGGGAATGGCGTGCGCGGGATCGCTGATCAGGATGACTTCGCTGGTGAGCTCCTCGACGCGGGCGACCTGGCCGAACACGCCGCCCGCGTCGAGCACGGGCTGCCCGACGAATATGCCGTCATGGGCGCCTTTGTCGACCAGCACCCGCTCGCGGAAGGCGTCCAAGTCGACATCCATGATGTCGCCAATGACGAACCGGGTCGCGACCTCGCTGGTGTTGCCGCGCAACGCCCGCAGCCTCACGGTCTCGGACTCCAGGGCCTCGTAGCGCTGCAGGTGGAATTGCGCGAGACGCAGCTCCGCCCGGAGGCGTGCGTTGTCCTCGCGCAGCGCGTCGCGCGTGGAGACGCTCTCACGGAACCAATGCCAGCCCGCGAACGGGCTTTCGACGGCGAGCTGCGCGGGGTAGGCGACGATGGACAGCCAGCGGCGGATATCGGCCAGATTTTGGTAGCGCTTGTCGACGATGATCAACCCGAGCGCGAGCAGCGAGTAGAGCACGCACCGAAGCAGCAGCCCACTGGTGCGGCCCGATGGATCGGAATTACGGAACGCGACCATGCGAGAGAACCGCCCTAGTCGCTGACATTACTCCAGTCCGAAGATGCCGGGTCCGTGTTCCTCGGTGAGTTCGAGGATGCGCCCGCCGCCCCGGGCGACGCAAGTCAGCGGATCATCCGCCACGACGACGGGCAGCCCGGTCTCTTCCATGAGCAGTTTGTCCACGTCACGGAGCAATGCGCCGCCCCCCGTGAGCACGATGCCTCGCTCGGCCACGTCGGCGCCAAGCTCGGGCGGAGTTTGCTCCAGAGCCTGCTTCACCGCGCCGACGATGCCCTGCAGGGGCTCCTGCAAGGCTTCGAGAATCTCGTTCGAATTGAGGGTGAAGCTGCGTGGGACGCCCTCGGAGAGGTTCCGGCCCTTCACCGAGATCTCGCGCACCTGTTGGCCCGGATAAGCCGAGCCGATCTCGAGCTTGATGCGCTCGGCGGTCGCCTCGCCGATCAGAATGCCGTAATTGCGGCGCACGTAATTGGTGATGGCTTCGTCGAATTTGTCGCCGCCGATGCGTACGCTGGCCGCGTAGACGATGCCGTTCAAGGAGATGACCGCCACTTCGGAGGTTCCGCCGCCGATGTCGAGGACCATGGAGCCGCGAGCTTCCTGAACGGGCAGCCCCGCCCCCACGGCGGCCGCCATGGGCTCGGGGACAATGTCGACGCTGCGCGCGCCGGCCCCCTCCGCCGATTCCTTGATGGCCCGGCGCTCCACTTGGGTGGAACCGAAAGGCACGCAGACCAGCACCCGGGGACTTGGGCTCAGGAAGCGGTTGCCGTGCACCTTCTTGATGAAGTACTGCAGCATTTTCTCGGTGTAGGTGAAATCGGCGATGACGCCGTCCTTCATCGGCCGCACCGCGGTGATGTGCCCCGGGGTCCTGCCCAGCATGTTCTTGGCTTCCACCCCGACCGCGACGATGATTTTGCCCCCGCGGGTGGGTTCGTCTTGCACTGCGACTACGGAGGGCTCGTTCAACACGATACCGCGCTCGCGCACGTAGATCAGCGTGTTCGCGGTTCCAAGATCGATTGAGAGGTCATTGGAGAAATAACCTCTAAGGCGTTTGAACATGGGGATTTTTTCGGGTGCGAAAGGGGGTGAAAAAAAGTTGCGCTAATGTAACAACCGATGGGACTTTCAGCAAGGCAACGTGTATCATCGGGAACGCTTTTTTTTGCGCACTCGCGCGCACTTTTAAACACTCGTTATGAGCCTGATCCGCCAAGACGTCGAAAAGATCGCGCGCCTCGCGCGGCTGTCGATCACCGAAGCAGAGATGCCGGTGTACGTCACCAGTCTTTCGAGCATCGTCGACTTCGTCGCGGAGCTGTCGCGGGCGCAAACCGACCGCGTCGAGCCGATGGCTCATCCGCTCGAAGGTCAGCACCAGAGGCTGCGCGCGGACGTGGTGACGGAAACCGACCAGCACGAGAAGTACCAGGCCAACGCCCCTCAGGTGCAAGCCGGACTCTATGTGGTCCCGCGAGTCATCGAGTAACGCCCTCAGTTGAGTCTACCGACGATGTATCACACCCTTTCCATAGGCGAGCTCGCCCGCCGTTTGGCTGCCAAGGAGGTCTCGAGCGTCGAGCTCACCCGGCATTTCCTGGAGCGGATCGACAGGCTGAACCCGAGCCTGAATGCCGTGATCACCCTGACGGCCGATCGCGCCCTCGATGCCGCGAGCGCGGCCGATCGACGGATCGAGGCCGGGGAACGGGGGCGCCTGCTGGGCATCCCTCTCATTCATAAAGACATTTTCTGCACCGACGGTGTTCGGACGAGCTGTGGGTCACGCATGCTCGATAACTTCATTTCCCCGTACGATGCCACCATCGTGACCAAGCTGAAGGCGGCTGGCACGGTCATGCTGGGCAAATCGAACATGGACGAGTTCGCGATGGGGTCTTCGAACGAGACCAGCTATTACGGTCCCGTGAAAAATCCCTGGGATATCACCAAGGTGCCGGGGGGCTCCTCGGGCGGCTCGTCCGCCGCCTCCGCGGCGCGCCTGGCGCCGTTCACCACG
>Ga0182012_10000521_pt1 | contig 42705 bp, 45 predicted proteins | sample 612S2SmetaG_FD_120486 | JGI IMG/M metagenome (GOLD analysis project Ga0182012, IMG submission 120486) | Permafrost microbial communities from Stordalen Mire, Sweden - 612S2S metaG | ecosystem: Environmental > Terrestrial > Soil > Wetlands > Permafrost | place: Sweden: Stordalen | collected... | reverse complement strand
TAGAGCGCTTCGGCATCCAGCACCGCGGTCGTCGCGACTACGCCGCCTTCGATCAGCGGCCCCAGGCGCCGCGCCACCTCGGTGTGGCGCATCCGTGCGGCGGCGCTGGTGTCGATCAGATAGCGCGCGATCAGCGCCACACTTCTCCGCGCTGGTTCGGGTCGGCCATGCTCTCCAGACCGCCCCGCTCGAGCCATTCGATCTGGCGCGCCCGGGCGGATTTGGCTGCCGCTTGCTGCAACGCGATCCGTACGGTGTCGGAGACACCGGTGGTGCTCAGTTCACGCTGCGCTGCTGCAAGGAGGTCGTCGTCCAGGTCAATCAATCTCTTAGGCACAGGGGCCTTTCCGGCGAATATATACTGCTGCTGCATCGAGTATATACGGCCAGCGCACTGGATTCTGGCCAGGTGGGCCGCGTCAACCACCGGCCCGGGCGCCCTCGGTGTTCTGCTGTGGCTGCTGTGACGCCCGGGATGCCTGCTCCCCGCCGGGGAGTGGACGTCGGCGCCAGTCCTTCCTATCGTGCGGGGCATGACGGTAAACGCGCCGGTAGCGCGCGGCGAGAGCGAACCGTACTACGAGCTGGGCTCCTACCACCGGCCGGTCGACACGCCATCGCCGCAGGCGCGGGTGTGGTTCGACCGCGGTCTGATCTGGGCTTACGCGTTCAATCACGAAGAGGCGATCCGCTGCTTTGCACGGGCCCTCGACGCCGACCCGGGGCTGGCGATCGCGCGATGGGGCATCGCGTATGCGATCGGTCCCAACTACAACAAGGCGTGGGACGCCTTCGACCCAGTCGACCTGGCAGCGTCACTGGCCCGCGCTCGCTCGGAACTGCGCGATGCCGCGGACGGCCGCGCCTCGCCGGTGGAACGTGGCCTGATCGAGGCGTTGCAAACCCGCTTCCCAACTGCGGACCCGGACGACGCCGACGCGCTGCTGGCCGGCCATTCCGCCTATGCCGACGCCATGGTCGCGCTGGCCAAGGACTACCCGGACGACGTCGACGTTGCGGCCCTGGCGGCAGACGCGCTGGTCAACGTGACCGCGTGGGCGCTCTGGGACACCAAAACCGGTGCGCCGTCGCCGGGTTCGCGGGTGGTGCAGGCCGCGCGGATTCTCGAGGACGCGCTCGCCACGCCCGGCGGACGCGAGCATCCCGGTGTCTTGCACGTGTATCTGCACGCCATGGAGATGTCGGCCACGCCGGAAGATGCGCTGCCCGCCGCGGACCTGCTGCGCGGCCTGGTCCCCGACGCGGGCCACCTGCAACACATGCCCAGCCACATCGACGTGCTCTGCGGGGACTATCGCAGCTCGGTGGCGTCGAATCAGGCTGCGGTGCAAGCTGACCGGCGGTTCGTCGAACGCGAGGGCCCGCTGAACTTCTACTCCCTGTACCGCGCGCACAATCTGCACTTTGTCGTGTACTCGGCGATGTTCCAGGGGCAGTCGCAGGTCGCGCTGCAAGCCGCCGAAGAGCTGGCCCAACAACTCACACCCGAGTTGCTATCGGTCGCATCCCCGCCGATGGCTGACTGGCTGGAAGCCTTCGTGCCGCTGCGAGTACACGTCCTGGTCCGGTTCGGACGCTGGGACGAGCTGATCGCTGAGCCGCTGCCCGCCGACGTCGATCTGTACTGCACCACCGCGGCTACCCTCCACTACGGGCGCGGCGTCGCGCACGCCGCCACGGGACAGCTGGCACAGGCGCGTGCCGAGCGGGAAGCGTTCACCCAGGCCTATGCTCGGATCCCCGATTCCCGCTACCTGTTCAACAACACCAGCCGCGATATCCTGGCCATCGCGGGCGTCATGCTCGATGGCGAAATCGCCTACCGTGAATGCAAATTCGACGAAGCGTTCGCCCGCCTTCGGCGCGCCATCGAACTCAGCGACGCACTTCCTTACGACGAGCCGTGGGGCTGGATGCAACCGCCCCGGCACGCCTACGGGGCACTGCTGCTCGAGCAGGGGCACGTTGAGCAGGCCGCCGCGGTGTACGCCGCCGACCTCGGCATCGATGCCACGCTGAGCCGGCCATGTCAGCACCCCGGCAACGTGTGGAGCCTGCACGGTTACCACGAATGCCTGCAGCGACTGGGCCGGACGGTCGAGGCCGCGTCGGTCGGCCAACAACTCGCGTTGGCCGAGGCCCACGCCGACGTGCCCATCCTCGCCTCTTGCGCGTGCAGGCTGGAGGTGACCGCGCCTCGCTGCGGTGACTGATTCGCGGTGTAAAAACAACGGCCGCTTCGCCAATTGGCGAAGCGGCCGTCGAGTGGTCTGGCTCTTTACAGCGGGATCCAGACTCCGAAGAAGTCGAAGCCCCACTGGTTGTACCCGGGGTCCCACCGGGGTGTTTCCTGGTAGCCCCAGTAGTTGATCGGGCCACCCCTCCACTCGCCCCCGGGCGGCGGGATCGGTCCGCCCCAGCCCGGCCGCGGCGGCGCGCCCGCGCCCCAGGGTGCGGGGCCGTCGCCCCACGGGGCTCCATGGAAGTAGCCATGCTGGGGATCCCCGTGCCATGCGGGTCCACCGGGGCCGCCCGGCCCGTGGAAGTCCCCGGGTCCACCGGGGCCGCCCGGCCCGTGGTAGTCCGCAGGACCACCGGGTCCGCCGTGGCCATGAGGGTCTCCGGCCGGCGGCCCGCCATGGTCACCGCCGGGAGCGCCTGCGGGTGGTGGCGCGCCATGGTTACCGCCGGGTGCGCCTGCGGGTGCCGGCCCGCCATGGTTACCGCCCGGAGCACCCTCGGGTGCCGGCGCGCCATGACTTGAATTCGGAGCCGGCGACGGCCGCCCAGGGTCGGCGTTTGCCAATCCGGCGCCCATACCCAGCGCTGCTGCGCTTAGCGAACCGGCGATGGTCAACCCTGCGACCATTTGCCTTAGTTTCATGGTCTTCCCCTGTCTGGTAGTGAGTTCCTTGAACTCTCGATACCCAAGGTAAATAGGGTGCCTATGAATCAGCTATGACCGACCTCTGCGAATCTTTTGCATCCGCTCGGCAGTACGCGCAGCTGATGGGCGTCACTGTCTTAACGATCATGGGGGGGCCGGGGCCAGGGTCGATGAGGGAGATGGCAATGATAAAGCGATGCGACTTCTAGTCCTTGCGATCTTCTCCGCCCTCATCGGCCTGGCCGTGCCGGCGCACGCCGACGCCGGTGGCTATCTCGCCGAGCTGAATCGGGCCGGCGTTTCGTATAGCGACCCGACCGATGCGACCAACGCAGGGCTATCCCTGTGTCAAAGGCTAGCTAGGGGCGATAGTTTCGACTCTGCCGTCGATTCAGTGACAGCGACCGGGTACAGCGAGCATGACGCCGGGTTTATCCTCGGCGCCGCGGTCGAAAACCTCTGCCCGGATCTGGTACCCGCGTTGAACCAGTGGCTCCAAAGACCGAATCCCGCCGCGCCGCCGCCGCTGGTCCCGCCCGACATGCCGCCCTTCGGGAGGTAATCGTTCCACCGATGAAAAGGTGACCTGGTCTGTTCGGTTGTCACCAAGGCACCGCATTCGCGCCGCGAGGGGGGAGCCGCGCCGGCAGACTTAATCGCTGTTCAGTCGGCGCCGGCGGGCGTGGTCACAGATGCCCGCGTCCCACCGCCGACCGTCGAGGTGATCTTCATCGATCCGCCTATCGCGTCAACCCGGACCGCCAGGGACGCGAGTCCGATGTGACCTTCGGCGACGCATCGGTCCAGGACGGCCGGATCGAACCCGATTCCGTCGTCGACGACGCTCAGTGTTATCACGTCGCCCGTTTTGGCGAGGCGGACCTGCACGGTGCTCGCCCGCGCATGCTTGTGTGCGTTGGCGAGCAGTTCGCGGGCCGCCCGGTACAACAGGGACTGTGCCCGTGGCCGGCCGACCTCCTCGAGATCGGCTTCGATGGCGAAGTTTCCGCGGTGCTCGTAGTCTCGGATCAGCTCACGCAGGGCGGCGGTGAGACCCACTTCGGTGAGCACGTGGGGATGCAGTGCGGTGACGGCGCTGCGCAGCCGGGTTGCCGTGTCCTGAATTGCCTGGTAGACGGCGTTTAGCTCCGGATCGCTATGCCGATCGCGGACTTCGTCAAGTTCGAGTCGCGCCGCCAGCAGATCCTGCAGCGGTCCGTCGTGCAGTTGCTCGGCCAGTGCTCGGGAGTGGCGCTCGTCGGCGCGCATCGCCTCCGAGACAAGCGTGCGGCGCATGTCGAGCAATGCCGCCACGCGCTGTGCGGCGCGAGTCAGGAAATAACACATGGCGGTTACTGCAGCCGCCAACCACAGCAGCAATGCGAAATGGGTGTAGACAACTTTCGGCAGCTCGACCGTGTCGTCGCGCTTGGCGTAGACGATCCACACGCCGAGATACCCGACGGCGGTGCAGATTCCAACGCCGGCCGCCAGCGGCGGACGGTCCTGGAACGCCACCGAAATCGGCAGCAGGAAGAACACCGGCAGCAACGCCACTGTGGCGCCCCCTGACACCACACAGAGCGCCACCACGGCGAGCACGTCGATACCCGTCGAGGCCCAGCCGGCCCACGCCGGCACTGGGCCGCGCAACACCACTACCACCCACACCAGTGCGGCAATGCTGTAGACGCTCAGTATCAACGCATAAGCCAACGGCAGCCAGTGCTCAACCTCCCACACTGAGACCAACACGACGATCAAACCGATCAGCGGCAGTCGAAGAAACGCCGACAAGCGGACGGGTTCGGCCGCAATGAAGTCGACCAGTCGAGCCAGCGGGCGGGCCATTATTCGAGCAGCCCGCGGCGCATCGCCGCCGCGACAGCAGCGGCGCGATCACCGACGCCGAGTTTGTCGTACAACCGTTGCACGTGGGTCTTGACCGTGGACGGCGCCAGGTACAGCTCCGCAGCGATCGCGGGGATGCTGAGACCCTGGGCGATGAAATCCAGCACCTCACGCTCGCGGGGGCTGAGCACCGGTGTCTGGACGTCGCCGCGGCGGCGGATCTCGCCCGCCAGACCGGCGGCGAGGGCGGCCGACACGACATCTCGGCCCTTGGCGCAGTCGAGCACGCCTCTAACGATCTCGGTTTTCGTCGATTCTTTGGGCAGGAATCCCGCGGCACCTTCCTCCAGGGCATGGAAGACGATCGCCGACTCATCGTGCGCCGACAGCAACAAAACCCTGGTCGGCAGGTCATCGCGGCGCACTGCGGCGGCGACCTTTGCACCGTCCATGCCGGGCATTCGGTAATCCAGCAGCGCGACGTGCGGTAGATGGGTTTTAATCAGTGCCAAGGCAGCGACACCGTCACCAGCTTCAGCGACCACATCTACGACGCCGCTCGACGTCAGCGCGCGCACGAGGCCGTCGCGAAACAGCGGGTGGTCTTCGCCGACGACCACCCGCACTTTGTCGGTGGCCTCCGCGCCGGTCATGCCCTGCAGTGTCCCACAGCGGTCGTCGCCGTTTCCCCCAATCGGGGGACGCGCGATTCATCCCGCACACCGACTGGTCAGCGGACTGACAGCGCCGATCCGCGCCGGAATAGTTACTGCCAGGCTGGCGATCGCTGGCAAAAGGATCGAAGGCGCCCGACGAGGGGTGGGCGCCTTCAACCGCGAAAAGGACTATCCAACGTGAATGCAACCAACGCCTACAACGACGGCGTGGCCGAAGCCCGCATCGAGTGGGTGGCGAACGGACGGTGTCTTTCCATCGATCCCGACAGGCTCTTTGTTGCCGGAGCGGCGCAGAAGAAAGCGGCTCTTATTTGCCGGGCCTGTCCTGTCACCGTGCAGTGCCTTGCCGACGCGCTCGATAACCAGATGGACTTCGGTGTGTGGGGCGGAATGACCGCCCGCCAACGGAGGGCGTTGCTCAAGCAGCACCCCGAGGTGGTTTCCTGGTCGGAGTTCTTCGCGGCCCAGCGCAAGAATGGCAAGACCGACAAACCGGCTTAACCAGCCACTTGCCGGGCTGGGTGACGGCGACCGCGAAAGACGACTTGCGGTCGCCGTCACCCTGCGAACTTGATCAGGCGTTTATCACCTCCCGCTGTGAGCCGTTGTCGTGGAACACCTTCCGTCCTTCGCCGCGGCCGACAGAAATCTTGCGAGGCTTGGCCTTTTCGGCCACGGGGATGTGCAGGCACAGGACGCCTTCGTTGTATGAGGCCTCGATTCTTTCGGTGTCGAGGTTTTCCCCGAGCACCAGCTGCCGGCTGAACACCCCGCGCGGTCGCTCGGTGGCCAGCATTTCTCTGTTGGGGTCCAAGCCCCGACGCTCCGCGCGCACGGTCACCACGTTGCGTTCGATGTCGATGTCCAACGAGTCGGCGTCGATTCCGGGCAGGTCGAACTCGACCACGAATTCTTCGCCCTCGCGCCAGGCGTCCATTGGCATCACAGCCGGACGGGCCGCCGTGCCCAGCGCTTGCTGAGCGAAACGGTCCAGCTCACGGAACGGGTCGGTACGCATCAGCATGGTCGTCACCTCTCACTCCAATCTGTTGCGGTAGCTACACCATTACCTATGTCTTACGACATAGATTTGATATATCATCATCGGCATTTGAGCGCAAGTGTGATAAACAGGTTTTCTGTGCGAGCACCCAAGGAGATGCTTGATGGCTGATCTTCCCGGCCCTACCGGTGCGCCGGCGCCCTACCACGGGGTGTACGGCATCTCGGTAACGGCTGAGCTCTCCGGCATCCCGGTGCAGTCGCTGCGCCTCTATGAACGCTACGGTCTGCTGACACCCGCTCGAAGTGATGGCGGAACCCGGCGCTACAGCGCCGACGACCTGACCCGGCTACGACGCATCAGCGTGTTGGTCGAAGCCGGAATCAACCTGGCCGGCATCGCTCGCATCCTCGACCTCGAAGACGACAACGCCGCACTGTCAGCGGCCATGCGCAACACGCCAAAAGCGCCGAAAGCCAAGCCAGTTCAGGATCAACCGTCGTCCTGAGTTTGACCGGTGCGCTAGTCGGGTATCAATTGCGCCATGACCAGTGCAAAGACCCTTGCCGCGACGCCTGTCCGTGAAGCGACGCCTGTCCGTGAAGTGTGGCCGGGTAGGGCCTACCCGCTGGGTGCGACCTACGACGGCGCGGGCACCAACTTCGGGTTGTTCAGCGAGGTGGCCGAGCGCGTCGAACTGTGCCTGTTCGACGCCGACGGCGCGGAGACCCGGATCACGCTGCCCGAGGTCGATAGCTTCGTCTGGCACGGTTACGTGCCGGGCATCGAACCGGGCCAACGCTACGGTTACCGTGTCTACGGCCCGTATGAGCCCCAAGAGGGACTCCGGTGCAATCCGAGCAAGCTGCTGCTGGATCCGTACTCGAAGGCCATCGACGGCACCTTCGACTGGAACCAGTCGCTGTTCAGCTATAACTTCGGCGACCCCGACAGCCGCAACGACGACGACTCCGCAGCCAGCATGCCCAAGTCAGTGGTGATCAACCCGTTCTTCGACTGGAGTAACGACCGCTCGCCGAACCGGGAATATGCCGACAGCGTCATCTACGAGGCGCACGTCAAGGGTCTGACCAATACCCATCCAGACATCCCCGAGCAGCTGCGCGGCACCTACGCCGCGGTGGCGCACCCGGTGATCATCGAACACCTGCAGAGCATCGGCGTCACCGCGATCGAGCTGATGCCGATACACCACTTCGCCAACGACTCCACATTGCTGGACAAGGGTCTGTCGAATTACTGGGGCTACAATACGATTTCGTTCTTCGCGCCCGACCCGAAGTATTCCGGCGCAACCACGCCGGGCGGACAGGTGCAGGAGTTCAAGGCGATGGTGCGCGCTCTGCATGAGGCCGGCATCGAGGTCATCCTCGATGTGGTCTACAACCACACCGCGGAGGGCAATCACATGGGCCCGACGCTGTCGATGCGCGGTATCGACAATGGCGCGTACTACCGACTGGTCGATGACGACAAGCGCTACTACATGGACTACACCGGCACGGGTAACAGCCTCAACGTCGGGCATCCGCACTCGTTGCAGCTGATCATGGATTCGCTGCGCTACTGGGTGACCGAGATGCACGTCGACGGCTTCCGGTTCGACCTTGCGTCCACGCTGGCCCGCGAGTTCTACGACGTCGACAAACTGTCGACGTTCTTTGAACTCGTACAACAGGATCCAACGGTCAGCCAGGTCAAGCTCATCGCCGAACCGTGGGACGTCGGGCCCGGCGGCTACCAGGTGGGCAATTTCCCGCCGCAATGGACCGAGTGGAACGGGAAGTACCGCGACACCGTCCGGGACTTCTGGCGCGGTGAGCCCTCCACGCTCGACGAGTTCGCCTACCGGTTGTCGGGATCAGCCGACCTCTACGAGCGCACCGGGCGCAGGCCGGTCGCCTCGATCAACTTCGTCACCGCCCACGACGGGTTTACGCTGCGCGACTTGGTGTCCTATAACGAGAAGCACAACGACGCCAACGGCGAGGACAACAATGACGGCGAGAGTCACAACCGGTCGTGGAACTGCGGCGCGGAAGGGCCGACTGACGACGCCGGCGTCAACGAGCTGCGCGCCCGCCAGCAGCGCAATCTGATCACCACTCTGCTTCTGTCGCAGGGTGTTCCGATGATCTGCCACGGCGACGAACTTGGTCGCACGCAGGACGGCAACAACAACGGCTACTGCCAGGACAACGAGCTGACCTGGATCGACTGGGCCGACGCCGACGCCGGCCTGCTGGAGTTCACCCGCGTCGTCTCCGCACTGCGCGCCAACCACCCGGTATTCCGCAGGCACCGCTTCTTCAGCGGCAAGCCGGTGGGCCGCCGCGGCCAGGACGGCCTGCCCGACATCGCCTGGTTCGCCCCGGACGGGGCAGAGATGGCCGACGAGGACTGGGGCGCGGGCTTCGCGAAATCCGTCGCGGTGTTCCTCAACGGCCACGGCATTCCCGACCACGATGCCCGCGGGCAGCGAGTGCTCGACGACTCATTCGTGTTGTGCTTCAATGCCCACTACGAGCCCATCGAATTCATACTTCCACCAGCTGATTTCGGCACCGGTTGGCGCACGGTGGTGCACACCGGAGTCGATGCTGCGGAACTCTCCGAGGAGGAACTGGGCGCGGCGGCAAAGCTGACCGTCGACGCCCACACCGCGGTGGTGTTGCAGGCCGCATCGACCGGCTGATTATCACGGCGAGCAGTCGCAAAGGCCCCCGCACGCACGGCGTGTCGGGGGCTTTTGCGTCTGCTCGCTAGAGTCATGGGGTGAACGAGCCGAACGTCGTGCCGGACGACGTCGATTTCGCGAAGCGCACGCCATACTTTGTGCGCGACGAAACCAATTACGTGCCAAACGATATCGCGCGTGGCGGGTGGGGCCCGGCTCTCAGCGGCCACGTTGTCGGCGGCCTGTTGGGCTGGGCAATGGAACGCGCAGTCGATGACCCGCAGCTGCAACCTGCTCGGCTGACCATCGATCTTCCGCGACCCACGGCGCTGGAACCGGTCGAGGTGCACACCGAAGTGCGACACGACGGACGGCGATTGCGGCTGGTCGAGGCCGTCCTCACCCAGAATGGGAGCACGGTGGCACGCGGCAGCGCGCTGTTCATGCGGCGCGGCCTCCAGCCCGACGGACACGTGTGGTCACAACCCGTGCAGATGCCGCCGCTACCCGTCGAGCATGACGGCGCCAACCCGACGCTTTTCCTCCGGACCTACGGCTGGGGCAGTGCAATCCAGAATCCAGATCCCGACTGGGCCCACAGCTCTGGACCGAAATACACGTGGATACACGAAACGCGCCCGTTGATCGACGGCGAACCGCTTACCGCCTTCAGCCGGGTGGCGATGGCTGCCGACGTCACGGCCGCGATCGCCAACTGGGGAACCCACGCGTTGCAGTTCATCAACGCCGACTACACCCTGACCCTGAGTCGGCTGCCCGACGGGCCCCATATCGGGCTCGCCTCACTTACTCACTACAGCAACGACGGGGTGGCCACCGGTTCGGCCGTCCTCGTCGACCACAAGGGCCCACTGGGCAATGCTGTATCTGTCGCGATCGCGCATTCCGGATTTCGTCCGCTGTCGGCCCAGCCGCCGGCTGGATAGCAGCTCAGAGTCTGTCGAAGAAGCTGTTGACGATGTCGTCGCCGATGCCGATGCCGGCACCGGTGACGATCGCCTGGCCGAATCGTCCGCCAAGGAACCGCTGCAGCGTCCCGCCGCCAGACGGCGCGGGCTGCTGGTACTGCGGTTGGTATTGAGGCTGGTATTGCGGTTGGTACGGGGGCTCGTATTGCGACGGTGGCGCGTACTGGGGGGTCGGCGGGTAGTACGGCTGGACTGCCGGGGCCGGCTCCGTCACCGCCACATGGTTGTCGACCAGGGCGTGAATCGCCTGCAGGAGCTCGGTGGTGGTGCTTTGCTCGTCGCGTATCGCTAACGCGATCTCCTTGAGGTCCAGGGCCCATTCGCGGGCATTGGGGTCGCCGGCGGTGGCCGCGGCGGACAATTTGTCGGCCAGCGTTTGGATCAGCGTGCCGGTTTGTTGCGCTTGCTGCTGCAGCGCACTGAATTGGCGGTCCACGGTCTCGGTGTCCACTACCGCGCTCCCTTCGCTAGGTGTCTCAATCGACTTCTACTCTCATAGTCAACGATTTTGCTGAGACGCGGCTGAAGGATTCCGATGATTCGGCCCCCGAACTGACAGGTGGTGTTAGCACCGGTCCACTCGTCATCAGCACGGCGCCCGCCTCGCCAACCGGCAAAGCGGGCGCCGTGAGAGCTGGCCTTTTACAGCGGGATCCAGACCCCGAAGAAATCGAAGCCCCACTGGTTGAATCCGGGATCCCACCTGGGTGTTTCCTGGTAGCCCCAGTAGTTGATTGGCCCACCGCCCCACTGCCCTCCAGGCGGCGGGATCGGTCCGCCCCATTCCGGTCGTGGTGGCTCACCCGGTCCCCAGGGCGCATTGCCGTCGCCCCACGGGGCTCCGCGGAAATAGCCACGCTGCGCATCTCCATGCCATCCGCCGGGTCCGCCCGGGCCGTGTTCGCCGGGGCCGCCCGGTCCGCCGGGGCCACCCGGGCCGTGATCGCCGGGGCCACCCGGTCCGCCGGGGCCACCCGGACCCTGTTCGCCCGGTCCGCCCGGGCCGCCCGGGCCCTGTTCGCCCGGTCCGCCCGGGCCACCAGGTCCGCCGGGACCATGCATGGCGGGGCCACCTGGTCCGCTCGGGCCGGGTCCGTCCGGGCCAGCGGGTCCGCCTGGGCCACCTGGTCCGCCGGGGCCGGCCGGGCTGTGGGGGGCGTTCGGAGCCAGCGGTGGCGGAGCCGGAGCGGCGCTTGCCGAACCGGCGCCCACGCCGAACGCCGCAGCGCCAAGAACGCCGGCGGTGGTTAACCCCCCGAAAATTCGCTTCAGCTTCATGGTCCTTCGCCTGTCTACTGGTGAATACCTCGAACATGTGCATTCCCGCGCGTGCGCCCCCTTACACATGAGTCTTCCCAGCGGATCAGCCGCGGCGGGTCAAAGGGCGGGCCGCAGGGCAGGAACCATTCCCATCTCGGTAAATTTGAACGCTATGACGCGGAAGGAAATCTCATGAATGCAGGTGTCGAGCAGTTGGAGTTTCAGGCAGAGGCTCGCCAACTGCTGGATTTGATGATCCACTCGATCTACTCCAGCAAGGATTCATTTCTGCGGGAGTTGGTCTCAAACGCCTCCGACGCGCTGGACAAGCTGCGGCTCGAAGCGTTCCGCGACAAGGACCTGGACGTCGACACCTCCGATCTCCACATCGAGATCGAGCCGGACAGGGCCGCACGCACGCTGACCATTCGCGACAACGGCATCGGTATGACGCGCGCCGAGGTGGTGGACCTGATCGGCACTTTGGCCAAGTCAGGTACCGCCGAGCTGCGTCAGCAGTTACGAGAGGCCAAGAACGCTGCTGCGTCGGAGGACCTGATCGGTCAGTTCGGCATCGGCTTCTATTCGGTCTTCATCGTGGCCGACAAAGTCGAGCTGCTGACGCGCAAGGCCGGCGAGAGCGAGGCCACCAGATGGGAGTCGAGCGGCGACGGCACCTACACCATCGAATCCGTCGACGGGGCGCCGCAGGGAACGTCGGTCACCCTGCACCTCAAGCCCGAGGACGCCGAGGACGACCTGCACGACTACACCCAGGAATGGAAGATCAGGAACCTGGTCAAGAAGTACTCCGACTTCATTGCCTGGCCCATCCGCATGGAGATCGAGCGACGCACCCCGGCCACCGAGGCGGGCGGCGAAGAGGTCGTCACCGTCGAGACCGAGACCCTCAACTCGATGAAGGCACTCTGGGCCCGGCCTAAAGACGAGGTCTCCGACGAGGAGTACAAGGAGTTCTACAAGCACATCGCGCACGTGTGGGACGACCCGCTCGAGGTCATCGCCATGAAGGCCGAGGGCACCTTCGAGTACCAGGCCCTGCTCTTCATTCCGTCGCACGCGCCGTTCGATCTGTTCAGCCGGGACGCGACCATCGGGATCAACCTCTACGTCAAACGCGTCTTCATCATGGGCGACTGTGACCAGCTCATGCCCGAGTACCTGCGTTTCATCAAGGGCGTTGTCGACGCACAGGACATGTCGCTCAACGTTTCCCGCGAGATCCTGCAGCAGGACCGGCAGATCAAGGCGATCCGTCGCCGGCTGACCAAGAAGGTCTTGTCCACGATCAAGGAGCTGCAGTCCGAACGGCCCGAGGACTACCGCACCCTGTGGACTCAGTTCGGCAAGGTCCTCAAGGAGGGCCTGCTGTCAGACCCGGACAACCGGGACGCCCTGCTGGGCATCACCTCGTTCGCCTCGACGCACAGTGACGAGGAAGCCACCACCCTCGCCGAGTACGTCGAGCGCATGAAGGAGGGCCAGGAGCAGATCTTCTTCGCCACCGGCGAGACTCGCGAGCAAATTCTGAAGTCACCGCACCTCGAGGCATTCAAGGCCAAGGGCTACGAGGTGCTGCTGCTCACCGACCCGGTCGACGAGGTCTGGGCGGGCGTGGTGAACGAGTTCGATGGCAAACCGTTGCAGTCGGTAGCCAAGGGCGAGGTGGACCTCGACTCCGAGGAGGAAAAGACTGCGCACGAGGCCGAGCGCGAGGAGCAAGGGAAGGACTTCGCCGAGCTGCTGACGTGGTTGCAGGAGACATTGAATGATCACGTCAAAGAAGTGCGGTTGTCCACCCGCCTGACCGAGTCACCGGCTTGCCTGATCACCGACGCGTTCGGCATCACGCCTGCGCTCGCGCGGCTCTACCGGTCTTCCGGGCAGGACGTTCCGCTTGCGAAGCGGATTCTCGAACTCAATCCGAACCATCCGCTCGTCACCGGCCTTCGCCAAGCTCATCAGGACCGCGGTGACGATCCTTCGGTCGCTGAGACCGCGGAATTGCTGTATGGCACAGCACTTCTGGCTGAAGGCGGCGCGCTTGAGGATCCGGCGAGGTTCGCCGAGCTGCTCGCCGACCGGTTGGCTCGCACGGTGTAATCCGCAGTTGTCACATCCGGCGAAGACGCCGTCTCGGTAGCACGCAGATCCTCAGTAGCCGATCGATGGCAGGAAGGGACCACGGGGTTCTTGGTAGAACCCCAGTGCCATCAGGTTCAGCATGTAGACCACCCGCAATCCCTGCTCGAAACACCATCGCAGCAACTCGGCGTTGCGTAACGGTACTAAGAATCCGCTCCATGAGAACTCGTCGGCGCTCGCGATCAATGCCATGAGATCGTCGTTGCTCACCGCAATTGAGTGACCGAAAAAGCCGATCCCGGTGGTGTATCCGGTGATCCGCCCGTCGCGTTGGACGACCTTGGCCGATTGGTGTGCAATCGCATCACGCAATTGACCGCCTCGGTCGTGGCCGTGCACCTGGGAACAGAGTCTGTTGCATTCATCGACGTCGGCGTCGGCAGCGTCGCGCACATCAAATCCCTTGAGGCGCATCAATAGTGGTTTGCCTTGGATTGCGGCGAGTGGTTCGCGGGTCTGAAAGCCGAGTTTGGTGTACAGGCTCATCGAGCGGGTGTTGTAGGCGGCCTGAACCAGTCGTACCCCCAATGCGTGTTGCTCGATGCTGCGGTCCAGCACCGCCCGCATCAGGGTGCGGCCGATACCGGTGTCGTGCACGTCGGGAGCAACGGTGACCGGACCTACGCTGAAGATTGCCGAACGTTCGTCGAGGAAGTTGCTGCCGACGATCCGATCATCCGATTCGACGACGACGCCGAAGAATTCGGGATGGGATTGCAGCGAGGCGACCAACTCTCGCGCAGGCTGCATCGACGGGAAATCCGGCGGAAAGCTATGCCGAGTGGCGATCGCGTGGAAGGCCTCGTAGCAGATGCGGCCGCAGTCCTCGATATCTGCCCGCGCCATGGCGCGTACCCGGATCATCCTTATCCATGGCTGATCTGGACGGCTTTGACCACCAGTAGCAGCGCGCCGACGACCAGATAGGCACGCAAGGCGATCATGCCCAGCCGGGTGCCGGCTGACCAGGTGACCGGCTCCAGCAGGGCCAGGGGCGGCATCCGCCAATTGTTGCGGTCGACGCTGCGCGCTGAGGGTTTTGCTGCCGGCGGTGCGGGCTGGCGGCGGTCCATCCAGCGCAGCGCCGGTATCGCGGCGGCGCCGAGCACGACCATGGCCAGCGCCAAGTAGCCGGCAACCGCGACGACGTTGAGGTGGGGGAACAAAGTGGTGGCCATCAGGATTCCCGACAGCAGCAGGAGGATGCCGACGATCAGCACGGCGACAATGTTGAGCCAGGCGCGATTGACCCATGGGCCCAACACTTCCCGGTCGTTGCACAACAGCAGCAGAAACACACTGGCGCTGGGCAGCAGCAGGCCGGCCAGGGCCTGCACCGCGGTGGTGATCAAGCCGAGCGGGGCCCCGGGAATCAGCACGATGGCCGCAGCCAGCACCACCATCGCGGTGTAGGAGAGGTAGAACTGTTTGGCGTCGGCGAACCCCCGGTGCAGCGAGTGCTTCAGGCCGAACACGTCGCCGAAGGCGTAGCTGGTCGCCAGGGTCACCGCGGCTGCGCCAATGATCGAGGCGTCCATCAGCACGATCGCAAACAACCAGCCAAGCGCCGAACTGTTTTGGCCCAGCAGGTGTGCGATACCGCCGGCGTCGGTGAACTTCCCCACCGTGTTCGTGGATTGCGCCGCCCAATAGCCGGTCATCAGCAGCGCCGCGGCGCCGACCACCACGACGAACGCGCCCAGCACGGTGTCGGCGCGTTCATAGGGAATGAATCGGGGAGTGATGCGTTTGTCGACGATGTTGGACTGCTGAAAAAAGAGCTGCCAGGGTGCCACGGTGGTGCCGACGATCGCGATGATCAGCAGCACCGAGTCCGAGGTCACGCCTCCCGAGATACTAGGGACCACAAACGATTTCGCCGCGTGCACCCACTGCGGGTGCGACATCAGCAGCATCGGGATCTGCGCCAGGGTGATGGCGATGAAGACGAACATGGCCCGCTCCCACCGCCGGAAGCTGCCGCTTGCCATGATCGCGACCAGTGCCGCCGCCGCGATCGGCACCACAACGTATTTGGAGATGCCGATGTATTCGGCGGCCAGGCTGACGCCGATGAACTCGGTGACGATCGTCAGGAAGTTCAGCAAGAACAGGTCGCCGACGGAAAACCAGCCCCAGCCGCGGCCGAAGCGTTCGTTGATCAATCGGGCGTGCCCGACCCCGGTGACCGCGCCGAGTCGCACCACCATTTCCTGGTTGACGATGAGCACCGGAATCAGCAGCAGCAGCACCCACAACAGCGAGTAGCCGTAGTTCTGGCCGGATTGGGCGTACGTGGCGACCCCGCCGGCGTCGTTATCGCCAACCATCACGATGATCCCGGGACCGACGATGGCCAGCAGGGTCAACAGGCGGGTCTTCCACGTACGGGGATGGTCGGTTTCGCCGAGGCTGATGCGCCCGAACGCGCCCTCGATATCGCCCAGGTGCGCGGAGTCGAGCACCGCCGTCCGCCGCGGCTCGGCCGCCTCGACGCTGCCGGCCCCGGGGCGGGCGGCGTTGTCGTCGTCGGCGGTCACGGTGTCTCACCACCCGGCACGGGCGCGCTGCGGTCACTCACGGAGTGGACTTCGCGGGCCGGGCGGGGGGCGGGGTCGCGGCGGCGCCAGTCTTCGGGAATGGTGGCCTCCAGCACGTCGTCGACGGTGACCACCCCGAGCACGCGGTCCTGCTCGTCGACGACCGGGATGGCGTAGAGGTTGTAGTCGGCCATCAACAGCGCGATATCGGTGAGGTCGGCGTCGGCGGTAACCCGCACCGGATCTGAATCCATCAGTGCGCCAACATTGTCACCGGGCTCGGCCTGCAGCAACTTGATCACTGACACCACCCCGACGAGGCGTCCGTCCGCATCGAGGACATGCGTCTTGACGAGCGCCTCTGACTGTAAACCGTGCGCGGCGGCGATCAGCGCCAGCGCCGAGCCCGCGGTCGCGGTGGCGGCGCAGGAGACGAAGTCGACGTTCATCAGCCCGCCGGCGCTCTCGGGGTTGAACCCCATCAAGGTGATCACCTTGATGCGCTGCGGGGCGGGCATCAGGTCCAGCACCCGCCGACGCCGCGATTGACGCAAGTCTGCGATCGCATCGGCGGCGTCGTCGGCGCGCATCCGGCCCAGCAGTGCGGCGACCTCGTCATCGGGCATGCCGTCGAGTAGCCGGCTGGCCTTTTCGGGGTCGAGCTCTTCGAATACGTCGGCTTCCAACTCGGGGTCGCTGTGGACCCGATCCAGGATCTCGCCACCCTCGGCCTTGTCGGCTTCCTCGAGAAGATCGGCGATGTCGGCGGCTTTGAACCCGCCGAATCGGCCGGACAGCCGGCGCACGGCGTCGGTGTGCGCGTGGCCGATCAGCGGTTCGAATGCCTTCCAATCGCGGGCCGCGTGCCCGCCGGAACCCTTGATCAGCCCGAACAACCTCGGCGGGCGGCGGGTGTCCAGCTGCGCCAGCACCCACCCTTCGCCGGTATCTTCGAGCTCGACGTCGTAGGCGCGCACCAGCTCCACGGCGGCGACATCGATCAGCCGGTGCCCCAACACATCGGCGCGCAGCAGCACCTCACCGTCGCGACGCTCAAACCCGCGCAGGTCGATCTTGTTCTTGGCCAACACAACTCGGTCGGTGGCGTACTCGCGAATCGTTCCGCTGCCGATGAACACCCGCCGCCCGCCGACTCCGGCAACGATCCCGGTCACCAACGGATACTCGTCGTTGCCGCGTAGCCGCACGATCACGTCCTCAACCCGGCCCACGGCCTCACCGGAGGGGGCCAGTACGGGCGAGCGCAACAGCTGTGAGAGGTGGATCTCCGGCAGCCCGCCGCGATGCTCAGTGGCCGTCTCTGGGGTGTTCACTTGCTCCTCCTCAACACGCTGCGAGAGGCCCTCGCGGCATGGCCTATTGGACCACGGCCCAACCAGACGGAACCGCGAACCTAGGTTGATTCTCGGCCATTGAGCAGTGAACAAACGGTGACCGAACCGATCCGACTTAGTGAGTCGGGACCAGTGTGCCGGTGAGGTGGTCGTAGGCGACGTGGCAGTGCAGGCGGACGCCGGTGACGAGGGTGTCGTCGTCGGCATAGAAGCGCGGGTTGTGATTCATCGCCAGGCCACGGCCACCTTCGATCGGTCGCGGATTGTTGTCGGCGTCCAGTTCGGCGTCTTGGACGCCGAGGGCGACGTACAGGCCGCCGTAGCGGTTGACGAATTCGGAGACGTCGTCGTAGCCGAGGGTGGGCTCGATCTCCGTGACTTTGTCGGCGCCGACGACGCGCCGAAATGTTGGGAGGCCGGCGTCGATCCAGCGTGGCTGGTTGTGGACCGCGGGCACATCCTGCAGATACTCGACGGTGGATGAGCAGTTGTAGGCCTGTGCGGAGTGCTGGGCCAAGGTTTCGAGCCGCTTCTGGACCTCGGCCATATCGGCTTCGACGGAGCAGCGGATGGTGCCCCAGAGGGTGCTCGTCTGGCCGACGATGTTGAATCGGCCGACGTCCTCGACATGGCCGATGGTGGCCGTGAACGGTTCGAACGCACTGATCTGCCGGTAGAGCTGTCCGATGCCGGTGAGGATGGCTCCGACCGCGGGCATCGTGTCGATTCCCATCCAGGGGGTGGACCCGTGCACCTGCATGCCGGTGATGGTGATCTTGATCAGGCAGGAGGCGGCGAACTGGTTACCGCAGCGGTAGCCGATGTATCCCTTCGGGTAGGGGGCGACGTGGAAGCCGAAGGCCATCGTGGGCTCTGGGTCGTCGCAGGCACCTTCGGCGAGCATCTGGCGCGCCCCGCCTTCTTCGTCGACGGGCGGGCCCTCTTCGGCTGGTTGAAAAACCAACAACACTGTGCCCGGGAGGAACCCGCGATTCTCGGCCAGGACGGTGGCGGCTCCCAGCAATATCGCGGTGTGGCAGTCGTGGCCGCAGGCGTGCGATACCGGGAACGGTCCGCCGGGGTAGTTCTCGTCGATCACATGGGAGGCGTACGGTGCGCCGCAGTCGTCGGGGACCGGAAGCGCGTCGATGTCTGCGCGCAGCGCGATCACCCGATCGCTTGGCTGGCCGCCGTTGAGCACGCCGACCACACCGTGGCCCGCGATTCCGGTGCGTACCTCGTCGAGGCCCAGGGAGCGCAGGTGCTCGGCGATGAGTGCAGCGGTGTTGACCTCGCGGTTGGGTAGCTCGGGATTCTGATGCAGGTGCTGACGCCACGCGATCACTTGAGCGGCGACGGCATCTGCGGCGTCGTCGAGTCGGTCGTAAACGGCAGCGTCGGGCAAAGTCACCTCTCGACGTTGTAGAACGAGTCGCCGTCCTCTGGCGTCCCGTCGATCTGGCCTTTCGTCCGGCCATGCTCGTTGGGATCAATGCTGTCCAGGTCGTGGTTGCTGAGAACCTGGAGTGCGCCGCCCTCGTCCGAGTCGTGTGCCTCTCGGGAAGGCTCGTCGTCGGGCGGGTTGTCCGAAATCTCCGCCGCCAACTTCTCGTCGAGCGACTCGTGGTCTTCGGCCTCGATCCAGTGGTCGGGCGGGTCGACCACCTCGTCGCCGTCGTCGTTGCGTACCTCGTCGGAGTCCAGGCTCTCGGACTGGTCCAGCATCTCGCCGTTGATGTCGCTCTCCACGACCACCAAGCCTAGTCTCCCGTTAAACCGAAACGTCTCAGCCGGTCTTTGGCATCGGAATACCTTCGCTGGCCGTGAACTGCGCATCCTCCTGAGAGGACAGCCCGATCGACACCACTGAGCGGTCGAACAGCGTGTCGGTCAGGTAGGCCAGCGCCACCGCCCACCGATTGACCGCCCGTGGAATCGCGTACAGGTGATAGGACCGCGTCACCACCTTCGCAGGCAGTCCCGACAGGGGCAGATTGAGCGGGTTGGCCACCGCATGCCAAGGTCCCAGGTCGACAACCAGACCGAGGTTGCGATGTTTGTATTGCTTGGTGGTGCCGTAGCCCAGACTGGCGGCCACGTTGCGCGCCAGCACTTTTCCCTGCCGGGTCGCATGCTGTGCGGTGGGTGGTGTGATCTTTCCGGGTTGAGTCAGATCGGGAACCGCGGCCGCGTCGCCGGCTGCGAACACGTCGGGGTGGTCGGGTACCTGCAGGTCTGTCTGGACGGTGAGCCGGCCTTTCTCGGTCGGCAATCCCAGCTTCTCGATCAACGGTGCGCCGGTTACCCCGGTCACCCAGGCGATCGTGCGCGTGTCGACACGCGAATCATCGCTGAGCACAACATGATCTGCGTGGACCTGCTTGAGCGTCATGCCGAGCCGGATGTCGATGCCGCGACGCAGTAGCACTTTCATTGCGGCATTGCCGAGTTTCTCCCCTACCTCGGGCATGACCTGCTTGGCCGTATCGAGCAGCACGAACTTGACGTCGGAGGCATTGAAGCCCATCTGTTTGGCCGCCGAGTCGGCCAGCGCGCGCAGCTGCGCGACCAGTTCGGTGCCCGAATAGGACGCGCCGACCACAACGACGGTGCGCCGAGCCGCAGCCACCACCGGGTCGTCCTCGATGTTGGCCAGCTCGAGCTGCTCGATGACGTGGTCTCGCAGGTAGAGGGCCTCGGCAGTGGTCTTCAGTCCCCGCGCGTAAGTCCCGAGACCAGGCACGTCGAACAGGCGAGTCACCGACCCCGGGGTGAGTACCAGGCGGTCCCAGGAGATGCTGCGACTGCGTTGTTCGGGATCGCGATATGTCACGGTGCGTTGCGCGAGGTCCACGGCGTCCACCCGGCCGCGTACTGCTCGGACGCCTTTGAGCGTGTTGGCCAGGGGCACCGCGACAAAGCGGGCATCGACAACGCCGCCGGCGACGTCTGGCAGCAGCGGCGTATACAGCATGTAATCGACCGGAGAAATGATCGTGATGTCCACGGATGCATGCTTTCGGCGAAGGATCCGGCCGAGACGTTGTGCGCAGGTGAATCCCGTGAAGCCGCTGCCGACGATAACGATTGAGGTCACCAGCCCAAGTCTAGGCCGGGCGCGGGCTGCGGGTGACTCCGTGCGAGGTTGCCGCGGCTTTTTGCCTTGTCCCGCAACGAGAGTCGATCAAACGGCCAGACGCCTGCGCACTAGCTGTTGCGCCGGATCTTGAGCGCGGTGGTGATCATCGGAATCTGGAGCGGCAGCCGGGCCAGCGCGACGATACGCATCGGCCATGGCTTGTTCCACCACAACCGGACCATGTTGACGTTGGCCGGGAAGACCCCGACGAACAGCCACGCGGCCGCCAGCGCGGCTAACCGCCGGGTGGGTCGCGGCACCAGCAACGCTCCGGTGGCTACCTCGACGACGCCGGATGCATAGGTGTAGAAGCGCGGGTCGCCGGGCAGCTCGGCGGGGACGATCGTGTCGAACGTTTTGGGTGCCAGGAAGTGCAGAGTGCCGATGCCCACCAACATCGCCGCGACTCGGTATGCAGTTGTCTGGGTGGCGTCACGTTCAGCGAAGACTGTGGTCATGGACCTATTGTGTCCTGCGCGCCGGAGCGAGCTTGGCCGGGCTACCGCGGCCGTGCCTTTGCCGCTTACATTCGACACGTGGCCTGGTAAATTTGGTCAACGCTACCAACATAGTGAGGACAGTCACGGATGAATGACCATGAACTGGCTGCGCGGCTGGCCACCGACGCGGGGCGGCTGCTGCTCGACGTGCGGGAGGAATTCGCCGATGCCGACGCGAGCGAGCGGAAAGCAGCGGGGGACAAGCGATCCCACGACTTCCTCATGGAAGCGTTCGCCAATGAGCGTCCGGACGACGCGGTGCTGTCCGAGGAGGGCGCAGATGATCCGGTGCGGTTGCGCTCGGAGCGCGTCTGGATTGTCGATCCGCTCGACGGCACGCGTGAGTTCTCCGAGTTGGGGCGCAACGACTGGGCGGTGCACGTCGCGCTGTGGCAGGCCGGCGAGCTCGTTGCCGGTGCGGTAGCGCTGCCGACTCAGGGAGTCACGTTGGCGACACCTGACGTTGCGGCCCCTCCTGCGGCGCCGGCCAGGCCGCGCATTGTGGTGTCGCGCACCCGCCCGCCGGCCATCGCTCTGGCCGTATGTGACGCGTTGGACGGCACGCTGGTGGAAATGGGTTCCGCTGGAGCCAAGGTGGCGTCGATCATTCAAGGTTTGTCTGACGTGTATGTGCATGCCGGTGGGCAGTTCGAATGGGACTCAGCTGCCCCGGTCGCGGTGGCCCGGGCCGCCGGTTTGCATACCTCCCGCATCGACGGGTCCGCGTTGGCCTACAACCAGCCGGACCCGAAGTTGCCCGACCTGGTGGTCTGCCGTCCCGAGCTGGCCCAGGCCGTACTCGCCGTGACTGCCTAGAACGGTCGGCGGCGGCGGCCCTTCGCCTCTTCGTTCCACTCGTGTTCGATGCGTCCGATCTCGAGTGAGAGCAACATCAGAGTCGGATTGTCGCAGTGGACTTCGTGAGCGGTGCGGTATTTCGCTGCGTCGCCGGTGGTGGGCAGGTGCGGCCGCAAGCCCTCGAACCACTCGTCGCCGACCACGTTGGGCGGGTCACCAACGTGCGGGCCCGCCGCCCACTGCCGGTACGCGTCGCGCGCTTCGGCCAAGCCGGTCCGCCAGCCTTTGACTGCTTCTTGGTGCTGCGAATGCAGGTGCAACTTCATCTGGTGCCGGTGGCTGGTTTTTTCGACCATCCCCGGGAGCAAGGTGTCGGTGGCGGACCGCGCAACGCCCGCTATGCCCACGGCCGACGCGCCCACGACCGTACCCATCAGGCCCATCATTGCCATGTCCATCCCCTGATGGTCGCACCCGAGGGCGCGTGACAACAGCAGGACGCGGCCCGGTAAGGCTGTTAACGCAGGGCGTTCTGCCAAGACAGAATGCGTTCGGCCAGTTCTGGTCCGCTGTCTTCCTGAATGAAATGGCCGGCGTTGATGCGGGCGTGCGGCTGGCCCGCTGCCCCGGGGACATGTTTGATCAGAGGACGGTCCGCGTGCCCGAGGATCGGGTCGCGACGTCCGAAGATGGCAAGGAAGGGTTTCTCCCATCGGCCCAGGGCGTCCCAAGCCGCCCGATTGGCCGGAATCGCCGGATCGTCGGGTGAGGTTGGCACCAACTGCGGGAACGCACGGGCCCCGGCCTGATACGTCTTGTCCGGGAAAGGTGCGTCGTACCCGGCTCGCACCTTGGGGGGAACCCTGCGGACGGTGCCGGTTGCGACCAGGTAACCGGCGGGCAGCACGGGTGAGTAGCGCGCAAAGGCCCGCCACGCCAGGAAGGCGGGCGAAGGGCGCCCCTGGCCCGCGGGCAGGAAACCGTTTGCCACCACTAGCCGCGCGATCCGGGCACCCTGCTCGGCGGCGATGCGCAGACCGATGAGCGATCCCCAGTCCTGGACGAACAAGGTGACATGCTTCAGGTCGAGCCGGTCAAACCATGAGGTGATCCACTCGACGTGCCGCAGATAGGTGTAATCCTCGATCCGGCTGGGCTTGTCGGAACGGCCGAAGCCAATCAGGTCGGGCGCGAGCACGCGGTTGCCGGCGTCAGTCAGCGGCGGAATCATGGTCCGGTACAGGTAGCTCCACGTGGGCTCGCCGTGCAGCAGCACGATCGGTTTTCCATCGACAGGACCCTCGTCGAGGAAGTGCATGCGCAGCGGCGCAGTGTCGCTTGCCGTCACGTCAAGGTAGTTGCCTACGAACGGATAGCCCTCCAGGTTTCCGAAGCGGGAGTCTGGGGTTCGCAGCACATCCATGTTCAGCTCCTCCGGTGGGCGGGCACCCATGCAAGGCTCTGACACTATCTGAGCGCGCGACCCATTCGCGATACGGCCTCGACCAAAATGGCTTGCGAGGTAGCGAAGTTCAGGCGCACATGCCCGGCGCCACCAGTTCCGAAGACATGGCCGGAACTGAGCGCGACCCGGGCGTGGTCGAGGAACCAGCGGGCCGGCCCGGACAGATCGGATACCACCGCAAGGTCATCGGCGACCTCGGCGGCGGGCTCGTATCTGAGATCGAGTTGTCGGCAATCCAGCCAGGCCAGGTAAGTGCCCTGCGGGCGCAGGTAACTCACCCCCGGAAGGTACTCAGCGACCAGATCGCCCAGCAACGTCCGGTTGTCATCCAGACCCTGGAGCAGCAGATCGAGCCAGTCACCCCCGCTCCTGAACGCCTCGGCATGCGCGATCACGCCCAGATGGCTTGGGCCATGGCTGACCTCCTCGGGCATCCGGCGAAGGTCCGCGGCCGACTCGGGACCAGCGATGGCCAACGCCGCCTTCAACCCGGAAAGGTTCCACGCCTTGGAGGCCGACGTCAGTGCAAACGCGTCCTCTGCACCGGGAACCGTCAAATACGGGGTGAATCGAGACCCCGTCAGGATGACCGGCGCGTGAATCTCGTCCGACACCACCCGGACGCCGAACCGGCGGGCGCGTTGGGCGACCCCGCGCAGTTCGTCGACAGTGTGCACCGACCCCGTCGGATTGTGCGGATTGCACAACAGGTATGCGACTCTTCGGCTCGATGCGCAGGCACGTGCGAACGCTTCTTCCAACGCGTCCAAGTCAATTCGGCCATCGATACCGAGCGGCGCTTCGATCACCCGGCGGCCGTCGTGGGAGACGAATGCGTAGAACGGCGCGTACACCGGCGGATTGACGATGACGGCGTCACCGCGGTCGGTGACCAGGCGTAGCGTCTCGACGACGCCGAGCATGACGTCCGGAACGATCGCCGTGCGGCTGACCTCCAGGTCGTGCCATTCCCAACGCTGCGAAGCGAATTGGCTGACGGCCTCGGCGAACGCGGTGCCCGAAGGATAGCCGGTGTCGCCGTTGTCGATAGCCGTGTGGATGGCGCCGGCCACGGTTGGCGCGAGATTGACGTCCATCTCCGCGACCCACAATGGCACCACATCGGCCGGATGGGCACGCCACTTCATGCTGGTGCGAGTTCGCAATTGCTGCAGCGTGAGTTCCTCGAGCGGATTAGTCGTCACACCGGCCGATCAGTTCCGCGCACTATCTCAACCGGGTGCGCTGTGATCGACCAGTACCGCGCCGTCTGGTTGGTTGCCGAGGGTCTGCAGAGCGATGTCTTCGCCGTGGGTCGTGAGCCGAACGATCTGGGCTAACTGCTCGGGGGCGTCGCACTGCAGATAATGATCGGCGTGCGGCACCACCCAGTAGCGGCTCCGGCCGGGCTTGTTCTTCAGATACGTCTGCCAGACATAGTTGGGGACCCGCAGCGGCGCGACGCTGTCGTGCACGCCCCACGCCACCGTGGTGTTCACGTCGCTCTTGGAAAGCGCTTCAAGCCAACTGGTTTCGTCAGCGGCACGCTCATTCAGGTACTGGATAAGGTCTGGCAACACGCGGATTCCGTCGTTGTGGGCAAAGCACTTGGCCAGCGCGGCAATCTCGGGGTCGGCCAGAGTGCGCCGCGGCATGAAGGTGGTCATCCCCATGCCGGCCGCCAGCGCGTCCGGCGTCGTCGCCGCTGCGGTGGCTCGCCGCGTTGCGGGGTCCAGGAGCGCGGTTTGGAACACGGTGAGGTTGGAGAGCGGGAGGTAAATGTTGCCATTCGTCAGGATGAGGTCGACAGGCGCGACCGCCGGATCTTGGGCCGCCAACATACCCAGCGCGATCATGCCGACACTGCTCCCGCGATCATGCGTGAGCATCCGGAACTCGGTCAGCTGCCACACCTGAGTGATCGCGTGGACGAGCAGGCGCGCGTCGTCGTACAGCGAATAGATGTAGGGCTCGGGTGGCTTGTCGGACAACCCGTGGCCCGGAAAGTCCAGCAGGTAAATGTCGAACTCGGAGCCAAGTTCACGCGCCAGGGCGAAAAAGTCGATGCTCGACGTGGGGAATCCGTGGACGAGTACCAGCGCGGGTGCCCCCGGTGTGCCGCAGCGGCGGCTGAAAATCGCGACGTCCTGTCCATCGTTGGCGGCGGTTGTCGACCGCCAGCTAAGTTCGGAACTGCCGCTTTGCCATTCCGTGAAGATGTCCAAGCGGCAAGCATCTCAGAGGTGATCGTCGTTAGACAACCACGCCTATTCGGGACCGCGGCCGACGGCGCGAGCCGGATCCGAACTCCATTCCGACCATGACCCAGGAAACAGCGCTGCCTGGCAACCGATCGCAGCCAGCGCCGCGATCGTGACGGTAGCGGTGACACCAGAGCCGCAGTAGGCACCGACCCGGCCGTCGCGATCGATACCGCTATCGGACAAAAGTTGGGTCAGCGCGTAGTCGCCGAGGAACGTGCCGTCGCCCGCCAGGACAGCGCTGCTTGGCAGGTTCTTTGCTCCGGGGATGTGACCGGCAGCAGGGTCGAGAGGTTCAACGTCGCCCCGGAAGCGCTCCGGGGCGCGCGCATCGAGCAGAGCCACGCTGCCTGCGCCGGATTGCTGCGCCGACAACGTAGGTCGACTTCCTGCGTACAAATCATCATGCAGCACAGCCACATTCCCGGGCTGCGGGTTGACCGGGCCCGCCTCGAGCCGGCGCCCGGCTGACCGCCATGCCGACAAACCGCCATCCAGAATGCGGACATTCGCCAGCCCAGCCGCGGTCAACACCCACCACGCCCGCGCCGAACCGGCTCGATTCCAGTCGTCGTAGACCACGACCGGACAGTCCTGTCGGATTCCCCACCGGCGCGCGGCAGCCTGCAGGTTGCGCCCAGAAGGCAGCGGGTGACGGCCACGGCCGGCGACAGTGTGATCGCTGAGCTCCTCCTCAAGTGACACATACACCGCGCCCGGTAGGTGACCCTGCAGGTAGGCGGGCCGCCCATCGGGTTCATCGAGGCGCCAACGCACATCCAGGACGGTCAGCGGTTCGCCGGCGTCGATAAGCGCGGCCAGCTCTGTGGTGGTGATCAGCACCTGGCTGCGTGCTTGCACCGGCTTTCCTCCTGGTTGTCACCAACGATCCTAGCGCTGCGGTCCAAAATTAAAGTCTATGCGAATTAAAAGTGAACGGTGAGTTGAACTTTGAATTTCTATGGCCGCCCGACCAGCGGGCTATTGACCACGGACCCGCTCACACGCCAAGATTAGCTATCCGGGGCCTCTTCGGCGTGCCATGTCGGACCCCACATTGATCTGAGCTCGATGTGAGAGCTTCGGGAGTGATGAGCGAGATGACAACGAAAATATTGGCCTGGACGTTCGGGGTGCTGCTGGCTGTCATGCTGGTGCCCGCCGGGGCCGCGCGCGCCGACAGTACGGACTCGGAATTCGCCAGCTACCTAGAGGAGCACGGCATCCACCTGGGTACCCCATCTCAGACTGTGAACATGGCGCGCACCATGTGCCAAGATCTCGAAGATGGCTACACCCAGAAGGATGAAGTAGAGCAGCTGACGGAGTCGAACAAACTGAGCGAGTCGCAAGCGGAGATCTTTATCGGTGCGGCCACCGCGGATTACTGCCCTGGCAAGCACGCACCGACCCGCCCAGGCGGGTAGCCGCACTGGGCTGGCCGTTACCCGGTTTGGCTGAGCGCTACGCGGTGTTCGCGGAATCGCCGATGATGTCGTCGGCGGCCGGAGCCCCTAACGTTGCCAGCATCCCGGCCGCCGCCCGCTGCCAGGTGAAGTTCTCCGCGCGGCGCCGCGCACCGCTGCGGCGGTGATGTTCGGGTCGGCTGATGATCGCGCCGACGGCCTTCGCGATGGCCGCTGGGTCGTTGTCAGCCATGGCGCCGCTATCCGGGGTGACGATTTCGCTCAGCGCCGACGTGCGCGACACCACCGCCGGTGTCCCGCATGCCAGCGATTCCAGCGCAGCCAGCCCGAATGTCTCGTGTGGCCCGGGTGCCAGCGTGACATCGGCAGAGGCCAGCAACCCGGCGACAGTGTGCCGATCAGAGATGAATCCGGTGAAGGCGATCGGTAGCCGGGCAGCTTGTCGTTCCAGTTTGGCCCGCATTGGGCCCTCGCCCACGACGACCAGTCGGGCGTCGACGCCGGAATCGCAGAGCGCGGCGAGTGCGTCGATGCTGCGGTCGGCCCGCTTTTCCACTGACAACCGGCCGCAGTGAACCAGCAGAAGCTGTTTCGGTGCGGCCCATCGCTGGCGCACCAGCGCACAGTGTCGGCGCGGATGGAATGTCTGCAGGTCCACGCCAAGCGGGACGGTGACGACATTCTTCGCGCCGATCCGGTCGAATTCTTCGCGGGCGAAACCGGTGGTGCACACCACGGTGTCGTAGTCGGCGGCGGTGCGCGCATTGGCGAAGTCGGCGAACTTCGACGCGGGCCAAGGCGGAAGTATTTGGGCGACGAGGCGATCCAGCCGTTCATGGGAGATCATCACCGTGGTGGCGCCGTATTCGCGGCCCCAACGGCCCATTGACCGCAACGTCAGCCGATCCGAAACTTCCAGGGCGTCGGGCCTCAGTGCTTTCAGGATTCCCTTCACAGGTCCCGGCATTACTGCGCGGTAGCCGCCGGTGAACGGGATCAATTTGGCGGGCAGGGTGATTCGTACGACACCCGTGCGCAGCCGGGTGCGGTCCGCGTCACGACCCGGGACGATCAGAAAGACCTCGTGGCCCCGAGCGCAGTATTCCGCGCCCAGCCGGTCAACCGCGGTGCGAAGGCCGCCGGAGCGAGGCCCGTAGAAGTTGGCGACCTGTACAACACGCATACAGTGAGAACACGCGGTGCTCGTGTGTACTCAACGATGTGGGCTAGACGCGTGCTTGAACAATCCGTGAATTCCGGCGCCGTCAGGCTTTGGGGCCTTCGGCTTTGCTGATCCGCTCGGCGAGGTCGGGTCCGGAAAGGTGCGCACCGAGGAACGCGCCTGAGGTTGGCAGACTCAGATGCAGCTCTGAAGCGCCGCTGACTTCGACCTGACCGCACTCGAGGGTGAAGTCAAGCACGTGGCCCCCACCAGTGCGGTCACTGTTGAGGAAATGCAGGTGGTATCCGGCCACGGAGATTCCTAGTCCGAAATCGGGGGTGCGAAAGCCGACCACGACGCCGGTCACGTCAGTGAATCGGGTTTCGGCCTGCCCCTCGGTCGCTTGCGTCAACGGCGGATAGGGCGGCTTCTGTTCCATCACCGTGCGGGTGCGCAGTTCGGAGAAGCGCCCGGTGATCCGGATCGCGTAGATCAGGTTCGCGCTTTCGATCTGCCGGTCGATCGCGCCGACCAGCTCCGCGCGGTCGGTGCTGGTTTCGATTGTGATCTCGAAGTCGCTGTGGAATCGGGTGATAGCCGCGAACGGCGTGCGATCGGTTGGCGCTGCCCGGGCGGCGGTTCCGTCCGCGCGGACCCGGTAGCAAACGCCGTCGAGGATAACCATCTCACCATCGAGGTGGTTGAAGGTGCCTAGGCCGAAGTCGCCGTGACGCAGAATGTCGGCGATCGTGACGTCACCGTCGTAGACGCCTTCGAGAAGAGCGCTGATTGTCGAGAACTGATACACCTCGGCGTCATCGCCATCCGCGACCCGTTGATGTGCGAGAAGCGTTGTAGCCCATTGGCGGAAATGTTCGTACGCATCGGATGCGCTGTTCATGGTTATGCCGCCCTCCCGGCTATTCGAATGAGTCTTCGTGCAATTGTGCGGCCAGCTTGATGTTGTGGCTGTAGTTGACAGGGACATCGATCAGAGAGGGCCCGTCCTCGGCCAGCGCTTGACGCAAGGTGGCAGTGAAGTCATCTAAGCTCTTCACCCGGTAGCCCCGAGCGCCGAATGCGGCTGCGTAAGAGACTATGTCGTAGTCGCCGAGTTGCACGCCGGATTTGCGTCCGTACTTCAGGACTTCTTGAAAGCCCACCATGTCGTAGCTGTTGTCGCGCAGGATGATATGGGTGAAGGTCAAACCCAGACGGGTCGCAGTCTCGAGTTCTTGGGCGGAGAAAAGAAATCCGCCGTCGCCGGAGACAGACACGACAGGGGTGCCTGGTCGCACCAGGCAGGCGGCCATTGCCCAGGGCAGGGCGACGCCCAGCGTTTGTTGGCCGTTGGAGAACAACAGTCGTCTGGGCTCATAGACGCGGAAGTGGCGTGCCATGTAGATGTAGACCGAGCCGATGTCGCAGGCGATGGTGGCTTCATCGTTGAGTTCTTCGCGCAGCCGCAACACGACGGCGACCGGGTCAAGCCCGGGGCCGTCTGGCTCGTGATTCTGCGCGGCGATATCGATGTCGGCCAATGCATTTCGCTCCTGAGCGATCTCGGCTTCATACTTGGGGGTGAGCGTGAGTCCGGCCAGGCTCTCGGTCAACGCGCCAAGGGTGGCTGCGACATTGCCGATCAGCTCGTACGCCGGCTGATAACTGTTATCGATTTCAGCGGGAATCGAGTCGATGTGCACGACGGCGCCGTTCCGAAGAGCGGGGTCGTTCCACAGCGCCGGGTCGTACTCGACGGCGTCGTATCCGATGGCGATCAAGACGTCGGAGTGGGCCAGGACGACATCGCCGGGCTGGTTGCGGAAGAGGCCCACCCGGCCCAAGAAGTGTTCCTCCAACTCGCGGGACACCACTCCGGCGGCCTCAAAGGTTTCCACGACAGGTAGCCCTGTTGCGGCGACCAGGGTGCGTAGCGCGTGGCAGCTGTCTGGGTCGGCGCCGCGGATTCCGACCAGCAGGGCCGGGCGCTGCGCTGCGCGGATCGCTTTACTTGCCTGGGTGATTGCCGCCATCGGCGCGCCTGCCACCGGCGGGACCGGCATTCGCGCCGTGATACCCGCTGTGGTGGGTGCGGCCAGAACGTCGGCGGGCAGCACGACAGCGGCCGCTCCCCGGGGCTCACTAAGCGCGGCGCGAAATGCGATGACGGTGGTCTCGGCGACGTTGTCGGGGTCGTTGACTTCTCCGGTGTATTTGGTGACCGTTCTGAGCATTGCGGCGGCGTCCATGGACTGATGGGTGCGCTTGAGCCGGTCCTCGCGGCTCACCGCGCCGCACAGTGCGACCACCGGATCCTGTTCGGTGTTGGCGGTCAGCAGGCCGGTGGCCAGATTTGTTGTGCCGGGACCCGACGTCACGAGCACGACCCCCGGAACACCGGTGAGCCGACCGATCGCCCCTGCCATGAACGCCGCGTTTTGTTCGTGGCGGCACACCACCAGCTGCGGGCCGCCTTGCGGACCGTCGTGGACGAGGGCGTCGTACACGGCGTCGATCTTCGCGCCGGGTACCCCGAAGACGTACTGGACGCCCTGCGCAGACAGCACGTCGACTATCCGTTGCGCGCTGCGCACAGGTGCCCTGGGACTCTCCGACATCATCGCCATTAGCGGTCACCTTTCGCATGCGAGGGACGTGCCTTAACAGCCTCGTCCAGTCTGGTCGCAAGCGCGGCTATTCGCTGTCGGCAGGGTCGAGAAGTTGCACTTCCTCGAGGTCCATCTCCTGCTGCAGCTCGCGCAGCACGATGTCGTCGATGAGGTTTTGGTTGCGCATCGCGGTGATTTCCCCGCGCTTGCGATCGAGCACGCCAAGACGTACCCGCCGAACCAGATCCTTGCGCTCGGCCGAGTGACTGTCCTCCCAGCCGTCCTCGGTGCACATAATGAGCGCGGCGTGTTTTTCGTATTCCTGTTGGATCTTGCGGAGCAGCTCCTGCTCGACACCGAGCGCGCCGGCGACCGCTGGCAGAGCCTCCAGGGCGGCTTGAGTACCCCGAGTGCGGGCCAGTTCCAATTCTTCAGTGCGGGCAACGTCGTCGGGCAGCCGGGCCCAGCGGACGATGGCGGGCAGCGTGGTCCCTTGGACTAGGACCGTCAAGAGAATGACGAAGACCACGACGAAGATGATCAGGTTCCGGTCGGGGAATGGCTGACCGCTGCGGGTGGTCTGCGGCACGGCCAATGCTGCGGCCAGCGACACCGCGCCGCGGAATCCTGCCCACTTGGTGACCATGCGCTGACGCCAGTTGATGTTGCGGTTGAGCTGGACCCTGCGGCTGTCGATGACCATACGCAACGTGTTGGTGACTTCTCCCCAGAAGAAGCGAGTTGCGACGATGGCGCCAGTGACGGCCAGAGCGAGCAACGTGGCGTGCCGAAGTCCGCCGTCGACGTGGCTGATGCCCCGGACGGCACCAGGGATTTGGACTCCGACAAACACCCACAATGAGCCGTTGAGCAGAAATGTCGTGATGTCCCAGAACGCGAAGGCCTGGAGTCGGGAGCGAGCCCGGATCACCTTGGGACCGAAATAGACGAGCATGAAAGCCGACGCCATGACCGCTACCACGCCGCTGCAGTCGAAGGTCTGAGCGAGCAAGAACGCCGCGAACGGCGTCAGCAGGCTCAGCGCCGCTTCTTCTAGCGGCGCGTCGATGGTGCGGCGAAAAAGGGTCACCAGCGCGCCGACCAGCAATCCTGCGGCGATGCCGCCCAGGTAGGAGCCGATAAAACGGCCGGTCAGAGCTGCCGGGCTGACCGGGCTGCCGCCGACCGCGACCGAGACGCTGACGGCGTAGAGGACAAGCGCCGTCCCGTCGTTGATGATGCTCTCGGCGCGCAGCACGGTGAGGAAACGGCGCGGCAACCGCTTCGCCAAGCCGGCCACCGCGGCGGCGTCGGTCGGGGACAGCACGGCGCCCAGGACCGCCGCCGCGTGCGATTCCATGCCTAATCCTCGTGCCGTCCACGACACCGCCACCGAGGTGGCAATCACCAGGCCGACGCTGAGAAAGACGATGACCAACGCGTTCGCCCTGATCTCGCGAAAGCTCGTGTTCATGCTCTCCCAGTACAGGATCGCGGGAAGAAACAGCAGCAACACGATCTCGCCATCGATCCGAATCCCGCCGAAGCTGGGAATCAGACCCAGCAGCGCGCCCAGCACGATCAGCAGAACCGGGGGACCCACGCGATAGCGGCGGCCCAGGATCGTCCCCACAATGACCGTGGACACCAGCACAACGACGAACACAAGCCCAAACACCTGCTCATCCTGCCGTACCAGTCACCATTGGCGCGCGGCAGCCGCAAACTGCGCTAGCTGCCCAGCAGCCACACCCGTCACGCCAGCACCTCGGAGGTCGGCATGGCCGAATCGGCAAAGCGATAGCACCGGCGATACCACTTCGCAGCTCACCCCGGGGGACACTTAGGAGCAGTCGCGACAGCAGTCGTCCCACTTTTCGACCTGCCAGATACGGCTCTACCCCATAATGGAGTAGATGATTCTCGTGAAGATCGGGCGCTTGGTGACGGTCGCGATCCTCGTCTCATCGGCGGCGCTGGGCTGTACGGTCGAGAACAGGAATCCCCCGCCGCTGAAGACCCTTCAGGTCCCCATGGATGATGTGCTCAAGCAGAACGTCATCACACAGGACGTCACCCTGGCGGTCGGCGACACCCTCAAAGTGCAGTTGGCCTCGAATTACAGCACCCCGTACCGGTGGGCTCCCAATGCGAAAATCGCCAATTCCGAGATCCTCAAGCAAACCAGTCATGTGTTCGTGCAACCGAGCTCCGACACTCTGGGAGCACCCGGAACCGAGGTGTGGACGTTCTCGGCTCTCAAGAGCGGGACGACAACGGTCTTGACCAGCTACGCCAGCATCGTGGGCCGCGATCCCAAACCGGTATGCACCTACACCGCCAAAGTGACGGTGCAGTAGAGAGCAGGCGCGGCCACGCTGTTCGGGCGGCTGATTTCGCCGCCATCAGTGATCGACGTGACGGGTGATCGTGGTGATCGTGTCGATGAGTGCTTTAACGGCGCGACCATTGGTTTTGGCTGCCGACGAGGCGAGACACAGTGTCCATGTCAGTGGCGGGTTCAGTGGAACTGCGCGAAGGTCGGGAAACCGGTTCGCGGCGCTGATGGGCAGGACGGTCGTTGCCAGTCGGCGTCGGATGAGCTCGGCGGCGATCGCATAGTCGGCGACTTCGTAGGCGTTGGTCGGGTGGGTCCCGCCAGCGACAAAACCCGCATCGAGGCGCTGACGGATCCCCATCCGCGTGGGAACTGGATGAAGTCCTGTCCGGCGAGGTCGGCGAGTTGCAGGTGTTGTCTTGACAGTGTTAGGCGATCACCATCAGCTCATAGGAGGACATGATCATGCGGACCTTGCGTTTCGATCGGTTCGGTGACCCCGCCGTCCTGCATGTCACGGATATGCCGGATCCAGTGGCGACAGCGCAGGAAGCGGTAGTCCGCGTCGAAGCCGCGTCCGTCAATCCCTCCGACGTGAAAAACGTCGCCGGCAAAATGGACTGGACAGTGCTGCCGCGCACACCGGGGCGTGATTTCGCCGGGGTGGTTGTCAGCGGACCTCCCGAATGGCACGGAGCCGCAGTCTGGGGCACGGGCGGAGACGTCGGGTTCACCCGGGACGGGTCACACGCCGAGCTGATGTCGGTACCCGTGCAGGCGCTGGTGCGTACGCCCAAGCGGCTCAGCTTCGATGAAGCCTCCGCCGTCGGGGTCAACTTTGTGGTGGGCTGGTATGGGGCGGTGGAGACTGCGGAGCTGACTGCCGGGGAAACGATCGCGATCTTCGGTGTCTCTGGGGGAGTGGGCGGCGCGGTCGCACAGATCGGTCGCGCCCTGGGCGCCACGGTGATCGGTGTGGATCGCCGCCCACCCGGCCCGGAAACTCCGGCTGCCGCTGTCATCGACCACTTCATCGCCTTCGACCCCGCCACCGACGTTGGCGCCGAGATCAAGCGCCTGACCGGCGGCGCAGGTGTGGAGGTTGTGTATGACGCTGTCGGCGGGGTGACCACGCCTGCCGCGCTGGCATCACTTGCCCACCGAGGCAGGCTGGTGGTGATCAGCGCCGTCGGATCTGCCGCGGTCCCAATCGATCTGACCGCCCTGTATCACAACGAAACCCGCATCTTGGGCGTCGACAGCACCAAACTCACCATCGTGGATTCCGCCCAGCGCCTGCAAGAAATGGGCCGCCACTTCGAATCCGGCGAGTTTCAACCGCTCCCCATCGCCGCCCGCTATCCGTTGGAGGACGCGGTCGCGGCATACCAAGCGGTCGCCGACCGGGTCGCCGGCCGCGTAGTGATCAACCCGTGAGAAAGGCAAGGACATGTCGAGCAATCTGACCGAACAAACGATTACCGAAGCCGTGCAGCGGACCTTTGACAGCTCCACCGATGAGCGCTTCCGCCAACTGTTCGTCACCCTGGTGCAGCACATGCATGATTTCGCTCGGGAGGTACGGCTGACCGGGGACGAGTGGTTCACCGCAATGGGTTTCATCGAACGGCTCGGCAAGATCTCCAGCCCGACCCGTCAGGAGGTTGTGTTGGCGTCGGATATCCTCGGTCTATCGATGCTGTTGGACTTGATCCACGAGCACGCCGGGGGATCGACCACAGACTCGGCGCTGCTGGGACCGTTCTACGTCGAGGGCCGTCCGAAGGCCGCGAACGGCGACGACATCTCCAATGGCGTCGCGGGCACTCCGATGTTCGTGACGGCTCGGGTGGTCGATGAACACGGCGAGCCGATCGCCGGCGCCCACGTGGACACCTGGCACAGCGACGGTGCAGGGTTCTACGACGTTCAGCAGACCGAGAAGCTACGCGGCCAGTTCGCTATGCGGGCGCTGCTGAAGACTGACGACGACGGTCGGTTCTGGTACCGCTCGATCGCGCCTCGCTATTACCCGGTTCCCACCGACGGTCCCTGCGGCGAAATCATGCGCGCGGCAAACCGATCCGTGATGCGGCCCCAGCACGTGCACTTCTGGTTCCACGCCGAGGGTTACCAATCGTTGATCACACAGCTATTTCTGCGCGACGACCCCTATATCGGCCGTGACGCCGTCTTCGCGGATCAGACCTCGCTGCAGGCCGACTTCATACGCCACGAGCCCGGTATCGCCCCGGACGGGACGGACGTCGAAGAGCCCTTCGTGACCCTCCACTGGACCTTCGTTCTCGCCGCCAAGTAGACGGAATACAACAGGAAGAAAACGATGACACGAATCCCGCTCGCCAACCTCGACCAGCAACCCGAATCCATCCGCAAGTGGGCCGCCCGTCGCGGAAACCTCAACGTATTCCGATTACTCGCCAACGCCCCCAATGTGTTTGGCGGATGGACCGACATGGTCGACGAGTTATTCGCCAGCCCCACCTTCGACGCGCGCACGCGGGAATTGGTCATCCTGCGCGTGGCCCACCTGCAGGCCTCGCCCTACGAGCTAGGCCAGCACGTGCCCCTCGCCCGCTCCACCGGGTTGACCGACCAACAAATCGACGCCATCTTGGGTGCCGGGGATCCCGACAAAGCCGGGTTCAGCGCCACCGAACGCGCCGCCCTCGAGGTCGTCACCGAGTTGTGCAGCACGCATCGACTGAGCGGCGGTTCCTTCGCTGCGGCCCACGGGATTTTCGGCGACGAAGCGTTCACCGAACTGTTGATGATCGTCAGCTGCTACTACGGGCTGGCGCTGGTGCTCAACGCGGTCGACCTCGACGTCGACTCGGAAGCCCTCTTCAAGCCCTGAATAAGCTCTGAACAGGAGAACCCACATGACTCGAATCCCTTACCGCCGGCCCGAAGACATGACGGACCGGGCCCGCGACCTGACTGTGGAGCGGGGCAATCTGAACGTCTACCGTGCTCTGGCCAACGCGGAGAAGGTATTCACCGGCTGGATGCTGGCCGGGCGCGCCGCCCTGACCAGTCCCGTGCTGCCTGTCAGGCTGCGGGAACTGGTGGTCCTGCGCACCGCCTATCTCATGGATTGCCCCTACGAGCTCGGCCAGCACAACGACGTCGCGCGCACCGCGGGGGTGGACGGTCACGAGATCGAGGCCATTACCTCCGATTCCGATTGGCAAACAAGCGGTTTCAACTCGGTCGAACTCGCGGTCTTGCAACTCACAACCGAGCTGCTGACCACACGCAGCGTTGCGGGCCCACTTTTCGACCACGTGCACAATGCCCTCGGTTCTGAGGCCACCGTTGAACTTCTGATGGTGATCAACCGCTACTCCGGCCTGGCACTGATGCTCAACGCGCTCGAGGTCGACCTCGATGACAACGCCCGGCTGTCGATTCCACCGACGAACACGCAATAGACCGCTGAACCCGTGCCGAAGGAGATGTGTCGAGGACCAGCTCGTCAAACCCCTTCAGCCCAGGTTGAAGGAGTCACGCGAAACGCGGAAGTAGTGCCCAGTGCTGCTGTCGGTGCACTTCATGCCCGAGGGCTCGCTGTCGCACGTGAGCGTGCCGGCGGAGATGCTTTTGCCGTAGTCAAGGGTCGGCTCGCCCGGGACACGCAACGTGTCGCCATGGCACTCGATGGCGGACGGTCTGCCCGGAGCCAGGGTGAAGCGACTGCCCCAGGCGATATGTTTGCCGCATTCGGGAGGTGGCGGGGGCTGATAGGTGAAATCACTGATATCGCAGGCAACGCCACCAGTGTCCATAGCGCAGTAGATATTTCCCGACGGAGATTGAAAATTACGGTCATCTGCGCGCGCAGTTACCGGCAGAGCGATAGCCGCAGCGACCGTCGCCGGCACGACCAGCGCAAGCGCCGCGATCTTCATCGTTTGTCGTCCATAGCCATCCCCTCAGCCTAAGCGGCTGAGCGGCCGTTGATTCGTGGGCGCTCGGGACATGCCTCGTGGCTGGTCGTCGGTCACGCCGCCGTGTAGCCGCCGTCGGCGCTGAACCCGGCTCCGGTGATGAATCCGGCGTCGTCGCTGAGCAAGAAGGCGACCGTGGCGGCGATCTCCGCAGGTGTGCCGGTGCGGCCCAGGGGGTGGCCCGCCACGATAGGGTCTCGCATCTCTGGGGCCTCGTCGAATATCTTTGCCATCATCGGTGTTTCGATCGCGCCAGGTAATACGGCGTTGATCCGCACGCCCTGGTCGGCGTATTCGACGGCGGCGGTCTTGGTCAGCGAGATCACCGCGGCCTTGGTCGCCGAGTAGGGGGCCAGCGACGGCACCCCGCGGATGCCGGCCGCTGACGCGGTGTTGACGATCGCGCCGCCGCCGGACGCCAGGATGTGCGGGATGCCGTATCGCATGCCGAGGAACACCCCGCGCAGGTTGACCGCGATCACCCGGTCGAACTCGTCAGGCGGGTACTGCGCGAGCGGGAAAGGGCCACCGTCGATTCCGGCGTTATTCACCAGTAGGTGTAGTCCGCCGTACCGTGCCACGACGGCCTGTAACGTCGTCTCGACCTGTGCCGCGTCGGAGACGTCCACGACGTAACCGGTCCCGCCGAGTTCCTTGGCGGCGGAGTCGGCGCCGGCGAGATCGAGGATGGCGACTGTCGCGCCGTCGGTGACCAGGCGCTCGGCGACGGCGAACCCGATACCGGACGCGCCGCCGGTGACGGCGGCGATTTTGCCCTCAAACCGTGTCATGGTGCCGACTGTAACATCGTCGGCGTGGTCAGAAGGGGACAAGCGGTCTCTTAAGCGGGATAGCGGTAGATTAGGCTGCATGGCGGCTCCGGCACGGACACGACGCAGACCGGCGGAGGTGCGTGCCCTGCTGCTCGAGGCCGCGGAGAGGTTGTTCGCGCGCAACGGCTATGCGGACACGACGACAGACGACATCGCCGCCGAGGCCGGGGTGACGCGGTCGGTGATGTACCGGCATTTCCCGACCAAGTCGGACCTGTTCCGTGAGGCCGTACTGAACCCGTTCATTGCGTTCCTCCGGGAGTACCGGTCGGTCTGGGAGTCTCAGCTCGATCATCGCTGGCATGAGGACAAGGTGATGCGCACTATGGTTGCGCTGCTTTACGACAGCATGCGCAGCCATCGGGACGCGGTCGTGGGTCTGGTGTCGGCGCAAGCGGTGATGCAGCCCGACGTAGCGCGCGAGGTGGATCGGCTCTTTGACGAGTTCTTCGCCGACATGCTCGTGATCGGCGAAGACACCTCGGGACCGCTGGGGTGGATCCCGATCGACGAGGATCTGGAGCTTTCGATCCGGCTGGTGCTGGGCATGGTCGCGGCAGCCGCGGTACTCGACCCGATCTTCCTGCCGAAGGGGCGGCGGCGCCCGAGCCGGGACCAGATCATCGACCGGTTGTCGGCCCTGGCGATGTACGGCTTGCGTCTGCGGGCGCCATAAGGGGCCAAGTGTCCCTTGACGTACGACGCGGGTGCGTGTTTGGCTGTACCGATGTCGGTATCCACTGAGTCTCTGGCGACCGCCGCGCCGGAGGGTGCAACCCCGGTCGAGGACATCAGCATCACTCTGCTCGCCGGCCGGGTCCCGAGTGCCGCCCCAGGCGTTCAGCAAGCCATCGACGCCGAACGGCTCGGATTCAAGCGGGTCTGGCTTCCGGAGCGCTACACCAACAAAGACGCCGGGGTGCTGCTCGGGGCGATGGCCGCCCGCACCAATCGGATCGGTGTGGGCACCGGGCCGCTGTCGATTTCGGCGCGGCCACCGATCGTCACGGCGGCGATGGGCGCGACGCTGCACTCGGCGTTCGGGCCACGGTTCACTCTCGGTGTGGGCCGCGGCGGCCCACCGCAGTGGTACCAGGGGCACGGCTTCTCGCAGGTGGACTACCCGACGCTGATCGACCTGGCGCAGATCATCCGCGATCTGTGGGACGGCAAGACCGTGCACTACGACGGCAGCGCCGGCAGGTATGAGAACCTCACGCTCGTCGACCTGCCCGACTGCCCCCGGCCGCAGATCGTGTTCTTCCACCTGGGCGCCAAGGCCGCGTCAAAGATCGCCGCCAACCCGGTCTTCGACGCCGTCGCGCTGGCGAACATGACGACTCCCGACGTCGTGGCGCGGTCGATCGCCGCGACCCGTGCGGAAGCCGAACGCATCGGGCGCGATCCGGACTCGCTGTACTTCGTCGCGCCGGTGACGACGGCGCCGGACCTCGACGAGGAGCGCACGCTCATCGAAGTCGCGGTGCGGGTGGTGGTGTATCTGCAACTGCCGGTGCTGGGTCCCACGATGGCGAAGCTGAACGGCTGGGAGGGCCCGGCGGCCGACGAGATCCGAAACCTGCCGATCTTCAAACGCGCCGGCGCGGGAACGCTGGATCAGACGGTCAGCCGGGCTGAGTTGGTCGATGCGGCGCGGCTGGTGCCCGAGCGCTGGTGCCGGGAGGCCGCGGCGATCGGTACGGCCGCCGCCTGTGTTCGCCACGTCCAGCGGTACCGCGACGCCGGCGCACACGAGGTCGACCTCTACGGCAGCACACCCGCCCAGAACGCCGGGCTCATCCAAGCCTGGCGCAACCGTCCGGAGGCCACTCGATGAGCAAGCAGATCGACACCGACGAACTGATCGCCGCCGTCGCCGCGCAGACCGGCCTGAGCTTTCAGGACCGCAGCTTCGTCGAGCCACTCGAGCGTTTCGTGGATTCCGTTGACGCAGAGGCCAACCTGAGTGAGGTCGGCATCGAGGCCTTCCGGCAGGACCTCGCTCGGCTGCTGGGCAACAGGCTGGCGATCGACGCGGCGATCAGCGCCAACCCGGAAATCCTCGATGAAGACGTGTCGGACCCCATCGTGATCACCGGCCTGCCGCGTACCGGGACGACCAAGCTGCAGAAAGTGCTGGCCAACGGGCCCGTCTATCAGAAGCTGCCGCTGTGGCAGGCGCTCTTCCCGGCGCCCATCGCGGCACCCGGGACCGACCCGGACCCTCGAATCACGATCACCGACGAGCAGGCCGCGATTATGTTCGAGCAGTTCCCCGATTTCATGGCCGCCCACCCGATGCGCACCCATGAGCCCGAGGAAGAGGTTCTGCTGCTCCAACTCAGTTTCCGAACCCCCGCCAATAGCTGGTTCTACCGCTCCCCGTCCTACCTGGAGTGGGTCGAGAAACAGGATCAGGCACCGGCCTACGCCGACCTGCGGCGCACATTGCAGTACCTGCAATGGCAGGACGGCGGCCGCCGGGACCGGCCGTGGGTGCTCAAGAGCCCTATCCACCTGGGGGCGCTGGACCTGGTGTTTGCGACCTTCCCGCACGCAACGGTGGTGCACTGCCACCGCGACCTGCACGACACCATTCCCTCGCACGTCCGGCTCATCGAGGCCATCATGGGATCCCGCGGCGCCCAGAGCGTCGATCTCGCCGAGCTGGGTCAGTTCCTGACCGGATACGACGCCACGCTGTGGAGGCGCAACCTCGCACAGCGACGCGGCAGGGCCGGCCACCAGATCGTCGACGTGCGCTACGAAGACATCCGCGACGACATCGCCGCGGTCGTCGACGACATCCACGCGCGGCGAGGGCTCGCACTGGATTCGGACACTCGCTCGCTCATGCTGAGTTGGCAGGACGAGAACCCGCAGCACCGCTTCGGCAAGCACGTGTACTCCCTGGAGCGTTACGGGCTGACCCGTGAGCACATCGACCGCGAGTTCGCCTCCTACACCGACGCATTCGCCGCCCGAAGAAGCTGACCGCCGATGAAGCTGCGCGGGTCGCACATCGTCATCACCGGGGCGTCCCGCGGGATCGGGGCCGCACTGGCGCGTGTCGTCACCGACCGCGGGGCGCGCGTCACACTGCTGGCCCGCAGCGAGGGCCCACTCAAAGCGATCGCGACCCAGCTCGGCGGGCTCGCCGTGCCCGTCGACCTGACCTCCGCAGAACAACTTGACGGACTCATCGGGCGCATCGAAAGCGATGCCGGCCCGATCGACGCGCTGGTCAACAACGCCGCCTACGCCGTCTCCGGGGAATTCATCCAGCGCGGCGACCAGCAGCTCCGAACACATATCCTCACCAATCTGCTTGCCCCGATGGAACTTTGCCGCCAGGTCGCGCCCCGCATGATCAAACGCGGGCACGGCAGCCTGTTGGCGGTCTCCTCCGTCGGCGCGGAACTGTCCACCCGCAACACCGCCTGCTACTCCGCCACCAAAGCGGGCCTGAACCAATTCACCCTGAACCTGCGCCGGGAGCTACGGCGCGCACCGATCACCGTCAGCCTCGCGGTGCTGGCCGGGGTTGACACCGACATGCTCGCCGAGGGCCGCCAGGACCCGGTGCTGGCCGCGGTCGATCGCCGACTCAAACTCCTGGGCGCGCTGAACCCGGACGACGTCGCCGTCGCCCTCGCCAAGGCCCTGGAGGCCGACCGCGAGACCCTTGTCCTGCCGAAAGCCGTGGCCCCGATGTATCACCTGCGGCAGCTTCCCAGCCGGTTCGCCGACCTGCTGATGTACAACATCGACCGCGCAAGGCGCCACGAGAACGCCTGATTGCTACCATCGCGCAGTGACTGACCAGCCGGCGCGACCATGGCGCGGCCGGCCGCGGGCCGTATCACGGCGCGGCGTCCTGAAATTCGCAGGTTTCGGGCCGGCGATGCTCAGCGTCGGTTCGGCGCTTGACGCCCCACGGGCGGCGGCAGCCGGTATCGCCGGAATGGCCGTGTTCCTGGATCCGGGCCACAACGCCGTCAACGACGCCTCAACAAACCAACAAGTGCCCAACGGTCGGGGCGGCACCAAGCAGTGCAACACCTCAGGCACCGCCACCGACGACGGCTACCCAGAGCATGCGTTCAATTGGGCCGTTGTAGGCCTGATCAATGGTTCGCTCGACCAAATGGGCGTGCGCACCCAGTTGTCGCGGGACAACGACAGCTCTGTCGGCCCCTGTGTCGATCAACGCGCCGCGCTGGCCAACGCGATGCACCCCGACGCGATCGTGAGCATCCACGCTGACGGCGGGCCCCCGTCCGGTTCGGGATTTCACGTCAACTACTCCAGCCCGCCGTTGAACGACGCCCAAGCCGGCCCCGCTATCCAATTGGCTCATGCAATGCGTGATGCCCTGGTGCAAGCGGGTTTTCACCCTTCGACCTATATCGGAGCCGACGGCCTCTACGGCCGGGACGATCTGGCCGGCCTGAACCTGGCCCAGTACCCTGCAGTCCTCGTCGAACTCGGCAATATGAAAAACGCGGACGACGCCGCCCAGATGGAGAGCCCGGACGGTCGGGCAAAGTATGCCGCGGCTGTCACCCAGGGCATCACCGCGTATCTGACCGCCAAAGCCGGCTAAGAGTGCCCCGCACTCGTGTGGGGAGCCGCGACAGCGATTAGCCCGGATTTACGCGGCTGGGCAGCTAGCCTGAAGCGGCCGGAATTCGGCACAGTGCGTACGTCGTCACCTAGTGAGTGAGGGTCGAGCCGGATGACCAAGCGAACCAG
>Ga0182012_10000519_pt1 | contig 42760 bp, 39 predicted proteins | sample 612S2SmetaG_FD_120486 | JGI IMG/M metagenome (GOLD analysis project Ga0182012, IMG submission 120486) | Permafrost microbial communities from Stordalen Mire, Sweden - 612S2S metaG | ecosystem: Environmental > Terrestrial > Soil > Wetlands > Permafrost | place: Sweden: Stordalen | collected... | reverse complement strand
TGGCGCAGTGAACACGGTGTGGCGCAAGTCAGGGAAGTGGCGCGGGACAAATACCGACGCGGAAGGCGTTGTGAAGCCGCTGGCTAAGCGCTTGCGTCTGGCGAAGTCTTCGATCCTGGTGGCGGGCTATGGTGGGGCAGCCCGAGCAGCCGCGATTGCGTTGAACGATGAATCGGCGCAAATCACAGTTACCGGCCGCAACATGAAAAAAGCTCAGGCCCTAGCGGCCGCTGTTAAGGGCGAGGCGATCACCGTGCGCGAAGCAGCCGACAGGCATTTTGACGCGCTGGTGCACGCTACTCCACTTGGCATGCTTCCCAATGCGCAAACTTGCCTTTTCAGCGACGCCATACCTGCTGACGTGGTGTTGGATATGGTTTACAACCCTCGTGAGACGCTGCTACTCAAACGCGCGGCTGAGCAAGGCCTCACCGTGATCGAGGGCCTAGAGATGCTGCTGGAGCAGGCCGCCCATCAGTTTGAAATATGGACCGGCGAGAATGCCCCGCGCGCGGTGATGCGCGATGCGCTATTGCTTGCTTAACGAAGCGCCTTCGCGAATTTCGTCAGTAGCGCGCCGCACTACTTGGTCGCCAGCGCTGAGGTTGCCTAGCACTTCAATCAGATCGCCGTCGGCGGCGCCTTTCTTCACATCCACCCATTCCGCTTGACCGTTCCGGGAGCGAATTACAAACGTCCGTTCAGTGGTGGTGACAACGCTCGTCTTCGGCACCATGAGTGATGGCTGAGCGCGATTCACGGGCCATTTCACGGTTGGAAACATACCCGGCGCCAGTGATCCATCGCGATTCGTTACGTCTAATTCCACCGCCATGGTGCGCGTCTTCTCATCTAGAGCGTGTGCCACGCGCGCGATGGTTCCAGAATAAGTTCGCCCTGGCCATGCGGGTACTTGGAATGAAACCGCGGTTCCAGCCTTGATACCGCCAAAGTGTTCTTCGGGCACGGGGACAACCAGGCGCAAACGTGATACCTGCTCTACAACTAATAAGGCCACATCGTTGCCTGGGCCAACCAGCGCCCCTGGATGTACCATGCGCTCCGTTACCACGCCATCGAACGGCGCGGAGATTTTCAGATAAGCTTGCAAATCTTTCATTGAGCGGACCGCCGCTTCAGCCGCTCTCTCCGCCTGTTGACGAGAGCTGAGCAGAGCCTTGGCCGCTTCGACTTGCTTTTCGGCTACTTGCAATTCATTGCCGGCAACAGCGCCCGGCGTCTCTGACGCTTTCTTTAAGCCATCGTAAGTGCTTTGCGCGCTTGCCAGTTGCGCCTCTGCCTGCAAGCGATCCGCCTCCGCCGATTGCACCTTCGACTCACCTTCGGCGATTTGCGCATTCATTTCTGGCGCGCTTAATTCCACAAGCAACTCACCGCGACTGACCGCGCTGCCACGGTCTACCCGCACGCGCTCAACATAACCCGGAACTTTGGCATGTAAAGAGACAGTAAGGAACGGAAGAAATTCGCCAGGTAACTCGACAGTCCGCGAGAGTACTTTGGCAGTGACCGGGACCAAATCCGCTGCGACCGCGGGGCCAATAGTCAAAATTGCCAACAGCAAGTAAAGGCTAAGACGCTTCATAATACCGGCTCGTAGGATCGAACGGATTCAAAGATGGCGAGGTTAACGAGGCGCTTTGCTGAAGAATTGCATAGATGGACGGCAAGACTGTAAGCGTTGCGAAAGTGGAAACGATCAGGCCACCAATCACTGCACGTCCCAACGGTGCTGCCTGCGACCCACCTTCGCCAAAACCAATTGCCATGGGAACCATGCCGACAATCATGGCTGCTGCCGTCATCAAAATCGCCCGCAACCTGCTGGCCGCGCCATCAAGAGCTGCATCGAGAACCGCCATCTTTTCACGTCTGCGCCGTTCGGCGAAAGTAATCAGCAAAATCGAGTTTGCCACCGCAATACCGATTGCCATAATTGCTCCCATAAACGATTGAATATTGAGTGTAGTGCCGGTAATCTCCAACATGATCAGCGTTCCGCAAAGTACGGCAGGTACGGTCAAGACGATCGCTAGCGCCAAGCGCACGGATTGAAAATTCGCAGCTAGCAGCAAGAAAATTGTCACAACAGCCAACAATAGGCCAGTGCGCAAGCCAGTAATCGTTTGCGTTAGAGGCGGGATTTCGCCTTTCATCACCACCTTCAAGCCACGTGGCGGCGTCCCGCTGTTGAGTATGGCTTGGTTGAGCTTGGGTCCTGCTTCTCCCAGCGTGAGGCCGTGCAAGTTTGCCGTTAAGCTGACGATGTGTTGGCCGTTGAAGCGCTCAATCAAGCCCGGCATGGTTCCTTGTTTCAAGACGGCGATATTGTCGAGCTGCGATTCAGCGCCGCCACTCGGCATAACTGGAAGGTTGCCGACTGCATCAATGCTTTGCATCCGGTTGCGCGGCAGTTGCACTTGAATCTGGAAAGCATTGCCCGAATTGGGATCGCGCCAGTAGTTCGGTTCACTGAAGCGTGAAGACGACGTGGCCGGTACGATGGAGCGCACCACATCCGCCATCGTCAAGCCGAATTGGCCAGCTCGTTCACGATCAATGTTTATGTCCAACGTTGGGTAATTATTCTCTTGAGAGAACTGCAAGTCGCGCACGAAATTCAATTTTGCTAACTCGACTTGAACCTTCTGAGCGAAGCCATAGTCGTCGGCAAGGCTCGGGCCTTGAACCGCTACTTCGATCGGCGTTGGTGATCCAAAACTCATCACTTGCGAAACAATATCGGCGGCTTCAAATGACACCTGGCAGTTTGGCAATTCGTTATGCAGATCGTGGCGGATGCGTTCGCGTAAAGCTTCGCCGCGTGGAGTGTTGGGCTTTAAGGCAACCTGGATAATTGCTTCCTGCGGACCGCTGGTGAAGAGATGAATTAAATCTACTGGATAGCTGGAGGGAATAATTCCCATGAAATCGCTGGTGATTTCCACGTTGTCTTTGCCAGCATCTTGCTGGATGACATTCAGCGCGCGCAGGACAATGCGTTCCGTTTCTTCAATCCGCGTACCGGCTGGAGCTCGCAAGCGAATCCGCAAGAGCGCTGCGTTGGAATCGGGAAATAATTCAGTCCCAATGTTCGGTAGCAACACATAAAGAAGCGCAAACGATAGAACCAGATAGCCGAGCACTAGCGGCCAACGAAAACGGAGTACGGTCGTTAGGTAGCTCCCGTACAACGAACGCATTCTTCCGAAGAGGCCTTCCTTCTCTTCGCCACGGTGCGCTTCGCGCATGATCCAAGTGGAGAAAACCGGCACCAAGCTGCTGGAAAGCAGATAAGATGCCACCATGGAAAACGCTACGGCGAGCGACAAAGGCACGAAGAGTTGCCGCCCCACACCAATCATGAAGAAGGAAGGGACGAACACGGCAAGAATGCAAAACATGGAGAGCAAGCGTGCCACAGCGGTTTGTTTGCACGCTTCAACCACCGCACGGGCACGGGAGACACCTGGCAGCATTTGCGTGTGAATGTTCTCTATTTCCACGGTGGCTTCATCCACCAGAACGCCCACCGCCAGTGCGAGTCCGCCCAGGGTCATGATATTCATGGTCTGGCCAGTTGCCCACAGTAAAACAGTGGCGCTCAATAAAGCGAATGGGATATTCAAGATCACTATAAGTGCGCTGCGCCAATCGCGCAAAAAGATCATCACCATCAAACCGGTGAGTCCAGCGCCCAATAATCCCTCAGCGATGAGCTCACGGAGTGAGTTGGTGACAAACGGAGATTGATCGAATTGCAGACTCACATCGACATCGTCGGGGACGGCCTTCTTGAAATCCGGAATAGCCGCCTTCACCGCTTTGATCACCGCGACCGTGGATGCATCGGCGCGTTTCGTCACCGGAATATAAACGGTTCTCTTGCCGTTCACGTGTGCGTAAGCGGTGATGATGTCGGTACCGTTCTCGATGGTGGCAATGTCGCGCAAGTAAATTGTTGTGCCTGCAACCGGTCGAATGGGAGTGCTCAGCAGTTCAGCCAGATTGCCGCCAAGCGCTGCGTTAGTGCGGGCAATCCGGTTGATTTTCCCGGTCCACATATTGCCCGACGGCATGACCAGTGTGCCTTTGCTAACTGCGGAAACCGCTTCTTCGGGTGAAATCTTGTACTGTTCTAATTTGTCTGGATCGAGTGTAACAACGATGGTTCGCTGATTGCCGCCAAACGGTGGTGGCGCAGAAACTCCCGGCAACGTTGCGAACAAAGGACGCACGCGGTTCAGCGCGAAATCCTGCAATTCGCCTTGTGTCCTCGTAGCACTGCTGAAGACCAGTTGACCAACCGCTACGCTTCCAGCATCAAAACGCGTAATGAACGGAGGTACGGTGCCGGGCGGCATGAAGGCGCGCGCACGATTCACATAGCCGACCGTCTCTGCCATAGCCTGGGCCATGTCTGTGCCTTCGTGAAAAATCAGCTTCATGAGCGCGGCGCCTTGAATGCTCTTGCTCTCCACGCGATCAATGCCGGTGATGTAGAGGAAGTGATACTCGTAGTAATAAGTTAAGTAACCTTCCATTTGCGCGGGATCCATGCCGCCATATGGCTGCGCCACGTAGATGGCTGGGTCGCCCACCTTCGGGAAGATGTCTTGCGGCATCCGTTGTACCGCCAGCAAAGCGATAAGCGCGATAGCCACCAGTGCGACCACCACGGTGATTGGCCTGCTAAGTGCCGCTAATACCAGCCGCAAACTTCACCTCGAAATTTCATTACTGGCTTGCCTCTGCCAGAAACGGCTGAATGTCGCCGGCGGCGCTGGCAACGCCTAACAAAGCGCGCCACACGCCGAGTCGAGCCAATGCGTCATCAATTTCGGATTGTGTCAGTAGGCGCTGGGCCTCAGCCACTTGGTCGATTGTCCCTAAGCCGGCTCGATAGCGTGCTGTCGCCTGGTCGGTGGCGGTTTGCGCAGCGGTTACTTGGATCGGTGTGTTCTGAGCGACGCTTCTTGAGCCTGACAACACGGCAACAGACTCGCTCCAGCGCGCCTTCAAGTCGGTGGCAATCTGATCGTAGCGAGCTTTTTCAGCACGAATGGCGGCGGATTGTTCAGCCTCTTTCGCGTGGATAGCAGGCAGATCGAAAACTGGAAACGTAACGCTGAAGCCAAGCGCGTAATCTTGCGTTGTGGGAGCGAGACCATTAAGGCCGCCCAGTCTGCTGCCGTTGGTTTCAGCTCCGGTACCGCGCGCGTAGGCGGCGCCCTGCACAAAGAAGCGCGGAAAGTAGCCTCGCTCTAGGATCTTAAGTTGTGCTCGCAACTGATCGATGGCCGCTTCTTGTTCGACGGCTACAGGAGCCGCCGCGATGTTCTGCGGTGCAACCGTTTGTTCGGGCGGCAAGCGCAACAAATTTGCACCCGCGACTTCAATCTGCGTGGGATCTAATCCGACAAACTGCGAGAGATTTGCTCTTGCCACCGCTACCGCTTGTTGCGATTGGATTAATTGCGTACGTGCTGCCGCCAACTCGGCCTGTGCGCGTGAGCCATCCGCACCAGGACGCATTTGAGCGTTCACCAGGGCTCCAGTCGTTCGATTTAGGGCGTCGGCTCGCTCAACGCCGGCTTGGGCCGCGCGGACTGTTTCCTGCGCAGCAATGAGTGTGACATAGGCATCGGCAGCGGCAACAATCACGTCGAACTCGGTACGGCGGAGGCTCGCCACCTGCTGCCCGCGCGCGGCATTGGCGGCGAGGACACCCGCACGACGAGCGCCAAAATCAAATGGCTCCCATGTTACGAGCGTTCCTACCGCACTGCCCCACACCGTTCCCAAATTGTTCGACCCAATCACCGGCCCCGACATAGAGGGGATGGTGCTCTGCGGCAACAGCATGCCAAATACATTGTTCCTGGTGGCGCGGTTGGCCTGCGCGTACATGTCGACACGGGGCAAGTATGCCGTTCGAGCCAGTTGTATCCTCGCCGCTGCTGCATTGATCTGCTCTTGCGAGATATGAATGGAAGGATAGCTTTTTAAGGCCCGCTCCACCGCTTGACCGATGGTCAAACTTATAGCGGACCTCGCATCCTGGCCCCTTGATATCCCCGCCACTAATAGCAATGCGGCGACTGTCTTCGCCGCGCGAATCAATTTTGTCTCAAGTTCATATCAAGCCAGCGTAATTCTTCCCACAACACATGCTCTAACGTCTCTGTTGCCGCATAACCGTGCGCTTCGTAGGGTAGCATCACTAATCTCACCGTGCCACCGTTGCCGCGCACCGCTTGATAAAGCCTTTCGGAATTGATTGGGAACGTACCGGTATTGTCATCCGCTTCGCCATGAATTAGCAACAAGGGCGCCTTTATATTATTAGCGCTCATCAATGGTGACATTTTGATGTATAAATCGGGCGCTTCCCACAAAGTCCGCCGTTCTGTTTGAAAGCCGAACGGAGTCAAAGTGCGGTTGTAAGCGCCACTTTCCGCGATTCCAGCACGAAACAGATTCGAATGCGCCAGCAGATTACCGGTCATAAAAGCGCCGTAGCTGTGGCCTCCAACAGCGACGCGCTCGGGGTCGGTAACGCCCATTTCCGTGGCCTTTTTAATAGCTGCCTTCGCGTCCATTACGATCTGCTCCAGGTAAGTGTTGTTTACCGTCTCGGGGTCGCCAATAATTGGCATGGCGGCATTTTCTAAAACTGCATAACCACCCTAAACCATGAGCAAATGCCCGCTCAATTGCGTATAGCGTTCAACCGAACCGCTGACTTGTCCCGCAGTGGATGCGTCGTTATATTCGTACGGATACGCCCAAACAAAAGTCGGCAGCTTCGTTCCGGCCTTGTAATCGGGCGGCAGATACAAGGTGAAAGAAAGCTCAACGCCGTCTTCGCGTTTATACTTCACAAGCTCCTTCTTCACTTGGCGCAAGCGCGGCATGGGATCGACGTAATGCGAAATCATGGTGGTCTTGCCTTCGACATGCAAATAGTAGTTTGGAGGATCAGTGGGTGTTTCGCGCCGCGTCAGAATGGTTGTCCCTGCCGCATCCAAAATCTCTTCAGGCGCTTCGTAACAATCGCTGGCCGATTGGAATAATCGCTCACTCGTTCCTGTGGCCAAGTTAAAGCGATCCACAAAGGGCCGATCGCCTTCTGGGCTGGCGCCTGCTCCTTCCAGAAAAATGGCGTCGCCATCCTGTTTCACGGCCATTTGCCCATTCGGCAGAACCTCCATCATGGGCGAACCTTGGTCTTTGTATCTGTCTTGCACATTGCGCTCGAATAGCAGCTTTGCGGGCGCATCGCTGGTTCTCAAGTCGACTGCAAACGTACGCAACCAGCGCTTATTCCGTTCGTAATCTTCCACCAGCGCTAATTTGCCACTTGCTAAAGGTTGCATGCCAGAGAAGCGCTGTTCGAGCTTGGTGATTTCTACCGGCTCGCTGCTGAAAGGCTCGCTCAAGCGCACGACGCGATCACGATACAAAGCCTTCTCTTTCGGGTTGCCACCATCCATCGCTTCGATCCAAACGAGCGACGCGGACTCGCCCGGCAGCCACTGATATCCGCGGGGTCCCGTGCGGACGCCATCGATCGGCACGCGGTCTGCAAGCGGCAAACTAGCAATTGACTTCACTTTGGTGCCATTCTTGGTCCACAGGTCAACTTCGGTTGGAAAATCTTGGAACGGGTGCAGATAAGAATAGGGCCGCTTCAGTTTGGCAGCGAGCAGATACTTGCCATCGGGTGAAGGCTTGGCCGTGACGAAGATTCCAGGCTTGCCTTGCGTTTGCATCTTGCCAGTCGTGGTATCGATGTAGGCCAATTGCGCGGTGCAATAGTAGTCGAAAAGTTCTTCATCGTGGGGAGTGGCGAGCATGTCCTCATAGGTCCGAACGGGGCCCGACTTGCCGGCGCCTTCTTGCACATGCGGCCCCAGCGGAACTTCACTCTCGACTGGAGCAGCGCCACGTCCCGCAGGCACGAGCCTGGCCAGCACGGTGCGGTTGTCGCTCAGCCACTCGACGGCGCTGCGGCCAGGTCCGCTCAATGTGCCGTTGATTTCTATGCCCGGCATCTTGCGAGTCTGGCCAGTTGCGGTGTCTGCGATCCACAGTTCAATGCTGTTTGCGGTGGTGTTTGTAAACGCGAAATGGTGGCCGTCTGGGCTCCACGATGGCGCACCCATTTTGCACGGGCCCGAGGGCATGGAGACTTTCACCGGCTTGCCTTCAGGCAATTTAACGAGCTCAAAATGCGAGAAGTGCCGTTCCAGGTGGCGGCCATTTGTGCGCGTATCAATCCGCAAACCGGCGAGCCGCGCCATCGGTTCAGCCAATTCGGCAATCGATGGATGCGCCGGTGACTCCATAAGCAGGGCGTAATCTTTCGTAGGGCTTACCGAAATGCTGGGCGGCAATGGTTGGTTGATCGCCTCGGCAATTTCCTTTGGCGGCTTTTGGTAGGTGGTGCTGGTTTGGGCAGGGGATAAGATTGCTGAACTCAAGAACGCGACAACCTGAAGAACTCGATTCATCTCAAGATTCTACTTGATTCTTGCGAGTTTACAGAGGAGTGCTCCGCAGCTGCCTAAGCGCGATTCACTAAGAACGTGGCAGTTGAATCGAAGAATGCTGCCAAAACCTGCTCCGCTTCTGCTGGCAGGCTTGCCTCAGCCAAGGCGCTTTTCATAAGCACAATCCACCTATCGCGCGCAGCGTGAGTTATGGCGAACGGCGCATGCCGCATGCGGAGCCTTGGATGCCCGCGCTCTTCAATGTATTGCTGGGGACCGCCGAAACGATAAATCAAGAAGTCTCGCAAACGCTTCTCGGCAGCAACTAAATCGCGCCCCTGGTACATGGGCCCCAGAATGTCGTCAGCGGGAATCTGCCGGTAAAACGCCGCAATCAGGCGGGTAAAACCGTCGTCCCCAATTGCACCAAAAACCTCATTTTCTTCCACGAACCGATGCTAGCAAGCTATGCCGGCTGCGATCCGTCCCTCCTACTGTTGAATGCTTGGTTGTGGCTTCTCCGCAGGCATGGGTGGAACCGCCGCGCTTGCTAAGTGTTTAGGACCAAGTCCCAGCCCGATCAGCGACAGCGCGTTAATCTTGCCATCTGGCGTTAAATTGCTGTCTGTCTGGAATTGCTTTAAGGCACTGATGGAGTCGGCATTCCATTCGCCAGTGGGTTCGCCCTTGAAGTAACCCTTGGCCGCCAATGCTTTTTGAATCTCCCGCAAACGCTCCGGCTCAGGATGTGGCGGCACGACCGGCACGGTGCTTACTCTCACAATATGAGAAACCTTGACCACTTTGCCGTGAACCACTTGCGTCACAACAACGCGCTTCACATTCATTTTGGTGACGTGCGAAGCCTGCTCCAGTTCAAGCGCCTCGCCCCGGCTTGCAGGCCGACGATGTCCCGAGACAACAGCCGCTGGCACGGACGGCTTGACCTTGCCCGGCCTCGGCTTAATCGGAGCGGCCCACACAGGATTCCACACTGTGGCTAGCAGCACATAGATGCACAGCACTCTCATGGCAACCAAGAAAATATTAGCACCAAACCGCTACATTTGGAAATTCCCTCATCCCACCCTAGTCGGACCTACTTCTCCAAATAGAAGCTCCCAACAAATGCTGCATCGATACCCGATGAATAAAAACTCCTGACCGCATCTCGCGGCGTACAAACCAGTGGATCTCCAAATAAATTGAAGCTGGTGTTGTACAAGACCGGCAAACCATTCGCCTTTCCCGCCGCAGTGAGCAGCATGTGGTAAAGCGGATTTTCGTCTTTGTTCACGATGTGAACACGAATCAAATCGCTCCCTAGAATAGCGGCCGAAAAAATCTCCCGGTGTTGCGGCTTCACCTTAGCCACAGTTGCCAGGTAGCGCGCGTTCGGACCAACCTCGAAATACTCTTCCGCGTGCTCTTCTGGTACCGAAGCAGCAAACTTACGGAAACTCTCTCTGTGCTTGATATAAACGTTCAGGTTCTCCGTCGAATAAGGGTTCAACGGCGACGCCAAAATGCTCCGGTTCCCCAAGGCCCGCGGACCGAATTCCATCCGTCCTTGCATCCACGCCACAATCTTATTCTCTTTAAGCGCTTCAATTGCGCGATCAATCAGTTCGCCCTCAGTGAGCAGAAATCGGAAGCGTAGTTTGCAATTTTCCAGCACCGCCTTGATCTGCGCCGGAGCGTAGCTTGGCCCCAAACAAAGCGTTTCAGAGGGCACTCGCTTCGTCTCACCATAAAAATTGTGCCAGGCATGAAAGGCTGCACCCAGCGCAGTGCCAGCGTTTCCCGCTGCCGGTTGAACAAATACCTTCGAAAATTTAGTTTCTAACGCGCGAATGAGCAGCGCGTTCAAAGCGAGTCCCCCGGCGACGCAAACGTTTTGGGCGGGGCCTAACACGGCGCACACCGACTCTTCCACCGCAGTCTGCAAGCTACTTGCTAAGTCTGATTTCACTTGCGGGCTCAAGGCTTGTTCTTGGTTGATCCCAGTCTCCGCATAAAACTTTCGGCTGAACCCGCCGCGCGTGAGGTGGTCGGCATCAAAATAAGTGCGGTCGAGCCGAGGCCACTGGCCTAATCCGCTATGCAAAATCTTGCGAAATACTTCGAGGTAAGCTGGCGTTCCCGACACTGATAGCCACTGGACCTTATGCTCATCCGCTCGCGGCTCATAGCCGAGCATCTCGGTCACGCGATTAAACAGATCGCCCAGTGAATCTGGGAAATACATCTCACGCACTGGCGACAACTGATTGTGCTGGCCTTGAAATAAGGCGCCCGAGCGAAAATCTCCTGCCCGATCGATACTGAGTACGGCCGCCGTCTCCATGCCAGACGCGTAAAAGGCCGACGCAGCGTGAGCAAGATGATGCTCCACCACCACGATCTCACTCTGCGGAAAGCGGGTTCGCAAATCAATCTGCGTGGCACTCTCTTCACCTTGGGCGAACGGCCGGGCCAGTGCCACACATTCAATTTCTTCCGGCTTCACGCGGGCCGCTGCAAGCGCCAGCGCAAAGGCTTCGTCTGGAAAAGACCGCGGCCGGTCTTGTCTCGACACCTTGGCCTGTTCCACCGCCGCCGCAAGCTTGCCGTCTTTAATGACGCAGCATGCCGGATCGCTCAGCAAACCGCCGAGGCCCACTATCACGCGTGGCATGCTCAAACCTTTCTAAGCCTGGCAATAACGCGGTCTCGGCCAATGCATGTGAATACCGCAAAGGCGCTGGGTCCCACCGGTTGGCCCGTCAACGCCGCGCGACTGGCATTTATTAACAAGCCTGCTTTTACTCCGCGTTCTTCAGCAAGCTTGCGCAAATCCGCTTCCACACTCCCTTCGCTAAATTCGCTTTTGGCCGCGATTCGCTCGCCCAGTTCGCGCAGCAGTTCTCGTGCACCGGGAGCGTTTAACTTATCCAAAGCACCGGGATCAATGTCAAACTCGTCGCTAAAATACGCTCTGCCTCTATTCGCAAAATCCAACAGGGTGGAAAAGCGCGAGCGGATGGTATCCACTACATGGGCGAAGAACGCATCGTCGCCGTAAGGCTTCAACCCGCTAGCTTCCAGCGATTTCTTCACGAGCGGTGCCAACGTTTCAACCGGCATCGTACGCAGATGTTGGGCATTCAGCCACATTGCTTTCGGGTCAATCGGGTCCGCTTCGCTGAAATTCACCACTGCATTGCTGCGGTTCACGCCGTCGAAGTTGAACGCATTCTGCAACTCAAGCAGTGTCATCTGCTCGCGGTTATCTTTGGGCGACCATCCCAACAGGCACAAAAAGTTGATATACGCCATCGCCAGAAAACCGTTGTCGCGATACGTGGTAACGCTGACCACCGGTCCATGCTTGCGCTTGGAAAGTTTCGAACCATCTGGCGCAATCAGCAGCGGCAAGTGCGCCAGCCTTGGCACCGGCGCGCCCGCTGCCTGAAAAATCAAGACATGCTTGAATGTGTTCGTTAAGTGATCTTGTCCACGAATGATGTGCGAAATTTTTAGATCGATATCGTCTGCGCAACTGGCCAGATGATACGTTGGCATTTGATTGCTGCGCAGCAAAGCGAAGTCTTCGATATCCGCGGTTAGCTTGCTTTGGTCGCCATAGACTTCGTCGTGGAACTTCACTTCATGGGCTGGATCTCGCTGCACTTTAAAACGAATCACAAACGGTTCGCCGGTGTTGGCCCGCTCATCGCTCTGCTCCTTCGTGAGCGCGCGCATTTCTGGATTACACAACCACGGCCCCTCGCCATGCGGCTTATCTTTTGGGTCGACGTCAACAGCGGCCGGCACAAAATCACGATAGGCAAGACCCTTAGCGAGCAAATCGTAGGCCAGTTTGCGATGCAGATCGAGCCGTTCCGATTGCCGGTAGAACTCATCCCACCCCAAGGCCAACCACTCCAGCCCTTCGTAAATCGAATTCAAAGACGCTTCGGTGTTGCGGTCAACGTCGGTATCGTCAATCCGCAACACCATCGTGCCTTGCTGCTTACGCGCAAACAGCCAGTTGAAAATAAACGTTCGCGCACTGCCGATGTGCAAATATCCCGTCGGCGACGGGGCAAACCTCACCCTAATCATGAAGTCTTAGTGTACGAAAAGGGCGTCAGGATCTACGATGCTACGTATCTTCAGGTTTTTGGGGTAGCGCCTCTTGCAAGGCGGCTAAGTACTCATCCAGAGTCGCGTCCAGTCGCTTGTGCATGAACGTCTGGAAAGGTTTTAGATCGTCTTTCATTGACGCATGTTGAAGCGTGTCGAGGTATTCCTTGCGGTCTTCCGGTCGAACCGCAACGGGTGGGTAACCTTCCTGCAGTAAAAGCAAGTTCATCAAGAGCCGTGCGGTGCGTCCGTTACCGTCGCTAAAAGGATGAATTTCAACCAGTCTGAAATGGGCGTTAAAGCTGGTCGCCGGTGCGGGCGCGGCCTTGTTCAGCCATTCGCCGAAGTCCTTCATGAGTTGCGGGATTTTAGCTGCATTGGGCAAAACAATAGATGAACCCACAATACGGCGGGGCAAGGTACTATAGACGCCGCCGATGTCCGGCTGGCTACGGGCCACAATGCGTCGGTGCAATTCGCGAACGATCGTTTCATCTACAGGAGTCGCCTTCGCTGCTACGTCGCGCATCCACAACACGGCGTTGTAATGGTCGACGGCTTCAAGGTGGTCACGCAAGGACTTGCCTCCTACCGTGATGCCGTGTTCAATGACCTCCGCCGTTTCTCGCAAAGTGAGGGTGTTGCCTTCAATGGCGTTGGAGGTATAGGTGAGGTCAACGTCATAGGATTTCTGCAAGGCGAGCAATGCCGCGCGCGAAACGGGGCGCATTGCGTCAAGCTGCTGTTTCTTCGCAGCAATGGCGGTAATGACGTTCACTAACGCATCCATGCGCTTTTACAGATAGCACGGCGCGATGCGCGATATCTGTTAGCCTGACTCTCATGACCAGACGTCTCTTCGCTGCCGGAGTCTTGGCTTCTGCCTCAAAAACAACTATGCTTGCCACCACCAACGAACACGAAACGTACATGCGCCATGCCATTGAAGCCGCCGCCAACAATCCGCGCGCTCCTTTCGGCGCAGTCATTGTTGATCGCGAACGCAAAGAGATCCTCGCAAAGGGCTTCAATAAGTCTGCACAAAACCCTGTCTGGCATGGTGAAATCGATGCCATCAACCAATGTGTTGCGGACCATCCCCGCATCAACTGGAAGCGGCTCACCCTCTATACCACCGCTGAACCATGTCCCATGTGTCAAAGCGCCATCATCTGGGCCGGCATGTCGTTGGTTGCTTACGGAACGTCCATTCCATTTCTAAAACAGCTCGGTTGGGGTCAAATCGATATTCGCGCCGAACAAGTTTCCAGAGCGGCCGCCTTTCGCACCACCACAGTAATTGGCGGAGTTCTGGAAGAAGAGTGTAACGCGTTGTTCCGCAAGGTCCAACTTGAAAAACATTAGGAATCTGACGGTGACAACCATCCCTTATTTTGCTAGCCCCTGCTGGCGCGCGTTCTGGATCAGGCGGTTGAACAACTTCGACGCTCCATAAATGTCGCGCGTCTTGCAGATGCGCAACGCCTTTTCGGCCACCTCGCCGTACGGATTGGCTTCAATCTCACGTATCGGTCGTGAGCAAAATGTCAAAGCCCTCTTCTTCGGCTGCGTTGATCAGTTTGCCATTCGACGACCGATCCCATCCGCGCTCGATCGCCTCGACCACATCATGGCCTTTCAAAAAATCACGAATCGGCGCAGGTGTGCCGTTATCGAACAGGATGCGCATCAAGCAACTGGTTCGTAGCGGCGGAGCGCGGCGCATCAAGGCCGCGAGCAGCGAATTCAATCACAGCGCTCACCTGTTGGCGCGAAAGATGAAACCACTCAATAATCTCTGGAATGGAAGCTCCGACTTCCAGATTGTCGAAGACAACGGAAACCGGCGTCCGGGTGTCTCGAAATACCCATGCACCGCTGCGCTTGCCTGGTACGCGTTCCACGGCGGGACATTGAGACCAATCAAGACTTGAAGCCATTCGGATATCTGCTGATAATATCTCACCTTTTCGCGTCTCCGCGAAGTCAAGGTGTTTTACTGCGCCATCAGGTCTTGCATTTTTTCCTTGGCAGACGACCGGGCCCGGTGCGACAGCGAAGGGTCGCCGATCATCAACGGTTTATACGCAAACTGTCGACCACTCGGCCAATGCCCCAGGAACTCAGCGAAATTAGATCGTTCACGCGTTGTTCCTTGTAGTAGCGATTCTCCTGCGTTACGATATGCGATGGAATGTCAGCCCTCCTCGTGTATCTCGGAGCTGCTCTTGCTCTTGCGGTTTCAATATATCCATCGCTAGCCAACTTCCGGGAAGACTCCCCCGCCAACAGCCGAATAATCATTCCGTGGAGTAACCATCAAAAGAAGCAAAGCTGGACAAAACATGCGCTCATTGGGGTTCTTCTAGGTTTCACCGGATTTCTTTTAACCATCATCGGAACGCACTTGAAAGAAAAGGAGGATAGCAAAGACCAGGAAGCGTGGAGAACAAAACAAATCCGATCGTTCAAAGGCATCGCGGACAAGTTAGGAGAGGCGCAGCAAAAGAGCGAAGCAATAGCCAAAAATCTTGGCGACGTCTTGGGCGAGCTGCAAGGAGACACCAAAACAATCGGTAAAGTTCTTGATAAAGCAGACCGGAATTTGCATCCTTTGACAGAGCTAGCCTTTGACGCCGTTCTTACCCTTCCGCAAGAAGATCCTGGCGTTCGCTCAATCAAAAACCAGGTAGTCGAGTTCCTGCGCAGAGAGGAACTCGTCCACGGAAAGATGGGGTTCAACGACTCGAGTCTGGGCTGGTCAATTATCAAGCCCTATAGTTCCGACGGTAGTCCGCCCTTCCACCTGAACACCGTGGACATTCCTAATTCATCTCCACTATATCCAGCCCCAAACACTGACCTATTTCGCGTTATATCCGGGCTCGAGCTTGTCATTGATTTTGCGAGGGATTTGCAGAAAAAGCGGTTGATTAACAGGGCGGCGGCAATTGCGGGTAATCTGCATCTCGTGGTTGGAGCTGGCGATGTTCCTCGAACACCTTTGCAAGGACCCGGAGCGGAAACGCACCTACAATATTTAATCAACAACGATCTTTTGGTTGTTAGCTTCACGGATGCAAGGTCACTGCGAAAGACTTGGAAAACGGACGGCCTGATCATGAGCGCAAATGACCTGCCTTCTAGCGATCTCCAGATCAAAATATCTTGTCTGCGGAACTCCGTTGGAGCAGAAGAGTACCTCTTGGGCTCGCGCTTTCGAGATTTTGTGATTCACGTCGCAGGGGATCGGGACTTGTTTCCACTGCGTCCCAAGACAGTTAGGCCGGTCCTGATCAATCATACAGCTATTTTTAACCTGAAGCTTCGTCATTACAGATGATTCATGTAACGACCGGAATCAAAATGAACTCCGCCCGCTATCGCGCCGGACGGCCTCGAAAAGGCCATCGAACTTTCCAAGTTCGGCAATTTTTCGAGACAGGAGAGTCTCCAGGACTTTAACTTTAAAATAAGCAACCAAACGGTCACCAGAACATGCCGTGTTCAATCAACCCTAGTTCGTTCGCAACCATCTGTCGCCCCGCCGCTGTGGTGATGAACTTTACTGGCGCCGTGTTTACCAAGCTGGCGTTGGGTGTTCGGAGCCAAGATTTCCCGGTTCCTACTCCGTGGAACGTGGCAGCAACGGCCATCAGAATCTGGACGACGGGAACTTCAATGAGCGAGGGAATGGACCTTGATCCCCCCTCACTGGCGAGACCAGACGACGGGGTCGCGTCTACAGGCAACAACGTTTTTGCTCTACGAGTTACCAAGATAACTCAGGACACCTCAGTTTCTAGCCGTATCCCGCTACCATATCCCTGTGCGAATCCTCCAAACTCTCCTCTTCTCCTTAACCTTATCCGCCAGCCTCCAAGCCCAAACCATCACCATCATCAACGCCACTATCATCAACGTATCCAACGGCAAAGCGACACCCAGTAGCACCGTAATCATCAACGGCAACCGCATTGCCAGCATCAATCACTCCAACAAGCCCAGCGCCCAAACTGGCCGAATCATCGACGCCAAAGGCCAGTACCTGATTCCCGGCCTCTGGGATATGCACACTCACGTCTACTTCGACAAAACGGCGGGAGATGGCTCCGACCTCATCCTCCCGCTCTTCCTCGCTTTCGGAGTTACGGGCATTCGCGATATGGGGAGCAACCTCGACTCCATCCTAAAGGCTCGCGAAGATGTTGCCGCTCACAAGCTCCTCGGTCCGCGCATGATTGTCTCTGGACCCATGCTGGACGGTCCCAAGTCTTCCTATCAGGCCGTGATTCCTATCCGTACACCCCAAGATGGCCGCAATGCTGTGGACATGCTCAAGCGGCGCGGCGCAGATTTCGTTAAAGTTCAGTCGTTCGTGCCACGCGACGCCTATTTTGCCATCGCCGATGAAACGAAGAAAGTAGGCATCCCATTCGAAGGCCACGTGCCCGATTCTGTGCGAGCCTCCGAAACCGTTTCGGCTGGCCAGCGCACTTTCGAACATCTGATCGGGATTTTCGAGGCCAGCTCGCCCGACGAAGACAAGTACCTAACCGGCAAGAAATCTCCAGGTATGTTTCTAGCAACCTACTCTCCCACTCGCGAGGCAGCCATCATTCAGTTGCTCGCAAAGAATCAAGTCTGGCAGTGTCCGACGCTCTTCTGGGAGCGTGGCCAGTGGCTTGTTGATGCCATCGACTACTCGAAAGACCCAGAACTCGCTTATGCTGGGCGCAGTTGGGTGATGAAACTATGGCCCGATCTCCAGAAGTCGATTCTGAAGTCTCTCGACACTGATCCGCTTCCTGTCCGCCAGAAGTTCGTGATACACGAACTAGGCATAGTCAAGAGGCTTCACGCCGCGAATGTTCCGTTTCTTGCGGGCACCGATACGCCCGCCGGTGTCGATGTGATTCCCGGCATCAGTCTGCATCTCGAACTCCAACGTTTTGTGGCTGCGGGCTTCACTCCGCTGGAGGCACTCCAAACGGCTACCTTGAACCCGGCCAAGTTCTATCACCGGCTCAACGACTATGGTGCGATCGAGCCAGGTAGAATCGCTGACCTCGTACTTCTGAACGCGAACCCGTTGGATGATATCGCCAACACCACGAAGATTTCTGGAGTGATTGCTGATGGGAGATATATTACCCGAGAAGATCTCGGCAACCTACGAGCCAAACTCAAGCAACTTGCGGCTACCAAATAATGGATCTTTAGAGCTATCCTGAAGTCATGCGGCTCGCTGGCATCGTGCTTGCCTATGCTCTTAGCCAAGTTACGCCAGGAGTTCTGCGCCCCGCTGCCAGCCTGGAGATTCGTTTCCCTGAGTCGCACCAAATCTACTGGGGTCGCTATTTTCTAAACAACGCTACCAGCCATATCAGTGGCTGGATCACCCCCAGAGGAAACGGCGAAGCCTTCAAAATTGACCGCATCTCTGCCAGCGCTAACACTCGCTTCAAAGCGATTTTATACTCACCGGGATGCGCGCTTCAAACTGCCGAGGTTTCTCTCCCAAACACGGAACCATACCAATATTCGTTTCAATGTGAACCTCTGCCGCAGACTGAATTGCACGGAGTTATTTCTAGCCTAGATCCCTATTATCGAGATATTGTGGTTGTCGAAGCGAAGTACGTGGCTCGCTGGGCTCCTTCGTTCTTCGGCTATAACGACGGCACAATTACCGGGATCCCTCTCGGAACCTCAACCGCCTTGGACAGCGAAAATCACTTTAAGTTAGCGATCCCAGATTTCTCTAAAGATAAATTGGCCAACTCCCCGGGATACCAAGGTGAACTCCACATCTGGCTTCGCAACAAGCAGAGCGGTCAGCTTGTCGCTTCACTCTCCACCGTTCCCGGCGGCCATCGCGGCATCCCCATCACAGCGCTAGGCGAGACGTCTCATCAATTTACTTTGTGCTATGTACGTCTGCCTTCGCGTCACGACGAGTTTGGCTTCTCCATCCGCGATAGTCATCCGCAAGAAAACGCCTGCGGCAACTAGGGGTCCGTCGCAGACAAACCATTACTAACGTCCCGAACTGTGAAACTGTCCCAGCGGTTTCCTCGCACACGTGTGTCCGAGTTCGCGCCTCGTCTGCCATTCTCAATTTCCGATTCTATATCCTATAGACTTCATGTCTCGCTACCTCTTGTTATTCCCAGTTATAATGTACTCGCTATTTGCAGCGGATATCGATCCGCTCTCCACCTTGAAATATCGATCTATCGGCCCTTATCGCGGCGGACGCGTCATCGCAGTCACCGGCGTCGCCAGTCAGCCGAACACATACTATTTCGGAGGAACCGGCGGTGGCGTTTTCAAGACCACCGATGGTGGCGCCAACTGGGAGCCCATGACCGATGGCCAAGTGAAGACTGGCACCGTCGGCGCGATTGCAGTTGCTGAGTCTGACCCCAATGTGATCTATGCTGGCATGGGCGAGGGCTGCATTCGCGGCAATGCCTCCCACGGCGATGGCGTCTACAAATCCACCGATGCGGGCAAGACTTGGAAAAACGTCGGCCTTGTTGATACTCAGCAAATCGGACGCGTGCGCATTCACCCGCGTAATCCCGACATTGTGTGGGTCGCAGCACTGGGCCACATGTCAGGTGCGAATGAAGACCGCGGCGTCTTCAAAACCACCGATGGCGGCAAAACCTGGAAGCGAACGTTATTCAAGTCAATCAAAGCGGGCGCAATCGATCTTGCTGTCGATCCCACGAACCCCGACATTATGTACGCGGCCATCTGGCAAGTCGTGCGCACACCTTACAGTTTGGAGAGTGGCGGCCCTGATAGCGGTCTATGGAAGTCCATTGACGGCGGCGATACCTGGACCGACATCTCGCACAATCAAGGCATGCCGAAAGGCTTGCTCGGACGCATCGGCGTGACAGTTTCTCCTGTAAATCCTGAGCGTGTATGGGCCATCGTCGAAGCGGATGAAGGCGGAGTGTTTCGCTCAGAGAATGCCGGCAAAACCTGGGCGCGCGTAAATGAGTCGCGTAATTTGCGCCAGCGCGCGTGGTATTACACCCACATCTTTGCCGACCCAAAATCTGCTAACACGGTCTACGTTTTGAACACGGGCGTTTATCGATCCGACGACGGAGGTCGCACCTACAATCCGATCCAGACGCCGCATGGGGATAACCACGATTTATGGATCGCGCCTAACGACCCCTCTCGCATGATTGAGGGCAACGATGGCGGCGCGAATGTTTCGGACAATGGCGGGCGCACGTGGAGTTCGATCATGAATCAGCCCACCGCACAGTTCTATCGGGTGTTTGCCGATAACGATTTCCCATACAACATCTACAGTGCACAACAAGACAACACCACTGTGCGCACTTCCTCGCGCGGCAACAGCGGCGCAATCACCGAGCGCGAATGGTTTGATGCAGGCGGTGGTGAATCGGGTTGGATGGCCCCCGATCCGAACGATTCCAATATCATCTACGCGGGTTCGTACGGTGGCCTACTAACGCGCTACGACCATCGCACCGGCCAGTTGCGCAACATCAATGTCTGGCCTGATAATCCGATGGGCGCTGGAGCAGAAGCAATGAAGTATCGCTTCCAATGGAACTTCCCGCTGCTCTTTTCGCCGCACGACCCGAAGGCTCTGTATGCCGGCGGTAACATCCTATTCAAAACCACCAACGAAGGCCAGAGTTGGGAGGCGATCAGTCCTGACCTTACGCGCAACGACAAGTCCCGCCAAGGATCGTCCGGCGGTCCCATCACGAAGGATAATACCGGTGTCGAATATTACTGCACCATCTTCACAGTGGATGAGTCGAAGCTAACGAAAGGCTTGATCTGGACCGGCTCCGACGATGGCCTTGTGCATGTGACTCGCGATGGCGGCAAAAAGTGGAGCAATGTCACTCCGAAAGACATGCCGGAGTGGATACAGATCAACTCCATCGAGGCATCTCCGAACGATCCGGCGAAGGCCTATTTCGCTGCCACCATGTATAAAAGCGACGATAAAAGGCCCTATCTCTATCGCACCAACGACTATGGGAAAACATGGAAGAAAATCGTCAACGGCATTCCCGACAACGCCTTCACGCGCGTGATTCGCGAAGATCCCAACAAGCCGGGACTTCTGTTCGCGGGTACCGAGACTGGCATCTACATGTCAGTTGATGATGGCGAGACTTGGAAGAGCTTCCAGTTGAATTTGCCAGTGGTGCCAGTCGCTGACCTAACATTTCATAAGCGCGAGAACGATCTGATTATTGCTACGCAAGGACGCGCGTTCTGGGTGCTTGACGACTTGCCGGTGGTGCAGCAGATGACCGACAGGGTGAAGATTGCGCCTGTGTATCTATTTCGGCCTAAAGAGACTTATCGCTATGCAGGCGGAGGTTTCGGAGGTGGTGGTATCGGTCGTCCGCGCACTGTGGGGCAAAATCCTCCGAATGGTGTTGTGGTTTATTACAACCTGAAAGAGAAGCCGAAGGATAAGGAGGAGTTGACCCTGGAATTCCTTGATAGCGCTGGGAAGCTGGTGAAGAAGTTCTCCAGCTTACCAGATAAAAAGGCTACTGCGGACAGGCGTGCTCCCGATGCTGATGACGAAGAGGGTTTCGGCCCGCCGCAGGGTGCATCGCTCGCGCCAGCCGCCGCGGGAATGAATCGCTTTGTCTGGGATCTGCGTTATCCCGATGCTACGAGTTTCCCCGGCATGATTTATTGGGCTGCGAGTTCTCGAGGTCCGGTGATCGTACCTGGTGACTATCAGGTCCGCTTAACTGTAAACGGTCAAACCATGACTGAGCCAGTGAAGGTGAAGAAAGACCCACGAATCACCTCGTCAATCGACGACCTTAATAGCCAGCTTGCTTTGTCGCTGCAGTTGCGCGATAAGGTCTCTCAGGTGAATGATGCGGTTATCAAAATTCGTGAGACCCGCAAGCAGCTTAATGAATACATAGCTCGGGTCGGAGACCAGAAGGAAGCGGCTCAGGCGGTGGAGGCAGGGAAAGCTCTAGAGAAGAAGCTGTCCGAGATTGAAAACGAGCTTTACCAAACGAAGAATCAGAGCAGCCAAGATCCGCTAAACTACCCCATCAAACTGAACAACAAAATTGCCGCGGTGCTGGGAGTCGTCCAGATGAGTGATACCGCTCCCACTAGACAGTCATCGGAGGTTTTTGAAGATCTGGCAACTAAAGCGAACGCTCAGTTGAAGGCGCTGGACGGCGCAATGAAGAGTGATTTGGCTAACTTCAATAAACTAGCCCGGGAAGCTGACATTCCGGCGGTGATCGCGAAATAGTTGAAACGCTACTCCTTCTAGTTGCACTACTTGGTGTCTCTCGTTACGCGGGAGCAAAAGAAGGAGTATTCAAAATGACAACAACACTGAAGACTGAGTTTAAAGCTCCGTCGCAAAAGGTAGCCGCAGACTTTCATCCGGTTGGCCCAATCGTACTGCCGTCTCTGGAGGGTACTTGGACGAATGTCAATCATGCCACCGAAGATATCGTGAAAGCTGTGATTACGGCTTCGGGCAGCAAGCTAGAAGTCGAACTGTTTGGCGCTTGTGTTCCCACCCCCTGCGATTGGGGCAAGGTGTCGGCCGTTCCCTACGCTGCGAGTGTTAGCTCGAGCAAGGCCATCGCCTTTACCGCTAACTTTAATTTCGGCTTCTCGCAAGTAATCGCTACCGGCCACTTGCAAGGAAAAGATCTCATTCTCGAGATCTATACCGTGTTTACCGACGGCAGCGGCCGTTCCAGCTACTACGCATCGAACACCATGGTGAAGTAGCCACCATCTTGAAGTGGGGCTTACCGGCCCCACTTCGTTTCGCAAAATGCGCCTTTTCTTCGCCATTTCGCCTGTGTTGGGTTCGTTTCGTAATCGACCCAACCCAAATCTCGTGCCGCAAAAAGCGTCCGTCCCGCCACTACTCTTTCTTGGACGCTTCATCCGATCCCGAACTTCTCCTGGCCGCAATTGAGGCATTTCTTGCCACTTGCCGGCGTCCCGCCGCGCTGGAGTATGGCGAAAACCCAATCCCGCTTGCCGTCGGCTGTTACGCTCTCGAAATCCGCTCGGGTCGCCTTTCCATCGAGATCTGGGACGAAGCCCGCAGCCTATCCCGCCGCATCCTCTCCGTTGAACGTCATTCCACTGGCGTGCTCGACTGTGTCATCCACAGGTTTGGCGGCAAGCCCAGCCGTCTCACTTTTCTCGATCTTGATCGTCCCCAAACCGTCCATCGCACCCGGATGGGTCATCGCCAAAACTTCGCCGAGCAATTCCGCCGAATGCTCCAGCGCCAGTTTCCGGGTTGGGAGGTTGAGACACTTTCTTCGGCCCTCGATCTCCAGCATTCCTTCTCATCCGTCTTTCCGCGCGCCAAGGTCACGCGCGGTGGCCACATCCTGGCTGCCATGGCCTGCCCCGACCCGCAAGATGAGCCCGCTTTTCTGGCCTTCGCGTTGATTTGGCATCACCATCTGAAATCTCACCGCCGCACGAATGGCCAAACGTCTCTGTGCCTGTTTCTGCCTGAAGTCTCCGGCAATCTAACCGCGCATCGCCTTCGCTGGCTCACCGGGGAAACTCTGTGTCCCAGGCTTTTTCGTTTCAATTCGCATGGTTCAGCCGGTGAGGTCGATCCGCAAGATCTTGGTAATTTACAAACTCGCTTAGCTACCTTGTTAGTGACTAATTTCGCCGTTCAGTTGTCTAACCTTTCAGCAGCGCAGCAGTCCGCTGCGTCCGGCGCTCCGGATGCGACCCCTCCTCATACTTCGGAGCGCTGGTTTGAAACCTTGGTGCGGGCCAACTTGCCTTTGATCGATCCTGACTTACTGGTAGAACCTGTTCATGGCCAAGTGGTCACCTTCGCTGCGGGGGATCGTGATTTGATTGATTTGCTAGCTATTTCGACAGCGGGACGACTTGCCTTGCTTGAACTCAAAGTGGCTGAAGACATCCACCTTCCCATGCAAGCGCTAGACTACTGGATGCGGGTCGCCTGGCATCTCCAGCGCGACGAGTTGCGGCATTTGTTTCCCGGTTCCGCGCTCGACAGTAAACCGCCTAAAATGCTTTTGATCGCACCTGCCATGACGTTTCACTCTTCCAACGCCGATCTCTTTCGCTACTTTTCTCCGGAAATTGAAGTTGAAAGAATAGGAGTTAATTCCGATTGGAGGAAGAATTTCCGCGTTGTGATGCGTCTAAAGGGTGCGGAGCTACCTATCTCCCACGGAGGTCTCTAATGAGTTTCGATGGCTTGGTTCAGATTAAGAAAGCTATAGGGATGCTCAGTCCCAAAGAAGTTCGTGAACTGAGTCTGCGCGAAGTGCGTATTGGCCTTCATGCCCCCGATCCAGCCGCGCACGAGCAGATGGAGAATTTTCTGCTGACTGATTTGCGCCCGGCGCGCCGCCGCGAATCGGCAGACATGCTCATCCGCAATCCAAGCTCAACCAATCAGGCGGAAGTTAACATCTATCACGCCAACATGCCTGTGCCGTCGAAGGGCCTGCTTTATTTGCCCAGTTCGCCAGATATCGTGGTTGCGAAGACACTGAAGACCCACCCTGATTTAGGCATGGCGCTAGCGCGTTCCTTCCAGCCATTCCGCGCGCCCTTCGTGAGTAACGTAATCGCTGACGTCTGCAAAGAGAACACTCTCTTTTCCCTAGCGACCGCGATTCCCGATATTGTGCCGTTAATTTCTCTCCCGTGGGCGATTGCCGAATTCGCGTCCGATAGCGCATTCTTGACAATGAACCAGATTCGCATGGCGTTCATGATTGCGGGCGCGAGTGATCGGGAAGTCGGCTACATGGAACAGAAGACTCAGGTGGCCGCTATTATTGGCAGTGCCTTCGGTTGGCGCGCGCTGGCGCGTGAGCTGGTAGGCAAGATTCCGTTCGGAGGCGGCCTTATCGCAAAGGCGGGGGTCGCATACGCTGGCACAAAGGTTATTGGTCTCTCGCTCGATAAGTTCTATTGTTTGGGCTACACCTATTCGCGCGAAGAACGGAACAAGCTCTACGCCGACGCTTACCAGCAAGGCAAGACACTGGCTGAGAAACTCCTTCGGATGATTCGCCCCGATATAGCTTCCAAACTCGCAGAGAACGAAGATTCTAAGCATTCGGCGACCGCGCGCTAATTGATGGCTCAGAAACCAGTAGCACTTGTCACCGGAGGCAGCCGTGGAATCGGCCGTGCCATCGTTGAGGAACTCTCAGCCACTCACTCGGTGATCGCCACCTACAACTCGAACTTGAGTGCGGCACTGGAAGTTTCGAACTCTACTGGAGCCACGATACTGCCATGCCAGCTTGGCGATCCCGAGTCTTGCCGCCACTTGATTGGTGAGTTAGATCGGCTATTCCCAAATATCGACCTGCTCGTAAATAACGCCGGGATGGCCCCGCGCGAGCGCCGCGATATTCTCGACGCCACCTCCGAAAGCTTCGACGAACTCTTTGCTACAAATCTGAAGGGACCTTATTTTCTTACGCAGCATATTGCGCGCGGGATGCTGGCGCGCGCCAATGGGCGCATCGTTTTCATTAGCTCGATTTCGAGCTTCACGGCATCCGTTAACCGCGGCGATTACTGTATGACGAAAGCCGCGCTCAGCATGGCGGCGAAGCTTTTTGCTGTGCGGCTTGCATCGCACAACATCCCTGTGTTCGAAATAGAACCTGGCATTATTCGTACCGACATGATTGCTTCGGTGGCGGCTACTTACGATCAGCGCATTGCCGATGGTCTTTTGCCGCAGCGCCGTATGGGCGAGCCGAAAGATGTCGCCAATGCCGTTCGGGCGATTGCGGACGGTCGCCTTGACTATTGCACCGGCCAGGTGCTGCACGTCGATGGCGGCTTCCACCTGCGTACTCTGTAGGTATGGAGTTGCTCGATCCGGTAGAAGTTCGCGTGCTCGGCGCATTGATGGAGAAGGAAGTCACCACGCCTGAGTATTATCCGCTGTCGTTAAACGCGCTCGTCAATGCGTGTAATCAGAAGACGAATCGCGACCCCGTGGTTGATTACGACGACACCACCGTTGCCGATGCCCTCGCGAGCCTGCGCGAGAAGCGTTACTCGATTACCGTTACAGGTGGGAGCCGGGTCAATAAGTATCAGCAACGGATCTCTGAGACGTTGAACCTCGGACGCCGCGAGTCGGCTGTGCTTTGTGTTTTGTTCCTGCGCGGACCGCAAACGCTTGGCGAAATCAAAGATCGCTCGGAGCGGATGTTTTCCTTTGCCGACTTGTCGGAGCTTGAGAACCTGCTTGATAAGCTCAACACACTTGTCAGGAAGCTGCCACGTTTGCCCGGGCAGAAAGAAGCGCGCTATACGCATCTGCTTTCGGGTGAGCCAGACTTAGAAGCTTTGGCAGAACCGGCGATAGCGTCCCCGCCAAATCGGGTGGCGCAGCTTGAGCAAGACCTCCGAGATCTGCGAAGTGAGTTTAACGATCTCAAGCGTCGCTTCGAAGCACTTGAGTCGCAACTCCGTTAGCCGAACGAATCATCAGCACCGCTGCGTAGAGAACGATCACAATTACCAGCCAGCGCAGCGCATTGAGTGGCAAAGACTTGACGGCGAATGCCGCGATAGGGACACCCACCATACCTCCGATCGTGAGACCGGCTGCAACGGAGGCGAGGTAAGCGCCTTTGCGCAAGAAGCGCATACTCGCTACTGGCATGAGGAAAGCCGACGAGCCCATCATGATTGGGAATGCCGCAACTGGGTTCATTCCTAACAAGCTAATCATCGTGATGCAAGGTGCGTAAAAGCCAATGCCCAAAGCACTCAGAGCCCCAAAGATGAAGTTGCAGACTATGCCAACTGCTAGCCGCCAACCCTGCAATTGAAGCGCGTCGCCTCCCGCTGGAAACAGCTCGAATTGGCGCATGATCATAGCCGCTGCGGCCAGCAGCAGCATTCCTCCCATGCCAAGTTGCACCGCACGCTTCGACAATCCTGATACAAGACCCACTCCAACCCAGCCGCCCAGTGCCGCACTGGCAATGAGCAGAGTCAGAGTCACAAAATCCACCTCAATCACCGCGATGTAAATAAACGCTTGGAAGATGACCGGCAGCGTGTGGCCAACGTTCAAGGTGGCAGGTATCCGTTCGTCGGGAACCATATTTCTGAACTTAAAGATAGCCGTGGTGGTGGCGAACGAGCCGATGCCCAGCGTGTCGAAGAAGTTGGTCACAAAGCCCGTGACGAGTGAATCGGTCTTCAGCGTCAATGCTCTGCGCAATGAAGTGAAGAAATCAACTGCATATAAAACCGTGAGAATCGCAAGAGCAATGAGTAAGGCTGTCTTTGCCGGCATCAGGCTTTGCCAATCTCAAGAGCAGCTTTGCCAAGCACATCCATGCGGGGCACAATGCCAAGCCCTGGCGCCGTGGAAGATGCAAGGCGTCCGTGCTGACGCTGCGGCGCTCCTTCCGCAAAACTGACAGTGACGTAACTGTTGAAGTCGGTTGACGAGAAGAGCATTTCGGGAGGAGTGCTATGCGCGAGGTGTGCGATGGCAGCGGTGATGATATCGCCACCCCAGGTGTCTTCAATCGTCATTGCGATTCCCAGTGAGACACAAAGGTCGCGAATTTGGCGCGCCTTGGTCAGCCCCCCGACTTTGGAGATCTTCAGATTGATTACATCCATAGCCCTATCTTGATAGCCACGCAGGACGAGCAATACGTCGTCGATAACCTCGTCAAGGACCATCGGACGGTCGGTATGTTGCCGCACTGCGAGACATTCCTCATAGTGCATACAAGGCTGCTCGAGATAGACATCGACATCGCGTACGGCGCCCGCCACGCGGATTGCCTGGTGCTGGCTCCAGCCTGTGTTGGCATCGGCAACGAGGACATCGCCGGGTTGGAGTTGCTTTGCAACCAAATGGATTCGCTCAATGTCGGTGTCGGGGTCGCCACCGACCTTCAGTTGAAATTTTGTGTAACCCTGGCTCCGATAGAGCTCCACGTTCTTAGTCATCGCCTCGGGCGAGCCTTGCGAAATGGCCCGGTAAAGTGGAAAATCCACACCGAAGCGTCCACCCATAAGAATTGCGACTGGTTGGCCGCAAGCCTTGCCGAGGATGTCCCAGCAAGCCATATCGAGAGCTGATTTGACATAGGGATGCCCGCGCATCGCCCGGTCCATCGTTTGGTTGACCAAGCTGAGTTGTGTGGGGTCGATTCCAATCAGGTGAGGCGCCAGCTCCGCAATACCTGTTCGCGCGCCTGCAGCGTAGGCAGGCAAATAGGCGGGGCCAAGCGGACACACCTCGCCGTAGCCTTTTATTCCTAAGTCTGTCAGAATTTCAACTACAGTAGAGTCAAAGACATCTACAAAGTTGCCGCCCGACCACTTGTAGCTGCCTTCGTGCAAGGGCAGTTCAACACGGTATGCCTTGACTTGAGTGATGCGCATTCTGCGCCAGTTTAGCAAGCGAGTTCAAACCATGCCGCTCAAAAAGCTGTAAATTAAGACTCCCAAGACAATAGAGGCGATCACCACGTATTGCCGATCCTTTTCCATGGCAAAACCGACCACGGCCAGGGCTACCCGTAGAATCGGGGTAGCGATGAGCAGCAACACTCCAAGCTGAATCACAGAGCGCGCCCGCCGGGTCAAAGCACCAACGACTATTCGATGGACGAATGAGTCCTCCGGCGGTTGCGGAACAAAACTGTGATAGTTCGCCACTTCTCCGCCGTGCCTTGCTAAGTAGTAAAAGCCTCCAATGAGCACTACCGAGCCAGCAACTAGTACGCCAGTGCGCAGCAGCACTGCGATCATTTGTTCGAGCTTTGAATCAGTCACAAGTAACCTTGCACTCCCGAGATGATCATCTGGATGGCGATGACTCCGACGACAATGGCGAACACGCGCCGCAAGAGAATCACGGGCAACTTTGCCAGAAACTTCGCGCCCATCATGGATCCCGCCAATACGCCCAGCATTACGGGCATAGCGATTCCTGGGTTCACATAGCCTCTGCTTAGATAGACGCTAGCGCTTGCTGCCGCGGTGACACCGATCATGAAGTTGCTAGTGGCTGTAGACACTTTGAATGGGATTTGCATGGCCTGATCTAAGGCGATCACTTTCAACGATCCAGAGCCGATGCCCAGTAGGCCGGAAATTGCTCCCGCGCCAAACATCAAACCAAAGCCCGTCTTAACGCGATGGACAGCGTAACTTTCTTCGACTCCGTTATCGTTATAGCTGCCGTTCAAGCGCAAGAGTTCACCCAGCGGATCGGGCGGCGCTGTTGTTCGTTTCTGTCCATGCTGGCGTGTTGCTTGCCAAGCTGCTTGCAAAAGGATAAGGCCAAACACAATGCTGAGGGCTGCAACCGGTACCTTGGTCCCGAGATAGGCTCCGCAGATTGCGCCCAAGGTTGTAGCGATCTCGGGAAACATACCGATCCTAATATTGGAAAAGCCATCTCTTACGTATGCCGCTGCCGCGCCAGAAGACGTTGCGATTACGGAGATCAAACTCGCCCCAATCGCGTAGCGCAGATCGACACCAAGAAACAAAGTCAAAACTGGCGTTACGATCACTCCGCCACCGAGCCCCGTGAGTGAGCCAAGAAATCCGGCCGCGATAGAAGCACAAAAAACAATTGGAACAAACTCAGCGACCGTCATGTTGATATGTTCTTAGCTTAGATTGAGGTGCGATGTGAAAAAACTGATTCTCCCGCTCGTTTTTGTTGCGGCGCTTGCCGCTCAACAGCCACGCCCGGCGATTACGTCTCCGGAAGTACACTCCGACGGCCGCGTAACGTTCCGCCTATTGGCGCCAGGCGCACAGAAAGCCACTGTGAGTGTGGAAGGCTTGAAAGACCCTGTGCCCATGCAGAAAGACGAGCAAGGCGTGTGGAGCGCCACATCGAACGTTCTGGCCCCAGATCTTTACGGTTACTCATTCAACGTCGATGGCGTCCACATTGTTGATCCGTCGAACACCGAAATCAAACCAAATTTGATGAGCCTGTCCAATGTCGTTCATGTGCCTGGCGCCGCCCCGATGCCTTGGGATGCCACTGACGTACCACATGGAACGGTTCACCATCACTTCTACAAATCGAGCGTCGTGGGCGACAATCGAGATTATTTTGTTTACACGCCGCCAGGTTATGATCCGAGCTCCAATGCCCGTTACCCAGTGCTCTATCTGCTGCACGGTTATAGCGATGATGCGAGCGGTTGGACGGCGGTGGGTAAGGCAAATCTAATAATGGATTCGCTTATTGCTCAGAACAAGGTCAAACCTATGATCGTTGTGATGCCGCTGGGCTATGGCGCACCTGAGATCGTTCATCCAACTCCCGGCACCTCCGCTTTTGCGAACGTTGAGTTGCGCGAGAGGAACTTCAACTATTTCCGGACGGCACTCATCGACGAAGTGATTCCGGCGGTCGACCGGGCCTATAAGACTGACCCAAGCCGTGACTCGCGCGCGATCGCGGGCTTGTCAATGGGAGGATCGGAGTCACTGTTAACTGGATTGAATCGCCCCGATAAGTTCTCTTGGGTGGGCGCATTCAGTACGGGTGGCCTATCTGACGATTTTGCTGCCGATTTCCCGCAAATCTCCGCGGAGGCAAATAACCAATATCACTTGATTTGGATCGCCTGCGGTACTGAGGACAGACTCATCACTTTGAACCGGAAACTGGTGGATTGGACCAAAGAAAAAGGTGTGCATGTTACCCAGGTTGAAACTCCTGGCATGCACACCTGGATCGTTTGGCGGCACAACCTAATCGCGTTAACTCCTCTTCTTTTTAGAAGTGACTCGCGCGTTGTGCGCCCGGCCATCATTACCGGACAGAATTAGCGCGAAGCTTCACTTGGTGGCTTGGCGGCGGGGTTAGTCGGCTGAGTCATACCAGCAACCACACCTTGGTTCACCAGAATCTTTACTTCAACGCGGCGGTTCATTTTGCGGCCTTCGGTCGTCTTGTTGTCGGCGGCCTCGTGGCTGATGCCCATACCGGCGAGCGGCAGAATGCGATGGATAGGAATGTCACCTTGCTGCTCCAAGAACTGTATAACAGCGTTGGCGCGCTTTTCGCTCAACACCTGATTCCAAGAGAGCTTGCCAGTGCTATCGGCGAACCCAGCTACTTCAATGACGTAACCCTTTTCAGCGAGAGCCTTCTTGGCGAGATCAGTGAGATCTTTCTCCGCGTCGGGAGTTAGTACAGCTTTATTGATTTCGAAGTATACCGTGGCAGAATCTTTCACTTGATAATTGTCAAGATCAGTCACGCGGCGGTTCACATCGCTCACACCCTGGTTCGCCATATCGGCCGAGGATTTGACTTGTCCAACTAGGCCTTGCGTCTGACGCTCCTGGTCTTCCAAAGCCCCTTCGCGAGTTTCTAATTGGTTGGCGCGTCCTTCCAAAGCTCCCGCTCTGCCCTCAAGGCTCCCTGTTCGGGCCTCGAGCGGAGAAACGCGGGCATCAATTTGCCGCGATGCGCGCATCGAATTGGGATCAAACGAAACCTTATCGGCAATCAAGTCACCCTTGTCGTTGCCTTTGCCCTGCGCTTCGATATGCAGCCCGGGAACCAGCGCTGCCACGTCCATCTTGCTCGCATGACGGAAAATTACACCGCTCTTGAGCTGAATCTTTGTGAGGTCTGAGAGATCTACAGTGCCGATGGAATCATCGTCTATCCGTAGCTTGATGGAGTTTCCATCTCGCGAGAGAATCACTCCTTGCACCTTTGCTAACTGACCGGCCGTAAACGTCCGGGTGTTCGGCGTGACGCCGAAAGCGAGCGTTGATGCCGCAAGAGCGAACGCCCCAATGGCGAAGCCTGCTCTCATTAAATTTCTTATTTGTTGGTTCATCACCCTAATACCATCTCCTTCGGAGTCTTTTAACGATTAGTAGATGCGTGCACAAGATTTTTGTGACTCATTTTCAGCTAATCGGCCAAAAGAAGTACTGCTTAACAAGCTTACGACATTTAGGCGCTAAGATAAACGGGGTGCAATGACTACAAACACTTCAGAATCTAACGTGGGCGTGCGAGGTGGAAAATTTTACGGCTGGAACGTAGTCGCCACTGCATTTATTACCTTTGGTTTGGCAGTAGGGATTCCCTACTACAACATGCCTTTCTTCTATGATTATTTCCAAAAAACATTCCATTGGAGTCTTACGGAAATAACGTTGGGTTTTCCTGTGGCGGCACTTCTTACCCTGTGGGTTGGGCCATTGCTTATTCCCCGCCTGAGTCCGAAAAAATTGATTATTGCGGGAACCGGAATTACGGCGCTCACGTTCTGGGGATTCGGCAGCATGCAGGGATCTCTGCCCATCTACTTCGCACTGTATTTTCTATACACAGTGGGTTATCTTTTTTCCGGACCTATTCCGCATCAGATTTTGGTCTCCCAGTGGTTTAGGGCAAAGCGTGGTTTGGCCATGGGAACGATTTATGTTGGCGTGGGGTTATTTGGCGGAGCGGGCGCATTTCTGGTCCGAGGGCTTACCGACCACTACGGTTTTCACACAGCGTTGAAAATCTTGGCTGGGCTCCTGCTGCTTGCTTGGCCACTGGCATTCTTTCTTTTGAAAGACAGGCCAAGCGAAGTTGGACAATTTCCAGATGGCGCCGATCAGCCGCCCTCCGATAGCCATTTGCAGCCTTTCAGCTTCTCGCATCTCCTGCATAACCGTTCGTTCTGGTTATTATTGGCGGGTAGCGTGTGTTCAATCGGCGCGATTGGGTCAATCAATTTTCACATGAAGTTTGTGTTCCGAGACGCCGGATTCACCGATCAAAAGACCCTCAATACAACGTGGGCGACGGCTTCGTCTTTGATTCTTTGGTCGAGTATTATCGGGCGTTTGGCGATTGGCCATTTGGCAGATCTGTTCTCAAAAAAACTTGTTATGACCGCCACGTACTTCATTGTAGTGGCGACAATTTTAGTGCTGTTGTCGGTTAGCCCAGCGCATCCGGCGACGCTCTATTTCTTCTCCGTCGTGTTCGGGCTCTCAATGGGCGCCGATTACATGCTCATTCCCCTGATGGCCGCGGAACAGTTTGGAGTTAATACCTTGGCGCGAGCCATGGCCGTGATTCTGCCGGCAAACACGCTAGGCCAAACGTGGCTACCGTATTTTGTTTCGGCCCTGCGCGAACACTTTGGGAGCTATCAGATTCCGATGCTGGTGGTTTTCGGTATTGCGATGCTTGGCGCGCTAGCGATAGCGCTACTTCCCAGCGACCTTGCGCGCCGTCTCGACACCGAAAACCGGAAGTGATGGGTCGGTAAGCAGGCCGATTTGTTTCAAGACCGACGCTTGGTCCCAATAAATATGCTCGTGCGCAAGTTTGCCGTCGCGGAACTTCACGATCGCTACCAGCGCGATCTCCACGTGCTTGTTGGTGGGAGGAACACCTGGCAGCATCCACGGCATTTCTTGCGTGTGAGTGAAGGAGAAGATCATTTCATCCACGAGTTGATCCTGGCCCACCGTGCGCGACACGGGAGTAAGTGCAGTATCTGGAGGCATTTGTGGGATGAAATCCCGGGAGTAGAAAACTCGCAACGCTTCCTTGCCGTAAGCACCAGTCATTACTGGCACGTGGTTGACATAGGCGTCTTCCACCATGGTGGCCAAAGTTGCTTCGGTGTCTTTCGTGGTAAATTCGTGGGCCGTGTGCTCTTGCCAAAGATCGCTCAGATTATCCATGTTCTTCCAAGATTACACAGCCATATGAGAGTGACGGTGAAGCAAGCGCGCTTGGTGAGAAGGCTTGGTATCGGGTGGGAAAGTATTGCCTGTCATCTCCGTGTAGACCTTTTCCACCTGGGATGCCAAGCCGTCTTTACTAACGTAGCGCTCGGCGCGAGGTTGGGCGACGATCTCTTCGCGAATCTGCGCGACCGACTCGAATAGTTGGCGCGGGGTCTGTTTGGCTTTGACCCGTTTGTGAACGCTTTGGCTTAAGAGCTTGAAGAAGAGTTGCTGATCATCAAGGACGGTTTGCTCGCCGCGAGGACCATGTCCTGGGCAGATAGCTTGAGCGCCTAGCTTCTTGGCGGCATCCAGGGTCCCGATCCACTTCTCAATATTGCCGTCGCCAACGAAGTTGAATGGACCATTCACACAAGCATCGCCTGTGAAGAGGATCTTCTCCTTTGGCAACCATGCCATGGCATCTCCATGAGTGTGGGCAACTCCGAGATGAATGAGTTCTACCCGGTGCTCTCCGTCGTCGAAATAGAGCTCGCGAGGAAACAGTACCGATGGCGGCGCAAGGTGGCTGGCGGCAACCTCTGGGCGAGTCTTGGCGGTATCTTCCCAGCGACCGGGCGTGTTGCCGTAGTAGCCGGTTTCGTAGCGCTTCATTTCCTCTACCACGCCAGCGTGGGCTACGGGAACTGCACCATTATCAATCCAGACCTGGTTGCCATAGGCGTGGTCGCCGTGATGATGGGTGTCGAAGGCAAAGCGGATTGGCTTCGAAGTAAGCGCCTGGATTTTCGGGAGGATGTTGTGTGCACCAGATGGGAAGTTGGCGTCGATGACCAAAACGTAGTCTCTAAAGATGATCCAGCCGTTGTTACAGTGCCCTTGATGTTCAAGGTCGCCTTGGTGGAAATAAACGTCTTTTGCCAAATTGACGGTGTTATTGATTTCGTTGGCGGCTTTGGCGCTTACCGCGAAAGCTGTAGTGTTTAGGAGGAGATTTCTGCGTGTGAAATCGCACATAGTCGAAGTATGATATCGCAGCCGCAGGCTGTTATTATCGTGATTCAACGTTGAGCCATCAAGAATTAATTCCGTATATCGAGCGTTTCTCGAACGCCAAGGTGTTGTGTGTGGGCGATGTCATGCTCGATCACTTCGTTTACGGTGACGTGAGCCGTATCTCGCCAGAAGCGCCAATCCCAGTGGTGCGTGTCAACCACGAACAGTCAATGTTGGGTGGCGTTGGCAATGTGGTTCGAAACCTAAGCTCCTTGGGTGTGCAAACGGCACTATTGACGGTGGTAGGAGCGGACGACGCTGGAGAGAGCATACGGAAGGAGCTGGGCGCGCTGCCGAACAGCACAATCTACGCGGCGACCGACCGCAACCGCAAGACCTCCGTTAAAACGAGATACATCTCCGGCAGCCAGCAATTGCTAAGAGTTGACAACGAGAGCACGCACGCGATAGACGAAGGAGTTCTGACCGAGCTTTTGTCAAGGTTTGAAAAGCTGCTGGCCGAATATGACGTGGTGGTTCTTACCGACTATGCGAAAGGGGTTTTGCAAGGAGGACGCGCCACCAGCTTTGTCGCGGCAGCTCAATATTCGAATAAGCCAGTTTTTGTGGATCCAAAGGGGCGCGATTTTGGCCGCTACTACGGCGCTTCTTTGATAAAGCCTAATTTGCAGGAGTTGGCCGATGCAACGAATCTCCCAGTTGGCACTGATGCGGCGGTTGAGGCAGCGGCATTACAAGTGATCAAGAACCACCAAATATCGACCGTGTTAGTGACGAGAGGTGCAGCGGGCATGATGTTGGTGCGTCCCGACGAAGCTCCGGTCTCTTTGAGAGCGGTGGCAAGGGAAATATTCGATGTTTCCGGAGCAGGCGATACGGTAGCCGCAGCCTTTGCGGCAGGAGTTGCAGCCGGCATGCGGATGGAAGATGCGATGCGCGTGGCAAATGTGGCTGCGGGCCTGGTAGTGGCGAAGGTGGGCACTGCCACCACAACACAGGAGCAGTTGCTAACGGAGTTGGAAGCCGGGGATGCGCTGGCTGCCGAAGGAAGAGTGGTTGCGTTGGACGAGGCCGTGCAGCGGGTCAGATTGTGGAGGCGACTCGGTTTGAAGGTAGGCTTGATGCGAAGTACCTTTGAGCCGTTGGATGCGGCCGCTATCGGAGCTTTGCAGCACGCAAAGCTGAAGTGCGACCGGCTGATTATTGCAACGGAGGCGAATCCGCTTTTGTTGGCGTCAATGGTCTATGTCGATCTAGTGATTGCCGGCGCAACGCCAGTGGAAGCTTTGATCAAAGAGTTGAGGCCAGACTACTCGGTTGTGTAGTTGATTTCCAAGGTGCGCACCTTGAGGGACGAAGCGCCCAGCACGATGATTGACAGCGCGAGCAGGCCGAATACCGCCAAATAGCTTGAGATGGGGTCTCCATTCGAAACGAGCATCTGGAGCAACGCAGGCATGCCGGGATCTGCCGGTATTTGAAGAGGGCAGAGCGCCTTGAGATAGTAGATTACACTGAATTTCTTAAGTAGTGCAGGGAGGAGCGGATTGGCGGCTTCCCAAATGAGCACGATCGCCGCTGGGATGATGGGATTGCGATAAAGCAAACCTGCGGCGAGAAACACACTGCCGTAGCCAACGCACGCCAGAACCGTGACACCTAAGTAAGCAGCGATTTGAGACAAACCATTTTCTTGATAAAGGTAGCGAGAAATGGTGTTGCTGTCGAAGGCGGAGAACGTAGCGATCATTTGTAGCCCCGCGCTGGCGGTGAAGATGACACTAGCTGCCAGCAAGCCCGCTAAATACTTGCCCAAGAGTAATATTTCGCGGCGTATGGGAGCCAGCAAGTAATAGTGCAGGCTCTTGTCGAGCATTTCTCCGCGAAATAAATTCATGAAAATGCCCAGGCAGCCGAAGAAGACGGCAAGGCGGATGAAAAAAAATTGGAAGACGCCAGCAAACGCATAGTTGTTTTGTTCGAACGTGAAACGCCTGTTGATGAAGGTAGTGCTTACCACGCCATTCTCGAGTATTAAATTCACGTTACTTGCAGCGGCGTAGTAGCGCATGTTTTCACGTTCAACGGAGGTTTCGTTGCCATCTTCGTCGAACTTCTGCGCTGTGCGCTTGCGGGATGTGGCCGGTGGACCAAATTTAGAGACAAGCTGTTCGCGAGTCATGCCGGTCTTGATTTCTTCAACCTCCTGCTGACTGAGTATGTGGCCACCAGCCGGGATTTTGGGGTCGGCAAGGCGAAACGTTCTCACTGCCACGGCCTGCATGGTGAACAATGCAACCGGCGCGAGCGCAAGTAGGTAAATCCAGAGACCACGTCTGGCAAAAAAGGTCTTCTTGATCTCGAGTCGCACCACGGCAATGGTCTGTGCCCACCACGTTCCGATCATTTAACTCCGTCCTCGCCGCCGATTAGATATTCGTAAACCGAGTTGACGTCGTCATCGACCGGAGCTACTGATTCGAGCTTGTGACCGTTCAAGGCGACTTGATTCATGAGAAGAAAGAAACGATTGGGATCGCTAGTTTTTACGAGCAGGCTTTTTTTGTCGTGATGCATGCGAACCTCCACGATGTGATCTTCTTCGAAGAAGCGCGATGCTAGAGAGTTGGCGTGGTCGCAACGAACGACGATTTGCATGGGCTGCTCGCTAATTTCGCCGCGCACGCTTTGAATGTTGCCCTCGGCAACTACATAGCCGCCACTCATGAGAATGACTTGATCGGAAATGATGTCAACTTCATGCAGCACGTGGCTTGAGAGAATGACGTGGCAGCCATCTTTGGCGAACGAACGGAAAAGCGCAATTGTTTCGGCGCGCACCAGCGGATCTAAGCCATTCATCGGCTCGTCGAGAATTAAGACCTTGGGTTGGTGGGCGATGGATTGAGCGAGCCGGATTCTTTGGCGCATGCCTTTGCTATAGCCGCCTGCCTTACGATTGGCTGCTTCGCGCAAACCTACCATGTCTATGGCCCGCCAAGCCAATTCATCGCATTCGTGGGCGTCACGGCCTGAGAGTCGCAAATACGAACTGACAAATTCATAGCCGGTTAGACCTTTGGGGAAAGAATCAAACTGGCCACAATAGCCGACGAGCGGGAAAAGCTTCTCGGGGTCGTCAGGAGTTTGACCGAGAATGGTGATTTGGCCGCGCGAGGGACGGATCAAACCAGTCATGAGGTTCATGAGGGTGGTTTTACCGGAACCGTTGGGACCGACAAGACTCGTGATTCCAGGTGGAATGCTGAGACTGACGCGATTTACGCCCAACACGTCGCCATAGAATTTGGAAACGTTATCGAAAATAATTTGGTCGTTCATCGCACGACCTCGTTCGCTCGGATCTTTTTCATCAGCAGGTAGTAGCAGAGGCCGGCGAACAACAGAATTCCAAGCCAGGCTTCCCCCGCCGGCATGGCCCGTTCAGCGGAATCGTGAAATAGATCTTGCCAAATTATATTTGTGAGCTTAGAAATATCGATTAGGTAGCCCTGCTGAGTTTGCAGAACGCGATTGATAGCTTGCGCGAAACCTGCTCCCATAAAAAGAACGCCCAAGAGAAGCGCACCAGCAGCGATGCGCCATTTCACCCAGGCAGAAAGCGCAAGAGCAAGTAAGGCGATAGATAGAATCCAGATCCATGAGCCTAGGACGAGGCCGGTGGCGATCCAGAAGTTTTTCAGCATCCAATCCCAACCGGAGAGACTGGCTTGAACAAAAAAGAGAATCAGGCCGGGAATCCAAGTGACCCAAGAAAGCACGATTGCGAGGACGGACATTTTGCCGGCGAGATACTCATTGCGAGTAATAGGGCGGCACAGGTACAGCGTGAGCGCGCCATTGGCAAGGTCTGGCGAGACTAGGCCAGGGCCGATAAACGCCGTGAGAATGAATGCCAAGGACGACTGGAAGCTCAGGAAAAATAGAAAGAAGTGACCATCGATCTTAAACTTAAACTGGCCGACTAAGCCGAGCGCGCTTAGATGATCGTTCGCGTAGATGGCGAGCAGGCACAAAATCGGAAAGATAAAACAAAGGTTCAACAAGGTCGCCAGCAATTTAGAGCGAAACAAATTTTGGCGTGAATAGCGAAAGAGCACGAGGAAGCGTGACCAAGCGGGTGTGGCAGTTCCAGAATAACCGCGGTATGTGCGCTTATAGACTGCCATTGTTTTGCTCCATGGCTTTCAGGAAGATTTCTTCGAGAGTGTCGCGGCGGAAGTTCATGCGGCGCAGCTGGATATTCTGCTCGGCGGCCACACGATAAATGTCGCTCACTTCGATCTTGTCTCCTAGCACGAGTTTGAGTCGGTTAAGAGCGCCTGGCGCGGATTCGCAGCCGAGGTTCTCCACCGCCGTGACGAAGGCCGTTGAATCGCCGTAGATTTCGAGTTCAACAAAACGCTTGTTGAGACGGCGTTCGTTTTCCAGGTTCGAATAGTGAACGACCTTGCCTTTCTTCAGAATGACCACTTCTTCGCATGTCTCTTCGACATCGCGCAGAAGATGGGAGCAAAGCACAATGTGCATTTCGCCAGCGTCGCGCATTTCGCGAACTAGGCGAATCATGCGCTGTCGGGCCGGCGGATCGAGCCCATTGGTTGGCTCGTCGAGAATGACAAGCTTCGGGCCATGAACGATGGCTTGGGCGAGTTTGGCTAGTTGCTTCATGCCCAGCGAATACGTGCCAAGTTGGCGATATCTCGCCTCACCCAAACCCACGTAGAACAGCGCCTCGTGCGCTCGTTCGAGAGCCATTTCAGGTGGTAAACCAGAGAGTTCCGCCATCATGCGGATAAAAGCGACGGCGGTCATTTTGCTAATGAACGCATCGTTCTCGGGCATATAGCCAACTAGCGCGCGGATCTGTTTTGATTCGCGGGCTACGTCGTGGCCAAGTACGCTGGCTGAGCCTGAAGTGATGGGCCAAAAACCTAAGAGCGTGCTGATGAGAGTTGATTTGCCTGCGCCGTTTGGGCCAAGCAAGCCAATGGTGCGGCCTGTGAACGAGCCTGTAATATCGCGCAACACGTCTTGCTTGCCTAGCCGGACGCAGAGCGATTTCAGGTCGATGACAGGCTGCATGTTTTAATTTGACGTTCCCCTAGCCGCGCCCTTTTCGCGCAAGGGCGCACTTGCAATCATAGTGCTTAGTGGCTTTCCTTCTTGCAGGCCGACGAGAGTTCCCAAATCAAATCCAAGGAATGAGCCGCGAGCGGTAGCGAGAACTCTATCCGTTTCGCCATATACACAAACCAGTCCAGAGCCGCCTTTGGTGAACAATCCTGAAACCGTACGTTGGTTCTTCAGTTGCTTGGTTAAGTCTCCGATAGACGAATTTACATTGCTATAAATCATCGCCGAAAAGTTCGGGTAACCATCGGCCGGGAGTTTCGAGCGGAAATTGTTGGAAGTAGCGAGCACGTTTCCTGTTTGCCTGTTTTGAATAGCCTGCAACAAGTTGGCTTCGGATGAAGATGCCACTAGGTAGCCGTCAGTGAAGGTGTAGTAGGCGGCGAGCCCCGGAGCTTTGTCGTTACTGATTGAATAAAAAGTGCGGTTGTTTGCGGTATCTGTGCCTTGAGTTAAGTGACCCGTTTTGGCCGGCGCTTGTTGATTGAACTGGGTGATCACCGCGCTCAGTGTCTGTTGCAATTTTGCCGGGTCGTTTACCTCAATCGCCAAAATGGGCGCCAAGCCCGCATCCATGGCCATCGTCACGTCGGTTCCAAGAGGCGCGGCGACATCGTCAAGCAAGCTCACCCCAGCATGCGCTTGGAAATCGTCGAGTGCCGTGCCTGCAAACGCGAGGAGCTCCTGCATCATAACTCGTGGATTCTTCATAACCATCGACGCGGCAAAGATGGCATCAGGCGAGACGAAATCGAGCGAGCCGGCGGGGCTGGGTGCACCGAGCCACGAAGCGATACCGTGGCGAGCGCCATCGAACGAGACAGATGCTCTCATTTCTGCGCCACCATTCGCTGTTTTGCGCTCAAGCACAAGATACCTAACATTTTCGAGTCCTGCCGGAACATTGCCTTTGGCAGTATGTACGGATTGAGCGGTGATTTGTTCCAAGTTCGCTGCCAAAAAATAGCTTGCCCCATTCTGATAGACCCTATTGATACGAGCGAAAAATGGCGTGGTAGTAAAACTGGCAGTCGCACTGTTCTGGATAGACACTTCCATGCGTTTGAGTTGGATAGCGCTGTTTGTGGCGATGAGAAGGTTGTTGTCGATTTCGATCAAAAACTTGCCTGCTGCCGCGGGCGCACCAGGCGTGACGATCTGCACGTCGGCATTCGCAGGCAAACTGCTTTGCAAATAAGCGGCAAGCCCAGGTTGAGCGATAGATGCAAGAAAGACCGGCCCAGCATTCTGGCCATTTACATCGCCGCCGATTGCCACGACGATTTCGTCCCCTAGATAGCTGCTGAAAGCGCTGATTTGATCGATCATTTGATCAAATTTGCCGTTCTTTGAAATGTCTTTCTGCTGCCACCACCGCCGCAGCACGTCGCTTTCGGCAAGGCGGCTGACAAAGAGTTTCTTGGCTTCCGATATCGTTCCGCCGAGATTAGGAATTGCGGCGTAAAGGAAAGTATCGGCGGGTAGATATTGCGGCAGTTGCGAAGAATATCGGAGGCCGGGAGCTGGAATAGACTGGATGTCTTTCTGTAAAGCTGAGAACTGTTGTAAGAGTGCGTGGTACGAGCCGGCGTTCTGGCTCCAGGCGAATTCGGAGGCGACAGGAAGATTGGCGAGGTGAAGCTCACCTCCATAGAGTTGGCCAGCGGTGACCGTATGAATTGTTGATCCAGTGCTGATCTCGACTGAACCCTTCGCTACGGCGACGCGAGACTCTTTGGTGCCATGATCGAAAGCGACGACTCCACCGGTGACAGGGATTGTCATGTCGCCGTTGGTGATGTAGACAGCTTTCTTAAGTTCGTTTTGAGAATTCACGATCATCTGGCCGCGTGCGAGATTAATGTTAGTTCCACGCCATCCGTTGGAAAGGGCAATGTCCGAACGTTCGGCGATTTCTACTTCAGCGCCGCCAGCGAGTCGCAAAATCGCGCGGGAGCCTTTGGCAGTGCGGAGTTCGTCGGTATTCTTGATAATCTCGCCCACCTGAACGAGAGTCATACCTAGATCTGTGACTTTGTAAAGTGTGCCTTGCACGCTGGCGACAGTGGCGCGAACAGCATTTTGGCCAGGGAGCAAACCTGTTAGGCCTAAACCAATGCCGATGGCAAGAACAGCCGCTGCTGCCCAAACGAACATAGGCACACCCTTGCGCTGGGGACGATTGATGGGAATAACACGACTGGCGCCATGGCGGGCTTCTTGTAAGGCATGGCGGCATTCGATGCATTGGAGCACGTGATCCTCCACTAGGAGAACGCGCGCAGCGGGCAAAGTATGGTCTAAATATGCGGGGATGAGAGCGCGCACGTCTGCGCAACCGCGGATTTTGCCGGCGGGCGCGCTGGCGATGAAACTGGAATCAAAGAGGCTGCCAAAGACACGCTTCGCAGCAGCCTTGACGGTTTCATCGTCTATTTTTTCGTTGCGGACTTTGGCGACCGCTTCATCTAATTCATGCCGACTCATTTGCTGACTCCCATACAATTACGAATCTCTTTTTGCAACTGGCGCCGTGAGCGATGCAGGGACACCGCTACCAGCACCTGTGAAATCCCAAGCGCATTGGCTATTTGTGGGTTGGTGAAATCTTCGAAATAACGCAAAGCAAAAATCTCGCAGGACTGTTCGCTGAGTGTTTTAAGGGCGCGTCGCAGACAGTCTTTCAATGCGCTATCAGGTGTCGCCGCACTCCCTGAAGTTTTGGACATTTCATTCAATGGAACGGCGAGATCCGATTGCCTTTTGCGAATCACATCGAGTGACGCGTTTACCGCTGCTCGTCGCAGATAGCTTTCTTCCTGCGTTAGTGCCATCCCTGAAGCCGGTTGGCGGAGCATGCGAAGGAAGATTGTTTGTAACACGTCTTCGGCGTCGGCCGCGTTGCCCGTGATTCGATAAGCAGTGCGGAATACCATTCCGTGATGCGCTTCAAAAATCCGGCTAAATTCGTTCGGCTGCGTAACAACCTCTTGTTCGTAAACTGCCAGTTGCGTAGTCGCCTCCCGTTCTTTTCAGCACTAAAGACGGTAGGACTGCTTGATTATTACAGCATTACGATTTTTTTTGCGGGTTGAGTTGGAACATTTCTAGTGCAAATGCAGGGGGTTTGGGCCAGTCTTCAATACCTTGAT
>Ga0182012_10000515_pt1 | contig 42877 bp, 34 predicted proteins | sample 612S2SmetaG_FD_120486 | JGI IMG/M metagenome (GOLD analysis project Ga0182012, IMG submission 120486) | Permafrost microbial communities from Stordalen Mire, Sweden - 612S2S metaG | ecosystem: Environmental > Terrestrial > Soil > Wetlands > Permafrost | place: Sweden: Stordalen | collected... | reverse complement strand
GTTCCCGCCAGCCGTGCACAAATCCGCTCGAACTCCGGCTCAAACTCAGCCGTCGTCTTCGCCTTGGTCTTCAGCGAGCCAAGAGCCACGCCGTAGGCAGCGGAAACGCCAATCGCCGGCGCACCCCGCACGACCATGGTGACAATCACATCCGCCACCTGTTCGTAATCCGTGGCAAGCACATAGGTCTCCTCAAGGGGGAGCTTCGTCTGGTCAATAAATCTGACGCCTTCGGGGGTCCAATTCAATGTGGGAATCATGCAGTACCAGTCTAAACGGGGCGGGTCGCAGGCGGCGATAACCTGTCCGATTTAGCTCTATGCAAAATATGCGATACCATCGTATATTTTGCATATGTGGATTTCGCGTGAGATCGAGCCGCGCCTCAAGCGCTCCGCAAAGACGCGGCCAGTGATTGTGCTGACCGGTGCCCGCCAGACTGGCAAGACGGCTACACTGCGCCACCTGTTTCCCGGCTACTCATTTGTCTCGCTCGACCTGCCCACTGAAGCCGAACAAGCCGAGAAGGAGCCAGACCGGTTTCTGCTGCGCCACCCGCCACCGGTGATGATCGATGAGGTGCAGTACGCGCCGGCACTCTTTCGCCATCTGAAGTCCATCATTGACCGGCATCGCGCGCGCAACGGCCAGTTCCTCCTCACCGGCTCGCAGAAGTTCGCTCTCATGCGGCACGTCTCCGATTCGTTGGCGGGCCGTGCCGACATCGTCGAACTTGAAACGCTCTCCTTCGCCGAGATCCGCAAGGCGCTGCCCGCGACTGGCCTTGAAGCTGCCATCGTACGCGGAGGCTTTCCCGAGCTCTACGCCAACCCGGAGATCGACGCGACCGCTTTCTGCAACTCATACCTCGCCACCTATCTGGAGCGCGACGTGCGCGCGCTGGCCAATGTCGGCAGCCTTCGCGACTTCGAGCGGTTTCTGCGTGCCTGCGCGCTGCGCTCAGCCAACCTGCTCAACAAGGCTGATCTGGCGCGCGACGTGGGCATTGCGCCTTCCACTGCCAACCAATGGTTGTCGATTTTGGAGGCGTCTGGACAGATTGTGCTGCTGGAGCCTTGGTTCTCCAATCGCACCAAGTCGATTGTGAAGAGTCCCAAGCTTTACATGGCGGATTCGGGCCTGCTCTGCGCACTGCTCAACATTCGCACCGAGAAAGCGCTGCGTCAGTCGCCGAGCGCGGGGGCTGTATGGGAGACATTTGTCTTTGCGCAGCTTCGTGCGCGCGAGCGGCATGCCGGCAGGACGGGTAGCCTCTACTTCTGGCGCGATCGCACCCGCGAGGTCGACTTCGTCGTCGATGTCGGCGGTCGAGTGGAGCTATTCGAGTGCAAGTGGACCGAGATTCCCAATGCCGGAGACACCATCAATCTCGATTTCGTGCGCAGCGCCCTGGGCAAGACGCTAGTGATTGCGGGGTCTGTGGTCTGCCGCACAGCGCATGAGTTTCCGCTCCCGAATGGCTTTCGTGCCGTTCCGGTGACGGAGCTGGGCTGAATCTGGGCGCGGAAGCCGACAGTAACGCTATTTGAATAAATACGATGCAAAATATGCGATGGCGCCGCATATTTTGCATCACTCGTTTCAGACGGCGAAGGAACCGATCTTCTCACAAAAGCAGCTGAGGCGAAAAGCCTTCGTGCATCCCTTGTAAACATTTTCATTTTCCGCTGGACGCAACTCCGCCCCCCTCAGTACAGTTGTCTGGTTACATCAAAGCCCAACTACTTTGCCTTTGTTACTCCACCCGTTGCTTTAAGGAGCCGCTCGTGCTGAACCTCACCTCTGTCGACTGGCTGATCATGCTGTTGTACTTCGTCTTTGTGCTGGGCATTGGCTTTGCCCTCAAGCGCTACATGAAGACGAGCAAAGACTTCTTCCAGGCGGGCCGCGCCCTGCCCGCATGGATCTGCGGACTCGCCTTCATCTCAGCCAACCTCGGCGCGCAGGAAGTTATCGGCATGGGCGCATCGGGCGCCAAGTACGGCCTCGAAACCGCCCACTTCTACGGCATCGGCGCCATTCCCGCCATGATCTTCGTCGGCATCTTCATGATGCCGTTCTATTACGGCTCCAAGGCACGCAGCGTACCTGAGTTTCTGCGCATGCGATTCGACGAGAAGACCCGCGCGCTCAACGCCTGCTCCTTCGCCGTGATGACCGTCTTCAGCTCAGGCATCTCCATGTACGCCATGGCCCGCCTCATTCAGGCGCTGCATGTCTTTGACGGTCTCTTCCACATGCTCGGCTGGGCCCCGGAAGGCATCTTCACATTTTCCATCATTCTCTCCGCGGTCATCGTTCTCGCTTATATCTTCCTCGGAGGCCTCACCAGCGCCATCTACAACGAGGTGCTGCAATTCTTTCTCATCATTGCGGGCTTCCTGCCGCTCGTTCTGCTCGGCCTGCGCAACATCGGCGGATGGGCCGGCCTCAAGGCCTCAGTCCCCGCCGCCTACATGCATGAGTGGAAGGGCGTGGCCCACGCCTCCACCAACCCCATGGGCATTGAGATCATCGGCCTGGGCATGGGCCTCGGTTTCGTGCTCGGCTCCGGCTACTGGTGCACTGACTTTCTCGTCATCCAAACCGCCATGGCCTCTAAGAACATGGCCGCCGCGCGCCGCGTGCCGCTCATCGCCGCCGTCCCCAAAATGGTCTTCCCGTTCCTCGTGATTTTGCCCGGCCTGCTTGCCATCGGCCTGCCCACACCGCACACGACAACTGTGATCACGCGCGGAGCCGACGGCGCAATCTATCACACAACCAACGTCGTCTCGGCGCAGGCCGAACAGGGCAGGGGACTGGTCCCCGCCAAAATCAATCCGGTCACCGGCAAGCCGATGCTCACCGCCAGCGGCCAGCCGCTGCTCGACTACGACATGGCCACGCCCAACATGCTGCTCCACTTCTTTCCCACCGGCATTCTCGGCCTCGGCCTCACCGCGCTGCTGGCCAGTTTCATGAGCGGCATGGCGGGCAACGTCACCGCGTTCAACACCGTCTTCACCTACGACCTCTATCAGAGCTACATTCACCCCGGCGGCACCGACAAGCACTACATGGCCGTCGGCCGATGGGCCACGGTCGGCGGCATCGCCCTGTCCATTTGCACTGCGTATGCCGCCATCAGCTTCAACAACATCATGGACACGCTGCAGCTTGTCTTCAGCTTCGTCAACGCGCCGCTCTTCGCCACCTTCCTGTTGGGCATGTTCTGGAAGCGCGCCACCGGCCATGGTGCATTCGTTGGCCTCATCACCGGCACGGCCGCGGCCATGCTGCATCACGGCCTGACCTTACCCATCGAGGCAAACCCCGGCATCCACGGTGGCTGGATCACCGTGGTCCACCACTACCCAAGCGACATGGCGCAAAACTTCTGGGGCGCGATCTTCGCCTTCAGCGCCAACTTCATCGTCACCGTTATCGTCAGCCTCATGACCAAGGCCAAGCCCGAGTCGGAGCTTGTCGGCCTGGTTCACTCGCTCACGCCCAAGCCCCCGTCTGAGAATCTATCCTGGTGGCGTCGCCCTGAAGCCCTGGCCGTTGGCGTGCTTCTCGGCGCAGTTGCCTTAAACATTTTCTTTTACTGACCACTGTGCGTGGTCAACTGTCCACTGACAACTGACCACTGACAACTGGAGCTACGCGACCTATGAGCCTCGACTTACGCATTCCCATGGGATTGATGTTCTCGCTGCTGGGCATCATCCTCACTGGCTTCGGCCTCGCCACCAACGGCTCGCCCATCTACAACGCCAGCCTCGGCATCAACGTCAACGAGTGGTGGGGAATCGTCCTATTTGTCTTTGGCGCGACCATGTACATCCTCGGCCGCCGCGGACAGAAGCGCCAGGCCAGCCTGCCCCCCGAGCCCGTCGACAATACCCGCTCGCGGCTGGGGCACTAGCGTCCTAAGCATTTCACCGCTCAATCTCTACTTGACTTCCCGCCAGCGCGCGATTCAATGGATGCGTATGGGAAATCTTAAAATCACCCTCGTCCCAACATTGCTCCTGGCCTCCTCCCTGACGTTCGCTTCAGCGCAGGAAACAAATTCTGTTCAGCCCTCAGCCCCTCCAAAACCCGCGCAGCCTGTCCCTCAGCTCGTCGAAAAAGAGATGTACGTCCCGGCCCCCGGCGCCAATCCGCCCGGCCTCGATGTCCTCGAAATCTACTTCAACCTACCCGGCAAGCACCCCCTCGCCGTCCTCACCCACGGAACATCCGATGACCAGATGCAGCGCCTCCACGTCACTCCCTGGGCGCAGCAGGCGCAGGCGCAATGGTTCGCGCGTCGCGGATATGTCGTCCTCGTTGTGGTCCGGCAAGGCTACGGCAAATCCGGCGGCAAACAGGACGGTACCCACGGCGGCTGTGGCACGCGCGGTGGCAGTTTTCAAGAGGCTGGCGAGGCCAGTGCGGCCGATCTCGCCGCCGTCATGCGCTACGAGGCAACGTTGCCTGAGGTCGACGCGACAACGATCGTCAGTGCGGGCGTTTCCACTGGCGGCTTTGCGCAGATAGCTCTCTCCGCCAATCCTCCACCCGGCGTCAAAGCCGCCATCAGCTTTGCAGGCGGCCGCGGGGGCGATGGCCACGAACACAATTGCGACCTGGGCGGTGTCATCGGCGCATTCGCTTCATTCGGAAAATCAGCCCACAAGCACGGCGACCTGCCCATGCTCTGGATCTATTCGCAAAACGATCACTGGTTCACGCCCGCCATGGCGCAGAAGTTCGAAGAGGCTTACACAAAGAACGGCGCTACGACTCAGTTTGTGATGGCTCCGCCCGACGGCGACGACGGCCACCACCTCTACGGCCACGTAGCCGTCTGGTCTGATACGGTCGAGGCATTCCTCAAGGCGCACAACCTCTTGCCGCTTGGCGACACCGTGCTGCCCGCGCCGCAAGCGCCTAACGTTCCCATGCCTGCGGGCCTCGAGGCCAAAGACGAAGATACGTGGAAGCGATTTCTGCTCGCGGCTCCCTACAAGGCACTTGTCCGCGATGAGTCTGGCAAGTTGTGGTTCGGTGCCGCCGGCTTCGATCAGAATCTTGCCGAAGAATCAGCCAAGGACCGCTGCAAGAAGGCCGGCGGCAACAGCTGCGAGGTCATCGCCCGCACCTCCGGCGTCAGATAACCTTCGCGTTGATTATTCCCGATTCCGCACGCTCAGCGTCATCGTCTTGAAGTCGAACGTATACGACGCCAGTTGATCCAGCGCATCCAGTCCCAGCACGCCATACACATCGTCCAGCGCCGCATCGCCCACCGGCTGCGTCAACACCGGAATGTAGTGCACTGCAACCACTGTCGGCCCAATCGCAAGGTTCACAGTCTCCGCCGTGTAAGCAGGCTGCGCAGGCGTATTCGGCGAGCCGGGCAGAGTGAACATCTCCTGCTTCTGCCCGGTAAAGTCGCCCGAGTGCTCCTCGAAGTAGCGCGAGGTAAGGTAGGTCTGCTGCCCGCTTGCGTCCAACACAAACATCCGCTCATCGCCCGCGCCTGCGGCCTCGTTCGGCTTTGCCACTGCCCCGCCATTCGAAGCCGTGGCATCTTTCATCGCCACCACCATCTGGTCGCCATCGAAGAAAAACGGCGTTCCCGGATCGCTGTGAAACTGCGCTCCGTCGCCGGCGCCTTCTGTCTTCGGCCGTACCTCAATCGTTGCGTTGTCTTTGATCGTCAGGCTGCCCATCGCCGAAACCGCCGCATACCCCAACACGCCCTGCACCTTGTAGTGCGTCTCCTGGAACGTGTAGTCCGCATCCTCAAACACAAACGCAGTCATGTCGTGAAAGGTGATGGCCCCGCCGATGGTGAAGCGCGGAATCACTGTCATGTGCACCTGCATCGCCTTTCCAGTCAGACTGTGAATCGTCACCGCGGCATCGGAGACAGTCAGTCCCGCCTCTTTTGCCAGCGATCGCGCGATCAGGTTGAAGGGAGCGGTCGGCTCCAGCATCCAGCTATGCGGCCGAGCATCCACAAACACAGGCACGTCCACCAGCCCGAGCAGATTCCGGTTCACCGGCAGTCCAAATGCATCGTAGGGGTCCACCGTCATGGGTGGATTTGCCGCGGCCAGTGGCAGCAGCTTCATTGGAAGCTCCAACTCGTCCTGTTCATCGGCGCTCAGGTCTTTCCCCACGCGCATCTCGAGCGTCCGATAAGCCCTCGCCGCCTTCGCCCAATCGCCCAGCCGCAGGTAGTCCTCAGCGAGCGTCTTGCGCAGCAGTTTTTCCTGGCCCGGAGCCCCAGTTGCTGAAATCTTGTCCGCGAGCGGCTCCAGCAGCGAGACCGAAGCCTTCAAATCATTTCTGCGATTCGCCAGGATGCCCTTGTAGAACTGCGCCTCGTCCGGCGGCATCTGATCGAGCAGCGCTTCAATACGCAGAAACTGATGATCCGCCAGCAGATTCTGCAAGCGCCCCTCAGTATCCAGTCCGCTGGTTACGCCGGTGTGCACTTGCGCGCCGCCCTGCTGCGCATCTTTCTGCTTGGTGTCAGGCTTGGCTGGTTCCTGCACTTTCGGCATGGGCGTGGGCGGAGCTTGCGCAAACACGCTACCCGCAGTTATCGCAAATGCGCAGAATCCATAAAGGAATGACGCACCAAAGAAGAACAGAATCGCGCTGATCCGGCCACCAAAACGGCCGTGTCGCATGACCCAACCTTTGCCCGAAATCCGCGGACCCGTTGCTCTGTCTTCGCTACTCATTCTCAGTACGAAGGTAACAGATTTGCCGAACCGTAATTCCGGGCCAAATCGGATTCGCCTGAGACGCTCTTTACGAATCAATCGCTACACTTGTAGTTAGTTATGGCGCGCAAGACGATCGAACAATACGAGATAGTCCGCAAGCTTGGCGCCGGCGGCAGCGGCGTTGTGTACCTGGCCAACGACTTGTCATTGCAGCGCCCCGTCGTGCTCAAGATTCTGCGCACCGGCACGCTTTCCGCCGAGCAGCTTCGCACCACCATTCTGCGCGAAGCCCGCCTGGCCTCGGCCATCGAGCATCCCAACGTCTGCGCCATCTATGAGGTCGGCGAGACCGGCGAAGAAGGCTACATCGTCATGCAATACGTGCCGGGTCAATCGCTCGACCGGCTCATCGCGCGCGGCCCCGCCATGCTACAGCTCGTGCTTTCCATCGGCATTCAGATCGCCGACGGCCTGCAGGCTGCGCATTCGCTGGGCATCTTTCATCGCGACCTCAAGCCCCAGAACGTGATGCTCACCGATGGCGGCCTGGTCAAGATTCTCGACTTCGGTCTTGCCCGCCGTCTGCGCCCTGAAGACGCGAGCTTCGATCCTTCCAAGCCTGCCATGGCTCGCGACGCATCCATCGCCGCTACCTACACAGCGCGCGGCGGCACCATCCGCTATATGGCCCCCGAGCAATTCGTCACTGGACACTCCAGCGTGCAATCGGATGTGTGGGCTCTCGGCGTTATCCTCTACGAACTGGCCAGCGGCCGCCATCCTTTTGCGCGCCCCGATGCTGAAGACTTCAACATCATTCGCGCCATTCAGTTCTCTGAGCCTTTCGACATCACAGAGATCGTGCGGTACATCTCGCCAGAGCTCAAGAGCGTGATCGCCACCTGCCTTGAGAAAACTCCCGCCTCTCGCTACACATCGGCTGCTGAAGTCCGCGAGGCCCTCAAGACCATCATGAAGGCGCTGCAGATCGAAACCGGGGTCATACCCGGCGACGCCGCTGCCAACCTTCCCGTCTCCGCCGCGGAGCAGGAACTGCGCAACACCGGCTTCTTCTCCATGCTCGCGGAGCGATTTAGAGAGCCAACCGTCGACCGCACGGCGCAGAACTCGCTGATGGTTTTGCCCTTCACAAATCTCGGGCTCACCGAGGCCGCGCCGCTCTACGGGTTCGCCCTGGCGGATGCAATCTCCGCGCGCCTGGCGCGCATTCCCGGCCTCGTCATCCGGCCTTCGAGCACGCTCATGCAGTTTCCCATTGCACAGATGGACCCCCTGCAGATCGGCCAGAAACTTCTCGTCTCCTACGTTCTCGCGGGCAGCTTCCTCCGTTCCGATGAAGGCTTCGATCTCAACTGGCAACTGCTCGATGTGGGCACAAAGAGCGTGCGCTCCGGCGGCGCAATCCGTGTCGCTTCGCTCGATCTCATCGCCGTGCAGACCGAAATCTCCAATGAAGTCTTTGCTTCTCTCCATGGCCTTCCGGCCGGCGAACAGATGGACGCTCCGCGCCAGGCGCCTCGGGAAACTTCTCTCCCCGGGCGCGTCAGCGAGGACTACCTGCAGGCCCGCGCCCAGCTTAGTTCTTTCATGGTGCGCACCGGTTCGCGCGTCGATCTTGATCGGGCTCATGCGCTGTTCACCGAGGTCACGGCGAAAGACGCGAAATTCGCCGCTGGGTGGTCCGGCCTGGGCATCGCCGAGTTGCAATACGCGCGCCACGGATTCGGCGGGCAGATCCACGTGATGCATGCACGCCGCGCATTCGATGAGGCCCTCAAACTCGATCCCGGCTCAACAGAGGCCAACCTCTATCGCATCTACATGCTGCTCTCGCGCGGAGAGAAAGAGTCTGCCCGTCACGGTGTGGCTAACCTGCTTGCCTCTTCAGCCAACGACTGGAACGTACACATGGTCGCCGGCCTCGCGCTTCGCGCCGACGGCATGTACGACGAAGCACTTGCGCAATTCAACCAGTCGCTCAAGCTCAATCCCGCCAACGCGCCCATTCTCTATAACCATCGCGCCCGCGTCTACCATTATCAGAACCAGATCGAGCTGGCCGGCGACGAGCTTGAAAAAGGGCTCTCGCTCGAACCGCGCCATCCCCTGCTGCGCACCTCAATGGGCTACCAGGAGATGCGCCTTGGCAACCTCGACGCCGCTATTGAAATTCTTGAAGGCGTCATTCGCGACGATCCCTCGATGCGCATAGCCGTTCCCACCCTCGCCCTTTGCTACGCGCAGACCGGGGCATGGGAGCGCGGCGCAGCGTTGCTCAAGGATGAGACTCTGGCCGCCGGAGAAGCCGACAGCGAGATGGCCTATCGCCTGGCAACTTACTTCGCTGTCGAGGGCGACTCCAGTGAAGCGCTGCATTGGCTGCGCCGCGCGATCTACCTGGGCAACGAGAATTATCCGTGGTTCCAGAAGAACCCAGCCTGGGCCAATCTCCGCACCAACGGCGACTTCGAGCGCATCCTCGAAGATCTGAAGAGGAACTTCCGCAAGAACCAGAAGACCTGGAAGCGCCTTCTTGAGCAACTCCCGCCGGAAGGCGAGTAGCCAACGCGCGAAGTGTCACACGGTGTCAATCCGTGAGCTAGCTCGTTGCTGCGAGGCGTGCTCCCGGATCAGCGCGATGGAGTACTTGCCGGCTCAAGCAGCAGTACGCTGAATGGCCTTCCTTCCGCACTGCCCGCTTCAATCCATCCACTCTCGTGCGGGCTTGCGGGGCGGCTGATGGCCACAATCGCCTTTACGCCGATGGACGCGAGACGATCTTCCACGCGCTTCGCGTCGGCCGGACCCATCTGCCAATATTCATCCGGGTTGGTAAACAGGGCCACCACGCGGAGCCCATCATATTGCGCGTAGTAGCTGCGAAACCCGCTGCCCGCGACCGCCAGCTTGTCGCCCGGTTGCAAGCCCAGCCGCCGCAGCACATCAGCAGTGAACAGGTACTCGTCCTCCGCAGGATGGCGAAACTGTTGCACTGAAACTCCGATCCATCCTTGAACTGTACGAGCAACGGGATACATCGCAACCAGAAGCGCGACCGAGCAGATTCCAAGTGCAATCCGCTTTTCCACCCTGAACACAAGAAGGCGATAGATTTCCAGGCTAAGTAGCAGCAGAAATGGCGCTACATATCGCGATTCAACATAGACCAGTGAATACATCGCAAACGCAACCAGCGGCCACGCCAGCAGCCAGAACGACCATCGCACCGGCTGATCTCTTCGGCCTTTCAACAAGCTGAAGGCAAACAGCAGGGCCATTCCGGCCACATAGCCCACGTCGCGCACCGCGATCCTGCGAAATTCGTGAGCGCTGTCCCCAAGCGTCTCCATCTGCTTGTGAAGGTTGAAAACACTCTTTGCCCCTGCATACCAGTAAGCAGGGCTGTACCAAAGCGGAAATGTCCCCGAGACAGGAGTTGCAAACTCCAGAACTCTTGGATTCTCAATCAGCACGCGCGGGGGATGAATGGGTGTGCCGTACTCTGGTTCAGTGCCGCCGGTCCAGCCAAAGTGGTCCGGCTTGAACCGGTCCACGTACCAAAGGTAGTTGAGTTTTCCGGTCTCGCCCGTCGTGAAGCCGCCCTTTTGCAAGCTCAGGCCAATGATCATGGGTGCTGCTACGGCTGCGCATATTGCGGCGCTCGCGCCAAGATAGGCCAACTGCTTGCGGCGCGGTATATCCGAGGTCCACCACAATGAAATGAGCAGCAAACCGATGAATGCCACGCACAGAGGAAACAGTGCGGCCTTGACATACATTCCCGAGCCAAGCAGCACTCCCAGCAAGACGAAGTGCTTCCACCCCACGCCGGGGCGAGAAATCCGGCAACCCATCGCGGCAACGAGGAAGATGACGGTCGCAACCAGCATATCCGGGGTCGTCAAATCGACGCCCATCGACGAAGTAGCGGTCCTGAGAAAGGCGGCAAAGGCAAACAGCGTGATCAGCCCTTTGGCAGTATTGGACGCCTGCCCGATTTCAGGGTTTAGCCGTGACCAGGAACGATAGAACAGCGAGAAGGCCCAGAGTGCCAGGATAAAGATGAGAAAGTTCACAAACTGAAGCACCGGCACTTCCCAGGCTGGCGATGGCTTAAACAAGAAGAGTGCGATCCCGGCGAGCGCTGGGTATGCCGGGCTCCAATACAGATTTACCAGTCCACCCAAATCGCCCTTGCTCGCCTGCGTAGCGATATCAAGATAGCTCAAACCATCCGGATTGATGCGATGTTGGACCGGCCATGTTTCGATCGCGGCAACCAGAATGCAGATCAACCACCAACCACGCTGGGTCGCGAAGCACTCCTGAAGAACGCGAACAAAAGCCTGCTGAAATCCCCGCGGGCGATTTGATTCACGAGCCTGTACAGCGCTTGCAGGGCCGTCAGAGGCCGACTTCGTGCCATCCATGTTGGCAGACTATCAGACGACGTGCGGCTCCAGAACGCTTCCTGGGCCGAGGCCAAAAGTCAAAACCACTTACTCGAAGCCCGATCCAAAATGACCGGACTCCCCATCCGTGCTCCAACAAATGCGCATGAACCGAGAGCCCATCCTGGTCGTATTCCCGGTCCTGTCCGAATTGACCGGCGATGAACGCTACTTTGAATCCGGAATCGGCTTCATTGTCGCCAGATCCACCGGGATCGAAACATGTTCGTGTGCGATCAGCCACTGACCGTTCACCTTTTTGTATCCATCGGTCACACGCACGATCAGGTTAGTCTTCTTACCGTTCTTGTCTGTCATCGTAACTGTCTGGATGCTGTGGCCGTAGGCAACATTGCCTCCCACAGTCACTTCCAGGCCGTCGAGTTGGAACACGATTGGGCCGGGATTCGCTGCGAAAATGTCTTCCCAATCCTTTTTATAGGCTGCCCAACCCGTGTACTGCCGCGGGGGACTCACATCGAATACCACCAGGTCGTCGCTCGAAGAGTACAGCGCCATGATGGCGTTTGCGTCCTTGGCGTTGAAGGCTGCAGCGAACTTGTCCTCCAGAACCCGTATCGCGGCCTGATCTTGTGCGCTGGTGTCCACAACCGGAGCCGGCGCAGGAGCCGAAGTGCAGCCAGCGAGGCCTGCCGCCAGCGCTGTGCAGAGCAGTGCTCTCATGTTCATCATCCCTTTGATCCTCCAGAGAAATCCAATTGCAGTTGGCGCGGGGGCGCTTCGGCTTGATTGAAAAGCGCAAGCGATAAGGTGTCAAGTGAATTCAGCCTGCCATGCCGCTACTTGATAGTACTTTCCTCATCACATCCAGCAAAAGTCCATGCGCCGATTCTCTCCCGACTCGGCTTAGGTGACGAGTAACAACTCAGGCGTACTCGGCGACGCCAAAATTTTGGCCCTCCACCCGCGCCCGCATCAAGCGCGCATGAGTGGAGGGCCAGTCTTGTTCCGGTTCAGTTTGTTACTTCAGGCTGATTGTCGTCTTCAACGGCAGCTTGTCTGACGATCCGCCTACCATGATGGTGTAGTCGCCAGGCAGCAGCTTCCACGCGTTGTTCGGCTCATCCCAGATGGAGAGATACTTGCGCGGCACTTCCACCGTCACAGTCTTCTCTTCGCCGGCTGCCAGCTTAACCTTGCTCCAGCCAATCAGCCGCTTGGGAGGCTCTATCGGGTCGGGTATCGTGGCATACACTTCGCCGATCTCCTCACCCTCGCGCTTGCCCGTGTTCTTGAGCGTGAAGCTTACCGACACATTGTCACCCGCGCTGGCCTTCAAATGCGAGTAGGCAAATGTGGTGTACGACAGCCCGTAGCCAAACGGAAACAGCACAGGCTTCTTCTCCGCGTCATACCACTTGTAGCCAACCTTCAGCCCTTCGTCGTAGCCCACCTCAAACGCCGGTGCGCCCTTGGCCCAGGTCTCCGGTGAAACCGGCCCGCTAAACGGATGAGACGGCGGTTGCGTGATCGTGAGCCGCGGCAGGTCCTCTACGCTCTTTGGAAACGTGTTGGGCAGCTTGCCACTCGGGTTCACTGTTCCAAACAGAACGTTGCCCACCGCGTTCGCGCCATCCGAACCTGCGTACCACGCTTCCACAATCGCCGCCGGTGCACTCACCCACGGCATGGTCACCGGGTTTCCGGTTTCCAGTACCACGATGGTATGCGGATTGGCCGCCGCTACTTTGGCGATTAGATTGTCCTGATCGTGCGGAAGCGTAAGGCTCTTCAGGTCCATGCCCTCGCTCGCCCATTGGTAAGCAAAAACAATCGCCACGTCCGCGCCCTTGGCCACGTCCGCAGCCTTGGCCGCATCTTCGCCGGAGTCATACTTGACCGTCGCTTGTGGTGCACGCGCCTGGATCGCCTTCAGCGGCGACGTTGGGAACCAGATCTCCTGCAGCCAGTGCGTCCCACCCTTGCCCGGCGGCATAATCGCGTTGCCGCCGATGGGGTCAACCTGCGCCGACCCGCCGCCAGAGATCATGCCCACATCCGAGTGCGAACCGATGATCGCAATGGTCTTCAGGCTGGCTGCGTTCAGCGGCAGCGCGCCTTTCTCGTTCTTCAGCAGCACAATGCCGCCCTCTTCTATCTTGCGTGCGGTTTCCAAACCCGCAAAAGGATCTGCCACAAAGCGCTGGCGCGGGTGATCGATGACGCCCGCCGCAAACATCGCCCGCAAGAGCCGATGCACGTGCTCATCAAGCTCCGCTTGCGAAATGGTTCCGGCAGTCACGGCAGCCTTGTACTTCTCATCGAAAAAGAATCGGCCCGGCTCCTCATTGTCGAGCCCTGCAGCCGAAGCCTTCTCCGTTGAATGCGTGCCGCCCCAGTCCGACAAGACGAACCCTTTGAAGTCCCAGCCCTTCTTCAGCACGTCGGTGAGCAACCACTTGTTTTCGCAGGCAAAGTCGACGTTCACGCGGTTGTAGCTGCACATTACGGCTGCCGGCTTGCCCTCGGTTACGCCAATCTCAAACGCCAGCAGGTCGGTCTCATGCGCTGCCCGGCGATCGATGGTGATGTTCACCGAGTTGCGCCCGCTCTCCTGGTCGTTGAACGCATAGTGCTTGATGTCGCCAATTACATACTGCGACTGCGTTCCCTGGATCAGCTTCGCCACCAGTGTGCCGGCAAGAATCGGATCCTCGCCCAGGTACTCAAAGGTGCGGCCGTTGCGCGGCTCGCGCGTCAGGTTCGTTCCGCCGCCCAGGGACATGTTGTAGCCCTGCGCCCGCAGCTCCGTGCCGATCAGCTTTCCGTACTCGTATGCTGCTTCCGGATCCCAGCTTGCGGCGGCCGCTTCATTCGCGGGCAGGGCCGTTGAATAGCGCCCGTTGACGCCGCTCGAACGCACACCATACGCCGCGTCGCTCATATCGATGCCCGGAATGCCCAGCCGCGGCACGCCGACCTCATAGCCCACGCCACGATTCGAAGGCGCATTCTCGGGCGTATACGGATCGTCCGTAGGCATGCCCACGCCGTGCAGCATGGCGATCTTTTCGTCCAGCGTCATCTCTTTGATCACCAGGTCGGCCCGCTCGTCGGGGGAAAGGCTTGTGTTCATCCACGGACCGTTCGGTTTGGGCGGTTGCATGGGACGTTGAGCTTGGATGGAGGCAGGGAGAAGTGTGAGGAGGGCAAGCGCGCCCATCCACAGTCCGCCTCGAAGGTACAGTTGCTTCATGAAACCACCTCGGGAAATCGGTTGTTTGTTGCCGGCACAATGCTATCAAGGATGAGCCATAGCGTGCCTTGGGGCTCTGGTTTTCAGGCGAGCAGTGGCTACCGCTGGCTTGACGATGCGCATTGATCTCGGGTGTACTCGATGAAGAGACGAGGCAAGCGGAAGGAAAGCCGCAGAAAACGATGGGGATTGAACCCGGCCAGAGAATCGGCGATTACCAGGTGGTGGGTCGTCTTGGGGCGGGCGGCCTGGGCGTAGTCTATGAGGTCGAGCACCTCATTGCGGGTCGGCGCGAGGCCATGAAGTTGCTCTCGCCCGATCAATCGGGCGCCGCGCAGATGGCCGAGCGGTTTCGCCGCGAAGTCCAGACCCTGGCATCGCTCAATCACGTCAACATTGCCGCCCTCCACACCGCCTTTTACTGCGACGGCCAGTTGGCCATGGTTATGGAACTCGTGCGCGGCCAAACGTTGTCTGACCTGCGCCAGGCGCGCCCCATCAGCATCGCCGAGGCTCTCGACATAGGCCGCCAAATCCTTCAGGCTCTCATCTACGCTCACCGGCTGGGCGTTGTGCATCGCGATATCAAGCCCTCCAACGTGATGATCAGCCCCGATGGCGTCGTCAAGCTGCTGGACTTCGGCATCGCCTTCAAAGAGCAGTCCACTCACCTTACCCAGACTGGCTATATCCTTGGCTCGCTCAGCTACATGCCGCCAGAGCTCGTCAATGGCGGCGTCGCCACGCCCCGCTCCGACCTCTATTCCGTCGGCGTTACGCTCTATGAGACGCTCACCGGCACTCTGCCCATCACCGGCGCCACCAACTACGAGATCCTGATGAATCACGTGAACCAGGTGCCGGTAGCTCCGCACACGCTGGCGCCGCAGATTCCCGTTGCCGTCTCCAATGCCATCCTGCGCGCCCTTGAAAAAGATCCAGCCCGTCGCTTTGCTTCAGCCGCGGAGTTTCTGCAGGCTCTCAAACTTGCTCCCGAAGCGCATGCCTATGCCGAGACCGCAACCATCCAGCCGCCAGAGCAGATGCGTGCAGCAGCGCAGCGGCCTGGGAATGCCGTCGAACACAGGCAAAACACCGCCCACCTGCCCCCCGCGGCAAACTCGCTGAAGCCGCCCGACGAAACTCACAAGCCAAACACTGGCAGCGGCTTTGAGAGCCTGCCGCTCGAGGAGCTTTATCGCAACCTGGCTGTCTACATAGGCCCGGTGGCCAAGTTCGTCGTCAGAAAGCTGGCAGCGCGCTCGGCCGATTTGGACGTGCTCTACAACGAAGCGGCCAAGGAGATCGCCTCAGCGGCGGACCGCGCGGCGTTCCTCAAATCGCGCAGCCGGTAACCCTCCCCGACCAGCTGCCCATCTATCCGTTTAGCATCTCAAAGGCCTTCACCAGGCTGGTATGCATGCGGTTAAACGATGCAGTCACCTCGGCGATCTCGTCCTTGCCTGTGGCGATGAGCGGCGGCAGTTCGAGCTCGCCCTTGCTGATGCGGTCGGCGTTCTCTGAGACGCGGCGCAGCGGCCGAATCACCAGCAGGAACATCGCCCCATCAATAAGCCCAATCGTGAGAAGGAAGATTGCGATCAGTCCAACCATCAGGTCGCGGTAGCCCCGCTCAGCAATAGCGATGGGCACGGTCATGGGCACAGACACAATCTGAGCGCCGACCACCTCATGCGGATTCCAGCCGAATCCGTGCTCGTGACCATAGCGAGCCAGCATCGCAGCCGGGGCCGCCGATGGAAGGCTGTGACACTGCAGGCAGTCAGGGTCGGCTGCCACCGGCGAAGCCACCCAAAGCACCGGGCCGGTGGGAGTGTCGCGATGGCCGACGCGGCGCGACTCGCCGGGATGGTCGCGAAAGTAGTAGATCAAATCAACCTCCCACTCCGTCGCTCGATCGTTCAGGTTGGTGGGGTTCAGTGCGGTCTCGCGCAGCAAGTAGTCAGGATGAGCGGCACGCAGCAGCTTGAACGTCTCATTGGCCGCGTAAAAAGGAATGGTCTGGGGATGAAACTCCGCGGCGAGCGTGGAAGGGGGCGGTTCGGCCACTGCGTTGGAGCCCGCAGGTTCGCCGTCCGGCGCGGCTCCGGCAGCAGGGGAGTCAGCGCTGGCGCCGGCGGGCGCGGTGGCTGCCTTTGACGCTGCCGCCGCCAGTACCGGACTCACCTGGTTGGCGGTGTAATCCTTGGTAGCGCTGGCACTGGCGGCCATCAATTCGGCCTCCCGCACAATCTGCTGCTCTGCGTTATCCATCAGAAAACTATGGGCGTAGTGAGCAATCAAAGCCATGCCAAGGCCGAAGGCGAGGATCAGCACAATATTGAATTTTGCAAGAAGCTTCATTGGACCTCCGCGGGGAGAGTCCATCATAAATGGGTGGCGGATCGATCGCCCCGTCCAATTCTGCTTAACCTTCGCCAAACAAAAACATGCATCGACACCAGCCGAGGCCCATGCTCGATCACAGCTCCGCGATCGCCAGGTTCGTCGGCGCCACAGTCATTGTGATCTTCTTACGCCGCTTCAACACCATGTGCGCTAAGACGAGTGGCCCCGCAGGATGGGTCGATTTCAGTAAACCTATGAATTTTTGGCAACGATTGACTCCTGAGGCTTCCAGTAAACAAGGCCCAAGCCCGCCTCATCTGCCCCTCATCCCACGAATGTGGGATTCCGTTCATCGTCCCTGCAGACGATATTCTGGGACAACGCAAATTGTTGTTCAATCATTTGACCAGGAGGATACAGAACGTGAACAGCACAATTCTCAGGCTGTATGTGAAGTTCCAGATTCTATGTATCCGCGAAGAGGGTCAGGATTTGGTTGAATACGCTCTGATTGTCGCGCTCCTCGTCTTTGGTTGTACCTCCGGTATTCGATTTCTTGCAGCAGGTCTGAACAGCGTCTTCAATAACGTCAGCACCACACTGGCCAGCTACGTAACCTAAACCTCGTCGGTGCGTTCTGGTTGGCCGCTTGCCGTTGGCCCTCTGCCATTCACCCTCTCCAGGCTCAATCTCTTCCTTTAAAGCGGCAGGACTCTTGCCTAAGGCGCAGCGGAATTGCAATTCCGCGGAGGCAGACTTAGGGTCCGGCCAGTGCGTCCTCAAGTCCTAAAGCCCAGACACTGGCGTCACCGCTCTTCCACAATCGTCACATCCCATGGCCCCAGCGCAATCGTGCCCGCCTTGGCCACCGACTTGCCGTCCAGCAGGTTAGTTCCCGCAGCGTAAGTGTAGTTCACTTCCACCGCACTCCCTGAGTAATTGAAGTAGTAGTGGACCCGCTTGCCCAACCGATTCACCCCGTGCTGCACGTGCACCACCGCAGGCACCTTCTGATCCTCGCTCAGTAGGCCGAGCTTCCCTAACTCGTCCTTCAACACCGCCGTCTGCAGCGCATTAGACAGGAACGTGCCCTCATACAGCAGCGTCCCTTTGCCAAACTCATTCTCAGTAATCGCCGGCCACTTCCCGAAGAACGGATGGTCATAGTACGCAATCGCTTTGGCATGCTCCGGCATCAGGAACTCCGCCCAGAAGGCAACCTGGTTGTCGCCGCCCGCGTGATACGGATCGTCCTTGAGCGCCAGAGGCTTTTCCAGGTTCGAGAACTCCTGGTAGCTGATGCCCGCCGCCTCGCGCAACGGCCCCGGCGCGCGCACCCACCGAACAGCGGAGTTCTCATTCGCAAACCCGCTCTTGAAGGTCATCACCACGTGCCCGCCGTTCTTCACGTAGTCCGATATCCGCCCCAGCAGCGCATCGTCTGAGATATAAAGCGCCGGCACAATCAGCAGCTTGTACTGCGAAAAATCAGTCGTCGTCGGCAATACAAAATCCGACCCGATATTGAGCGCGTAGAGCGAGTTGTGCATCTGCTGCACCAGCGACAAATATCCATCCGCCTCATTCGTCCAGCTATGCGCCGGCACCTGCCCGCCATAGGGCATAAAGCTGATCGCGTTGGCCGAGTCGCGCGACCACAGAATCGCCACGTCGTTGTGAATCTTCAACCCCACAAGGTGCGGCCCAATCTTCTCCAACTCGTGCGCCGTCTTGCTCATCTCCGCATAGGCGCGATTCGGCTCCAGGTCGTGCGACAGAATCCCCTTCCAATATGTCTCCTGGTTGCCTGCGATCGAGTGCCAGTGCCAGTACTCCACCATGTTCGCGCCGCTCGCCAGATACGTGTACACGTCCTCGCGCAGTTGCCCGTCGTACGGCGGAAACTGCCCCTGCGAAGTCCATCCGATCGTCTGCGCATTGGTCTCTGTCACCAGAAAGTTCCCATGCTTCAACGACCGGCTGAAGTCGCTCTGGATCGACTGGAACGCGCCGTCGTAGTGATCCTGTGTGCCGTGGTAGATGTTGTCGGCCACAATATCCAGCCCCGCCGCCACATCCTCTTCGTTCACATCGCGCTTCATCATGCCGCCGTAGTCGGTGGTGATAAATTGCCCCGGCCCCGCGCACTCCCTTACCAGCGCCGACTGCCAATGCAGAAAGTCCGTCACACGCATCTGGCTCCAGCGCGTCCACTCCAGCTTGTACCCCGTCGAAATCGTGCCATCCCGAGTGGGCAGGTCCTCCCATCGGTGCAGGTTCTCACCCCAGTAGTTCAGAAACCACGCCTTGCTTAAGGCTTCCGGCGTGCCGAACTTCCTCTCGAGATAATGCTGGAACCCGATAAACACATCCTTGTTCGCGGCATCGTAGCTCGATGTCTCGTTATCGAGCTGCCATCCGATTACCGTCGGGTTGTCTTTGTAGTGGGCAACAATGTGCCGTATCAGCCGCTCCGCATAGAAGCGGTAAGCAGGCGAATCCGTGTCCATGTTCTGCCGAATCCCGTAAGCCACCGGCTGTGCCACGCCGCCAAACATGCCGCCCGGAGTCCGGTCCGCCAAAATCTCCGGGTGCTGGTGCGCCATCCACGCCGGTATCGAATACGTCGGCGTCCCCATAATCACCTTGATGCCCGCCTTGCCCATCGCGTCCACCACGCGGTCCATCCACGCGTACTCAAACTTCCCGTCCTCCGGCTCCCACAGGCTCCATGTGCTCTCGCCCATGCGCACCACGCTCAGCCCCGCAGCCTTCATCAGCGCGACATCCTTCTCCAGCCGCGACCCATGGTCCGCGTCGTCCCCCGGCATGTACTCGTTGTAATAAGCTACACCGTAAAGAACAGTAGGGAAGTCGACGTTCGGCCCAGCGTTTGTCGCCGGCGCAGATTGCTGCGCCCAGCCGCGCGAAACCGAAATCAAAATGGTCAGAGAGAGAATGGCAAGAAAGCGTTTGCTCATTGCGTGCATACTTGGCCTCGTTTTCAACCGAAGCGCAAGTGTAAATTACCTGACCGAAGCGAGAATACCGGTCAATCCTGCCAGGGATTCAGGATTCTGACGCCGGTAGGTTCGAAGTCGCGGACATTGCGCGTCACCACGGTCAAGCCGTGAATTAGCGCGGTCGCAGCGATCAGCGCATCGCGGTAGGAGCGTGGGTCGGGCACCATAATCGCCGCGCATCGCCGGGCAACCTCCGCGTCAACTGGCAGAATGCGCGAAGCAAAAGTGGGCAGAACATGCTGCTCAAGCCACCTTCGCAGAACGCTAGCCTGCAAGGGATCGGTCCTCTCCTTTCGAAGCACACCGATTTGCAACTCAAGCAGAACGATGGTCGAGAGATATTGCTGCTCAGCACTTACTGAAGAGGCCCAGGACGCGACCTGATGATGCGGATGGCGGCTTCGGCTTGGCCGGAGTTCGGAGACGACGTTGGTGTCGAGCAAGAACATCAATGCGCTTTCAAAAGGGGCATTCGTCGTGTCTCAATCAGCGAACTGCTGGCGAGTCGTGGGAATGCGGTGGCTCTAACTTCTGATTGGGGATCTCTGCCTCTGCGTACACATCTGTGTCGAACTCGGGAATCTGCAACTCCAGATCCATACGCGGGAATTCAAAATCAGCGTCGATTTCCTCCAGCCCCGGCATGTAGAGCCGCTCCAGAAGGCTCACCCGCTTCTCGCTCATCCTCTCGTAATCCTCAAACTTCATCACGACAAGAGATGGCTTTCCCCGATCGGTAACAATCACTGGCCCCTGCTCCGCCGCACGCTTCGCGCGACTCGTGTTCTGATTGAACTCCCGGCTCGAAATCGTTGTGATCGCCACGGCTCACCCCCAATGTAGCAACGTAGCTACATTCTACCATGAATCCACTTTACCCAAACGTGATCAACACCATCTCCGGGCGCGTCCCCACCCTCATCGGCGGACCCCACGTACCCGCCCCCGACGAGGTATACACCTGCAACTCGCCAAACCGCTGCAGCCCGTAGGTGAACTTGCCAAAGGCCCTGCGCGTTATCCAACTGAACGGAAAGATCTGCCCGCCATGCGTGTGGCCTGATATCTGCAGGCTCACCCCCGCCTGCTCCACAATCGGCAACCGGTTCGGCACATGGCTCAGCAGGATGCTGGCCTCGCCCCGCGGCACATGCATCGCCTCCAGCGAGGCCCTCATCCGCATCGGAAAGTTCGAGTCGTGGTAGGGAATCCCAAGAATATGCAGCCCATCCGCATCCACGCGCTCGTTATCGAGCACCCGGAACCCAACCCCCCTGAGCACCTCAGTGTACTCCGCCATATCTCCAAACTCGTCGTGGTTGCCGCTCGAAAAATACTTGCCGAACACGGGTTTCAAATCCTTCAGCGGAGCCGCTATCCGCTCGGCTTCGATCCTTCCACCATCAAACAGGTCGCCCGGCATGAAGACGATATCCGGCTTCAATGCCAAGGCTCCCGTCACGATCTTCTGGCAGAATCGCAGGCGGTTGATATGCCCCAGGTGCATGTCGCTCACCACCAACGCCGTCCTGCCCCTCCAGGCGGCGGGCAACCCGGCCAGCGCCACCGTTACGCGCCTCGTGCGCACATAAAGCGCATTAAACATTCCGTAGATGCCGGCTGCTACTGCCGCTGAAAATAGAGTCACCACAATGGGAGTCCTCAGCCGTACCGGGTCCGCAGTTCCAGCCAGCAGAACCCCGTACCAGACCACCCAGCACAGGCACGCCGCGAAAAAGAAGAAGTTCAGAAACCCCAGCCACGTTGCAGCTATGCGGTAGGTAAGGATCACTAGAGGGTTCGCAAATCGAAAGCTCAGAAGCGCCGCCACCACAAAGCTGATTCCCAGCGCAAACAGCACCGCCCTCAGCGCCAGTGTCGCTGCCGCGCTCCACGATCCCCAGAATGAAACCACGGTATGAAAAATGAACCAATTGGCCAGCAACAGCAGCGTTCCAATCAGAAAAAGACCGACTATCGGCCACGCTTTCAAACGCAAATCCCCCTCAACAATTCTTGCACGCGTCCGCTCTGTTCCCGCCGCCCTGCCGCCTTCGCTTTCATGAAATCGACTTGTTCCGGGGACCCTGAAACGCAAACCCAGCCCCCGTGAAACAATTGGTTGTGATGGCTGTCCCCGACCTCAATCAGCTCGGCCTCTACATCTCGATCCCGTTCTGCCGCTCCAAGTGCACCTACTGCAACTTCGCCTCAGGTGTGTATCCGGCCAAAGACCACGAGCGCTATGTCGCCCGCGTCATCGACGATCTGCGCTCCGCGCCCACATGGGCTGCACAAATGGGGGTCAATCTCCCGCGCCGCGTCGACTCGGTTTACTTTGGTGGCGGAACGCCCAGCCTGCTCAGCCCGACTCTGCTCCACCAGATCTTCGCGGCCATGCGCGACGACTTCGACTTAGAATCTAACGTAGAGGTCACCGTCGAGTGCGCACCGGGCCAGATCGCCGACGATACTCTCCACGCCCTCGCAGCCTGTGGCGTTAACCGCGTCAGTCTGGGCGTTCAGTCCTTCATCGATCGCGAGGCCCAGGTCAGCGGCCGCCTCCACTCCCGGGCGATTGTCCTTGAAGATCTCCGCCGCCTGCGCACCGTCGGAATCACCAACCTCAACCTCGATCTCATCGCCGGTCTCGCCGGCCAAACCGCCGCTTCATGGGATGAGTCGCTCAACGTCCTCATCGACGCGGGCACTCCCCACGCCAGCATCTACATGCTCGAAGTCGACGAAGACTCACGCCTCGGCCGCGAGATGATCTCCGGCGGCTCACGCTACTATTCGGCCCTGGTCCCCACCGACGACGCCATCGCCGATATGTATGCGCACTCCATCGCCCGCCTCGCCTCAGCCGGCCTTCATCAATACGAGATTTCCAACTTTGCGCGGCGCGGCCATCAGTCGCGCCACAACCTCCGCTACTGGATGCGCCGTCCCTATCTCGGCCTCGGCCTCGACGCATCGTCCATGGTCTACGCCTCGCCTGAAGCCGCTGACACCACCGCGCCCTACATCCTGCGCTCTTCCTTCGGTGACGATCTCACGGGATTTCTAACCGGACCATCTCCTGCTGAAACCGCCTGGCTCTCCCCGGCCCGCCAGTTTGAGGAGGCCTGGTTTCTCGGCCTGCGCATGAACACTGGCGTCAACCTCGCCGCGCTGCGCCGCGAGTTCGGGCGTAAACCCGTTGCCCAGGCGCTGCCCACTGTCGCCCGCCTCGTCGAGGAGGGTCTGCTCACCTCCGACGGAAAGACGGTTCGACTAACCGATCAAGGCCGCCTTCTCTCCAACGACGTCTTTCAGATGTTTCTCGACGCGCCTGCTGCGGACCGCGAGGAAGCGATCCATGAGACCGCGGTCCTGGCTACTGCACCGTGAGGGCGACGGCACCGGAGCTGGTCACCGAGCCGGATGTGGCCGTTACGGTGATCGCATAAGTCCCGGGAGTGGTTCCGGGATTTCCCTGGCCGCCTCCGCCAGATCCTCCCGTGCCGCCCCCGCCGCCGCCCCCGCAAGCCGATACAAACGACGCAAGAGCAACCAGAAGCAACGCCGCGCCAAGCCTGTCTGGCCATTCACGGCGCCGCGTGGGTGTACCGAAGAGAATCAGGCATGCAAGGACGACAAGGCCGGCTCCGGCGCCTATCCTCCTCTGCCCCTTCTTGAGATCAAGCGCGGCTGCGGTGGGAGCGGTTGTGGTGACAGTCAGCACTGCACTCCCGCTGGATACGCCGGTGATGATGACCGGGCTTGTTGAGCCGAAGCTGAGTGTCGGCGCGTCAACTGATCCCACAGGCGATGATGCGATGGTGGCAGTGAGTGTGACGTTGCCTGTGAATCCTCCGCTCGGTGTAACGGTGATCGTGGAGGTGTTACCCGTGACGGCGCCGGGGCTCACTGTCAGGGAGGTTGCTGTGACAATGTACGTAGCCGGAATGGGCGCAATCTGGATGTTTTGAGCGCCAGAGGAAGTCGCGAAGATCGAGGAAGCGGCGCTGTCGGGAGTATATGTGGCGGTGAGGCGGTCCATGCCGATGGGCAAAGAACCGGCGGTCAAATTGAAGGTGGCGGATCCATTCGACAGGGACGCCGGAGCGGAGGTATACCCGTTCCCGGCAAGGATCACGGTACCTGTGGGGACCGGGAGCGAGGAGGGCTCCTCGGTGACCTGAACCCCGACTGAGAATGCCTGGGCAATGGTGGGGGGAAGCGTTGGGGGGAACACACCTACCATTGGGGCCATCAGCAAGGTATCTGAAATGGCTGCGGTGCTGGGCAGATGTACTATGTCGCCGGAATATTGTGCCGAGAAGGTAGTGAGGCCTGGGTTGACCAGGGACCAATTGAAGGCGGCGGTTCCGTTTGTCAACTGTGTGGGAACGGCGAGGACCGTTGATCCCTGAAGGAATACAACAAATCCGGTGGGCAACGGTGCGGAACTGCCTGGTGGATTGTTCACGGTTACGGTGAGATTTACGGCTGGGTTGCTGGAAACGACGGGATTGGGACGGATTGAAAGCGAAAGGGAACTGGGAACGCCTGTGACTGTTTCAGTGAGCGTGGCGGCGCTTGGTGCATAGTTCTCGTCGCCGGAGTAAGAGGAACTCACCACATCGCTTCCATATCCGAGAGTATCGGTCGTGAGGGTCGCCCTGGCCGAGGAGGCGTTGACCGGAGTCAAAGCGACCGTGGTTTCGATTCCCGCCTGGTCAGCGAAGCGGACGGTGCCCGTGGGCGCCACCCCAGAGCCGGCAACGGTAGCGGTGAAGACGACCGAAGTGTTCGCAGGGATCTGCTTGTTGGTCGAGGTGAGCGTTGTTGTGGAGGGAAGTGCTCCCACAGCCGATTGCGAACCGAGGTTAAGAAGTTCAGTGACGGAATTGCCGGGTGCGGTGATGTAGTCGCCGTTGGGGAAGTATCCTCCGTTGGAGGCGAGCAGGTCGGGATAGCCGTCGCCGTTTAAATCGGCAACAAATAGACCGCTTTCTATCTGTCCGCCCGTGTAGTTCACCTCCGGGCCAAACACGCGTCCGGGGGCGCTGAGCACCGCCCCAATCGAGTCGCCGGTGGCGGGTCCAATAATGCCTGTTGTCTGGAGGATGATGTCGCAGAGGCCGTCTCTGTTCAGGTCGGCAGCGCGTATTTCGGTGTAGACCCGATTGAAGCCACCGGCAATCACGGGGGCGGTGAAAGTCCCATCGCCGTTGCCGTAGTAGACATACACCGCAGCGACAATATGATCGGTCCCGGGCGGTCCAAAGTTGCCACCCACCCGCGCCACGATCGCAATGTCTGTGTTTCCGTCCCCGTCGAAGTCGCCCGTGGCAACGGCCAGGGCGAAGGGGATTTCCACGCCGCGATAGGGAGGAATCGCCAGCACCGGGCCGGATGTGTCGAACGTCCCGTCCGCATGCCCGTTGAGGACGAAGACATTCGTCCCTTCGCCATAGACGGCGTCGAGCTTTCCGTCATGATTGAAATCGGCGAGGGCAACGGGGGTTGGAGACTCGAAGTTGGAGGAGGGCCAGACCGGGGTGAGGACTGTGGTGAAGGAGCCGTCTCCATTGGACAGTGAAACCTGAATGCCGGTTGATCCTTTGGTAAGAATGTCGTCACGTCCGTCTTTGTTCACGTCGTAGACAGACACCGGATCCTGGTCGGAGATGATGGGGTTGGAGCCAGGCACGAGTTGGGGGCCAGTGAATGTACCGTCCCCGCCTCCGAAGTAAATGTAGGCGTTGTGCTGTGTGGAACTGGAGGCGCCGACGGCAAGGATGTCCTGCTTCCCGTTGCCCTTGAAATCCCCGTGAAGGATGACTGCGGCCCCGTAGTTGAGTCCTGATGTGCTGAAGTCGATGCCGCCGTTGGCCAGGGGTACAAAGGGCTTGAATGTGCCGTCCCCATTGCCGAGGCTGAGCTCGATGGACTGGTCCCCAGTGGCGGCAACGTCGGGAATTCCGTCGCCGTTGAAGTCGGCCACGGTTATATGGCTCACAACCTGGGCAACCTTGTACGCGGGCGCTGTCGAGAAGGTGCCATCTTTTTTGCCGTAACTTATGTAGATGCCTTTGGGTCCGGAGGAGACGACATCAATGTGCCCATCTTTGTCGAAGTCAACAAACTGAAACGAGGGCAACATGCTTCCCGCGGGGAAGCCCAGCGCATAGTGAACAGGATCAGCATAGGCAAGGCCGCCCTGGCCCATCAGGACAGTGAATCCATCGCTGGAGAAGCCGAGTATGTCGAGAATGCCGTCTCCATTCACGTCAACCACCGCGGCAGGAGCTAGAAAATCGCCGTAGCCGCCAGTCGGTGTGCCGAAGGTTCTGGTCGCGATTGGAGTCCTGTTGAATGTGCCATCGCCGTTCCCATGAAGGATGGCTAACTCGGTGGCGCCGGTGGCGTCGCCCGCACTAATGCCGCTGTCGGTGACGAAGGCGCCGCAGATAGCATCGAGACGGCCGTCGGCATCCATGTCGTTAAGAATGCAGCTTTCCCAGAGCCCGAAATTCGCGCCTGCCTTGAAAGTACCGTCGCCATTGCCAAGCCAGACGGAAGGCCCGTTGGAAGAAAATAGATCGGGTTTTCCATCGCCATTGAGATCAACCAGGCTGAGATTGGAATACGCCTCCTCCAGGATGTTCTGTTGGAGGGTGGGAGCGAAAGTGAATTTGCCGGTGCCATCGCCGAGGAGGACAAATACCCATTGGTCGAGGTCGTCTCCGACCAGGACGTCGGGAATGCCGTCGGAATTCACGTCGCCCACCGTGTTGATTTGCCCATTGAATCCATTCCCGAGCCCGACGTTGGACTGCATCGGCGCGCTGTAGATCGGCGTTTGGAAGGTACCATCTCCATTGCCGAGAAAGGTGACAACCTCAACATCGAAATCGTCAATCTGGGTTATGCACACCAGGTCAAACTTGCCGTCCCGGTTCGCATCGAGGGTGCGGCAGCCATTCGTATCCGGAGGCAACACAAGTGTCGGTCCCGCGGCGTACCCGCCCCCAGGCTGCGAAAACATCGTCTGAATGGACTCGGGACCGGGGTAGACGCCTGCAACCTCAAAGATAAAATCAGGCACTCCGTCGCCATTGACGTCGGCCAGATAGAGGCTTGAGGGGTCCTGGCTAGTCGGAATCCGCACCGGATTGCGGAAAATTTGTGCATTCAGCGGAGGAACGATCCAGCCAGCCAGAACGATGAGAACACCAAGGCAGCTAGTTATCGCCGATTGCATTCTCGTGACTTCATAGCGCTTCAAGGTCTTTCTCAACGAAGGGCCGCCATTGTTGTTCCGAACAAAGTCGAAACCACCTATCTGTCCACGGAATTATAGAGCACAAAGGGAACGACACATCGTGATTGCCGACCACTAAAGACCAGGCTTTGATCTCGCATCGGGATTGCCAAACGGCATCGATTTGGACTGGGCGTTCCGCCCAGCCCTACCGCATCGCTTCCAGCGCTGCCGTCAGATCTGTCGCCAGTTCCTTCTGCGTCACTTCCGGCAGCTTCTCGTCCTTGGTGGTCAGGTCGTCCTTGGTGGTCAGATAGAACACGTCAATCGCCGTCTCGCCCTCGGTGTCGATCAGCGCCACCTTGATGTCGCACCTGTGCGAGCTCAGCGTCAGCGCAATCTGCCGCAGCAACCCCGGCACGTCCTGCGCCACCACCTGCAGCAACGTTGAATGCGTCGACGACTCGCTGTCAAACTGCAGCCGCGTCGGCACCTCCACCTTCAGGTTGCCCGGATGGTTCATGTGGCTGCGCGCTGCAAGCAACTGCTCCACTGAAACCTTCTGTGCTACAACGTCGTGCAGATTCGCCAGGAAACGATCCTTTTCGCTTGGGTTAAGTTCCAGCGTGTGGAAGATGTCGGTGAAGTGAAAGCTGTCCACAATCACTCCTGCGTCGTTTGAGTATGCGCCCGCCTTCACAATGTTCATGCCCCACGCCGCCAGCGCCCCGGCCACATCTGCAAACAGTCGCGTGCGGTCCCGTGTAATCACCGTCAGGTCAAAGAGCTGCCGGTTGGGCCGCAAATCCAACTGCACCGGATCCTTATCCAAATTCAGCGCCATCTGGAAGTGATTGCGAATCTGCTCTGGCAGCCGCGTCTGCAGATACCGCTGCGGCAGCCCTTCAAGAAACTGCTTGAGCGCATCGTATTGCGTCGGCTGCACCATCGAACGAATGCGATTCAGAAGCGTTGGATCGATCGCCGCGTGATACCGTACCTCGTCCACCGAGCGATCCATGAAGTTGGCCGTCGACATGTAGAACTGCCAAAGGTTTTCGGCCTTCCAGGGGGTCAATGCATCCGGGTTCACGGCCTTGATATCAGCGAATGTCATGATCGTCAGCATCTTCAGCAGTTGCGGATTGCCGATCTTCTCCGCAAAGCCGCGCACGTTTTCAATGTCGAAGATGTCGCGCCTGAGCGCCTGCGACATGTCCAGATGCAGGCGAATTAATTTAAGAACCGACTCGCGCTCTTCCGCGTCAAAGTCCAGCCTGGCCAGAAAAGCATCGGCCAGCTCCACGCTCTGCGTCGCGTGCTCGCCCGTTCGCCGCGCCTTGCCTGTATCGTGCAGCAGCAGCGAAAGCAGGAACAAATCAAGCCGGTCGATCTCCGGCAACAACTGCGCCAGCCGCTGTTCATAATCGTGCGTCGGTTGCCGCAGCCCATGCACGTTGTCGATGCAGAGGAATGTGTGTTCATCCACGGTGTAGCGGTGATAGCTGTCGCGAATTACCAGCGCGTCGATGCCATGGAACTCTGGAATCAGCATCTCCAGCACGCCCAGCGCGTGCATGGTGCGCAGCGCGTGCGCGGCATGCGGTCCCAGCAGCACTTCCCGCAGCGCATTCCACAGATACGGCCCCTCGGGAATATGAATGGCCAACGCCGGCAGCGCGTCGGTGATGCGGTCTTCCGCGGCCTGAGAGAGCGAGTAGCCGTGCGTTGCCATCAGCGTGAAGATGCGAAGAATCGCAGCCGTGTCGTTGAACTGCGCTCCGGGAGCAATGTCGATGCGCCCCTGGTCAAGCAAAAAGTCCGTCCCTGCGATCGGCGTCCGCCGCCTGCGGAATTGCTTGTAGAAGCTTACCGGCGCAGGCAGGTGCTCCATCAGCAGCGCGGCGCGTCGATAGATCACGCGTGCATGCCGGTAGTATGTCCGCATCCAGTAGCTGGGGTCGGCTGTTCCGCGCGTCTCCAGCCCGATTGAGTTTGCCGCCGCCTCATCCTGCGACTGCCAGTCCAGCGTGTTGTCGTCGCGCCCATGACGGAAGTGCAGAAAACATCGCGCCGCCGCCAGAAAATCAAACGCCGCTTCCGCATCCCCGCGCGCGCTCTGGAAGACTCCGCCTCGCTGCCGCGGCCACTCCTTAGTCTCCTTCAGGTGGAACAGCAGCGCAAACCAGACTGCCAGGTGATAATCGCGCAGTCCACCAGGGCAATCCTTCAGGTTCGGTTCCAGGTGGAAGATGGTGTTGCCAAACTTGGCGTGCCGGTTGCGCGCAATCTCGCCCAGCTTCTGCGTAATCGTGTTCCACTCGCTCAGCACCAACCCCGGTAACACTGTCTGGTGCAACTGCTGGTAGAGCGGAAACTGCCCGGCCAGAAAGCGCCTGTCCAGCGTTGCCAGTGTGAACTCCAGGTTGTCCGGATCGAACCGCCCGGCTTCTTTCACCGTCCGCGAGGTGGGGCTTGCCCGCAGCCCAATATCCCACATCCCTTGGATAATCAACCGCACAGCGTCTTTCGACTGCTCCTCGGTTTTTTCGTCTGCAAAAGCAAACAGCACATCGATGTCGGAGTAGGGAAATAGATCCTTGCGTCCGTAGCCCCCCATGGCCAGCAGGGCAAGGTTCTGCGTCGGCTGCCCGCCAAAGGCTCTGCGCCACATTTCAATGAGGATACGGTCGACAACAGCCGACCTTCGACGGATCGCTGCGGTGCCGTCCCCGGTGCGCTCGCAGGTCTGGCGTACGAGCGCCATCTCCCGCATATACTGCTCCCGAAGATCGTCAACCGCGAAAGCGACTGGATTCATGAGGGTTTGTGTGTGGCCCTGCCGAAGCAGTAAGGAATTATTAACAGAATAATCGATTTCGCTGGCGCGGGGGACTTTTGGTTGCGGGGCTGGCACCCAGCCGGCTGCGCACTTTGGCAAATGCTCGTGACCCCAAGCACTTGGGCGCCGCCGCCGGCTGTGCTCTTCTCAGGTCAGGACGCAGACAGCGTTCCTTTCGAAAGAGCAGAAGCATGGACAACGATAGCACCAGGTGCTACACTAAGAAAGTTTCGGATCGGTCCAAAGATTCAGCACGGGTTTTCAAGACAGCCTGGTTCACCAAGGCGCCCCGGAAGGCACTGATCGACGATGAAGAGCTTTGCAAGGCCATCCGCCAGGTGATGCTCGGCCAAGCCGATGACCTTGGCGGCGGAGTCTATAAGAAGCGGCTGGGGAAGAATCTGTACCGCTCAATCATCCTGGCCAGAGGCGGGCGTTATTGGGTCTACGAATACCTCTTCGCTAAGAAGGATCGGGAGAATATCACACGAGGCGAGTTGGCGGAGTTCCGGGAAGTCGCAGCGATCTATTCACAGAAGGCAGACGCCGATATTGCAATCGAACTGAAACTCAAAACGCTGTTGGAGATCTGCCATGGCAACGAAGCTCAAATACAAAAGTGATGCGTTTGAAGCGATCCACAGCAGCGTTTCCGGAATGTATCGTGCCGGAACCATCGACAAGGCCACCATGCGACGGTTCGACAAATCCTGCCTCGCGGTCCCGCCCCGGATGGAGCCCAAACGCATCAAGCGCATCCGCTTGGCCCAGCATGTAAGCCAGCCCGTCTTCGCCCGCTACCTCAACACCAGCTCGTCGACCGTCGAAAAGTGGGAGTCCGGCGCCAAAAAGCCCAGCGGCATGGCCCTCAAGCTCCTCGATATTGTCGAAAAGCACGGCCTGAAGGTGCTGTCGTAACCCACGCGGGGCTCATACAAGCTCTAAACGAATCTCCCGGCCAACGGCGACGGCTGCCTTGCGTAGTGTGCTCAGCGTTACCGAGTCGTACTCGGGGTCGAGCAGCCGATCCAGCGCCGCGCGGCTGGTCTTCATGCGGCGCGCCATCTCCGCCTTCGAGAATCGCTTCTCCAGCATCGCTGCTGCCACTTGCCGCGCCAGCACCTGCTTCAGAGCAGCGGCAGTTACCTCCTCGTAGATGCCATCCTCGCGTAGGAGGCTCTCCAGCGACGACCCAACATTCTTCTCCTTCATATTCCCTCCCGCATTCGCCTGATCGCAAGTTCGATCTCGTTCTTCGGTGTCTGCTGCGTCTTCTTGATAAATCCGTTCAGGAGCACCAGCCTGCCCTTGTCTACGCAGAAAAGTACTCGCGCAATTCGGCCACGCGGCAAGCTGCTGCGAACCTCCCAGATGTCGTGACCCAGCGACCGGACCAGCGGCATCCCAATCGGCCAGGAATACTCAACGTCGCAGATGTCCTCCCCGATTGCCTTGCGATCCTCCCGCTCAAGCCCCAGCAGCCACTCGCGCACCGGTTCGTGCCCCAGATTCGAGCGGTAAAACCGAGCCGGCAGACGCTTTGGTGTCGTGGCCAAGGCTTAGTGTATCATTTTTGATACTGGCATGCCGGGATTCAGAATGGAAGAGAATTGACCGCTGATCAGACACGTGCCGTTTCCGAAATCCCGCTAACGAGTTATAACTGGCAGGTGTCGGCCTCGACATCGTCGAAAAGCACGGCCTCAAGGTGTTGGCGTAAGGGCCGGTCCACCAGAGAGGATTCAATTCCTGGGCCGAGACCGCCTGCCCTGCTAGCGAACGATCTCCGGCAGGTATTTGTCTCCGAACCGCCTGTGTGCTTCCTTCGCGGTAAAGCGATCAAGAATCTCCCCGGTCTCCGCATTCACGCGGTAAACGTTGAAATCGCTCGAGTACCTGCAATCTCCCGTATTCCTGACAAGAACGAAAAGAAGGATCTCCTTCGATCCAATCATCCAACGCCCTCCAACAACGTGGTAAGGCTCGCAATACGAGTCCTGATCCCAGACCCTCCTCAACTCTGGTGTATCGAGCACTGGGTCAATCGGTCGGAGCCGAACGCGCCGCTCAAAACCCCTTCGCGCAGCTTTCGCAACGTTGGGGAATTCATGCACGCCTGAGTCATCGACGCCTTATATCTGCAAATGCCAAGGGCCAAGCTCGCCACTTTCGGTCCAGGTCACGAAAGTACTTTGTGGAATCAGGCGCCCAGCAAAGTTCTGCATCGTGCGTCCTAACGCTGTCAATGGCCGTGTCGAATGTCTTGCCACCGATGTGGAGATAAACATTCGCTCCGAGGACTTCGATCCGCTTCTTGCCGTCAGGAGAATAGAACGACATCCGGCAGTGTGGATTGTCGTCCAAGGCACCCGATGTGTTGAAGAGAGATACCGCGGCGGCTGACCACGAACCCCGAGCAACTGCATAGCGCCGATCCAATTTGTGCGTAGGTTTCGGACGTGCGGTGTTCGATGGTGATGACTGCGCCCTTAGCAATGCAGGGCAGGGCACAAGTGCGGATAAGCATCCGCATAAGAACAGTGCCTTCACCAGCCTCATTGGTTTTTCCCTTGTTTAGGTCGCCATCGCCGCCTACAGCGCGGACTCGCCGCGCTCATCGTTGCGAATGCGAATCGCATCCTCAAGGCGGCTGACGAAGATCTTGCCATCGCCGATCCTGCCGGTACGCGCCGCGCCAATAATTGCCTGGATCGCCTTCTCGCGCAACTCGTCTGGAACCACCAACTCGATCTTCACCTTGGGCAGAAGATCGACGGTGTATTCGCGTCCACGATAGAACTCCGTATGGCCCTTCTGGCGGCCGTGCCCCCGAGCCTCCAGAATCGTCATTCCTTCAATGCCTGCTTCGAGCAGCGCATCCTTTACAGCGTCCAGCTTCGAGGGCTGGAGAACAGCTTCGATCTTGAGCATATTGCGATTGCCTCGCTAACGATTGCCACGCTTGACAGCCTAACAGGCTGGGCGGGCCGGTGGTCTGCTTCCGCCGAAAGTTTTCCCATCAAAATCCTGTGTCCCGATTCTAGGTCCCGATCGGTTCCCGCGCCTGACCCATTGTGACCATACCCGATCCCCCAACCGGCTCATGAGTTCAGTTCGTATCCTTCTTCGCCGTGCTGCGAGAGGTCAAGGCCAATAGCCTCCTGCTCCGGCGAGACGCGCAGCCCGATTACCTTGTCCACAACAAACAACAGTACCAACGTTCCAACCATCGAGATCCCCCATGCAATTGCGACCCCGGCAAGCTGGTTCCAGATCTGTCCCCAGTGTCCGTCGAGCGCTCCCGTGGGAATATCCTTCCCAAAAGCTGAGTTGATCGCCTTGGTAGCGAAAAGTCCGGTCAAAAGCGCTCCCAGTGTTCCGCCCGCTCCGTGCACGCCAAATGCATCGAGCGAGTCGTCGTAGCCCAGCCGGCTCTTCACCGCAAAGACCATGAACGAACAGAACGCTCCGGCGACGACGCCGATCAGCAGGGCAGAGAAGGGTTGGACATAGCCCGAAGCCGGAGTAATCGCCACCAGGCCCGCCACGGCGCCTGAAATAGCCCCCAGCGCGGTCGGTTTGCCGTTGTGAATCCACTCCGCCACCGTCCACCCAATGGCTGCGGCTGCCGCTGCAAAGTGCGTGTTGATGAAGGCGCTCGTCGCCAGCGGGCTCGCCGCCAGCGCGCTTCCGGCGTTGAACCCGAACCAGCCCACCCACAGCAGACAAGCGCCAATGAAACTCAGCACCATCGAGTGCGGCGGCATCGGGGTATGCGGATAACCTTGACGCTTCCCCAGGTAGATACACGTCACCAGCGCCGAAACACCCGACGTCACATGCACCACCGTCCCGCCCGCAAAATCCAGGCTCGGGATGTGTCCGCCAGTCTGATTCAGGAACCCGCCCACGCCCCAAACCATGTGCGCCATCGGGCTGTACACAAAGATCGACCACAGCGAAAGAAACACCGCCATAGCGCTGAACTTCATTCGCTCGGCAAACGCGCCCGTAATCAGCGCCGGCGTAATGATCGCGAACATCAACTGGTAAACCATGTACGTCTGCTCAGGAATCGTCGCCGCATAGTCCGTGTTCGGCGCCAGCGTCACCCCGCGCAAAAACAAGTGCTCAAATCCGCCGATGAACGCATTCCCGTGCCCGAAGGCCAGCGAGTAGCCGCACACCGCCCAGATCACCGTCACCAGCCCCATCATGGCGAAGCTCTGCATCATCGTGCCCAGGATGTTCTTCTTCCTCACCAGGCCGCCGTAGAACAGCGCCAGGCCGGGACCGGTCATCAGCAGGACGAGTGCGGCAGAAACCAGCATCCAGGCGTTGTCGCCCGCCGACTGGGCCTGTGCAACCTGCTGCTGCAGCGCTTGAATCTGCGCCTGGGTTGCGGGTGCCGAGTCAGCCGCGCCACTTGCGGAGACTGTTTGCGCCAGGCCAGCCATTGGCACCCCCGCCACAGCGGCCAGTAGTGCAAGAGGAGAAGTGCGATTACCCATTGTCACCTTTCATATTGGAAGGATGCGGTCGGATTCTGCATGCCGGGCTTTGGCCTGGACAGCCGGATCGTCCGAACACGGATCGGTCGTAACCAGGCGCAAATCTCCACCTAAACTAGCCAGATTGCACACCTCTGTCGGCCGGTTCGGCGCTGGATCCGCCGACCACCCCTAACACCCGAATGCGAAGGTTGCGTTTCCGCTATTGTCCTCAATGTTTGCAATATTGTGCAAGTTTTTCGGTCGCGCCCTATTGGTTTCTGAGGAAATCTGTGCTACTTCGTAACGATTTTGCAAAGAGCGACTGGCTTCCAGTCCCGACCCCTCTGCGCTGAATCATCCGGATCTCCGGCAAAACCGCGAGTCGTGTGATCGCTCCCATTCCGCACAAATCGATTGAGAGTTATATTGAAAGCATGGCGGCAACAGCAGAGCGCGACCGGTACCTTTTCGGAGCATTGGATTCGAGCGCGAAAAATCGCGTCAAACTTCAGGAAGTGAACTACGGCTTTGAGGGCCAGGAAGGCGTCTTCCTCACCTCCATGGACTTTGCTGTCAACTGGATTCGCAAGAGCTCTGTTTGGCCCATGACCTTCGGCCTGGCCTGCTGCGCTATCGAGATGATGTCCATGGGCGCCTCCCGGTTTGACATTGCTCGCTTCGGGGCTGAGGTCTTCCGCCCCTCGCCTCGACAGTCCGATCTCATGGTCGTTGCCGGCCGCGTCTCCAACAAGATGGCCCCCGTGATTCGCCGGCTTTACGATCAAATGCCCGAGCCCAAATGGGTGATTTCGATGGGCGCCTGCGCCACTTCAGGGGGCGTCTTCAACAACTACGCGCTCCTCCAGGGCGTCAATCAGGTCATCCCGGTCGATGTTTACGTTCCTGGCTGCCCACCGCGGCCTGAGCAACTCATCTATGCCATTACTTTGTTGCAGGAGAAGATCCAGCGCGAACCTCGAAGCCTTCTCAAGACCCTGAACCTCGGCTGAAGCGAGGCAGCACCGCCGTGACTCCAAAACGAAATTACGTAAGCAATCTCGCCAGAGGAGAGGCCAAAGTTCAATCGCCGGATTGCAACTTACTGAAAAAATGTCTCCTGCCCGAAACCGCCTATGGTATTTTTAGTATTGCTGTAAGTTCAAACTGGGCTTCGTGTTTCGCAGCAATTGGGGCGCTGCCGCAGCCTGGAATTGAGTTCTAAGGGGACCCAGGTCTTCTGGTGGTTCAGCTTTTATTGTGGAGGAAAAAAGCATGCACTCTCGTATTCTCAAGGCTCCATTTCGGGTTTTGATCCTGGCTTTGGCGGTTACTATGCCTGCGGTCCTTTCCGCTCAGGTTACTCCGGCGGCGAAGGGGCCTACGCAGTACGACTCAAGGTGGGATATTTTCGGCGGGTATAGCTACCTCTACCTGCCGGCATCGACCCAGGTGAACGGGCACCCGTACCAGAGCAACGACTTTGGCCTGATCGGGAGTGTTACGCGCTACTTCGATAAAAATCTCGGCCTCGAATGGAACATGGATGCTCACCCCCGGGCTGCGGAGCACAATGATGGAATGTGGGGCGGTCAAACCGGCCTCATCTATCGTTTCCCCTCGGGATCGATCACGCCCTTCGCCCACGCCCTCATCGGCTTCCAACATGTCGGCGGCCCCTACCAGCAGGGGAACATCGGCGCTGACGTGGGTATCGGCGGCGGCGTGGATTTCCGCATTAATAACGCCGTTTCCTGGCGCTTGATCCAGGCTGATTACCAGTACAGCCATGTGAACTTTGGCGTCAACGGACGCGGAAACTTCAACGAGATTCGTATGAGCGACGGCCTGGTATTCCACTTCGGCCAGGTTGAGCCTCCGCCGGCTGTCACCCTCAAGTGCGACGCCATCACAACCACCCCGATCTTCCCCGGCGACCCGATGAGCGTAACGGCTACGGCAGGTAACTTGAATCCCAAGCTTTCCGCCACCTACACCTGGTCCGGAAAGGCCCTAACCGCAAACGGAAATGTTGCCACTATCGCCACCGGCTCCCTCGATCCGGGCGACTACACCGTCAAGGCCACCATTGTCGAGAACAAAGGGCCCCGGCATGGTTTGGCCGCTCTTTGCGATCATTGCGGCGGCGGTGGTATCGGGCCCGGCGATGTTGCTACCTGTTCAGCCAACTTCACGGTCAGGCCATTCGAGCCGCCGACACTCAGTTGCTCGGCCTACCAGACCACCCTCAAGCCGGGCGATACAACTGCAGTTACTGCCGTCGGCGTCAGCCCGCAGAACCGTCCGCTCACTTACTCTTACTCGGCGACCGCAGGCTCCATCTCGGGAAGCGGCTCGACAGCAACGTATAACTCAACTGGGGCGCCCACCGGCGCGGTCGGCATCACATGCAGCGTAAGCGATGACAAGGGACACACCGTGACGGCCCAGACCGGCGTCACCATCACTCAGCCGCCCGTGCCTCCTCCGCCAGTGCCTTCGCCCGGTTGCGTCTTGAAATTCGACCTCGACAAGAAACGCCCGACCCGCGTCGACAACGTTGCAAAGGGTTGCCTCGATGGCTTTACGATCGACTTCCACAACCTGCCCAACGCGACGATTGCCTTGGTGGGTGAGTCTGACGCCAAGGAGAAGGCTGTGACTGCGCGCGAGGAGAAGTACGCCGAGAAGCATAAGCACGCCAAGGTTGAAGACTCCGCTGCACAGCGCGTTGTCAATGCCAAGGAGTACTTGGTGACTGAAAAGGCGATCGATGCTACCCGCGTCAGCGTCTACACCGGTTCCGGGGATGCGCAGTCGGTTGAGACCTACCTCGTGCCTTCAGGCGCAAGCTTCACCGACAACGTTCACGGCACAACTCCTGTGGACGAGACGATGGTGAAGCCGGTGGTTCGCAAGCCGCTTCCGATGCGCCACCACGGGAAGCCGACGAAGGTCGGCTCGGTTAAACCGCCTGCGCCTTCACCAGCCATCAAGAAGTAGCTCATCGCAGGGGCAACTCACCGGTTCGTCAAGCCTTCCTAACCAGAAGGCTTGACGTTCCAAAAGTTCAACGATCTCTCCTTTACACTTGAGGCTGACTGGCAAGCCGGTCGGCCTCATTCATTTTTGTGGCGAATTTGCCGGTCTCTTTTTCACGGGAGCTTTCTGCACGAATGATCCGCTTGCGGACCTATCTCACTCTTCTGCGTCGGCCTTCCCCTCTCGTGCCCGCTTCTCTCTTCCTTGCCGCCGCGCTTCTCGCATCTCACCTTTCCGCGCAGGCCAAGTGGAGTGCGCTCGGTCCCGACGGTGGTGATGCTCGCTCCTTCGCCGCGGTTCCGGGCCATCCCAACCACATCTACCTTGGCACCACCCATGGCTGGATCTACGAGTCTTTTGACCGGGGCGCAACCTGGCATCGCCTGGCCCTCCTCGACCCCACAGAAATCCTCGTCGTCGACAACCTCGTCGTCGACGCCTCCAATCCTGAGCGCATTTGGGCCTCCGGATGGAAGCCGGACAGACCCGACGACGGAGGCCTTTGGGTCAGTCTCGACGGAGGGGTGCAGTGGCAGGCCGTCAAGGCGCTTCAGGGCCAATCCATCGTGTCCTTTGCGCAGGCGCCGTCAGACCCGCGAATCCTCTTTGCCGGAACCTTCCTTGGCGTCTACCGCTCCAGCAACGCCGGCGCTGATTGGCAACTTATCAGCCCGCCTGGCAGCAAAGAGATTCATGGGGTAGAGTCCCTGGCTGTCGACCCCCAAAACCCCGACATCGTATACGCCGGAACCTGGCACCTGCCGTGGAAGACCGAGGATGGCGGCAAAAACTGGACGAACATCAAAGAGGGCGTCATCGATGATTCCGACGTCTTCTCCATCATCATTGACCCCGAGCGCCCCCGCACTGTCTTCCTCAGCGCCTGCAGCGGCATCTACAAAAGCGAAAATGCCGGTGCGCTCTTCCACAAGATCCAGGGAATTCCCTCCACCGCCCGTCGCACCCGCGTTCTCATGCAGGACCCCACCAATCACGAGGTCGTCTACGCCGGAACCACAGAGGGCCTTTACAAGACTGAAGACGGAGGGCGCAACTTCAAAGCGATGACCGCTGCCGACGTCATCATCAACGACGTCTTCGTGGATCCCACCGATCCCAAACATGTCCTGATGGCAACAGACCGCAGCGGTGTTCAGGTAAGCGACGATGCCGGCGTCACCTTCACGCTCTCAAACACAGGTTTCTCCGGCCGCAAGATTGAGGCGCTCCTTGTCGATCGCACCAACCCTGATCGTCTCTACGCCGGAACAGTCAATGACAATGGCTTCGGCGGCGTCTACACCTCGGCCAACGGCGGCGCCTCGTGGGATCAGATCGAGGCTGGCCTCGACGGCCGCGACGTTTTCGCGCTCTCCCAAACCGCCCTGTCCCAGGCGGAAGATGGAACAGCTATCCCTGCCACCATCGTCGCCGGTACCAGCCATGGCATATTTGCCCTCCAGCCCGCCACGGCCGACGCGCCCGCCTCCTGGCAGCCCCGCAACGTCATTGCCAACACCATGACGAAGGCCTCAGTCGAGACCCACGCCGGCAAGAAAATCCATATTCAAAAGCAGGTCGAGGCCCCGGTCATTCAACTCGAAAGTCGCGTCACTGCCCTCGATGTATCCACAGGCGTTTGGCTCGCCTCTACCACCTACGGCCTGCTCACCAGCCACGACCGGGGCGCAACCTGGCAGGGCGGCTCGGTCCTCGGACCGGGAGACTATCTCTCCGTCGCCGTTTTTGGCACGCAAATGGCCGCCGCCCGGCCCGAAGGCGTTGTCCTCTCCCTCGATGCAGGCCAAACCTGGAAGCTCATGTCCATCCCCACCATGCTCACGGGTATCCACTGCGTGCTCTTCGCTCCCGACGGCACGCTCTGGCTCGGTGCGCGTGAGGGAGTTTACTTTACCCACGACCTGGGCAAAACCTGGCTATGGATCGAGCGTCTGCCCTTCCGCGAGGCCGACGATCTCAGCTACGACTCCGCCTCCGGCCGCATTCTCGCCTGCTCCCGATCAAGTGAGCAAATTTACGCCATCGACCCCAAAAGCCTCAGTTGGAAGTGGTTCCACACCGGCTACAACGTTGCCCTTGTTCGCGCAGCCGGTGGCCGCATCATCGCCGCTTCGGTCTTCGACGGAGTCATCGTCGAACCGCGTTCTTCTTCAGCCATTCTCACCCAAAAGTGAATCCCGCCCAGCCTTTTCGGTATCATCTTTATATGCCCACTGCAAACGGGGACGCCCACGCCGCCGCATTTAGAACCCACGACCCACGTCTTGACCCCATCGCCGCCAAGGTCCTCGCCGGCCAGCGCCTTGACTTTGCCGACGGCCTCGTCCTCTACGGCTCTTCAGACGTCCTCGCCGTCGGCTGGCTGGCCAACTACGTCCGCGAGCGCCTCCACGGCGATATCACTTATTTCAATGTGAACCGCCACATCAACCCCACCAATGTCTGCGTCGCCGCCTGCAAGCTCTGCGCCTTTGGCCGCAAAAAGGGCGACCCCCTCGGCTATACCATGGCTCTCGAAGAGGCCTACGAAACTGCGGCCTCCGGCTACTCCGAAGCTGTCACCGAGTTCCACATCGTCGGCGGCCTTCATCCCGACCTGCCGCTCGAGTATTTTCTCGATCTCGTCCGTGGCCTCAAGGTCCGTTTTCCCAAGGTCCACATCAAGGCCTTCACCATGGTCGAGGTGGCCTTCTTCGCCCGCCGCGCCCATCTCACCATCGAGCAAACCCTCATCAAGCTGCGCGACGCCGGTGTCGACTCTATGCCCGGCGGCGGCGCTGAGATCTTCGCCCCCCGCGTCCGCTCCATCATCTGCGACCACAAAATCGACGGCAGCGAATGGCTCGAAACCGCTCGCCTCGCCCACAAGCTCGGCTTTCGCTCCAATGCGACTATGTTGTACGGCCACATCGAAAACGACGAAGACCGTGTCGACCACCTTCTCAAGCTGCGCGAGGTCCAGGACGAGACCGGCGGCTTCCAGACCTTCATCCCTCTCGCCTTCCACCCTGAGAACACCCCGCTCGACCACCTGCCCGTCACCACCGGCCTCACCGACATTCGCCAGATTGCCGTCAGCCGCCTGCTGCTCGACAACTTCGCCCACATCAAGGCCTACTGGCAGATGCTCACCCCCAAGATCGCCCAGATCGCCCTCCGCTTCGGCGCAGACGACCTCGACGGCACCGTAATCGAAGAGAAGATCTACCACGACGCTGGCGCAACCACCCCGCAAGGCATGACCCGCAAAGGCCTCTGCCGCCTCATCACCGAAGCCGGCCGAGTCCCCGTCGAGCGCGACACCCTCTACCACGCCGTCACCCGCACCGAAGACACCTTCACCGTGGCCGTCTGAGGATCTCGGTGCTAAGCTAGACTTAGCTAAGCTAGAGACCCCATGACCACTGTCAACATCTTCGAAGCCAAAACCAACCTTTCCAAGCTCGTCGCACTCGCCGAGCAGGGCCACGAGACCATCCTCGCCCGTAACGGCAAGCCCGTCGCTCGCATCGCCCCGCTCGTTCCCCAGAAAAAGCCAATCCGCTTCGGCCTCATGAAGGGCCAGATCTGGATTGCAGACGATTTCGACGCCCCGCTTCCTGATGACATTCTTGCCGACTTCGAAGACGGCCCAATCTTTCCGTCGGAAAAATCCACGCAGAGGGTCGCTGAACCCGTCAAAAGTGCAACGAGGAATGACCGATCGTGAGCATCCTGCTCGATTCGCACATTCTTGTATGGCTCATGGACGATAACCCGCTATTGACCCCACCCGCGAAATCGATAATCGCGGCTGAGTCCCAGGTATTTGCTTCAACGGCAAGCATCTGGGAGCTCTCCATCAAGACAGGCCTTGGCAAGTTGCGAATGGACATCGAGCGTCTCGTTAGCTTACTCGACCTTGCTGGCATTTCCGAGCTGCAGATCTCACGGCAGCACGCCATGGCGGTGTCCTCTCTCCCTCTCCACCACCGCGATCCATTTGATCGGCTTATTGTTGCGCAGGCGATTTCTGAGCATATGCGCCTCCTCACCGCCGACCCTCAACTTCGCGCATACTCCGATCTTGTCGAGTGCATTTAAATCGTCCCAAACCCTAAACCCCAGCCCCCAGACCCGAGACCCTATCCAATGACCGAATTTGGCCCCGCCGCAATCCTCGGACTCATCCTCGGCTTCATGTGGGGCATCGGCTGCTCGCTCGCCATCATCTATTCCATCTACCTCGGCGGCTACCGCAAAGCCGTCGAAGACTCTCTCGCCCCAACCAAATCCAAGCGCCTACGCGAAACTCTCCGCAAGATCGAGCTCCGCCGCGCCCAGCAAGCTGCCGCCGCCGCTGCCGCGCGCCCTCCCGTAGGGAGGGAATGAGAATAGCCCAGGGTGAGGTCCGCCAGCGGCGGACGGAACCCTGGGTCAGCGTTATAAAAGCATTGTTCCGTCCTGTCGTGACGGAGCGAACGGGAGACCCCACCCCATGCCCTCCTACATCGCCCTGCTCCGCGCCCTTAACCTCATGGGAACCCGCGGCCTTCCCATGGCCGAACTCGTCACCATCTGCGAAGACCTGGGCTTTCAATCCGTCCGCACCTGGATCGCCAGCGGCAACGTGGTACTCCAATCTCGTAAATCCGAATCCGCCGTCAAGTCCACCCTCGAAGCCGCTCTCTCCAAGCGCATGGGCCGCCCCGTCGGCGTCCTCGTGCGTACAGCCCCTGAGATCGCCGCTGTCCTCGCCGCCAACCCATTCCCCGCAAACCATAACAGCAAAGTGATGGCCATCTTCCTCGACGCGCCCCCCGCCGCCGGCGCCCTCGTCAATCTTAAGAACCAAACCAAGGAAGAGCTCCGCCTCGGACTCCGCGAAATCTACGTCTACTACCCCGATGGCCAGGGTCAGTCCCGCCTCGGCATTCCCGCGGCCGCCGCGGGCACCGCCCGCAACATGAACACCATCGCCAAGCTAGCCCAGATGGCCGCAGAGCTCTAGTCAACGCGCGAACTCATCCCTGAAAGTCCGCACGAAGCGGCAAAAACTCTCAGATATTTGAGGGGTGTCAGCCTCCCTTTGCGCCTTCTTGCTCAACTGAGAAATTCCCTTCCAAAATGAACGAGCGCCTGGCCGCGTCCCGGACCCACCACAACCCCGCTCTCAACCGAACCAAAAGGAATCTCCATGACGCGCCAGTCTCTTTCCGATTCGCGAGTTTTCCGGCTTCTCTGCAGCACAACCATCCTTCTTGTTGGGTGCCTTTCGCTTGGGTTAATCGGCTGCAAGGGCTCTGGCACAGCCTTAGCTGCCTCCAGCCCGGCAGATGCTGCCTCGCTCTCCGGCCCAGCTGTGTTCAGCGCGTTCTGGGGAACCCGCATGCCCCGCGAGTGTGCGCCCGTCACCTCCCCTCCAAGCGCTGCACAGGCAGCCGTGCTCATCC
>Ga0182012_10000514_pt1 | contig 42914 bp, 40 predicted proteins | sample 612S2SmetaG_FD_120486 | JGI IMG/M metagenome (GOLD analysis project Ga0182012, IMG submission 120486) | Permafrost microbial communities from Stordalen Mire, Sweden - 612S2S metaG | ecosystem: Environmental > Terrestrial > Soil > Wetlands > Permafrost | place: Sweden: Stordalen | collected... | reverse complement strand
GCCACGCGTAGCCGAGACCAAAACGCTATAAGAGTTATAACGCTATAAGAGTATTAAGGCGTAGGCCACCAGCCCGTCTTCGCCCAAGGGGGCTATGCCGGGCACGCTTTGCCTTCGGCTCCGTCGTGGCTGCGCCACGCGTAGCCGAAGGCGAAGCGTGGTGGAGCCAGGCGGGATCGAACCGCCGACCTCTTGCATGCCATGCAAGCGCTCTCCCAGCTGAGCTATGGCCCCTTATGGCCGCGCGCCTTGGGCGACGCGCGAAACAACCTAAAACTACAGGAAACCCTGATCACAGATCAGGGCCGATCTCAAGTCTCCTCGTCGCCGCCGACGTCGCCGATGATGTCGGTGACGTCCTCGTCGCCTTCTTCCTCATCGGCAATGAAGGTTGAATCGTCATCATCGTCATCTTCGATGGTGTCGTCGATCTCGATATCGTCTTCGGATTCCGGAACCACGGCCTTAACCTTGCCCGAGTTCTCCTCGGCGTCGGCTTCCTCGAGCGGCACCAACTCTTCAGCCTCGAGCGGCTCCGGCGTTGCCTCGGCTGCGGAAGCGGCCGCCGCGGCACTGGCGCGGGCGGCGGCGTCGGCGCGGGTCCGCGGCGGCGGTACCGGTGCGATCGGCACGACCTCGCCGGTGTAGGGTGAGACCACCGGGCTTTTGTTGAGATCGTAGAATTTTTTGCCCGTGGTCGGGCAAATGCGCTTGGTTCCGAGATCGGACTTGGCCACGTCGAGAATCCTAACGAATATCTTGAAAAACGGTGCTTCACTTGGCTAGTTGCCGCGCCGCTGTCAATAGCGCTTTGCGGGACGTTGCGTGGCCCGTGACGTGGCGCCGTCCGTGTGTTACCTGCCGCGGCTTGAGAGGACACAATCTTGACCCAATCAGATCTGGCCGGTCGTCTGGCGCCGCTGGAAGCCTGTTCGAGCAGCCCGCTGACCGGAAAAGTCCGCGTTCCCGGCGACAAATCGATTTCACACCGCGCCCTGATCCTGGGCGGGCTGGCGGTCGGCCAAACCCGGATCGCGGGCCTCTTGGAGGGCGAAGACGTTCTGAACACCGCCAAGGCCATGCGGGCACTGGGCGCAAAGGTCGATCGAACCGGGGATTTTGCCTGGTCGGTGCACGGCGTCGGGGTAGCCGGCTTCGCCCAACCCGACATTCCGCTCGATTTCGGCAATTCCGGCACCGGCTGCCGGTTGGTGATGGGCGCCGTGGCGGGCTGCCCGATCACGGCCACCTTTGACGGCGACGCCTCGCTCCGTGGCAGGCCGATGCGGCGGGTGCTCGATCCCTTGGAATTGATGGGCGCTCGCGTCGGAGGAAGCGGGCCGGGCGGTCGCCTGCCGCTGACGCTGCATGGCGCGCGCGATCCGCTGCCGATCCTTTACCGTACCCCGGTGGCGTCGGCGCAGATCAAATCCGCGGTGTTGCTGGCCGGGCTGGCGGCGCCGGGCATCACCACCGTGATCGAGTCCGAGGCCAGCCGCGACCATACCGAATTGATGCTGAGGCATTTCGGGGCCCAGATCGTGTCGAGCCGCGAAGGCCCTCACGGCCGTAGGATCGAGCTCACCGGGCAGCCCGAGTTGCACGGCGCCGATGTCGTGGTGCCGGCCGATCCATCATCGGCGGCATTTCCCGTCGTGGCGGCGCTGATCGTCGCAGGCTCCGACATTGTGTTGTCGGATGTCATGACCAATCCGCTGCGGACCGGGCTGTTTACGACGCTGCGCGAGATGGGTGCCTTGATCGAACAAAGCGAGCTGCGCGGCGACGCCGGCGAGCCGATGGCGCAGTTGCGCGTGCGCGCCTCGAGACTGCGCGGGGTCGAGGTGCCGCCGGAGCGGGCGCCGTCGATGATCGACGAATACCTGGTGCTGGCGGTCGCCGCGAGCTTCGCCGAAGGCAAGACCGTCATGCGCGGCCTGCAGGAACTGCGTGTCAAGGAATCTGACCGGCTGGAAGCGACCGCCGCCATGCTGCGCGCCAACGGCGTCAAGGTCGACATCTCCGGTGACGACATGATGGTCGAAGGCAAAGGTCACGTCGAAGGCGGCGGCCTGGTGCTGACCCATATGGACCATCGGATTGCGATGTCGGCGCTGGTGATGGGGCTCGCCGCCAAAAAGCCGGTGCGGGTCGACGACACCGCCTTCATTGCCACCTCGTTTCCGGATTTCATCCCGATGATGCGTTCGCTGGGGGCAGAGTTCCGAGAGGTTGGCTGATGAGTACAGCCTTCGATCGCGAGGCGCTGCTGGACGCCTTCGATGCGATCGGCCACGCCGCGGCAGAGGCCGGAACCCGGCTTCAGATCGCGGTTTATGGGGGCTCGGCGCTGATGCTGGCGAGCAACTTTCGGTTTGCCACGGAAGATGTCGATGTCTCCCCACTTGAACACCCGCTGCCGGCCTGGTTGGTCACCGTCGTCGAGAGAATTGCTAGCCAAAATGGCTGGCAACAGGACTGGTTCAACGACGGCGTCGCCTTTCACCTGAGTTCGCTGGCTGATTTCGCGAGCGATCATCTCGAATTTGGGACATTTCCGCGCGATGGCAGCCCGCCGGGCCTTGTGGTTTCCGTTCCATCGGCGGAATATTTGCTGGCCTTGAAACTCAAGGCCATGCGGATCCTGGACCCGGTTCGCGGCGATGCGGAGCGGATCGATATCCTGAATTTGATGCAGGTCGTGGGGCTCTCCAGCGTGGAAGAAGCCATAGTTTTGCTCGGCCGGTACTTTCCAGTCAGCGCCGCTTCCGCCGAAAAGCAGCGATTTCTGTTGCAGAACATGAGCCGCGAGGGATTGATCGATGCGCCCAAATACCCTCGCTGAGGCGGTCCAGCGAATTCAGGCCGGCTCGGAGCAGGATGTCGTTCTTGCCGAATGGGTCGACGCGTTCGATCTGGCAACGAGCGATGCGGATCGCTATGCTTCGATCGAGCCTGAGCCCGAACGGACCGGCAATGCAAGGCTCGACGCGCTGGTCGGCGCGATCGCAGAATATCTGGCCAAGCAGCGTCGGCTTGGCCGGGTGCCGCCCTGGGTCTCCGACCCCGCGCGCCGATTGACCAGCCCATGGTTTACCACGGCCTCGCCGTCCGACGGCATGCGCGAGTACCTCAGCTTCGCCAGCCCGGCCGAATTCGCGTCGCGCAATATCTTCACCGAGGAGCGGCCGCTGCGAAGGGCCCGTGGCCCTCAACCTGCTAAGACATAGAGCCGCCATGATCATCGCCATCGACGGACCCGCGGCTTCGGGCAAAGGCACGCTCGGCAAGCGGCTGGCCAAGCATTACGGTTACCGCCACCTCGATACCGGCGTGATCTACCGCGCGGTCGCCAAGGCGCTCATGGACGCCGGCGCCGACCTGACCAACGAAATGCTGGCGGTCTCCGCGGCGCTCGAACTCGATCCCGAAAAGTTCGGCAATCCGGCGCTCAAGACCCAGCAGGTGGGCGAGGCCGCCTCGGTGGTCTCGGCGATCCCCAAGGTACGGGAAGTGTTGCTGAATTTTCAGCGGCAATTTGCCGAAGGCCCACCCGGCGCGGTGCTCGACGGCCGCGATATTGGAACCGTGATCTGCCCGCACGCGGATGTGAAGATCTTCGTCGTCGCCGATCCCAAAGTCCGCGCCCGCCGCCGCACCCTGGAAGCCAGGGCCCGCGGCGAGGACGCCGACGAGGCCGCGGTGCTCGCCGATATCCTCAAGCGTGACGAACGCGACAAGAACAGGGCGGTTGCGCCCCTGAAACCGGCGGCGGATGCTCACTTGCTCGATAACTCGCAGTTGGATATAGAAGCGGGCGTCCGGGCCGCCATCGACATTGTCGAGACTGTCCGCGCGGGCCGGCAGCGGGTTTGAGCCTGTTGCCGTCATGGGAGGAAAGCCCGCGCACGGTCTCAAAAGTCGGTATCTTGAATTGATGTCTTGAACCTCGGTAACGTCAACCCATTTTTAGCGGTATCGATTTCCTGACATCTACCAGCTCAATGCTCTGACAAAAATCAACGTATCGGATGCGCAGGCATGCTGCCGGCCCGCGACTTGCGGTTTTTCGCAAGCCGCGGTCGCCAGGGACCCGCGGACCTCTGGCACTGCACGCCCGATATGCCCCTTAACCCGAATGGCCGGCGACACCCGCATCTGGAGAACAAATGGCTTCGACTGCTGCTTCCTATAATCCTTCCCGCGACGATTTTGCCGCGATGCTCGACGAGTCCTTTGCCGGCGGCAACCTGCAGGAAAGCTCTGTCATCAAGGGCACCGTTGTTGCGATCGAGAAGGACATGGCCGTCATCGACGTCGGCCTGAAGACCGAAGGCCGCGTGGCGCTGCGCGAATTCGCCGGCCCCGGCCGCGAAAGCGAACTCAAGGTCGGCGACGTGGTCGAGGTGTTCCTCGACCGTATCGAGAATGCGCTCGGCGAAGCCGTGCTGTCACGCGACAAGGCGCGCCGCGAGGAGAGCTGGGGCAAGCTCGAAAAGGCGTTCAACAACAATGAGAAGGTGCACGGCGTCATCTTCAACCAGGTCAAGGGCGGCTTCACCGTCGATCTCGACGGCGCGGTGGCGTTCCTGCCGCGCTCGCAGGTCGATATCCGTCCGATCCGCGATGTCGCGCCGCTGATGAACAATTCGCAGCCGTTCCAGATCCTCAAGATGGATCGCCGCCGCGGCAACATCGTGGTGTCGCGCCGCACCGTGCTGGAAGAGACCCGGGCCGAACAGCGCCAGGAACTGGTGCAGAACCTCGAAGAGGGCCAGGTCATCGACGGCGTCGTCAAGAACATCACCGATTACGGAGCGTTCGTCGATCTCGGCGGCATCGACGGCTTGTTGCATGTCACCGATATCGCCTGGCGGAGGGTCAATCACCCGACCGAGGTTCTGACCATCGGTCAGACCGTCAAGGTCAAGATCATCAAGATCAACCACGAGACCCACCGTATCTCGCTCGGCATGAAGCAGCTGCTCGACGATCCGTGGCAGGGCATCGAGGCGAAATATCCGCTCAATGCCCGCTTTACCGGACGCGTCACCAACATCACCGACTACGGCGCCTTCGTCGAACTGGAGCCGGGCATCGAGGGCCTGATCCACGTCTCGGAGATGTCGTGGACCAAGAAGAACATGCATCCGGGCAAGATCGTCTCGACCTCGCAGGAAGTCGAAGTGCAGGTGCTGGAGGTCGATTCGGTCAAGCGCCGGATCTCGCTCGGCCTCAAGCAGACCATGCGCAATCCCTGGGAAGTGTTCGTCGAGAAATTCCCGGTCGGCTCTACCGTCGAGGGCGAGGTCAAGAACAAGACCGAGTTCGGCCTGTTCCTCGGGCTGGAAGGCGACGTCGACGGCATGGTGCACCTGTCCGACCTCGACTGGAAGCTGCCGGGCGAGCAGGTGATCGACAACTTCAAGAAGGGCGACATGGTCAAGGCCGTGGTGCTCGATGTCGATGTCGAGAAGGAGCGCATCTCGCTCGGCGTCAAGCAGCTCGAGGGCGACCCGTTCGCCGAGCCGGGCGACGTCAAGAAGGGCGCGGTGGTGACCTGCGAGGTGCTCGAAGTCAAGGAAAGCGGCATCGAGGTCAAAATCGTCGGCACCGACTTCAACACCTTCATCAAGCGCTCCGAACTGGCGCGTGAGCGCGCCGATCAGCGCGCCGAGCGTTTCGCCGTCGGCGAAAAGGTCGATGCGCGGGTCATCCAGTTCGACAAGAAGGCCCGCAAGGTGCAGGTGTCGATCAAGGCGCTGGAAGTCGCCGAGGAGAAGGAAGCCATCGCCCAGTATGGCTCCTCCGATTCCGGGGCGACGCTCGGCGATATTCTCGGCACGGCGCTGAAGCAGCGTAACGAAAAGTAAGCCCTTGGCTTATTCTCCAAACGGGCCCCGGTTGCGACCGGGGCCTTTTTGTTGTCGACGGCTGGGTGGCAGCCAAGCGAGTGAAGCGACCGCGGCCGGGCTCTATCCGCCGTGCGCTGTGACGGCCGAAGCCAATGCCTCCTCGATCACGGGTATCCGCAGCGGGTGGGTCCTGGCGTTCGCCGGGACGACGCCCGGGTCGGGCCGGGGCCTTGTATTCTTCATATTGCATCGCAATTGATGTATCTGGGAGACGGCTTATGAGTGTTGCGCAGCGAAAACCGCGCGCCGCAGACCGCTTTCGGGAGAATGTCGATGTCGCTTGATTCGGACGTGATCGTCGATCGCCGCAGGATGCGCCGCAAACTGACGTTCTGGCGGGTCGTCACGGCATTCGTTGCGATGATTGCGATCGTCACTGTCGGCGTGCTGGCGACCCCGGCGGGGCGCGGTGCGTTCGGCACGTCGGGGTCGATCGCGCGCATCCATATCGATGGGTTGATCCGCAGCGACAGTGAGCGTGTGGAGGCACTGGAGCGGCTGGAAAAGTCGTCCGCCGCGGCGGTCATTGTCCACATCAACTCGCCCGGAGGCACCACCGCGGGCTCTGAAGAGCTCTACGATGCGCTGACGCGTCTGAAGGCCAAAAAGCCGATGGTCGTGGTGGTCGAGGGTCTGGCGGCTTCAGGCGGCTACATCACCGCGATCGCGGCCGACCATATCGTCGCCCAGCAGAGCTCGCTGGTCGGATCGATCGGCGTGCTATTCCAGTTTCCGAATTTCACCGATCTGTTGAAAACCGTCGGCGTCAAGGTCGAGGAAGTCAAGTCTTCGCCGTTGAAAGCAGCGCCCAACGGGTTTGAGCCGACCAGCCCGGAAGCGCGCGCCGCGCTGGAATCGCTGGTCAAGGATTCCTACGCGTGGTTTCGCGGTCTGGTGAAAGACCGCCGCGGCATGGATGACCAGTTGCTCGACAAAGTTGCCGATGGGCGGGTTTTCACCGGCCGTCAGGCGGTTGATCTGAAACTGATCGACCAGCTCGGCGACGAGAACGCCGCCGTGGCCTGGCTGCAGGCGCAGAAGGGCGTCAAAAGCAACCTGCCGATCCGCGATTTCGATCTGGCGCCGCGGCTTTCCGACCTGACGTTTTTGCGGACGGCGGCCTCGATTGCGCTGGATGCGCTCGGTTTGAACGCGATCGCGCGGCAAGTCGACCAGGCCGGCGTTGTGCGGGCCGTCGATCGGCTCGGTCTTCAGGGAATGCTGGCACTATGGGAGCCGGCGGGCACCAATTGAGGCCGGATTGGGCCCTCAGGCCCCGCTCCCGCAATGCGAGTATTGTGACAATCCCCAATCTGAGCGTTTGTCACGCGTTTTCGCGCTGCCCAAACTTGATTTAGAGTCTTGACAGTTCAAGGCATTTTCACGGAAATGGATGTCCGCCAGTCCGCCGGGTCCCAGTTTCGATGATCAAATCCGAGCTTGTTCAGCGTATCGCCGAGCACAACCCGCATCTGTACCAGCGGGATGTCGAGAACATCGTCAACGCGATCCTCGATGAGATCGTTGCCGCGCTGGCGCGGGGCGACCGGGTCGAACTGCGCGGCTTCGGCGCATTCTCGGTGAAACACCGTCCGGCGCGTGCCGGCCGCAATCCGCGCACCGGCGCCCATGTGCCGGTCGATCAGAAGAGCGTGCCGTTTTTCAAGACCGGCAAGGAAATGCGTGAAAGGCTGAATCGCGACGCCGGAGCTCCCGATACCGGCGCCTGAAGCCGATCCGCTCGCCAGGAAGAGCCGAGACATGGTCATGCGAAGGTTTTTCACGGGCCTCATCGTGATTCCGCTGGGTATTGTTTTCGTCGTCTTTGCGGTCGCCAATCGTCATTGGGTGACGGTGTCGTTCGATCCGTTCAATTCCGCTAATCCGTCCGTCGCGGTGACGCTGCCGCTGTTCGTGGTGATCATCACGGTAGCGATCGCAGGCGTGGTGGCGGGTGGCACCGCGACCTGGTTGCGGCAGCACCGCTGGCGGCGCGCGGCGCGGCAGCACGAGGCCGATGCCAAGGCCGCGCGGGCGCAGCTGGCGGATCTGCGCGCCCACGCCATGGCGCCGCAGCCCGCCAGTCCGCAGCGGCTGCCGGCACCCTCGCAGGGCAGCCTTTATGGTTCCGGCGGGCGAGACAAGCAAGGCGCGACGTTGTAGAACGCGGCCACTGGTCGAGCCGCTCCAGCCCCAAACTGTGCCTTGAAGCATGTCCCTGATCGCCAAAATCTGCGGCCTGTCCACGCCCGAGACGCTCGAGGTTGCGCTTCAGGCTGGCGCGGACATGGTGGGTTTCGTGTTCTTTCCGCCATCGCCGCGGCATCTCGGGCTTCAGATGGCGCAAGCCCTTGGCCAACAGGCAAAGCATCGCGCCATCAAGGTAGCGCTGACCGTCGACGCCGACGATGCGACCCTGGCCAACATCGTCGAGGTGCTGCGGCCGGATCTCTTGCAGCTGCACGGCAAGGAAAGCGTGGCGCGGGTGCGCGACATCAAGCAGAAGTTCGGACTGAACGTGATCAAGGTGATCGCGGTGGACAGCAAGGCGGACCTGATCTCGTTGCCGGGCTATGCCGCCGTCGCCGATCACATCCTGTTCGATGCCCGCGCGCCCTCGGATGCCACGCGCCCCGGAGGTCTGGGCGCGGCGTTCGACTGGCATGTACTGGAAAATCTGGACCTCACGCTGCCCTATATGGTCTCGGGTGGCCTCCACGCCGGCAATCTCGCGGAGGCCGTTCGTGTCACCCGCGCTGGCGGCGTCGATGTTTCCTCCGGCGTCGAGCGCGCACCGGGCATCAAGGATCCCGATCGGATCCGCGCCTTTGTCCGCGCCGTGAGAATGGCTGGGCAAGAATGCGCCCTCGCGGGTGCCGGGGGCCGATGATTTGCGGCCGACGGGCTTGTCCTGGCATGTGGTTTGTTGAAACACGATATCGACAAGTCCTGGATGGCCGCGACATCCGCCAGAAAAATGCACCGGCGCTTTGACCGGCCAGGTCGAAGGGTAAAGAGACGAAAGGTAACGATGAGTATCGCCATACCCAATTCCTTCCGCAGCGGCCCCGACGAGCGCGGGCATTTCGGCATTTTCGGCGGCCGTTTCGTCGCCGAAACGCTGATGCCGCTGATCCTCGATTTGGAAAGGGCCTATGCCGACGCCAAGGCCGATCCGGCCTTCCATGCGGAGATGAACGGTTACCTCAAACACTACGTCGGCAGGCCCTCGCCTCTCTATTTCGCCGAACGGCTCACCGAACATCTCGGTGGCGCCAAAATCTACTTCAAGCGCGAGGAGCTCAATCACACCGGCTCCCACAAGGTCAACAATGTGCTCGGCCAGATCATGATGGCGCGGCGCATGGGCAAGAAGCGCATCATCGCCGAGACCGGCGCCGGTCAGCATGGCGTCGCGACCGCGACCCTGTGCGCGCGTTTCGGGCTTGACTGCTTCGTCTACATGGGCGCCGTCGACGTCGCGCGGCAAGAGCCCAATGTCATTCGCATGGAAATGCTGGGCGCCAAGGTGATCCCCGTGCAGTCGGGCACGCGGACGCTGAAGGACGCCATGAACGAGGCGCTGCGCGACTGGGTCACCAACGTGCACAATACCTTCTACTGCATCGGCACCGTGGCCGGCCCGCATCCTTATCCGATGATGGTGCGCGATTTCCAGTCGGTGATCGGCGTCGAGACCCGTGCGCAGATGCTGGAAGCCGAAGGCCGTCCGCCGGATTCGCTGGTCGCCTGCATCGGCGGCGGCTCCAACGCGATGGGGCTGTTTCACCCCTTCCTTGATGATCCCGCGGTCGAGATCTTCGGCGTCGAAGCGGCGGGGCATGGACTCACGCAATTGCATGCGGCCTCGATCGCCGGCGGCCGGCCCGGCGTGCTGCACGGCAACCGCACCTATCTCCTGATGGATGATGACGGCCAGATCCAGGACGCGCATTCGATTTCAGCGGGGCTGGACTATCCCGGCATCGGCCCGGAACATTCCTGGCTGCACGAGACCGGGCGCGTCACCTATCTTTCGGCCACCGACGAGGAGGCGCTGGCGGCCTTTCAATTGCTGTCGCGGCTCGAAGGCATCATCCCGGCATTGGAGCCCGCCCACGCCATCGCCAAGGTGATGGAACTGGCGCCGCAGCGGTCAAACGACCATCTCATGGTGGTCAATCTTTCCGGCCGCGGCGACAAGGACATCCCGCAAGTGGCGGAGATCTTGAGGGGCAGGAAGAAGTGAGCATTGCCTCTTGCATCGAATCCTGGGCGAGCACACCCACCCTAGCCCTCCCCCGCGAGCGGGAGAGGGAACGCACCGACCTCGCGGCACGAGTGTCAGTCTCACGCGATTGTTCGGTCACAGCCTTTTTGTCATGCCGCGTTGTTTTCACTCGGCGCGCCGCGCTCCCTCTCCCGCACTTCGCGGGGGAGGGTTGGGGTGGGGGTGCTTCAACGCAAGCGGGCTTCGACGAGACGCCAAACAGAGCGAGCGCCGCCGCATGACCACTCGCATCGACGCGCGCTTCGCCGAACTGAAGCAACAAAGCCGCTCGGCCTTCATCGCCTTCCTGATGGCCGGCGATCCCGATCCCGCGACCTCGCTCGCCATCCTCAAAGCGCTGCCGAAAGCCGGCGCCGATGTCGTCGAGATCGGCATGCCCTTTACCGATCCAATGGCGGATGGTCCGGCGATCCAGGCGAGCGGCCTGCGCGCCCTGAAAGCCGGCATGACATTGAAGAAGACGCTGGCGCTGGTGCGCGACTTTCGCGCCGATGATCAGGCGACACCGATCGTGCTGATGGGTTATTACAATCCGATCAATATTTATGGGGTTGAAAAATTCCTTGTTGACGCAAAATCCGCCGGCGTCGACGGCCTCATCATCGTCGACCTGCCGCCGGAAGAGGACACCGAATTGTGCCTGCCGACCCTGCGGGCCGGGCTGAATTTCATTCGGCTGGCAACGCCGACCACCGATGACAAGCGCCTGCCCGCGGTTCTCGCCAACACCTCGGGCTTTGTCTACTACGTCTCCATCACCGGCATCACCGGCAGCGCCAGCGCGGACATCGCCGCGGTCAGCGAAGCCGTCGCCCGGATCAAGCGTCATACCAGGCTGCCGGTTTGTGTGGGATTTGGCATCCGGACGCCGGAGACAGCCCGTGCCATCGCCGAACATGCCGACGGCGCGGTGGTCGGCACCGCGCTGGTCGATGCGCTGGCCGACAGTCTCGATCCTGCCGGCTGCGCCACGGCCAAGACGGTCGATGCCGTGGCCGGTCTGGTGGCCCGGCTGGCGCTGGGCGTGCGGGGTGCCAAACAGGCCGCGGAATAAACCTTAATGGCAGGCGACATCGACGGCTAAAGGCCGCTTGCTGGGCAGGGTGGCAGCCGCCATATATCACAGCGATCCGCACAGGGTTATCCAGCCTGGCGTCCGATCGGATGCCGGGCCGTTCGAAACGATGACTGTTCGATCGCCATTCCGGAGCGAACCATGAATTGGCTTACCAACGTCGTCCGTCCGAAGATCCGTAGTATCCTGCGCCGCGAGACGCCGGAGAATCTGTGGATCAAATGCCCCGACTCGGGCCAGCTCGTGTTCTACAAGGACGTCGAGGCCAACCAGTTCGTGATTCCAGGTTCGAACTACCATATGCGCATGGGCGCGGTGGCGCGGCTGAAATCGATCTTCGACAATGAGACGTGGTTCGACGTGGCGCTGCCCGAGGTCACCGCCGATCCCCTGAAATTCCGCGACGAGCGCCGCTATGCCGATCGCATCAAGGATGCCCGCGCCAAGACCGGACTGAACGACGCCATCAAGGTCGGCTACGGCAAGCTCGAGGGCGCCGCGGTCGTGATCGCGGTGCAGGATTTCGATTTCATGGGCGGTTCGCTCGGCATGGCGGCCGGCGAAGCCATCATCCGCGGGCTTGAACTCGCGGTCGAAAAGAAATCTCCCTTTATCGTGTTCGCGGCCTCCGGCGGCGCCCGCATGCAGGAAGGCATCCTGTCGCTGATGCAGATGCCGCGCACCACGGTCGCGGTGCAGATGCTGCGCGAGACCAGGCAGCCCTATATCGTGGTGCTGACCAATCCGACCACCGGCGGCGTCACCGCCTCCTATGCCATGCTGGGCGACGTGCAGATCGCCGAGCCCGGCGCGCTGATCGGTTTCGCCGGCGCGCGCGTGATCGAACAGACCATCCGCGAGAAATTGCCGGAAGGCTTTCAGCGCGCCGAATATCTGAGGGACCATGGCATGGTCGACATGGTGGTGCACCGTCATGAATTGCGCTCGACGCTGGCCCGGCTGTGCCGGCTCTTGAGCAAATCACCGGCGATCGAAACCGTGGCGAAGCCTTCGTCCACGATGGCGTTGCCGGCGCCGGTCGCATCGGGTGCCGACACCGCACCGGCCGCGACGCCCGCGTGAACGCGCCGGCGGCACAGCCTTCGCCGCCGCTCGGCGAACTGATTGCGCGGCTCTCCGCGCTGCACCCGAAGGCGATCGATCTCGATCTGACGCGGATGCATCGGCTGCTTGGGCAGCTCGATCATCCCGAACGGCGGCTGCCGCCGGTCATTCACGTTGCCGGCACCAACGGCAAGGGTTCGACGATCGCTTATCTGCGCGCCATTCTCGAAGCGGCGGGCCTGCGCGTGCATGTCTATACCTCACCGTTCCTGGTGCGGATCAACGAGTGCTTTCGCCTCGGCCGGATCGGTGGCGGCGTGCTGGTCGGCGATGACGAACTGCGCGGCGCGCTCGAAGCGTGCGAGCGGGCCAATGGCGGCGCGCCGATCACGCTGTTCGAAATCGAAACCGCCGCCGCCTTCTGCCTGTTCGCGCAGCATGCCGCCGACGTGCTGCTGCTGGAAGTCGGCCTCGGCGGGCGGCTCGACGCCACCAATGTGATCGACCGGCCATTGGTGAGCGTGATTGCGCCGGTCAGCCTGGATCACACGGAATTACTGGGCGGCACGCCGATGGCGATCGCGCGTGAAAAGGCCGGCATCGTCAAAACAGACGCGCCCGTTGTTTGCGCCGAGCAGGTCCCGGAGGTGATCGCCGTGATCGAGCAGCAGGCCAGGCGCCTGCGCGCGCCGCTCTCAGCCGCCGGACAGGAGTGGCATGTCAGTGTCGAGCGCGGACGGCTGGTCTACCAGGATGATCGCGGCCTGATGGACCTGGCGGCGCCCCGGCTGTTCGGCCGTCATCAGTTTGACAATGCCGGCCTCGCGATTGCGACGCTGCGCGCGCAAAACCTGTTCAAGATCGATCCCGCGGCGTTCGAGGCCGGCATTGTCGGTGCCGAGTGGCCGGCGCGGATGCAGCGGCTGGCGCAGGGCTCCCTGCTCGATCAGGCGCCGGCGGGTTGCGAGATCTGGCTCGATGGCGGACATAATGCCGAGGGCGGGCGTGTCGCCGCCGCGGCATTGGGCGATCTCGAAGAGCGAGTGTCACGTCCCCTCGTTGTCATCGTCGGCATGATGGGCAACAAGGACGCGGGCGGCTTTATCGCCAACTTCAGCGGCCTGACGCGTCACATTATCGTGGTGCCGATACCTGGTCGCGACGGCGCCATGCCGCCGGATCGGTTGGCCGATGCCGTCCGCGCGCTCGGCATGCGCGTGGAAACTTCCGGCAGCGTCGAAGCCGCGCTGCGCTCGCTCGCCCGCCTCGCCTACGAACTGCCGCCGCGGATCCTGATCACAGGCTCGCTCTATCTCGCCGGCCACGTCATGGTCGTCAACGGCACGCTGCCGCGCTGACCCCACATCACCGGCAGGGTGGTGCCGCCGTGATTCACCGCCATGATGGAACGGCTTTTGAATAAACAACCTCAGAGAAGAATATATGATATTGACACTTCAGGTTGTGGGTCCGATAGTCGACATATGATTATCCCGTAAGGTCTGAGCAATGCGCTTCGCCGGCTTCGGCGAAGCCAGTTCCGCATGCTTTGAGGAGATGGAAGGCCGAGTAAATCCCACACGGAGGAAATGACAATGAGAACTGACGCAGGGCGTTTTACGTTCGTACGGCATTCGGCTTGCTTCGCCGTTGCCGTCATTGCACTTTCCGCGGCCGGCACCAGTTCGGTCCGGGCGCAGGGCACCACGACATTTCATCTCACGGCCCTGACATCGGGGACCTGGAACTCGGCGGGCGTGCACACGACGGGCTCGAACTACCAGATCGGCTACTCCAGCGAGCTGCCGAACAAGCAGGTCGCCTACTTCGAGTTCGATCTCGATCCGGTCAAGGGAAGGACCGTCACCGACAACTTCCTGCTGGTCCCCGGCTCGACCGACTACAGCATCGGATCGACGTATGCCCCACGCTGCAGCACGGCGCCTTGTTTCAAGGTCGGCATCGTCCCGCAGGGCACGTTCACCACCGATCAGATCGTGAACCCGGCGAGCAACAACAACACCAGCATCTATCTGAGTGGCGACGATCCCAACCGCAACCAGGATCTCGGCTATGCGTGGGTCGAAAACGGTCTGCATCCCGGCCAGCTGTTCAACGCCTTCACCTACAACGCGCAGCGGCTGCAGGCCGAGGTCAACGCCGGCGGCGACTGGGCGTTCTGGGGCAGGGACGACTTCGACACCGGCAGCGCCGAAAACTATATCTGGGGTGACACCGCCTATAACACGGGAATTGTCCTGGTCATTACCGTGGCGAACGGGTCGGCAACGACGGCCGTAGTCCCAAGCGGCACCTACGAGATCCAGAACCTCAACAGCGCCCAGGCGCTGGAAATCCCCGCCGGGAAAACAGCGAACGGGACGCTGGTCGACCAGGCCAGCAGCACCGGCACCAGCAATCAGCAATGGAATGTCACCCAGCTCTCCAACGGCAACTACACGATCGCCAATGTCGCCACCGGCCTATTGCTGGATGTGCTGGGCAATTCCAAATCCCCCGGCGGTTCGATCGACGTCTGGCCCGCCAACGCAGGCACCAACCAGCAATGGACCTTCACCGGCACCAATGACGGCAATTACACCATCCAAGCGGTCAGCAGCGGGCTGTTCCTGGACGTCAGCGGGGCCTTGACGCTCACCGGCACGGTCGTCGACCAGTTTACCGCCAATAACAATGCCGACCAGCAATGGTCGTTTATTGCGATATCGAATTCCAATTGAAATGAGTTCAAAAAGAAACGGCCGGCTATGCGCCGGCCGCTTTCCGTCATCGTGATCGCTTGAAGCCGATCAGACCGCGGCCGTGATCCACTGCTGCAGCTTCGCCTTCGGCGCGGCGCCGACCTGGCGCGAGGCCATCTCGCCGCCCTTGAAAATCATCAGCGTCGGGATCGACATCACGCCGTATTTGGAAGCTGTCTTCGGGCTCTCGTCGACGTTGAGTTTGACGATCTTGACCTTGTCGCCCATCGCGCCGGATATCTCGTCGAGCGCGGGCGCGATCATCCGGCAGGGCCCGCACCATTCGGCCCAGAAATCAACCACCACCGGGCCGGTCGCCTTCAGTACTTCGGCTTCGAAATCGGCGTCAGAAACCTTGCCTACGGCCATCGGGTACCTCGTTCAGTAAGGGAAGGGACGCGGCCTCAAGGGAATCGCCGCGCTTGATCATGAGACCCAAGGTATGAATGCCGGCCAGCCGGGTCAAGCTTGGACATCTCCTTCAATCGCGAGGGCCAGTTGCGCGTCCAGCTCAGAAGCTGAAATCTCCATCAAATCAGGCCTTTGGGTCCAGAGCAGCGCGGCGCGGAGGCGGTGTTCCGGATAGAGCTTGCGGAGCACCGCGCGGTACAGCCCGAGCTGGCGGAGGTAGCCTTTGGGCACCTCCTGCACCCGGGCCGGCGGGGCCTGATTGGTCTTGTAGTCGACGATCAGCACCTCGCCCGGCGTCACCACCAGCCGGTCGATCTGCCCTGAGACCAGCGCAGGCGGCCGTCCCGGCCGTTGCAACCGTCCGACGATCAGGACCTCGGCACGGCTGCCGGGAGCAAACACCGCGGCGAAGCGAGCATCCCCGATCAAGGCCAGAACCGCTTCGCCGAGCGCCTCGCGGTCGCCATCACTCCAGTCACCGGCATGGCGGTCGAGGTAACCGAGCGCGGCGTCGCGGCGCCGCCCGGGAGCGATATCGGGCAGGGATTGCAGCAGGCGGTGCACCAGCGTGCCGCGCTGCACCGCGCGCGCGCGGGTCTGGGCCTGATCGCCGGTCCCGATGCGGACACCCCCCTGCTCCGTCGGACCGGAAGGGCGCAGCACGGTCTCGTTAGCCCTCACAGACGGGACAACCTCGCGCAGCCAGGCGGGCAACGTCATCGCAGCGCTCCGCGGCGGCGCCGTCGCTGCGACCGGGGCGGTGGCAACGTCTTCGGGACGGCAGTAACGCCTGACCGGACCGTCCGCCGTCTCGATCATCTGCAGCTGCAATCCCGAGATGTCGAGGCCCTTCACGATCAGATCATACCAGCAGGATCTGCGCACCGTGTTCATGTTGCCCGGCATGCAGCCGCCGACGACCAGGCGGTCCGCCGCGCGCGTCATCGCCACATACAATAGGCGACGGTATTCATGGTCGGTTTCCGCGAGCATGGCGACGCGGGCCGAGGCGACGGCAGCCGCGTCATCGCTCTTCCTGCCCGCCCACACGACGACGCCGGGCGCTTGCTGCGCGGCATCGCCGGGCGGCAGCCGGATCAGCTTGGGGCGCAGGCTATCGGCAGGCGAGGAAGTGGTGTCGACCAGAAAGACCACGGCCGATTCCAGGCCCTTGGCGCCATGCACGGTCATGACCCGCACCTCGTCGCGGGAAATTTCCATGTCGCGCTTCACCTCGGTATCGGCCGCGCGCAGCCAGGCCATCAGGCCTTGCAGCGAGGCCGGCGCCTTGCGTTCATGGTTCAGCGCCAACTCGAGGAATTCGTCGAGCGCGTCGTTGGCCTCATGGCCAAGCCGTTTGAGGATCCGCTTGCGGCCGCCATCGCCGCCGAGCAGCCAGGCGTAGAACGCAAACGGGCTCTCACGATGGCAACGGCGTTCGCAGGCTTCGAGGCGAGCCAGCGCATCGGCGAGTTTGCGGTCGCTCGCGGCGTGCAGGCTCAAGGCATCGCGCAGCGATCCCCCTCGTTGCCATGAAAGCTTGAACAGGTCGTCATCGGTGAGGCCGAACAGCGGGCTTTTCAGCGCCACCGCCAGCGCCAGATCGTCCTGCGGCAGCAGCAGCGCATCAGCGAGGTTCATCAGATCGATGATGGCGATATGCTCGGTCAGCTTGAGCCGGTCGGCGCCTGCGACGGGAATGCCGGCGTGCTTCAGCGCCTGGATCACGGCGTCGAAAGCATTGCCGCGCCGCCGCACCAGTACCAGCATATCGCCATAGCGCAGCGGCCGGCGCTTGCCGGTCGAGCCGGTCAGGGTGCCGCTTTCGACCAGCCGCCTGATCTCGGCCTGGATGCGCCGCGCCAGCCTGACCTCCGGGCTCGTCTGCGAAACCGCATCGAACGGCGCCCGCCAGCCCTCGATGTCCGGCTTCTCGTCCGGCAGCTGCAGGTCCCAGAGTTCGATCAGGCTTGGTCCGGCGTCGGCCATGGAATGGTGGATGGGATATCCGCTTTCCACGGCGTGGATGCTGCGGTAGATCGCCGGCTCGCGGAAGACGTGGTCGACCGACTGCAGGATCGCAGCTCCGGAGCGGAACGACGTGGTGAACGTGACCGGATCGAATTGCAGTCCAGCCGCGATGAACTTCCGCCGCAACAGCCGGCGGCGGGCGTCGAACTCGCGCGGCGCGGCGCCCTGGAACGAAAAGATCGACTGCTTCTCGTCGCCGACCGCGAAAATCGTTCGCACCACGCCGTCGCGCGCGCCGGCGCCAGTGGTGAATTCCGAAATGATGTGATCAACAATATCCCACTGCCTCGGGCTGGTGTCCTGCGCCTCGTCGATCAGCACGTGATCGACGCCGCGGTCGAGCTTGTAATGCACCCAGCCGGCGGAGACGCGGGTCAGCATGGCAAGCGTCTTGTCGATCAGATCGTCATAATCGAGCAGGCCGCGCTGCTGCTTTTCGCGCCGGTAATTTTGCGCCACCGCGGTCGCGATCCGCAGCAGCGCACTGGTGCGGTCTCTTGCGGCCACCGCCCGGCGCCGTTCGATCAGGGGCTCAAGCCGGAGCCTTTCCATCTCGATCAGTCGCGCCAGGTCCGGACACTTCTTCACGAATGGCCGGGTCACCACCGTATCGCGCGGCGTGCGATCGTCGGTCAGGAAGACATCGAGATAGCGATCCACTTGCTCGCTGCCGCTGACACCCATAGCTTCCCGCAGCCGGCAGGCCTGCTTGGCATCGGATTTACTTCCCTCGGCCAGCGCGGCCGCAACGCCCCGCCACAGGGATCGCGGCAGGTTCGGACCATCGACCACCTCCTGTTCGACGACCTCAAGGCTGTCGGCGGAATCGACGCCGAGCGCCTGACAGAGCTGCGCCACCGCCGCATCCACGCCGTCGGCGGCATCGGTCCACGCCATGAAGTGATCGCGGGAGAGGCAGGCCTCGCGCACCACATCCTTGAAGGTGACATCGGCCGCGTTGGCCATGGCGGTCGAAAGCGCCCGGCCGGTGGCGCTCTGGGGATCGCGGGAGGCATCGAGCAGGACCGTGAGGTTGGCGCGCTCCATCATCTCGGTCTGGTCGCGCTCGTCGATCACGGCAAAGCGCGCCGGAACATTGGCCTCGAAGGGGAATTGCTGCAACAGCCGGGTACACAGCGCGTGGATGGTCTGCACCTTGAGGCCGCCCGGGGTCTCCAGCGCGCGAGCGAACAGTTCGCGCGCCCGCATCCTCAAGAGAGCATCAGGGCGCGCGATCCCGGCCTCCACGATCGCCAGGTCGAGCGCGCGGTCATCAAGCGTCACCCAGTGACCGAGGGTGGCGAACACCCGTTCCGCCATGTTGGCGGCGGCGGCCTTGGTGAAGGTGATGCAGAGGATCTTCTCCGGCGGCACGCCTGATAGCAAGAGCCGGATCACCCGCTGCACCAGCACGTGGGTCTTGCCCGAACCGGCATTGGCCGAGACGAAGGCCGAAGCCGCCGGGTCCGAGGCGCGCGCCTGGGTGTCGCGGACGGCAGGGGGAATTGGGCGCAATGCGGTTACCATTCTTCGATTCCAAGTCCGCCGGCCGCCGACCATTCCTTGATGCGGGCGAGATCGTCATAGCGGCCATAGCGGTTCGACCACATCGACAGATTGAGCGACGTGTAGGGCTGGCTCTCGTTCTCGAAGTCCCGGATCAATAGCTCGAGCTTGCTCCGCGCCTCGGCCGCGGCCGCATCGGGCGGCTGCGGCGGTTCGCCTGGATTGACCCTGAGCTCCAGCGGTCGCGCCTCGCCCGGCGGATTGTTGCCGCTCAGCCTGACGTAAGCGAGTTCGCTGACGTGGCTTTCGGCGGGGATGCCCGCAAAACCGCCTTCGCGGAGGATGGCCGCCTCCAGCGTCAGCTGCGGCGACAGTCCCATTCGCACCTGCTTGCCGGTCGGCGGCTGGCCGGTCTTGTAGTCGAGAATGGCAAAACTGCCGTCCCGGCGGCGCTCGATCCGGTCGGCCCGCGCTGACAGCACGAAGCTGCGTTGATGGTCGAGCGGGATCGCCATCTCGCCCCTGATTTCGGCGGAGATGGCGCTGACATCGGCGCGGCGCGCGATCTCCCAGTCCGAGAACCACTTGGCGATGCGCAGGAAGCGCGGCCACCACAACGCCCGCGCTTCCGGCCGCTCCATCAGCGGCGCAAAATATTTCTCGCCGATGCCGCGCAGCACCAGATCGGGACGGTCCGGAAGGTCTGTTGCAAACCTCTGGGTGAATTCGCCGAGCGCGTCGTGGATCGCCGATCCGCGGTCGGCGGCCGACAGCGGCATGTCGACGGGATCGAGCGGCTGGAGGTTGAGGATGTGTCTGGCATAGATCGTATAGGGATCACGCAGCCAGTCCTCGATCGCGGTCACCGACAGTCTCACGGGCCTGACCGCGCGCGGCGGGGCTGGCGCGGGTTGCGGGATTGGTTCGACCCTATCGGCCCGGTCCAATTCGCATGCCAAGCGGAGATAGTGTTTGCCGGCCGTTGTGGCGGCTTGCCAGCGTTGCTCGCCCGCGACCGCCTCCAGGCGATGCAGGAAACGCGAGGCCACCGCGGGAGCGCCACCGACCTTCGCGGCGTGACTGAGAATGACGTCGTCGGTCCCGAGCAACTGGGCAAAATCGTGCGCGGACAGACCGATGCGCCGCTCCGGCAGATCGAGGCCGAGCTCATGGCGCATCGGACGGCTCAGCCAGGGATCCATTCGCGGCGCCGGCGGCCACACGCCCTCGACCAGCCCTCCGATAATGACGCGGTCAGATTGGGTCAGCCGCGCTTCCAGCGGGCCATAGATTCGCAACGACGCATTGGCGATCTCGGGCCGCCGTACCATGCGATCGGCGAAGGCGGTCTGAAACACTTCCGGGTATTCGCCGAGCTCGACCATCAGGCCGGCTGGCGCTCGTCCGCCGCAGAGATCGTCGAACGCGCCAGCGAGCGCGGACCCGGACGGACCCTCGAACGCCATGGCATCGCCATGCTCATCGCGCGACAGTTCGATCAGGACATCGCGATGGCGAACGGCGAGTTCGGCGAAGTCATACGGTTTTGAGGAGGGCAAACCTTCCAGCGGCGCAAGCGCGGTCCGCAGCCGGTCGACCAGCCTCTGGACGCGGTCGAGCGCTTCATCGCCAAGTCTCGCCCTGGGTTCCGAACCATGCAGCGCGGACGCCTCGCCGCGCCTCAGTTTCAAGAGCTCGTCGCGGAAGCGCGCCAGATCCTGGGCCAGCCCGCAGCTGCCGGCTGGCGGGCGCGTGCCACGCAGCAGCGCCAGTTCGAGATGCTCGATCGCGCCCTTGAAGGCGCCACTGGCGTGGCCGAGCCGGAACTTGGGATGCTTCAAGAGTGCCAGCAGGGTCGGCGGCTCCAGCTCGTTGGCCGCGGCCTGCGCGGCGAGCCGTGCGAAAATTCCCGCAGCCGTGTCCATCAGCGCGTCGCCCCCGGAGTCGTCGAAGGCCAGGTTCCAGCGCGCCAGGCCTGCGATCACGCGCCGCGCCAGCGCGCGGTCCGGCGTCACCAGGCTCGCGGATTTGCCGAGGTGATGCGCCTCGCGCATCGCCACCGCGATCGCCAGCGCTTCCATCTCGGGATTTTCAGCCTCGATCACGGCAAGGTCGGTCATCGCGCCTGAAATCTTCGTGGCGATATCGGGCTCCGCCAGCCGCCGGTGCCATTGCGCCGTTGCATGGGCGGGCCGCATGACTTCAGAGAGCAGTACTTCGCGCCCGCTCGGCGCCGGCCGGCCCAGTTCTTCAACGTCGCCGCGCTTGATACCGAATCGCTGCAGCAGGGCGTGCATCGCGAACTGCGGATGGTGCGACGAAGGCTGCGTCGTGAAGTGGCCGCCTTTGTCTTCGATGCCGCCGATGGTCTGCCAGGCCTCGTCGTCGAGATCGCTATCGAGCCCCGGCAACACCACCGCGCCCTGCGGTAGCGACCCGACCGCGTGGAGGAATTTCGCGGTCGCCGGCATCGAGCCGGTCGATCCTGCCGCGACCACCGGACCGTCGCAATGAAGGGTCAGCCGCCGCGCCTCCGCCGCGATCAACAGGTCACGCCGCGCCGCCGGCTCGATCTTTTGAATTTCCTTCAGATGAGCCGGCCACGCCTGCCGCGCAATCGAAAGGAATTGCAGCGAGTGCTGCCAGTATTCGTCGAGATGATCCGGCACCAGGCCGTCAAGCGCCTCCCAGCCGATGCCGCGGGTGACCATGTCGTCCATCAGCCGCGCCAGATCGCCGGCCAGCGCCAGCGTCGAGGCCGGACCGCCCACCACCAGCGGCGCCAGTACCGGACCTCTGGCCCACGCCGCCACCAGTCGCGCCAGCGTCAGCCGGCGCTCGAGTTCGCCCAGTTTTGGCGGAAGCTCCAGCGCAGCGTCTGCGCCAACGGACGAATCCTCCTCGGCAAACGCCAGCTCGTCCTCGTCGATGTCGCCGAGCGCGACGATGCGCGGCAGGATCACCGCGTCGCGATCGAGTTCGTCGAGAAAGACTTCCCGCGCCAGCCGCCCGGCCCGCCGTGTCGGTAAGTACAGCGTCGCCCGCGCCAGGTTCTCCGGATGCCGGCGTGCCTCGAAGCCATCGACCAGCCGTCCATCGACCAGCGCCGCCACAACGGTGCGCAGGAACGGTGCGGACAAGGGAACGTTGAATACGCGCATGGGGAGCCTGATTCGGAAATGGTCAGCATCATGGCATGGAGGGGTGGCGCGGTGGCGATTTCTTGTTTGTTGTGCACGGATGCCAAGCCGCGTTGCATGGTATCGGTTGCGGGCGAATGGGCTAACCTCTCCACCGTCGTCCCGGCCAGCGAGCCGGGACCCATCTCAGACCCAGGCGAGGTGGCGTGGTATGGTTCGCCTGCGACCGCAGGTCTAGAGGTTCGTAGCGCGGATTGGAGGCGAAGCTGTCATCTGTCTTTCCTGGAGAGAGGGCGGGTACGGCTTCGTCTCCAACCCGCCCGAGCCGGCGGCAAATCAAGGCACGGCTTGATTTTCAGGAAGCGCCTGTTAAATCATGGCTCATGAAAATCGATCTCACGTCGGAGCAACAGGATTTTGTTCGGCAAGCCGTTGCCAGCGGCCGCTTCACGCGTCCCGAGGACGCCGTGCAGGCGGCAATGGACCTGTGGATCGAGCGCGAGCGCCGACGCAGCGAAATTCTTGTCGCGGTTGATCTCGCGAAAGCCGCGCTTGATCGTGGCGAGGGCACCGAAATCACGTTCGATGCAATGCGTGAACTGGCCGAGGAAATAAAACGGAACGGCCGGACTCAAGTGTCGGCCGAGCATCTGGCCGTGGACTAACGTGGCGCACCGCCTTGCTCCGCAGGCGCGTACCGAACTCGGCAATATCTGGCATTACATCATCCAGGAAGGCGACACTTTTGCTGCTGCCGACGGCGTAATCGACACCATCACCGAACGCTTCTACCTGCTCGCGCAGTATCCTCACCTTGGTCGTCCGCGCCACGATTTACGACCCGGCCTGCGCAGCTTTGCGGAGAACGGCTGCGAAAGTGTTCTTGGATCCGTACGTGGTCGAGTTTGATGACCTCGACGCCGCTGGCGAGCTGCGTTTCAACGCCATCGGATTGGTAGACGGCCGAATGCTCTTCGTCACCTATACGATGAGAGGAGACATCGTTCGCATCATATCCGCCAGAGGAGCGGAGCCACATGAAAAGAGAAGGTATCACGAGATTTAAGCTCAATCCGAAGAAGCCGCCAAAGACAGATTGGCGCGCCTTCGAAGCCATGAGCGACGAAGCGCGTCATCGTGCCGCAGTAGCCGACCCCGATGCTTCGCCCGCGACCGAGGCGCAGCTCGCGCGCGCTCGCCGCGTGCCGACTGTGCGGGCATTGCGCACAAGGTTGAATTTGACGCAGGAAGAGTTTGCGGCGCGGTTCCACCTCCCACTCGGGACTGTGCGAGACTGGGAGCAAGGCGCGCATCGCCCCGATAAGGCCGCGCAGGTACTGCTAACGGTCATCGCACGAGACCCGGATGCAGTGGCACGCGCGCTCGAAGACTAACGCATCCGATGTCGCAGTGGATCCGGCCTCCACCGCGTGGTACAGCGTGCGTCGGGATATCTCTGCGCGCTCCATCATAGCGCCACGGCGAAACAATAGTGCCCATCTTCATCGGCCGTGGCGCGCCACTTCACGACAGGGCACGCTATGACGGTCGCCCGGTATCCCGCTGCGCGAAGCCGTTCTACGACGATGCTGCTGGAGGTGCACGTCAGGCGGCTCGCTCGATCTTGTAGGGACGAACAAGAAGGTCAGCTGGAATTTTCCACGCTTCGCCGACCTTGTGAATCATCTCGACCGTGAGTGCTCGCCGACGCGAAAGGACCTCCGACGCACGCGAGCGCGAGCCCAGAAGTTCTGCCAGCTCGGCCTGGGTATGCCCGAGTTCGTCAATGGCATAGCGGAGCACGTCGATAGGATCGAAGGTGTCGTCGATCTCGATCGGCCATCGCCTCGCCTCGTAGATTTCGACGAGCGCGAGGAGCACATCAAGCTTGTCGCCATCCTCCGTGCCCTCCGCTGCGCCCCAACAGGCCTCAATCGCTGCGAGCGCTGCGCGGTGATCCTGATCTGTGCGAATGGGTCGGATTTCCATGTCGTCTCCTTAAAACTGCGACACCTTCAATGCATCGATGCGATCATATTCCGCGTGGGTGCCGATGAACTTCACGAAGGCGATCTGCCGACGGAAATCGAAGGCGGCCACCAAGCGGTAGTTTCCTGCCGCCTCAAACCTCACACGCTCGCGGTTCAGTACCTTGGCCTTCGGAGCCGCCTTCTGGACCTCATCGGTTGATGTCCATTGCGCGGCTTTCACGATCGTGTGCCAGCGTTCAAGCGAGACTTTTGCTTCCGGGTGCTTGCCCCAGAAGCTGACAAGCACGTTTCGAGCGATGACCCGCATGCGTCAGCCTAGCATGTTCCCAGAATGGGAACAAGGGAATTGTCCCGGCATCGTGCTAGATCGCAGCCGGTCGCAAACTTGCCAATTACAGCGCGTGGCGGGCTCCGGCATCATATGCGCCACGGCGAAAGAATATTGCCCATCTTCATCGGCCGCGGTGCGCCACTTTATAATCTACGCCAGAGCCCGCAGCGGCGCCTCAGCCCAGCCGATGGTGCGCCAACGTTCGCTCAGAGGCAGACTATTCGCCTCGTTTGACGCTCCACGCAAATCTGGCTATTATTTAGCCAGAATGGCTTTCGAGATCATCCTTGCTCCCGAAGCTGTCGAAGACCTCAGGGGGCTCACGGCAGGTGTTCGCGCGACTGTCCGGACTGCGCTCGGAAGTTATCTGAGGCATGCGCCCAAGAAGACGAGCCGCAGTCGCGTCAAGCGATTGCGAGGATTGCTCCGTCCACAGTATCGGCTGCGGGTGGACGAAGTTCGGGTTTTCTACGATGTGTCCGGCACGACCGTCGAGGTTCTGGCAATAGTGCCCAAATCGGAGGCTGAGTCATGGCTCGAACAATTCGGAAATCCGGGGTGAAGCAAGTTCCTTTGTCCGAGATCAAGGATGATCTGTCTCGCTTTCTTCGAGAAGCTGAGACGCAGGAGATCGTTATTACGCGCCATGGTAAGCCCGCCGGCGTGTTGATCGGTTTCGAGTCGGAAGAGGACTGGTTCGAGTACCGCCTCGAACACGACCCGCGCTTCCTGCGTCGGATCGAACAGGCGCGAAACAGCCTGCGCGCGGGACGTGGGACCAGGCTCGAAGACATCGAAAACGAATAACGGCACGTACACACTCCCGTCGGAGTGTGCGCGCAAAGACGGGAAAGTTGTCGGACGGTATCGCGGGGGCTGGCGCGCGAAATCATAGCGCCACGGCGAACGAATAGTGCCCATCTTCATCGGCCGTGGCGCGCCATTTTGCGATTTTGCACGATGCCAGTGCCGCCAAGTGCGTGAATACCGAATCAAGCCGCCGACAGCCGCACACGGAACCTGCTACCGGTCGCCTCGGCGTAGCGCAAAAGCGTTTTCGTGCTCGGAAGTGTCTGACCACTTTCAAGTCGGGCGATCGAGGACTGGCTGGTCCCCATCCGCGCAGCTAGTTGCGCTTGCGAGAGGCCCGCCCTCCGGCGGGCCCTGAGAAGCTCGCCGGCGATCTCGAACTCCGGAGCGAGCGCTTCATACTCGGCCTTGACCTTGGGATTGGCCAGCAGACGCGCCTTTAGCTTTTCGAACGGGATGTTCATGTGATCTCCTTTGCCCGCCGCAGCGCGAGCGCGATTTCGACGCGCGGGGTCTTTTGCGTCTTCTTCACGAATGCACGGACCACGACGACCCTTCGGCCGATCGCCGTGACGTAGAGCGCGCGGGCAATTCCATCGCGGCCGGTCAGTCGCAATTCCCACAGCTTGCCCTCCAGGTGCTTCACATGCGGTTCGCTTAGGCTTTCCAACCCGGCCGACGCGATGCGCTCGGCAAGTCGCAGAAACCGCGCCTGCATGTCGGCCGGGAGGGCCGCGATCTCGGCCACGACGATATCGTTCAGGATTTCGACGCGCCAAGACATGCCCGTACATATCTCATTTTTGAGATAAACAAAAGGGCCGATGCGGATTAAGTTCGGCGGCCTCGTCGCGTTCCTGGTAACGCCAGCGGGCCGGGGCGCATCTCGTCATAGCGCCACGGCGAAGCAATAGTGCCGATCTTCATCGGCTGTGGCGCGCTACTCTACGATCCTGTGCGATGCCGTTACTGAACGCCGAATCAAGCCGCCGACAGCCGCACGCGGAACTTGCTGCCGGTCGCCTGGGCGTAGCGCAAAAGCGTCTTTGTGCTCGGGAGTGTGTGACCGCTTTCAAGTCCGGCGATCGTGAACTGGCTGGTGCCCATCCGAAGAGCGGAGCCACATGATAGGCAAGAAATAGGCAGCGCCACCATTCGCCGATGCCGCGGGCGATCGATCTCGCGTCGGAGCAACAGGATTTGTTCGGCGGCCCGTTGACCGCCAATCGAACAGCCGCGGCTAGAATCCAGCCACCGCCTCGAGCGTCTTCCCGGACTCGGCCTGGAAGCGCCGCGCCGCTTCGAGCCTTGTCACGGCTTCCGGCGGCATGGCGATCTCGCGGGCAAACTCCGGCCTGGTTCGGAGCTTCTCCATCCAAACCGCGACGTGCGGATGCAGCCGACCGAACGGGTAGCCGCCGAGTGATAGCCGGTGGGCGTAGATCAGCCAGGCGATGTCGAGCACGGTCAAATGGTCGCCGATCAGGTAGGGGTGATGCGCCAGCCGCTGCTCGAGGGCGTCAAACGCGACGCGAAAGTTCTGCGCCGAGACGCGTGCCGCCTCGTCGGTGAAACCGTCCTTGGCGGCGCGCTGCCAGAACGCGATCTGGATAGCCTTGTCGCGATCCCTGGCGCCACGCACGGTACCGGAGCCATTCGCGGCATAGCTTTCAAGCATCGCCTCAGGCTTCGGTGGCCCGGGAGGAACGAATACGAAACGGAAACTCAGGGTGCGGAGGTCGAGATGCAGGTCATCCTCGTGCTTGAGCAGGTCCGCGACTTCATTCTCGTGGCCGGCCGGAATGAGTTTTGGCGTCGGAAATGTCTGCTCAAGATATTGGATGATGTCATTGCTCTCGATATGCACGGCCCCGTCGTGCACCAGCACCGGCACCAGCCCGCGCGGATTGATGCCGAGGAACCAGGGCAGGAAATTCTCATTGGCATGCAGGTCGACGAGGTGGGACTGCCACTTGATGGCTTTGAGATTCAGGAAGATGCGAAGCTTCTGCGAGCATGATGAGCCCATGAAGTGCAGCAGGTGCACGCCCTTCCAATCGAGCACGTCCCTTGTCATGATGTCGCTGTCGAGAAGTTGAACCATTGGCTATCTTCCTTGTAGCCGGGATCTTGGACGTCATTGGGCGTCCTTTTCCGTGAGGGTCACCGGCGCAACATCCGCCGTGCAAGAGATCAGGTCAAGGTCGACCGAGCGTCGCGGCCGTCTGCCCTCCGCGCGAGGCTGCGGGGGCCACTGGGCATCGCGGCATCGCCCTCGCGCTGTTGATTATCTCGGGGGCGTGGCGTTCGTGCCGGGCGCCTCGCGCCACGGGGCGTTTACGTGCGTTCGAAGGTTGCGAGGCGCCAAGCGACCGCGCCATTCGGGTTTCTGGTTCGTCGTCAAGTTCGCTTCGGAAGCACGGGCGCCTTGGCCCCACCTTCCTGCTCTTTCTGTTCTTCGAGGCGTGGCCATGGTGAGGCCTTCGCGACAGCCATCAGCGATGACGGATGGGTAGCTCTTCTCGCCAGCGCCGAACTGCGTAAAAATACCCATTGATGCAGGTTGCGCCCGCTAACCGACTTTTCATCATTCAACTCCAGAAATACTTTGAAGTCCGCAACGGGACATCACGCGCTTGCTCGCTGGATGGTGCAAGACACGACGGAGCGTCCATGCGCATTTCCGAATTTCCAGGAGGGAAGGATCTGCGGCCGCGCCTCATCCGACGGCGAAGGTTGGCGCAGCTCTATCGGATGGTCATCGCGTTCAGCCTGTTCAGTCTGCCGGCGTTGGCGCAAACCATCTACCCCACCAAGGAAGTCACGTTGATCGTGCCGTTCGCGGCGGGCGGGCCGACCGACATGGTGGCGCGCATTGTCAGTTACCGCATGTCCCAGCTACTGGGCCAACAGATCGTGGTCGAGAATATCGTGGGCACGGGCGGCACCACCGCGGCAATCCGGGCCAAACGATCGGCGCCCGATGGCTATACGATCCTGATGGGACACATGGGCACGCACGCGGCGGCGCTCGCTTTGAACCCGAAACTTCCCTACAGCCCCACCGAGGACTTTGAACCGATCGGCTTGACCGCGAGCATGCCTGTGCTGATTTTGGCGCGGAAGGGTTTTCCCGCGGCCACCCTCGCCGAGTTCATCGAATACGCCCAGCATAACCCGGGCAAGATTACCATGGCGCATGCCGGAGTTGGCTCGGTTTCGTTCGCCACCTGCGAGATGCTGAGCTCCTTGACAGGGATCCAGCCGGTTCTGGTAGCTTTCCAGGGAACGGGGCCAGCGATCAATGCGCTTGCCAAGGGCCACGTCGACTATCTGTGTGACCAGATTGTCAATGTCGTCCCTCAGCTTCAATCCGGAACCGTGCGGGCGTTTGCGATCGGCACCCCCAGGCGAAGTCCGGCCTTGCCGGATGTTCCGACATCGGAAGAGGCGGGCTTGCCCGACTTCAGGGCGTCCGCATGGAACGCCTTGTTCGCCCCGAAGCGCACACCCCCTGACATCATCGAGAAGCTGAGTTCAGCGCTGTCCCAGGCCCTGGATGACGACAACACCCGAAAGCAGCTCCTCGCTCTCGGCGCGGATCTTCCTGCGCCGGCCGAACGGACGCCGCAAGCGCTTTCGGAGCTGGTCAAATCCGAAATCGCCAAATGGTCGATCATTGTGAGCTCGCGGAGCGTCGGACAACAGCCCTCGACGCAGACGGCGGCTTCGCCCGCGCTCATCAGCGCCCAGCCATCCACATCCCGGGGATTTTGAAGTTGCCAAAACGGCTGCTTGTCATCGACGATGTGACAAAGATCGGCTCGCAGCTCGGCTTGCAGAAGCTGGCTCGCGCGTGGTCATGAGTCGTGACGCTGCCAGTGATGGGCGGGAGCCGCGCCGTTGTATCAGGTCGCCATGACGTTGCGCAGCCGGCGTTCAAGAGCGTGGCTTAGTCTTTCGGCGATCCTGCTGATAGGCACCCTCATTGCCACGGACCTGATCTTTCTCAGCAATCTGCGCGGCACCACGCTGGATACGGCGGAAGCCAATCTTTCCCGCTACAGCCTCATTTTGGCCCAGCAGTCCGATTCGGCATTCAAATCGGTCGACCTGGTGCTGTCCAGCGTCGGCGACTATATCGGGCGCAAGGGTGTCACCGATGCGGCATCCTATCGGCGCGTCATGTCCGACCAGGAAACCAATGTCCTGCTGAAGGAGAAAATCACCGGCCTGCCCCAGGTCGATGCCGTGACCCTGATCGACGCCGACGGCAAGCTCATCAATTTTTCCCGCTATTGGCCGATCCCCGACGTCAACGTCGCCGATCGGGATTACTTCAAGGCATTGAGCGCGGATCCAAATCTCGAGACATTTGTCAGCAAGCCGGTTCTCAATCGCGGCTCCGGCACCTGGAATATCTACCTGGCGCGTCGCCTGAACGACCCGAACGGGGAGTTCATGGGACTGATACTGGGCGCCGTCTCCGTGCAATATCTCGAGAACTTTTTCGCATCGACGTCGATCGGAACCGGCACGGTGGTGTCATTGGACCGCGAAGATGGAATCTTGCTGGCGCATTTCCCGCCTTCCGGCGATTTGGGGCGGGCCTCGACTGGCGCGGCCGAACGGGCGTTGGCCGCGGGCGGCAATATTCGCGAGCCAAGCCCGACCGACCGACAAATGCGCCTTCGCTCTGCGCGGATGCTGACCGATTTTCCCATCTCGGTGGTGGCCTCCCAGACCGAATTCAACGTGCTGGCCGGCTGGCGCAGCCTGGCGCGGCTGTTGACCCTGATGTCGCTGGTCAGCGCCGCCTTCATTCTGATGGCGTCGGTGGCGATCTCGATCTGGTGGACGAGGCAGCAACAGCTGGTTGAAAAGGCGGAAGCGGCGAATGCGGCCAAGTCCACCTTCCTTGCGACCATGAGCCACGAAATTCGTACCCCCATGAACGCGGTCCTGGGACTGACGTCGACCTTGCTTGATACCGCGCTCGATGACGAACAGCGTCATACCGTCCTGTCGGTTTACCAGGCGGGTGACAGTCTTTTGGAAATCCTCAATGACATCCTGGATTTCTCGAAGCTGGAAGCGGGTCTGTTGTCGATGGAAAGCGTCGGGTTCCATCCGGATCTTCTGGTCGAAAGTGCGCTGCGGATGGTTGGTCCCCGCGCCTCCGCCAAAGATCTCCTGCTTCGCAGCGTTGTTGAAGCGCCGCTGCCTTCGCCATTGCGGGGCGACGCCGGCCGCATCCGCCAGATTCTTCTCAATCTGCTATCGAACGCCATCAAATTCACCCAGGCCGGTGAAGTGGTCGTGGCCTCGCGGTGCCTCGCCAATGATGGCCAAGGCGTCAAAATCGAATGGGCAGTTACCGACACCGGCATCGGCATTGCGCCGGACAAGATCGGCCTTTTATTCAGGGACTTCGTCCAGGCCGACGACTCTATCAACCGCCGCTTCGGCGGATCCGGCCTCGGGCTCTCGATCTGCAAGCGGTTGATCGAGCAGATGGGGGGCGCCATCAGCGTCGAGTCGGCCCTCGGCAAGGGTTCAACGTTCCGCTTCTGGCTGCCGCTCGAAGTGGCGGAAACAGCTGTTGCTGTCGAGCATGACGGCGAAGCCGGCTCGCTCCATTTCAATTCCGGCATTGCATCGCTGGGAAGACCGCTGCGGGTCCTGGTCGTCGACGACAATTCCGCCAATCGCACCGTCGCCGTCAGGATGTTGAAGGAGTTCAACATCAAGACCAACCTGGCCTGCGACGGCGCCGAAGCGGTGATCGCGGCCCGATCCTTCAATTACGACGTCATCCTGATGGACGTGCGAATGCCGGAAATGGACGGATTGCAGGCGACCCGCGCCATTCGCGCGCTTGCAACGCCGTCGGCCGCGGTGCCGATCATCGCGCTCACGGCCAACGCCTTTCCGGAAGATCTGGAGGCGTGTCGAAACGCGGGCATGAACGATTTTGTCGTCAAGCCCGTGCGCAAGAAGCTCCTGGTCGACGCCATGGTCCGCGTCTTGAAAATGGCCGAGGTGCCCGGCTCCGCCGATGGCGCCATCGAGGCCCCGCCGGTGGTGCCGCCGTGCGCCCCGCCATGGACCGAAGCACCCGCCTTCGATGCCAGAGTGTTTGACGAGCTGGTCTCGGAAATCGGCGAAGAGGGCGCCCTCGAAGTGCTCGCGATTTTCATGAGGGAAACCGACGATCGGCTGCCGCGGCTGAGCTCGCCCACCGGGCAGGATGATCGAAGTAGGGTCGAGCGTGAGGCTCATTCGCTCAAGAGCGGCGCCGGTACTTTTGGGATGATGGCGTTGGCGGCATTGGCCCGCACGGTGGAGCGCGATGCCAAACACATGAGCAGCGAGACGTTGAAGGAGGCGGTGGCAAAAATGGAGGTGGCTTATGCCGACGCCCGAAAAGCTTTCGTCGCGCGCGGTGTGAAGTTGCTCCCGATCGGGCTAGAGCCGGAAGTTGCTTAGCGACGACCATGAGAGACGACCGCGCGCCGCTCACGCCGCGCTTACGGATTTAAAGGCTCGCGCAAGGATGCGTCCGGAACGAAGCCGAGAACAGACGATGCGTCAGGACCAAAACGCTAAAGCATGTTCCGGTCATGTTGAACCATCGTTAGGCGTCATGGCCGTGCATCTCCCGGTCATGTAGATGGAGAAATCAGCGATTCGATCTGATCGGGATATGGTCTAGCAGGCCGAACTCGCGCGTTCTTCGAACGGGATGCTCCTGCTTCTCGGTTTTTTGCCGATATAAGGCGCGGTGAGCCGGACGATGTCAGTCGCGATCCGGCACCAATTCCAGACAGGTGTTGCGCCTGTGGCGTTGCGCAGCTTAGGTTGAGCCACCCTGATTGATGAAATGGCAGCCGGTTGCGTGACTTCCTGGAGATAGTCGGACTGTCCATCGGCGTCAGCCTGACGGCGACGGCTCTCGCGGCGGCGATCAGCATGCCGACCGGCGCGGCGCTTGCCGTTTTTCCCTTTCGCGGTCGGCGACTGGCGGTCGTTCTGATCAACGCCTTTCTTGGTCTGCCGCCTGTCGTCGTCGGTTTGGTTCTCTACCTTGCGCTTTCTCGGTCCGGACCGTTGGGCTTCCTCGCATTGCTATATACGCCGACCGCGATGGTGATCGCTCAGACCATCCTTGCGATGCCCATCGTGGCCGCTCTGGTGCATCGCGCCGGCGAGCGTGCCTGGGCGCGCTATGGCGACGAGCTGGTCTGCGACGGGGCGTCGCGGCTGCAGGCTATCCCGCAGATTCTTCACATCATTCGCGCCGACCTGATAACAGCCATCTTGGCCGGCTTCGGCCGCACCGTCTCAGAGGTCGGCGCGGTGATCCTGGTCGGTGGCAATATTCGCGGCCTGACACGAACCATGACGACGACCATTGCGCTGCAGACCAGTCAGGGCGAGCTACCGTTGGCTTTGGCGCTCGGCGCTGTACTGGTCGGGATCAGCATTTCAATCAGCGCGACGGTGTTCGCATTTGCGGGACCGGCGCGCATGGCCGGGAGCGACGAAGCACGATGAAATTTCGATTGATACTGGTGCTGATTGGCATCGTGATCGGCAATTGCCGCGCTTCAGCCGCGGAGCAGGCCATCGTGTTGGCTTCGACAACCTCAGTCGAAGCGTCGGGGCTCCTGGAACACATTCTTCCGCCGTTCACGGCCAAAACGGGCATCAAGGTCAACGTGGTTGCGCAGGGCACGGGCAAGGCGCTTGACACCGCGCGCCGGGGCGATGCGGACCTGTTGCTGGTTCACGATCCTGAAGCCGAACAGCAATTCATGGATGAAGGCCACGGCGCGAGCCGACGGCAAATCGCGTGGAATGATTTTATCATCGTCGGGCCGGCCGCCGATCCGGCTCATGTTCGAGGCGGCAGCGACAGCGTCGCGGCAATGAAGGCGATCGCATCGACGCGGGCGCCTTTCGTATCACGCGGCGACAACAGCGGCACCAACGCGGCGGAGCTGCGGCTTTGGAAAATCGCCGGTCAGACGCCTGAAACCCTCAGCGGGGAAAAATGGTATCGCAGCATCGGCGGCGGTATGGGGCAGGCCCTCAATATCGCGAGCGCGATGGCTGCGTATACGCTGTCCGACCGAGGCACCTGGCTTAGCTTCAACAACAAGGGCGCGCTGGTCATCGCCGTCGAGCACGATCCGCGCCTGATTAACCGCTACGACGTCATCGAATTGAATGCGCAGAAGCACGCGGGCGCAAAACGTGCATTCGCGAAGGTCTTTGCTGACTGGCTCGTCTCATCCGAAGGCCAGCAGGCGATCGGCGCCTATCAGGTGAACGGACAAAAGCTATTCAATCCCTCGGCGGACGCTCCGAAATAGCCGGCATTCGACCGCCAGTGTTCTGACTCTAACAGTTGTTTCCGTCATCCCGGGGCCTGAGTGCGGCGAGGGAGGCCGGAAATCCATCACCAGCGATTGGAAGTATGCGCATCGATCCGTTCTTGATCCGGCACCTACTCTCCGCAGCATCGGTCACTAGAAAAATAGCAGTTGAATTCCTGCCGTACCCAGAATCAGGGCGAGCAGATAGCGGGTCGCAGTTTGCGACAGCCAGCGCAGCCCGACAATCGTGCCGATCATGGCGCCGGCCAGCGCCGCGAGCGCAAACTGCCATGTACCTGCGGCGGGGCTCTGGCCCGAATACATGGCGCCGGCCAGCCCTACGACTGAGTTCGCCAAGATGAACGGGGCCGATAGCGTCGCGGTCTCTTTCGGCGACGCCCAATGCAATGCGATCAGGAGAGGCGCGAGAAAAACACCGCCGCCAACGCCCGTGATTCCCGACAAGAAACCGACGGCGGCGCCCGTACCGAGCAGGCCCGATAATGGGGGCGACCGATTCGGTCCTCCGCGGTCCGATCGGCGTGCGGCGAGGAACGCCGCCGCAGAAAGCAGGACCAAACCAGTGACGATCTTATAGATACCCTCGTCCAGGACGATGAAGCCCCCGATAAGGGCCGTGGGAAGCGAGGCAAGCAAGAGTGGTCTAAGCTTCGCCCAACCCACCAGGCTTCCGCGATTGAACAACCAAGTCGAGTATGACGCGGCCACTATGTTGAGGAGCAATGCCGTGGGTCGCATCTCGTTCGAGGGGAACGAGGCAAAGGCCATCAGCGCGAGAAAGGCCGTTCCGCCTGCTTGGCCAACCGTGGCGTAGAGCAGCGATACCACCCCAAAGAGCAGCGCAAACATCATATCCGCCCTCGCCTCCCGATCCGGTTCAGGCTTATGAAGGCGAATGGGGAAACCGGCACATGCGCCCAGGGCACTCGTTCGCCCGGCGGCTTACGCGCGGGCAGGTTCTGATGCGGCGGTGGGGCGAATCGCTCCGCCTGGATCCCAAGCCATCACGGCGAACCATTACCCGGAAACAGAGCTGAGGGATACGGCTGCGAAACCGCTGGTGCCCGGCTGCATCGGGCGTAATGCGCCACGCCACTCTCCGCGTTTTGACGCCGCCGCGGCGCTGGTCGCAGCCGTCGCATCGATCCGCGTTGCGACCTGCCTTCTGGTCATGATATCGATACCGCAGTGACGGCCGCGTTGGATCCTTCCCCGATGTCAGACTATGTGATCCTCGACGAGCGCTTTTCCCGGCTGATCATCGGTCACGCCAAGCTGGAGCGGCTGTGGACGGGCTGCCGCTGGGCCGAGGGTCCAGTCTATGTACCCGCTGCGCGGCATCTGCTGTGGTCGGATATTCCCAACGATCGCGTGCTGCGCTTCGTCGAGGACGACGGCCATGTCAGCGTGTTCGCAAGCCCCTGCGGTTATCACAATGGCCATGCGCTCGACCGCGACGGCCGCGTCATCGCCTGCGAGCATGGCGGGCGGCGGATCTCGCGGCTCGGTGCCGACGGGCTCTGGCACGCGCTGGCGACGCATTACCAGGGCAAGCGGCTCAATTCGCCGAACGACGTCGTGGTGAAATCCGACGGGTCGATCTGGTTCACCGATCCGACCTACGGCATCGACGGCTATTATGAGGGCGCGTTCGCGGCTTCCGAAATCGGCGCCGCGAATGTCTACCGGCTTGATCCTTCCTCCGGTGCGGTCGAGGCGGTGGTGACCGATCTGGTGCGCCCGAACGGCCTTGCCTTCTCGCCGGACGAGAAGAAACTCTACGTCGCCGACACCGGCGAGACCCACGTCGCCGGAACGCCCCGCGCCATCCACGCCTATCATGTCGGGGCGGATGGCCAATCGCTCGGGCGCGAGGGCGTGTTCGCCGTGAGCGAGGCGGGCCTGTTCGACGGCTTCCGTGTCGATACGGCCGGCAATATCTGGACCTCGAGCGCGGATTCGGTTCGGGTGTTTGCCCCGGATGGAACGCTGATCGGACGCATTCCGGTGCCCGAACTCGTCTCCAATCTCTGCTTCGGTGGCCGCCATCGCAACCGCCTCTTTATCACCGCGCAGACCTCGCTCTACGCGATCTACCTCAATGCGCACCCGGCCGGATGGCGGGCGGCGTGAGGCTGGCGGCGCAGCGCCGCCTGCGCGTCAAGTCGGCGTGGCGACTTAACCCGAATAGAGCTTCGGTCGGTCATCCCGCATGCCCTAACTCAGCCTCGACAGCTGTCCGCAGCGGCGACAACCCCCGCCACGGCGTGTCCCAAACGAATTCCGAGGCAACGTCTTCGTAATCGTGGCGATAAACATTTCCTGCCGCCGCCATCTGTTTCCAGCCGATGGAAGGATACCGGGCCTTTAAGTCATCCGGCAGACGCCGTGACGCTTCGGAAATGATCTCCAGGCAACGTGTGACGGCGTAAACTATTCTTGAGGCCGCCTTAGAAAGCATAGATCGCGTCTATCGTCGCGGCGGGGCGAACATAAGGTTTGAGGGAGTCGCGGTTGACCACATCGACCGGACCCTCGAACAGGCTCGCGATAAAATCCTTCAAGCCCGCATAGTCGAAGACGGTGAGATGAGCTTCCGGATCAATCTCCACCATGATGTCGATATCGCTGCCCGGGTCACTATCACCGCGCGCGACCGAGCCGAATACCGCCGCCCTGCGTACGCCACGGGCGCGTAGGGCAGGCTCGGATCGACGCAACGTCTCCAGGGCTTCGGAACTGAGCATGACAGAAAACGATAGCATGAATCTCGGCCGGAGGGAGAGGCAAAATTCCTGCTCTTTCGATCCGCGCGATGTGAAGGGGGACGCGACGCAGTGGATCGCAGCGGGTAACGTCGGAGTTTCGATCCGCGCCCTCCTGAGAATGCGTCCGTGATGTCGGCTGTGCCCCCGATGACGATCAAATTCCGCATCGCAGCAAAATGACGCTATGTGCCAGAAACGGACTCATGCGCGCACTAAGGCAGCAGGCATCAGCCTGAATCGCTCTCACCGCCGTCGAGCTTTTCATGCCACTCACCCGGTACCAGCGTATCGAGCACTGCAAAATTTGGTCGCGCGATGATGAGGTGCTCCAGTGGATCGTAGAACCGCTCACAGTCCCGCCCCCGCCGCAGCCTGCGCATAATCGAGAAGGCCACGGCGTCGGCCACCTGCAAAGCACTTGATCCCTTGCTTGCGAACGTCACGCTCTCGACGATCCGATCGAGCGGAAGGTGCTTGGCTGTCTCGGCATCCAGCGCCGCGACTTGCGCAGGATCACGAATGAAATCATGCACGGTCTTGATCAGCATCCGCGCATGGTCACTGTTTTCGACCGTCACGCTGGCCATCTCCTCCGGGGCAGCACCACGCTTCATGTACATGTTCGCGCTCAGCAGAGCGATCGTGAACGCGATGACGTGAGCCGCAAGATCAACATCGCGTTGCTCGATAGATTGATAGTCACCCCGAAGCTTACCCTTGGGCACGAAGCCCATGACGACCGGCATGTCAAACTTTTTCGGGATGCTGACCAGTTCATCGAGCACCTTCCAGCGCAACTCCATCGGCCAGCGCTCCTTGTCGAAGCGCTTCGCGCCGCTGTAAATCTCTGTCGCGTGGAACGCGAAGCCCTCTCGCAGGTCGGGAGCGATGTAGTCATCGACCATCGAGCGCAGGTAATCGTCCAGCGCTTTCGCCTGTTTCTCCGGATGTATGATGACGCCTGCCACGACCGCACACGGATCATTGGCAGAAATGCCAGACTCGTCGAGGTACACGATGCGCATGCGGCCTTCTATCACTTCCCGGCGCTCGCCGCTATCGCGTCAAGCAGACTTGCACGCGATCTGGTTTTCGTTAGGATGAGTCAATGGCGTTGTATTCCTTACTCATTACCTCAACACCATCATGAGTAACCTCGATACTGCGGCGCGGGTCCGGTATCCAACCCGCGCTAGGGTGCGTGACATGGCGGAGAAATCAAAGAGAAAGGCCCTTCCAACCGGCCAGGAGCGCATGAAACGTATACCGCCGACCGACTTCAGTTTGCGGCCGAATAAATTCGAGTTCGACCCCAAGAAGGCTTATCCGCCCGATCAACTAGCTGAAATTGGCGCAATCGCTTTGAGGTCGAATCAAATTGAGGCGCAGATCGATTTTATCGGCTCCCACATCCTGTTTTCCAAAACACCGTTCTGGCTGCAAATCGCAACCAACAACGCTTTGGGCCTGAAGGCAAAACTTGCTTTGCTGCGCGAGTGTATGGAGCGCTCGACCCTGCTCGATGACAAAGCCAAAAACTGTATCAACGATTGTTTTGCGGAAGTTCTGAAATGCCGCGCTTACCGAAATGCCATCATCCATCACCACATTTACGACCATGCACAGGGCATAGGTACTTTCGTCGATGATGCGAGAAAGAGCTATCAGATTCTGGTGTCACTCGACGCGCTGACCACGCTCTACAAGATCATGTGTTCGTTGTTGGACGAAGTGCGGGAAGTCGATTTGTTGTTCCGTATGGTAACCGATGCGCAGCGGCCTGGCCAAATGGATCAGAAGACGGGCGTTTTTAAGCCGTTCGACGACAATTATTTGAAGGCGAATATCATCCCCCACCATGTCGAGCAGATCATGAAACTACAGCGGGAGCGTAAAGAGCTTCATAAGCTGCCGCACTTTCCCGACGCCGATTTGATTAAATCCTTCAATGAGCGGGAAGGCGGAGTCGGCGAGTAGTCGCCATCATTTCCGGCGAAACACATTGCAGCTTTTCGAGGATGAGGCTGGCGTCACATTTTCGTATTGGAAAATCTACCGGACGTCCGCTTCGGGTCAAGGGCGGCTGCGGCCGGTCGGTTGATGGAGCGGCCGGTGTACCCCCAGCTTCGGAAATAACCCCTCCGTTCCGGGACTTACGTTCCGTGCCAAACAGCGACGTGCGGGGCAATTCGCATTAATTTCCGCTCGCGCTAACTCATTGGAATCACGGGACCGAATTTCAGGTGCAGAATTCTTGAATTTTGCACCATCTCACGCGCGCTGCTCCCGCTAATACCGCGCTCCGCGCCATCAGGTCGACAGCTCGGCGCGATAAAATAGATGTGGACAAGTTCCGTTCATCACAATTGCGCCCTGGGAAGGACGAAAGCTGCGATCCAGCATCCAACTTAGGAGCACCAAAACAATGTCCACGACAAACACGGCGTCACTTCGTGATTTGGTCTCAGATGCAATCGCCATGAGAAATCAAAAAAGCACACCCCTTGAAATCTACCAACTCATAAGGCGCGCGGCCCTTAACCTAGGTCAAATTAATGAGCGCGGCGATGAAAGCAACTTCGAGATTCGACTTGTAAAAACGGGACAGGTGATACGATGTAATGACGGCGGTTATTCATACAGTTCGCGCTAGTGTTGCTGAGCAAGGTCGTTTATCGAGCTAACATTACGTCTCGCACGCATGCCTCTCGCTTTAACTTGATTGGGTGGTCTCGCAGGTCCTTCGTCTTGACCAAGTCAAGTATTTTCTGTTCCCGTTCTTTATCTTCGCCAGAAGGAAAACATTTACTCTTCGTTAGTGCCCAGCGCTCGTCGAAGACGCCCTCACTTAGTCCCCATTCTATTGGAAAGCTGCATTTATAGGCGTCAATATCCAGCACCGAACAGCGGCTATCCGCGTCGGCTTTACGCGACCTCATCTCCATTGTGCTAATACCATGCTCCCGAGCATCATATGATGTTTCGATTTCGTCATAGGTAGGGTCCAACATTGGCACAAGGCTTTCTATCTCTCTATGGCCAAAGAGCTTGAGCCCGTACAATTTCATGTTTGACGGCTCCGTATTGGCCATCACTTGGTAGAATGCGTCCTGCACTCCCATTTCGTGCACATATTTTTGCACACCTTGCAGCATCAAAGGTGCTTCGCGTTCTATTGTCTGACGACTTTGAGGGGAGGAGGCGAAGTAAGGACGATGAAGGCCGACAACTCCTGTCCCCGAAACACCCCGAAATACTCCGGCGATATAAATCAATGAACAACTACTAAAGCATTTTGCGCCGGGCTCTACGAACGCGCGAGCGTTGTTCCTGCGAATTATTCGGCCAATTTCCATCGCGGCATCTAGGTCCCCACCTGTACTGTTCAAAAGCACCTGCGGCTGCCATCCACCGTGATCAAAGTCTGATTCACGCGCGCTAATCTGCGCCGCATCAGCTTGGGTTATGGTGCCGAAGATATTTATTTTGTAACCGAGAATTGAGTGGTCAAAAGTCACGTCAGCACGAGACGATTGAGGAATAGCAACTACGCTGACGATGCTCACGAGTATCGTCAGTGCCCGAATATAAAGATTAGAATACAATGTCGCCTCCCCTCAGTTGGCGTGCTCATTCATATCAGGCTAAGCCTGCGATGTCGCCCATTGGGTAAATCGCAGAACGCCCGATTGACGGTCACGCCGTCAATTACCGTTCGGGCGAGACGCGCGGCGGGTGCGTCCAAGGCGGTGCGGGAATTCTTTGCACTTTAGGCGAAAGCAGCCCGATGTCCGCTCCGGGTCAAAACCTGAAATCACGGCCCGGTGAACCCGACTTCCGTTGTTACGCAACAACGACATCGAGCGACCCTGCGGCGAGCTCGCCTTCAATCGACCGCGATATTCGCGGCTTTGGCGATGGCGGTCCAGCGCTCGATCTCCTGGCGGATGATCGCATCGAGTTGCTGCGGTGATGTGGCTTTCGGAAAGACGCCGAGCGGCCCGACCTTTTCGGCGAATTCCCGGGACGACACCACGCTGCGGATGTCGGCGGAGATCTGCTCGATCACGGCTGGCGGCACGCCTTTCGGCACGGCGAGGGCCTGAAAGGCATTGACGTCGAATCCGGGATAACTTTCCGCCAAGGTCGGGTATTGCGGCGCATCCTGCAGCCGTTGCGCGCTGGCCACGGCAAGCAGCTTCAGGCGGCCGGCGGCGACGTAAGGCTTTACCGAGCTCCACAGGTCGAACATGATCGGCACGCGACCGGCGAGCACGTCGGTTAAGGCCGGCGCGCTGCCGTTGTAGGCGATATGCGTGAGCTTGATGCCTGCGAGGTTCGCAAGCCATGCGCCGGCGAGATGCCCGACCGTGCGCGGGCCAGGCGAGGTGAAGTTGAGCGGCTCGCCGGTCTTCCTGGCGAGAGCGATGAGTTCGGCCTCGGTGTTGGGAGCGAACGTCGGGTTCGCGACCAGCACGACCGGCACCGAGACCACCATGCTGACCCCGGCGAAATCCTTCAGCGTATCGTAGGTCAGCGGCTGATGGATGGCTGGATTGACCGCGAAGGAATTGGTGATGACGCCCAGCGTGTAAACGTCGGCGGCGGAATTGGCGAGCGCGGCGGTTGCCACGATGGTACCGGCGCCCGGCCGGTTCTCGATGATGACGGATTTGCCCCAGCGCGCGCTCAGGCGCTCGCCGAGGATCCGCATGATGACGTCGGTGGGGCCGCCGGCCGCAAACGGCACCAGGATCGTCACGTTTCGGGTCGGGAAGGCCTGACCATGGGCGCTGATGGCCGTCAGCCCCGCCAGCGCAAGGCCGAGCACGCATGTTGTCAGGCGCATGGCAACCCTTCCCGGCGACCACAAGGGTCGCCCCTACGTAAGTGATGGCGTTGGCAAACGGGGACGCCGCGCCGTCTCCCACAATTGGCAGCACATGAGATATGCTCTACGCCACCGCGAGCATCGCCTCCGGCGTGTCGTTGACGGTGGTGCGGCGCAATTCGCGGCGTTCGCTGAGGTCGAAGCGACGTCCGCGATGGACCGTGGCACGATTGTCCCACATCACGAGATCTCCGACCTCCCATTGGTGCGTGTAGACGCGCTCACGCTGCGTGGCATGTTCGAGCAGGTCGGACAGCAGCAGCCGCGACTCGGCGGTGCTCATGCCGATGATCTGGCAGGCGTGGACACCGACGAACAGCACCTTGCGACCCGAGCCGGGATGGGTGTCCACGATGGGCCAAACCGCCGGCGGCATCAGTTTCTTCTGCTCGTCAGTGTAGGCGTCGTCCCCGAGCAGAATGCGGGTGTGCAGCGCATAATGTTCCGCCCTGAGATCAGCGACGATCGAACGCGTTCTGGAATCCAGCGTATCGTAGGCCGCGCGCAAGTCGGCGAACTCGGTATCGCCACCCCAACTCGGCGTCACCACCGCGTGCAGCATCGAATAGGCGGCGCGCGGGTTCATGAACGAGCTGTCGCTATGCCATAGCTGATTGGCAAAATTGGAAAGGTTTTTCGGGGAGTCCCGTCTTTGAACCGCGCCGTCCAAGGACACGTTTGAAATGTCGATCAGCCGTTCATCCTCGAGCCGCTCGGGACGCTTGAAGATCCGCTTCAGGCCGATGTCGAGCGGGCCGAACGCGGTGGCGAAGCGTATCTGCTCCTGTGCGGTCAGTGGCTGACCTCGCCACACCAGAACGCCGTAGGTATTCATCGCGGCATTGATCTCGCAGGCATCTGCCCGCGAGAGCGGCTGGGTCAAGTCGAGTCCGGTTGCTTCGGCGACGAAGACCGGATGCAGAGGCTTCAACGCGAGTGACATGATATCGGGTCCTCCCAGTGCACCAAAGCGTTGCCCGTAAAGCCAGGAGCGGGCCGCTTATTGTCCTGGCAATACCTTCGATGAAACCGCGCGTCCATCACTTGCCAGGGCTTGAAACTGCCGCTCCGGTGACCTTCATTCAGGAGGATTAGAGCAGGAATTTATAATCGGCGAAACTGGGTTCGAGGGGGGATATCCGTGCGTACGGATGCGAGCCTCGGCCATTTTGCTTCCAGGTCAAACCAGGCAAGTCCAGCAAAATCAGCCATGCCTCGATGGGATCAATCTGAGCATCGCAGCTCGATTTGTTGCCGGCGGCGTCGTTGATCAAACAACGGCATCGCCGTCCGTGTAACCCGGATGTAATCCGTCGCGACAGATTTATTGTGTTTCTCCTTTTGTCAAGGTCTCAGTACAAAAATATTACTGTTCACTTTTTGTACAAAGCGAGTTAAACATCGCTCCAACTTATCCCACACAGAGGGGCGTATCGCGATCGTCAGGAAACGCGGGATAAGGGGCGGTGGACGCGGCAGCGTCAGGCATGCGGTGGGTCGCAGGGCGGGGAGCGGATCTCCTCCG